>Ga0160447_100902_pt1 | contig 12536 bp, 11 predicted proteins | sample HID1973K_E1MG_FD_108222 | JGI IMG/M metagenome (GOLD analysis project Ga0160447, IMG submission 108222) | Enriched mosquito-associated microbial communities from UW Madison campus, WI, USA - HID1973K_E1 MG | ecosystem: Host-associated > Arthropoda: Insects > Digestive system > Unclassified ...
GCGCAGCCGCCGCTGTACAAGGTGAAGGTCGGCAAGGAAGAGCAATACCTCAAGGACGGCCCGGCACTCGACGCCTTCCTGCTCAAGGTGGCGCTCAAGGACGCGAGCATCAGCACCGGCGGCGAAAAGCCCACCCTGATCGACGGCGACACCCTGGCCGAACTGGCGCGCAAGCACCAGCTGGCCGAGGCGGTCATCGACCGGCTGGGTGGCTTCATGGATGCCGAGGCGCTGCGCGCCATCGCCGACGGCGTCGCGCTGGACCTGGACACCACGCCGGCCGCCGAGGCGAGCGCCGTGGCATTGCAGGCGAAGCTGCGCGAGCTCAATACCACCGGCGTGCCCGCCGAAGTGGCAAGCGAATTCGACGCGCGCACCGACAAGCCGGTGCTGCGCATCAGCCGCCGCCACCACGGCAACATCAAGAGCAGCGTGCTGACCCAGGACTTCGTCCACGGCGCCGACTACGCCGCGCTGGCCGAGGCCGCTGGCACCTTCCGCAACCTGCTGTCCGAGGGCGCCATGGTGCGCCGCGGCGAAGGCGAAAGGGCCAAGGAAGAGCGCGTGAGCGACTTCCGCACCGCCATGCGCTGGCTGATCGGCCAGGCCGAAGCCGCCACCAGCCGCCAGCGCTACAAGGGTCTGGGCGAGATGAACCCCGAGCAGCTGTGGGAAACCACCATGGACCCGAACGTGCGCCGCCTGCTGCGCGTGCAGATCGACGACGCGATCGAAGCCGACCACGTGTTCACCATGCTGATGGGCGACGAGGTGGAGCCGCGCCGGGAGTTCATCGAGACGAATGCTTTGCGGGCGGCGAATATCGACGTTTGAGGGGGTGTCGTCGAGCGCAAAGTTTTGCCGAACTTGATGCAAAGTTCTGCCGTTTTTTCCAACCGACTGGCTTCGAGCGAGTTGAAACGACTTTGAGCGCGTCTGTCTCCCGACCGCCGCGTTTAAGGAAGCGCCAGCCCGATTCCGGCCGGTATTGGGTATTGGCCGGCAAAGGACACCCGTAGCAGAAAGTAGGTTAGGGCCAACCCGGAAGGTGCTTCCTGGCTTGGTCGCGCGTCGGCATGATGAGGCTACGCTCTTGATGCGGTCAGACCTGCCTGCGGTAGCGCTATGCTCTGCACGGAGCTATAGCAGAATCAGGTTTATGGTGGCGCCAAAAAATAGGCCCTTATGCCGAACTATTACACAATCGTATTTACTCCTTCGACTTGGCAAGCGTTTCGGGCGTTGCCGCAGAAGGCGCTTGGTTTTCGGCTGACGCTCGCGACCACTCTTAATAAGATCGAGTGTGGTGACGTTCTGCTCTGCTATCTGGCGGAAAGAATGACTTGGTGCGGAGTTCTGGAGGTGGCGGGAAAACCTTATGAATCAACGAAACATATTTTTTCCGCGAAGCACGGCTTACCGCTTATTCTTGACGTTGATCCGATTTGTATTCTAGATCCCCAACAGGAGATTCCAGTCAAGACCAAAGAGCTCTGGGGCCGCTTGGAACGGTTCAAAGAAGAGGATCACCGCATCAATGGATGGGCCGTCAAGGTCGGCTTGATCCGTTCACTACGAAGACTTAGTTCCAGAGACGCAAACACGCTCAAGGAAGCAATAGTTCAAGCGAAAATCGTTAGGGCGCAAGCCGCTAGGCTGTAGCAATGATGTCGGCAGGTGTCGCAATTCCTATACTAGCTATCCATGATTCGATAATTGGCCTGACGTCTTCCGAGAATCTGCACTCCTCCGATCGGATCGGGTGAGCGCTTATCAATTCCAGGCGTCGACCGTTACCCGACTTGAGCGAGCGCGAAAAACCATTTGTTGAGACAAACGCAAGGGCTCCCCAATTAGTGGCGCCTCCAAGAACGGACCGGAAGTTTTCGAAGTATCCAAGCATTTTGTATGTCTCTTCAGAGCGCGTGGCGCCAGTCACCAGTCGATTCTTCGCATCGATCAATATTCGATGCGAATCGTTCGCCACAACGCAAATATCCGGTATTCCCCGGAGTGAAGCGCCGGTAGATTCATAGTGCCACTCGGCATTCTCGCTTGGCAGGGATTTTTGAAACCAAACCTCAATCTTATTCCCTTCGAGCTTGAGGGTGTAAATCGCCTGCTTTCGGCTTTCCGTCATCGGAGCTGGCCCACTGATCAATTCTGCCCCGATCTGCATTAGCGCATCTGCAATTGATCGTATGCACCAGATCTCATAGACACGATCCAAGAACGCTTCGTCTGCCGGAAACGACAACAGCGATTCAGCAAAACGATCTGAGGATGTCGATCCAGCCACCTCCTCGCCGACGAGTCTCCAATCTCTTGTGAACTGAACTAGTTCAGAATACGCGCGCTCGTTGCCAGTTTGCCTCCGCGCAATTCGACGCGATGCCTCAAGATAGAGTCTCGGAAGAGATGAGGAGGCCGCAACATCCGCCCATGGATAGCGCTTTAAGCGTCCAAGTATCCAGCTCTTGTACCGCCGAATCAGTATGGACTCTGCGGAATTTACTGGAACGTTCGAGGTCGACATACGCTGGAGAAGTGTGCGAAGAATGCGCACTACCAGGGCATTTTCGGGAGTGTTCGGGGTCTCTGAAGTCACCAAGATTGGATAAGTTCTTGGCCACGATAACGACGAAGCACGTCTCGATACGTATCTTGGTATATCCAATCGGCCACGTATCACGCCCTTCGTTTCTGTCCGGACCGTGGCTGTGATACTTGATAGACCGCCTTCCACCCTTTGCACTATTGGGAACAGCTCCGCGCAGCAGGCAATGGCATGTCGAAGCCTAATATGCTCAGCAAAAAGCCGGCTCTCGTCGTCTGAGTCCTCCCCAACAGATGCTGCCGTTCCGGCAAGCTCGACGCTCCCACCAGAGAAGTACGTCGATATCAGGGGCAACGCCTCCTTCAGGAAGCGCAACCCAAATTGCTCGTCACTTTTCCGGAACAAAGTGCATTCCTGATGAGGCGATGATCAGCAACTGACGTGCTAACTGATTGGAGAAAGGCAAAGGCAAATCTCGCGCGAACTTGACCAACTGATCTGGCCCGAGCACATCTGATTCAAATAGAGGCGCCAATTTCACTGATGCCGCCCAGTCAATATTCTTGTCAGCTGCCCCAGTTGCTTTCTCATCCTGTCGATGTCGGGTGAGAAATATCTCGATAGTGTCGATTAACTGTGCCGTGCCAATTGGCAAGTGCGGAATCCCATTTCCTTCGGAGGCATATCGCACCGATTCAACAATCTCAAAGAGAGTGGTGATCCGAGTCAAGTGCTGAGCCTTGGCGTCGGCCAGAATCTCAGCAGCGGTTGATTCCGCCTTCTCGGGCGCCATGGAGCACTCACGGCGTGCGATGCGCTGAGCGGCGCGCTGCAGAACGTAAGAGAACTCGCGAATGGCAGCAGATGAATGCTCGGTATCAAAAGACCAGGTGATGTCAGACGCTTTCTTCGGCGGAATATCTAAAGAAATGAATGTGAAGCGACGACGGATTGCCTGACTAAGACTCTGAACAAACTGCTTATCGTAGGAGTTTAGTGTTGCGATGATGCGGAAGCGCTTCGGTATGACCAGCTCTCGATTCCCGTCCTTTTGATGGGGAAGATTGATTGGGACTAGGTCGTCCGTCCCGAGAACTGAAAATAGCTCACCAAACGCCTTATCTAGATGAGCGCGGTTTAGTTCGTCAATCAGCAACCACTCTGCCTGCGGATGAGTCGGATCATCAAAGTGCTGCACTATATTGCTGCCGCACCGAATGACTGCCTCTGTTAGTGCGCCATTGACTGGCGTAATCTCTTCCTTCCGATCTTCCGTCAGCCGCAGCTCAAGCCGGCCAATTACGTCATAGATCGTCCAATCCTCGTGAGCGGTGACCGCAAACGTTGAAACATTGAATGCCTTCGCGAGTGCTCTTACGAGCGAGCTCTTCCCTGTACCTGGTGGACCTTGAAGTACGACATGCCCTACACGGATTGCAGCCGCAGCTGCTCGCAGCACCTCTTCGGATACAACCAGCTGGGCGGTGGCCTCCTTCAGTCGCGACTCAAAGTCCGGAGGCATTTCCAGATCGTAGTCAGCGATTTCACGTAGTCGCTCGATTGATTGATGGAAATCTGTCGGAGGAATTGCACCGCTATCGACCAGCTGGCTCTCATTGATATCAGGCATGCTTCTCTCCGCGCAGAGTGCGTATCACTTCAATGTTGGATATCGGTCGGCCGCGGCGAAGACGAATTCGTACTACGTTGGCATTGACTAGCTCTTTCGCCTCTACCAAGTACGTCCATCGTTCATCGTGACTGAGAATGATTCGCTGACCACGAGCTAGTTGACAGAGTGACGCGACAGGTCCTGCGATGGTCAGCTCGTCAAGAAGTTTAAAGTTGCCGCCCTCGGAGAGGAAGAAGACCCTTTCTCCTTGCATAATAACGCTGGCGAGCGACGAAGCGACATGGGCGCTCATTAGCGTTACGGGCGCCCCGAGATAGTAGAAGTAGTCACCTTCATCGTGGAAATTCGGCGCCGCCGGCAGGCGTGCAATCGCCAGCCCACCCGTCGCGCACTGATCTGAGCTCCCACTATTCGAGAGCGCTTTTCTGATCATCCCGCTCCAGTCCTTCCGGATAAATTGCCGGCGCTTGGGCTCAGTGATTCCGTAGGGACATTCAAGATCCTCGCTGCCAAGCAGAAGGTGGTTCATTCCGGCGTGTACGGCTACCTGATTCAGGGAATTGTAGAAGCCACCTTGCCTCTGATCTACCGGCATCTTTACTTGGGTTATAAGCTCCGGATGATTGCGCAACATGCGGATGTCTTCAATCGCGTCGCTTGCCTCGTTGGTCAAGAAGACCCGGCAGAGAATTCGCTCTAACTCTGTCCACCAGATATACCCGTCAAGATCCAATAGCGCCGCATACCAAAAGCGATAAAGAAGCAGGTCCGATTGCTTGTGCGCGTCGCTCTTAGGTCTCCTGGGTCCGCGCAACGGGTAGCGCAGCAGGAGATTCAGACCGATCCAGGCAAACTCCTCTCGGTCATCCCTTTCAGCGGCTTCTCTAAGCTGGATACCTGCCGGGGTTATAGTTATCTTGTTAGAACGAGATTCGACGAAGAGAATGCCAAATTCCTCGAATGTCGCCTTCCAACTTTCAACTGCATGCGGACTAAGCTTGCGTGGCGCACCCGGCGATGACCAAGATGCTTTCAGCGCCTCGTAATCTGTAAAATCAAAGAAGGTGAGCAGCGTTGTCCATGCTTCCTGTGACTTCTCGTTGTCACTAAAAAAGCATGGATATCCGTAGCTGTTTACACGCCAATAGTCCAGAGCGCGCGCAGCCCGAAGGAACGTTGTTGTCAATTGGCCACCTCGTCAGCTCCAATCGTCACGTTGGGAATGGGTAGCCGATCTTCAGTTTCCAGAATCGCGTGATTCGTCTTTTTTAGCGTAATAACCCAGTCCATGAGAATGATTCCGCCTCTTCCTTTGCGCGGAAACTTCATGTAGTGACGACGAATCCGGTATGCAAACGCCTTCTCGAGGTGAAGCCCCGCTGCCTTTGCCAGACGAAGGAGGCAGTCGTGCACCGGCAGCACACCTGATGCTGCTTGGCTGTTACCAACGACTAGGACGTAGCGCGATCCGTCCTTTAGTAGGCGGGCAGCTTCCAAGAAGTGTTTCTGCATTAGATCAAAGTACGCGAGTACGGCCTCCCTGCGATATTCCGGTATCGCTCGCGGATCGACTAGATCTGAGATAGATGCGGGAACAGCAAGGGCAGATAAGGCTGGGTTTTTGGCACCAATAGGGAGGCGACGCCTGGCATTGAAGTCCGCACGACTTGGCACCCCAAGCATCGGCCCAAGCCAGAAATACTCAAGCATGAAGTTGTACATGTAGTCGACCGAGTCCAGGTAAGGCGGGCTTGTGACGATCAAATCCACTGAACCATCGGACAGTGGCACGTCCAAGGCAGATCCACTGAGGACGTCGGCCTGTCTCGTGCCACGCAGGGAACTCAGGCTTGCATGACCAACCACCGCACGCTGTAGCGACTTGTCGAATGTCTGGAGTACGTCTGGAGGTGTCTTCTTCAACGTTCCGGAAACGTAGGTCTTTTGCGTTTGATCGTCAGCATTGGAGACCCATCGAAGCGTTGAACTGAACACCGCGAGGAATAAAGCGCGCTCGTGCTCTGAGCAGTCAAGTCTTTCAATCGCAGCGTACAGGCTACAGAGGTCCTTCCAAGCGGCTTCTGAGAACCAGTGCGGTACGTTCTTCACCCCAGTCATAGGGAGGAAGCATTCAGCAATGGGCGGCAGCTGGGCTGGAGATAGCGCTGCTGCGATTGAACGAAGCCGAGAGGGATCGAAGTCCCCAGTTTTCGCTGCAGAGATCAGGCGCGCCAGTGGATCTATGTCGGTCCCATACGAGTGATTTACTGCGCACAGGGCTTCGACGAGAGTAGTACCTGAGCCCATAAACGGGTCGAGTACAACGGTCTCTGCTGTAGCGAAGTTCCTTACCGCCCATCTAGGAAGCTGAGGAATATATTTGGCCGGAAAACGATGAAGGCTGTGCGTGAGTCCGGAGGTGTTGGTTGACAGAGTCAGGCTAAGCAAATCGCCATGCGCTATCTCGGCATGCGGAGGGAACTCGTCAACTTCCCTAAGTAATTCATTCGCCGCAGCTTTTTGCGGAGCTGATTTGCCGGGGCGTCGATCATTTGTCTTAAGAGATTGAGACTCGATGATATTCGAAGTTGCTTCCAGCTCGGTCATTCTAGGATCACGATTGATTCGCGCATGTACTGCTCAAAACCCTTGAGCCGGTTTCTCTGTTGGGGCGCGACAGTGAGATGTCGTGTTTCCACGATCTTTGCCTGCCTGAATCCTGCTTGGATCCCGACCATGGCAGTTAGCACATCAGTCGGCACGATTACGCCAGCAAATGCAGAGTTACCTACGACGACGTGACACCGTCCATTGGGAGCGGCCTGTCGACACTGGCGAAGAACAACGCCCATGTCGTGAAAGTAACCTCGCATCAAGTCGGGCACTCCCATGCGCCAACTGCTGGCGTCGCGATCCATTAGGCCAAGTAGATCTTCAAGCGGCTGCAAGTGATCTGAAGGCCGTTTGAAATCGGCGTTCAGATGCGACCGGAGCGACGCTTTGCGAAGTGCGTTCAAATCTGCATAGGAGTTTACGAAGTTACCGAACCACAGTTCGACCTTGAATGATTCGAAGTAGTCGAATCGATTGGCATATGGGGGGCTGAAGATGACTGAGTCGAAGTTCTCGCCATTAAGTAGATCCGAAAGGTTGAACGCGCTGCCTTCAATGACGCGCTGGTCCTTCCAGCTTCCAGACTTCCACGCTGCGGTGTCTTCGAGCATCATTCGAAGTTGTGAAGCTAGCATCTCTAAGGAGTAGGCTTTTTGATCGGCTCCAAAGCGTGCCAATTGCCACTCGCCGTCAGGGCGGTCCTCATACTTTCCTTTTCGGCGCTTCTTGTTTCGGTATTTGATCCCGTTGCCTTCTTTGAAGTAGCTGCCCACATTTTCTAGAATTGCAAGCCAGGCCAGAAATGCGAAGTCCCGCCCGCTGGGATCACTCGCAAAAACATGCTCGATTGCGGTTCTGGTCCTCAATACCGCATCTAATATTTCCGGTTCAAAAACCTTCTCGGAGATACTCAACTCGGGCAGAGGCCAACGCTCTTCGGTGAGGGCAAGCTCCGGAAGGGTCTTCAGAAAGCTATGAAGCCTTCGGATTGACGTCTCTTTGAGCGGAGTGAGCTTGACTTTTGTTGAGAATGCAGCAATCGGATTCAGATCAATGCCGAGAGCGCTTCTACCTCTGATCGCGGCACCAATAGGGATTGACCCACAACCACTAAACGGATCCAGGATCCGATTTCCAAGTTCAAGCTTCTCGATCAACTCGGGAGAGTATGCTTCTCGGTATCTCAACCATCGATGCATTGGAGAGGATGCATTGCCGCGCCAGTGCACGAAGGGGCCAAGATCAAGACGCGGCTCAATCGGATATAGAGCATCAAGTGGCTCGAGGATATTCTTGAGATTCTTATGCACCTGATTTTCGATATCGTTATGTCTCGCGCGCGAATCGTTTTCTTCGATTGATCCGGTGACCTGAAAAGTTCTCTTGAGTGTTTCCCGCGCATTTAGCAGCGCAAGGTCGTTGGTTAGTTGATTTGAGCTCATCAGTCGTCCCTTTCGTTGAGGGGCAGAGATGAGGCCATCAGTCTCGACCACAGCCAAGGTCATGTTTTCGTTTCCTCGGGCTTTCCTGTGGGCGCAATCACGGGTAGATGTGACTCCAAGTCCTGACGTCGCCTATCAAGAAGCTCAACAACAGCCTTGCGTACCAGCCACGCCACAGAGACGTCGTTCTGCGACGCAAGCTGCGCCACCTCGCTGAACGTCCTCTCGTCAAACGAGACTGAAGTCCGAACGATCTTCCGATTCAAACGGGGTCGGGCCATCAGATTGATGTTTGTTACACCATAAAACTGCATTTTATCCTTTCACGCTCTCCTGCCGTAGTCCGGGTCTTTTTGGCCAGCAGAACTCAAACCTGCCGGATTGGCCCTGCGCCCTGCAGTCGAACTGGTGCGGTGAGGCCGCCATCTGGGCGGACGTCACGCTCTCTTCCAGAGCGAGCCCGTCTAAGCGAGGCATGGCCGCATGCGTTGTGCAGCGTCCAGCCGCACAGCTGTGCAGCTGTGCAGCCCGCCAACACCGCCGTTAGCGCCACAGCAAGCGTGGTGCACGACCAACTTGATCGCGACATTGCTTCAATCTTCACGAACGACGACGTCCACGACCTTCCTCGAGTTTGCGGCGCAGGAATGCAGGCATATCCGATGACTCCATCTCATCGCGACGTTCCTGCGCCGCGCCGACCAGTACGGAGGCAGCCTGGTCGTACGCAGTGCGCTCCAGCTCATACCGATGTTGATGGTGCGGCCCGGTGAGCTGCGGTTCGCGCGTTGGGACGAATTCGACCTGGACAATGGCCTGTGGATCATCCCTTCCGTGCGCCTGAAGCGCCGCAAGACCGAGAAACTCCACGGCAGGCCCCATCTGGTCCATTTGCCTCATCAGGCAAGAGAGATTCTTGAGGCTCTATTCGTCGTCACGGGGCGAAGGGGGTACGCCTTTGCCGGTTCGGGTGGCAAGAATCCTTACATGTCCAACAACACCCTGAACGCTGCCTTGCGCCGCATGGGATACTGCACCAAGACTGAGGTGACGGCGCATGGATTTCGTGCCACGTTTCGCACGCTCACCGTGGAACTCCTGAACTTTCCGGAAGCGATCGCCGAAATGCAGCTCGCACACGTCGTGAGGGATCAGAACGGAACCGCCTACAACCGCGCAGAGTTTCTAGAACAACGCCGAATCCTCATGCAGACGTGGGCGAACTACCTTGAAGATCTTAAGTTCGATCGCGCGAAGGCGTCGCATCCGCTACTGACTGAATTCTCCCCCGTCACCTTGCGCCTATCAGCCGGCTTGCCCGCCGGGGCAAGGGCCCAGCGGACGTAGGGGCCAGCGCCGCCCGCAGACGTCAACGTTCAGCCTGCAAACCTGCAGAACCGACCTGGCGGCGGCGTCCTCGGCGCCGACCGAGTCGTGATGTGCATGATGCTCTGTGTGCATTGCACGATCTGTTTGGGTCTTTGGGTGCTACTGCTTTCCTGTTGGACGTTCCAGGTTCTCGCTGACGTGCTTCATGATCCAGTCGAGCTCTGGCCCCGACAAACCCCACCCCTTTGCGTGCACGCCGCGGCGAACTCGAGGAAGCAGCGTGGGCAAATCCATGCCAGGCAGTTCCGCCAGAGCTGCTCGCGAGTTGGTGCGACAACTACGGGATTCGTTGCATTAGTAGTCCATACCCAAGCGGCGTGAAAAAACTCAAGTCAGAACGGCATCATTGGTGGCCTGAGTGCGTGTCTCGCCATTGGGCCGCAGAGGACGCGAAGACGGGGTGGCTAAAGCCGGATGGGACAGCCGTCCGCATTCCACCCGCAAGGCTCGGCGTCATCGGGAACGGACACCACATTAAGCTGGGCAAAGGCGGTGAGTCGTCGCCTTTTGATCAGAGCTTCGAGCGGGTTTTCGACGCTGCCGATACAGGTTTCCCTAAGCTGATCAAGTGGCTTGCGGAGTTGGAGCGCGCGCCCATACAAGCCGTCGCGCTGAGAGATCGCTTCAAGGCGCAGCAATGTAGTGATGACGAGCTATCGCTGATGACCGAATGCGCCGTGTCGTTGGCCGTTCGCGGCCCAATGAATCGCGAGGCGTCAATCGCAGTTGCGGAGCACTTCCGGGGGCCGCTTGAATCGACCGAACGGAATGCGCTCATTGGTCTAAACATGAGGAACTCGCACCGAGTTGTTGCCGACAGCATCGGCACGACGGGGAAGTTCGTCGCCATCTATTCGCAGGAGAAGGAGTTTGTTTTCGGGGATGGGTTCTTCCACAACGTCGCAAACGCGCAGATGCCCCCGCATTCGCCCAAGTTGATTGTCCCCATCACGCCAAATATCTGCATCCTTGTCTGTCGGCCATCAGCATACCGGACCGAACCTCGGCTAACTACGCTTGTGCTTAACGAGCAAGAGGTCGACGAGTGCAATCATGCCGTGCAGATCTACTCCAAGAACGCCATCTACTTTCGCTCCCAGCAGCCGAAAATCCACGAAGAATTTCGTCGGGCTGTACATCTACGTTACGCGCATTCTGACAATCCCATAGACCGCCTCATCCACAGCATTCCGGGAGTTCCGACTCGGGATCCATCGCTCGACCACTTGTTCGACTGCAAGTCGAGCGGCGGCCCAAGCTTGGGTTGAATGGCCTCCCCGCGATTCGCCTCCGGCTGGCTGGCCCATTTCTCTTTGGGGGAAAACCAGCTAAAGCGGAGGATCAATTCGCCCTGCAGACTCGTGAAGAGGCCTTGCGCGGCTAGCTTGAGCCTGGAGCAACTCGTTGGTCCGCTTCTGCTCTCGTATCAATTGACGGAGCAGGTCCTTGGTCCCAAAGACCGCGAACGGCATCAGGATCCATAGGATGTACAGGACTGCGGCAAACAGGACGACCAATGCCCAGATGACGACGATTGTCATGTCGCCCATGGCAGTGCTCATATTGACCTCCTCTCGGCTGTGTGAGGAGGCGACTGTAGTGCTAGCACTGAGTTAAGTCGGTCAGCACCCTTCGAAGCTTCCGATGTGCGAAAGGTGGACCTTGGGAATGACCGTTGAGCCGTAGTTTGTGGTCATCCGTGTTGACCTGCGTGGAGGACTGCTTTCGCTGCGCATCGGCCAGTAGCCGAGCCGAAACCGAGATCCAAAGCTCTCGCCTGATGGTTCCGTCGATCTACTCGGACCGCCTGGCATGACCAAGCAAGCCCTTTGCCGCTTCTATCCGCAAAGCCATTGGCACCGATTCGTCGTTCATGACGCCTCTCAGGAAGCGCTCCGCGTCGGCGCCCGCTTGTACGGATGCGGGCACTTCGGGCAAGCCGGTTTGCTTCCAGTCAGCTGGCACCACGTCCGATGCGCCAAGCTGGTTGAGCGCGGCCTCGAAGGCAACTTGCCGGACAGGCTCGAGCGCGCGCAGAAGCGCGGCCTGGCCTTCGCCGTTGGGAGAAAGGTCCAGCCACGGCGTGTCGGCAAACACCGAAGCCAGGTCGGGGGCGACAAACGCCGACCAGTGATCCGGGCTTGCCTCCAGGGGCGGAGCGGACGGGAGTTGCGCCGCATCGGCGATCAGGCGCAGGTGGGTCGCGCCTACGTCGGGCAGATACCGCGCACGCAGACCCTGAAGGAAACGCTCGCCAGCACTCGGCAAAGTCGGCGACGCAAGGGAGAACCACAACTGAACCGCGTCGACGCCCGACACCGCGATGGCCGGGGCAGGAAGGCCGAGGTCCGCTTGGACGCCCGTCCAGACGGCGGAAAGCTGGGCCCACCCCGCGGGGGGTCTCAGCTCCAGCACCAGGGCTCGACCGCCCTCGGCTGCCCCCGAGGCAGCGCCACGCGCGGCGCTCGCACCCAGCCCGTACAGGCGATCGAGTTCGAACTGCAATGGGTTCATGCCGACATGCTAGTCGACCATGGCGCGCGCCTGCTGGTGAGCAGATGCGGTAGGGTCGGGGCATGAACTCAGCGGCATACGCGCCCATTCTTGTCGTCAAGGACTTGTGCTTCGCCTATCCGGGACAGCCGCCGCTCCTGCGCGGATGGAGCGCGTCCATCACGGCGGGGCTCACCCAGCTGTACGGTGACGACGGCAGCGGGAAGTCCACGCTTATTCGATTGATGGCAGGCAGGTTGCCTGTAGAGGGTCAACTGAGCCTGGCGGGCGCGAGCAGCACTGCAGACCCCAAGTCCTACCAGCAAGGGGTGTTCTTCGTGCATCCCGAGACAGACGAGTTCGACGAGATCACCGCGAGCAGCTGCACTTCAATGCTCCGGGCCGGCGA
>Ga0160447_100904_pt1 | contig 12518 bp, 19 predicted proteins | sample HID1973K_E1MG_FD_108222 | JGI IMG/M metagenome (GOLD analysis project Ga0160447, IMG submission 108222) | Enriched mosquito-associated microbial communities from UW Madison campus, WI, USA - HID1973K_E1 MG | ecosystem: Host-associated > Arthropoda: Insects > Digestive system > Unclassified ...
ATCCTGTCCACGATCGCCGATCATGGACACGATCCCCCGTGATCCATACGAATTCCACCACGACAGCACCATCATGCCTCACGCGCGCGCGAATCAGGAACTGGCCCAGCCGAGTCGCTTACGCTCCATCTCGAACTCGTGCTCGAAGTCCAGTGGATCGCGAACGACCACCTTCAGGCGGATGTCGAGCCGGTGACCGTCGAACTCCACTACCTGATACGGGCGCGTCGCGGCCGGGCTCTTTGTGCCCTCTGTGCGCGGCAGACCTTTCAGGTGCGAGGCCCCCGCCGAGCGGGCGGCCGTTCCAAAACCGCGCAGCATCTCCGCCTTCAGTCGCTGCGACAGCGAGCGGATCGCGTGGCCGGCCGTATTGAACGGATAATCCGCCGCTGTCAGCCCGACCATCCTGCACTGTCGCAAGAATTCGTCGTGCAGCGACTGCAAGCCTCGCAGACGTGTCCGCAACCGTCCATCGGTGTTGAGCTGCTGCAGCAGCACGCGGCGCCGCCTGACCTGCAATAGCAGCCAGGCCGCGAGCGTCGGGTGGCGCTCGAAAAGATGCGACAGCGCCCCGACCGTACCGCGACTGCCGCGTTCGCCCCGAACCGTCACTGGACTCACCCGGACATATCCACCGATCCTCACATGCTTGATCAGTGCGCGAAATCCGTAAGGGCGTCCGTCTGGATGGAGCGACAAACCCCGTTCGAGCCAACGATAGAGCTGCCGCCGGTTGACGCCGGTCGCTTGCTCGATTTCCTTGACGCACTCGCCCCGCGCGTAGCGCTCGATCGCCTGCATGCGCACCTGGAAGGCGTGCGCTTCTTCCTTGTCGAGTTCAGTGTAGGCGACGTCAGGCCAGGCTGTGACGTCGAGTTCCTGAAAGTCAGGTTTGCGCCGGTTCATGGCGCTGGCTCCGCAGCGACAAACTCCGTGAGGAGCGACAATGCATCGGTTCTCAGAGATTGAGCGCACACGCGGCCGCTGTACAGCAGCCCGAACACTGCCGCACGCACGAGAATCGGATCGCCTGTTGAGAACTCCCGCTCGATTGCGAGCAGTCTTTGCGGATCGCGAAGGAAGCGTTCGATCGCGTGCGACAAGGCATCTGAAACCAGTCCCCGGTTCGCCACGATGTACGGCAGCATACGCTGCCAGTTGTCGATCCACATGCGTGACGCCGCGAGTTCAGCCGGCAGGACCGACCGGACAGTCAACTCCGCCTGAGCCAGATGTATCGCGGGGCGCGCGTCCATATCGACAATCGAATCGCCAAGGAGGACTAATTCCTCGCGATCGACGTAACGAACCCAGAACTCCGCGAGATATCGCTGTCCGCCGTACTGGATAAACCCCGGCCTTTCGCAGAAAGCGCCAACCGCAGGATCGGCTTCGAGCAGAATCCACTGCTCAAGCGCGGAGCGCCTATGAAACGTCAGCCGCCGGTCCAATTTCGGACTGAAGACCTCAAGACGGTGCGCGCCTCGCGGTCTGGCAAACGCCACCGGCTGTTTCATGCCGTCTGAATTTTCCATAAGATCAACACCTTACGGACGGAATTCGAAGTCTAGGACGTGAATTGACGAATTTAATGCGGACTTATGCGAATTGACGACATTATTTTCGTTCAGACTGGAAATAATATTGTCAATTCAACCGGATAGTCGCTTGTGCGGCGACCAATCTGGATTGACAGAATTAATGCGCTCTACGACCAGGCTTACGGCAAAAACGATCTCCTGAAATTGCTGGAATTGCAACTGGAGCTCGAGCACATCGACCAGCGCGCCATCAATGACATCAGCGAAGATCGACTAAAGCATTACAACAAGATTCTCAGGGAGCAGCTCGGCGAACTGGATCAGGAAATTCTGCACGTCGAGGCCGGCTTCAGGCATGCCTACGGAGTTCCTCCATTCGTTGAAGTATCTCCCGGGACCGTCTTACGCAATCTCTCGACTGACATCATCGGGCTCCGGCAAAGCATGCGTGATCTGGAAGCAGATCTGCTTGTGTTTGAAGACCTCAAGCAAATCAAAAGCTGGTTGAAGCACCTGAAACGTCGGCAGGCAGCCCTCCACTCCGACGAGATGCCATTCTGACCGCCCATGCGTTTCGCACAAATATGCCCGTTGTGGGGTGAATTGGGCGCTTACACTGACCGCGGCCGTGGACGGAGGACGACCGGACAGCAGTACGGCGCGTCGGCTCGAATCTGAAGAGGCAAGAACAAAAGGGTCGCGGTCAATCGTGCAACGTTGGATAATCGGTCAAGCCTGTATTGCAATACGCCTATGCCCCGCTCCGCTGATCGCCCTATCAAGCGCAAGCCGCCTCGCGGCACACTGGCTCGGTACCGAGACCGGATCGTCGAGGTGCTCGGCGAAGCTCGCGGGCAACGCGTCATGATCCGGTCCGTCCACATGGACGGAACCGAGCGGCGCACGGCGGTAAAACTCGTGAATCTGTTGCCGTTAGACAGCCAGCTTTTCTGACAAACGGGGCGAAGGCGTCCGACCCCGTGTGCTTTACGCGCCGTTGACTGCGTCCTTGAACGCTTTGCCGGCCGTGAACTTCACCGTTTTCGCGGCGGCGATCTGAACCGTCTCTCCGGTCTGGGGGTTCCGGCCGGTCCGCGCCGCACGCGCGCCGGTGGAGAAACTCCCAAACCCGATCAACTGAACCGGCTTCCCCTCGGCCACTTCGCGCGAGATCGTGCTCACAACGGCGTTGATTGCCTCTTCCACAGCGGCCTTGCTGGTTCCCGCCTGTGCGGCGACCGCGTCGATCAGTTCCTGCTTGTTCATTCGGCTTTCCTCTTTGAAGTCAACTTTCATCTTACCGGACGCCGGGGAGCACCAATGTCGACGCGTGTAACGCTCCGAATCGCGTTGTCCGGCACCGTAACGGGCGTTTATTGGCCCGTGATGCCCGTTTCCAAGCGACACGGGGCGATCGAGTGCTAGACAGATGGATCGCGCCGGCGCGACAGGCGATTCCGCTCGTCGTCGGGCCGGTCGCCGAAGCCGTAGCTAGCCACGGCAGTTCACCGAAATAGCGGGGCGTTGCAGCAACTGCATGCTCGTACCGCTGCCTTCGCCAAGCGTCATCGCTCCGCGGCGCCGCGGCAACGCTTACCTCAATGTCGATGACGACCATGTGCCTATCTGCCCACGCGCAACCATAGTCGTTCACCTTCTAGCCACTTCGCCTCGACATGCCTCACGGCGCGCATGTATCAATCGGTGCACGCTCCGCGGAACCGACACAAGTCGGCCACGACCGTCAACGTCAAGATTTTGTTCAATGGTGATAAGTCGTATTATCACCATTGCATTTAATGGCGGTGGCTTGCCACTGGCGACTAGCGTCGTCGGAGCGAGTCCTTTCGGTTTGTCCAGCGATCGTACTCATATGTACTACTATCGACTTTTCTAGTAACTCAATGGGCGCCACAAATCTAAGCCACGCGGAGTTCGTCGCTCGCGCCGACGTCCACCTGTTTCTGTGCGAGCTCTTCGACGTCAAGCTCAAGTGGGGGTAATTGTCCTTTTCGTGCATTTTCTGGCGGTAACGGCGGCAGAAGCCGCTTGCAGCAAGGCTGAACGACCTCAGACGCTTTTGGAACCCGACGATTTTCAAGTGGTTGATCTGAAAGCGCTTTTTCGTGAAAACCGCCAGAAAATGCACGAAAAGGACGAATACCCCGAGATACGGGACGCCGATGGATTGGCCGAGCAAGCGCGGCAATACTGCTGCTCTTGGTGACTTGGCATATCGACTGCGGGAGGCTGTTCGGCTTTGAAGGCAGGCGCGGCGAATGCTGCCCGGCTTGTGGTACGCCCGATCTCAAGTACTCCGCAACGCGTCGAATCTTCGGGTTGGCCAATGATGACAAATGTTACGCCGTCCGAGGGTCCAACGCGCTTGAAGAGTTGTGAAGGCTCTTCAGGAACGCTCGTCCGGAGGCCGACGTGCGATGTTGATGAGAAATCTTCATCTTAGATGGGAGGTGGCAATGCACGACAAGATCGAGGGGCTTGGCCAACTGACGCGTCAGCTTGAGGAAGCGTCACGCGTCTTTAAGTCGCTGGGCGGCGAACTCGAGCAAGTCACTCTTGAGCCGGGCAATCAGGCATGTGGCGATGGCGATCCAGCAGGTGGAAGCGATCATCGATCAGAAGGCCGCGCCCTATCACGGAAATGAGCTCGTCGATTCTATGGTCCAGCAACTCAAGAAGCGGTATCGCGACGAGATCATCCGGCGAGGACGGGCATGAGCATACAACACGACATGGACGTGGTCCGAGCTGGGCTGATAAAGCATGGAGGATTTCCATCAGGGGAGCAATCTCTATACCACGGTCTACAGGAGAAGTTGCTGAGGGTCCCTCTCCAAGGAGAAAGTGAAGGGCACTCGGGGCGCGACGCTGGTCAAATTAGTCTCTAGGAAGAAAGTGGGCTGGCTATGGACCTGGAGCGGCATCTCGTTTGGCTATCGGGTCGACGATCAACTCCGCACGCACGATGGACGACATGTGGGAAATTTCGTCGGCGAGGAGGTCTACGGGGCCGATGGAGTGTACCTGGGCGAGTTGGCGTCCGCGGACCGTTTGATTACCCGACTGCGGAAACTGGGGCGCTTCAGATTGCCGTTCAGGCCGCGGATGAAACGGATGGGACGGACTCAACGCATGGCCCGGGCGGCTCGACTCATGCGTCCGGACTGGAAGGACTTTCCTCCGCCAGAGAACCTATAGGGAATTGCCGCTACGAAGCGTTAAACCGCGAGTCGGTCCTGGCAGATGGAAAATTGCTTCGAATCCCATCCTGCATCCGAGTGCGGAGGATTCATGTCACATTGTCGAGGTAATACCGGTCAGACCCGAAAGTCCGGCATTGCCGGTGCGCGACGCAGTCTGTCGAAAGCGTGTAGAGGGTTATTCGATACAGTGCGTTCCACGTGGGCCCGCGGGGAGAGCAAGCCTCGGCGCAAGCGGCGCAGCGCGCAGCTGCAGCCGCGTGCAGCTGCGAGTCCCCGCCCTGTGGAACTTTCAACAAAGGCCTAGGCGGGTCGCCCTGCGTCTTCGCGGTCCCCGCCGCTTGCGACGCGATGCCTCGAAATCAGTTCGACGAGCGCTGAAAGATCGGCCGGCTTGATCAGATGGTGATCCATTCCGGCCGAGTTTGACTTTTGACGGTCGTCGTCTTGCCCATACCCGCTCAAAGCGATTAACAGACAGTCTTTCAGCGCAGCATCGGCTCGGATAGCTTTGGCGACCTCATATCCGTTCATCTCGGGTAGCCCGATGTCGAGAATGGCGACCTGCGGTGCGAATGCCCGTGCGACCAAAAGTGCAGCGATGCCGTCGTGCGCGCATCGTACTTCGTGCCCGTGCATTTCGAGAAAAATCTTCAGGCTTTCCGTCGAGGCTATTGAATCGTCGACGACGAGCACCCGCATGCCGCGCTTGCGCCGCAACGGAAGGACGTCGGCAACTGAAGCCGGCTTCTCCTGCGATACGGACGCCGGCAACTCAACGGTAAACCTAGCCCCTTTCCCGCGACCGCCACTCCAGCAACGAATAGATCCTCCATGTAACTCTGTCAGGTGTCGGGCGAGCGTCAGCCCGATTCCCAAGCCTCCCTGCGCCCGATCAAGCGCACTATTTCCTTGAGTAAAGAGATCGAACACCCGCGGGACAAGGTTGGGCTCTATCCCCTCTCCGTTGTCAGTGACAGTGACGAGCGCGACCCCGTTTTTATAGGTGGTCGAGAGATTGATCCGACCGCCAGGTGGAGTAAACTTGGACGCGTTGTTCAACAAGTTCGCGACGACTTGCGTGAGACGAACGACGTCTCCCTCAACAATTAGGTCGTTCCGACTCGCTTCACGCGCGAAGGCTTGCGAGCGAGCCGCGAAGTGGGGCCGACTAGTCTCAATCGCACGATCGAGCACAACTTGGAGAGAAAGTGGTTTGCGCTGCAACGCTACCGTGCCGCGCGCGATGCGCGACACATCCAGCAGGTCGTCAACGATCCGAACCATGTGCTCAAGCTGGTTTGAAATTATCTCGGTCGCCCACGTCACCACTTTTGCATCGCTTGGCTCCATACCCTTCATCACGCTGACGGCGTTCGAAATCGGTGCGAGCGGATTCCGGAGTTCATGCGCCAGCATCGCAAGGAATTCGTTCTTGCGGCGGTCCTCGTCGCGAAGCGCGGAGTAGAGAAACGCGTTCTCGAGCGCGATGGACGCACGGCTCACGAATTCGGTAACCACGGGCGCCGGCTGATGGTCCTCGTCGCAATGAACCACTCCGAAGGCGATAACTGCCTTCCGTTCCTCACCGTTGAGCAAGGGGTAAAACCGAATTTCCTGCATTTCGACTGCGCCGGCACCGGATGGCCAGCCAAATAAGCCAGCATCCCGGCAAACGAGATTCTCGCCCGCGGCCAGCGTCTGCTTCGCGAGCCGGAAAAATTGCTCGAGCGGAGCAATGGTCTCGAACGTCTGGCCACGTGCCGGATCGACTTGAGCGCAAACAGCCGGACCGCAGCGTATCGAAGTGCGTGGGCACGGTTCTCCGTCCAATCCAAGGTAGACGCACGCGGGCCAAAATGCTCGCAGCATCACTGCGTTTCGTCTGTCACGGCGCGGCCGCTCCCTTCCCCATCGAGCTGGGCTCAAACGGTCTCGTTAGAGTATTTTGGAAGGCGGAAACTTGCCAAACCCCGGACTCCTTCACGAATACTCGGAGGCTTAGCTCCCGATGCGCGGGCAGCGTCTGTCCCTCGAAATTTACGAGCCCCCTCAACTCGTTGTCAACGTGCACAAGAGCAACGTCTGGTCGAATAAACCGGATAGTTATGGCGCGAGTATCGAGTGATGCATTCCTTGCCCTTGTGCTCAGAATGGCCGCCAGCCCCTTTCGAATCTCTTCCCTTCCCTTTGCAACCTCGCCGCGGACACTGACGAAGTCGGCATCGGTGGTGTACATCCGGGTGGCCGCCTCGGCATCATGACTGTTGAAGCCCTGAGTCATCTCGGAAACTACACGCTTTATCGCCGCTTCGTCCTGAAGGTTACCTGTGCTCGGCACGCCTGCATTCAGAGAGCAGCCGATACTGAAACTGATCGCCGCACCTGCTATCAGGGATGTTGACCATTTCTGTAGGCGTCTCACATTTTCCCCCTTAATTGAATCCCGGTGCGCCACCGAAGCGCACGTCAGCGGTCGAGGGGCATTGGTGACCACAACGACTGTGTTCAAGATTGTGCGCCAGCTATTCTTGCAGCGGTGACCACATGATGCATCGATGTCGAACCTTCTTTTTTTGGTGACGCAACGCGCGGCTAGTCACGGACCCTAAGGCGCGTCACGCCCCGCGAACCTAGGTGATCCCCACGCAAACGCGCTCGCTGATGCTGACGCCGGAGGGGCGGAATCTTCTGGAGCGCACGCAGCGGTTATTGCGCGAGGCGGAAGGTATCGAGCAAGGCGTCGCCGCCGCGCGCGCGGAGCCTGCCGGAACGCTCAAGGTGACCGCGCCGTTGCCCGTCGGCGTGAACATCCTCGCGCCCGCATTGCCGGCGTTTTGCCGACAGCATCCGAAAGGGACGGTCGAGTTGCGCCTGAGCGAACGCTACGTCGACCTGATAGAGGAGGGCGTGGATGTCACCATTCGAGTCGGCGAACCCGGCGACACGCGGTTGACCGCGCGCCGTCTCGTTCCGCATCAAGTCCGGCTGAACAGCCTGAGTCCGAAGTGCTGCTCCAGCCGCTAGATGCTCTACTGCATGGAGCGCGCGGCGATTCCCTTCGCTTCGTTGCTGCTCGAATCGATCGACAGCGCAGTGTTGGCATTTTGCCAAGCACACATGGCACGCTCCTGCACGACGCAACTGCGTGCCGCCTGCAAGGCCGCATTGCGAGCCCTCTCCCGCGACAGCAAATCCTGCTTGAGCCGGAGGGCCTCGGGACTGTCCGGCTGCAACGAAAGCGCCCAAGAAATGCCGGACCGCGCCAGTTGCAGGTTGTTTTTTTGGAGACCGTCGTGCGCTCTCGCGAGGGCAAGCGGCATTAACTTCTGATTTTTGTCAGCGGATGCCTTGTCACTCGGCAGCGGCGCTTCCGAGCTTGGGGCAATCGTCGGAACCTGCCGCGTGGTCGGAGCCTGCGCGGGCTGATTCAAGTCGTTCGACGTCACCATTCCTCGCGCGCCGATCAATCTCGTCGGCTCTTCCTGCGTGTCATGATTCTGAATCCAGTACCAGAGCCCCGATCCGCCGATGAGCACGAAGGCCACCGCAAGCGTCAGCACTGCCCCCTTTTTCATGCCCCGATGACCGGTAACGCGGCGCGGTGACGGATGGATCTCGTCGTCGGGATAAACGGCGTCGTTCGATGCGAACGAGGATGCATTTTGCCGCAGCCACGGCGACGGGTTAGGCGGACGATCAACACGCCCGTTCGGTGCGCTGTGCGCTGCCGTTCCGGGCTTCCTCGCAGAGGGTGCACGATCGCCGAACACAAACCGCGCAGGCGCACCGCAATAAGGACAGGACGAAATCGGCCACGGCACCTTGCCTCCGCAGCGTGCGCATGTTCCCGTGACAATCGGGGCGCGAACGCCTTGTTCGTCCATCGAAACTCTCCTCCTTGTGAAGTGCGAACGAAACGTCAGCCCTGAGAAGTGCTTGATGTGACGGGCACGGGTGGCCGCTCGTTCGATATGGAAGGGCTCTCTTCCTCGCAGTGACGAGGCCAGACTAGGGCTGTTAGTCTAACATCTGGCCGCTTGGGCGCGGCGTCACGCCATCGACATGGAACGTTAGCGATAACGCGACTGCGCGCCTTAATGTCGGTATCCTATTATTTACCGAGGGGCCGAGGAAGGTCCTTGGTCGGCAAGCCAAACCGAGCGCATCGAAGTAGAGGTCGAATGAACGCAGGACCGATTCGGCGATCAGCCGAGCGATGCCCGCGTGGTTGTTGCTCACGCAAGCGTCGTCCAGCGAATCGCAATAGGCTGCGCGATCCCCATTGCGGATAACCAGCAGCATGCGGAAGTATCCGTCGATATCCGCATCGGACATCGCGTTCAGCGAGACTCGGTCAATTACCGCGTCCATCTCGTATAGGCCGAAGCAGTCGGGAGGAACGAGAGTGTCGTATACCTTGGCGATCAGCGCGACGTACTGCAGACGCAGTGCGGGCGCCATGCGTCCGAGTCCGTCGGCCAACGCCTCGTCGAGCGCGCCCGGATTCAGCATGAGATCACTCTTGCGCTGGCCTTACCGGCGACCGCCGGATCGCTGTTGATGTGCGCGATCCAAGCGAGAATCAGCTGCCCTCTTTCGGAAGCTGGATCGACGCCTTTCTCAACCAGCATTTGGTCATAGGCAGACGGCCTAGGATCTGAGGCGGATGCCCCGGACTGAGCCATCGACGGCGCGACATAGCCCCAGAGTCCGTCGTACCGGAATGCGGCATTCGCCGCCGTTGCGCTGGCCAATGCAATAAGGCAGGCGGCCAGACCTGCGACCTTCGCTTTCATGGTCCCCCCAGTCTCGTTAAACGCGTCTGCGCGCATGTCTTTATCAAGCTCTAACTATCACGATAGTTCAGCGCGCGCCATTGGCACAGCATTATCGAAGGCGGCGGGCTGGGAACAGTCCCTTCTAGTTTCCGCCCGCTCCTAAGGACGCTGCTCAACAGCGCCATATCGATGGCGTCGAGCGATCGTGCGTGAGCGACATGCCGCTAACCCTTCGCACTCTGGGCCACGTGCGCTATCCGGTCTCGCACGACCCCGATCGCCTGTTTCAGAGCATAGTCATCCTGAAAATATCGATAGGGAATTCGTATCCGGCTCACGTTCGCGTCGATGCTCTCGATTTCGTCGCTCCATTGCGCAATTTGCGAGCGGGTGGGCGCGGTGCTGTTCCACACTTCATCTTCTAGTGCTTTGATCTCGCGATACCAGACCACGAGCCGCTTTCTCATCCGAGTCTCGACCATGCGCGGCAATGCCTGAAGCAGACCGATGAGGAGCGCCGCGAACGGCACGAGGATCAACAGCCGTCGTTCGATCAGACTCGCGAGCCAGAACGGCAGATTGCGGTACAGGAACGGCTGGCCGGATTTGAAGTAGCGAACGCTATCATCGGAGATCGGGAATTCTTCGGTGTTCGTGTTCGGAAACGTGCCAAGCGGCGTGAAGTAATGTTCATGACCATGGACGATGCGCGCCGCGTCGAGCAGCATATAGATGAGCGCCGGATGCATTGTGTCTTTCGATACGAGCAGCGCTGTTGCCGCGAGCAGCGTGACGTCGGTGCGCGGTAGGTCTTCGGCGACACTCGTTGATGCGCGCGGTAAGACGATTTCTGCAAGCGACGGGATTTTCTGAACCAGCGCATCGGCCTGCGAGAAACTCATCAATTTGAGACTGCTGTTCAGCAGCGTCTTCTGCATCTCGGCGTCCGGCCGCCCAATGAAGAAAGCAGCGTCGATTTGCCCGGTTTCGAGCCGCTGATAAGCCGCGGGCGCATCCATTTGCAGTAGTGTGGAATTCTGGCTCGTGACGCCGCTATAGCCGAGCAGCAACTGCGCGACGTTGAGCAGGCCACTGCCGGGAACGCCCAAGGAAATTCGTTTGCCGCGCAATTGCGAGAGCTGATCGACTGAAGTCTCGCCACGATAGAACACCCAGATCGGTTCATACGACACAGCGGCAATCGTCTGCAGTTTGTCGGTCTCTTTCGGACTCACGGTGCCCGACTGGATGAACCCGACATCGTAGATGCTCTTCGGCTCTCTCAATCGCTCGTAATTCTCCACCGAGCCGGAAGAACCGCGTATATCCAGCTTGATGCCCGCACGCTTTAAGATGGGCGCGTAGCGATCCGCAAAGCCGCGATAAATGCCGTTGTCCGCGCCGCTGGTCATCACGAGGGTGCGCTGGAAAGCGGGTTCGACCACGATCATCATCATCCAGCCGGAGGCTGCCGACAGAACGATCAGGCCGATGGTCAGCAGGCGCCGCCTCGCTGGTGTCATGGGGGTTTTCTGGCTGCGTTGCAGCGCTGGATTGTGCCTGGGCATCATTTGCCATCTTTTACGGTCATGTCTCACCGTGCGAGGCATGCATGAAAACCCGCGCCCGCTCAGCCTCCGCTATCACCCGCTTCTTGATTACGGACCGGCCAGTCGACGCATACCCCGAAGCGACATTCACCAACTTCCTGCGGATGTAACCGTTCCCAGAGTGCAGCTGTCGTTCATCTCGTCGAGTCCCGTTAAATGCGGCGCGATGAAATCGTCCGCTTGGGCCGGTCAGTTCCAAAAGGACCAAATGACGACGTGTTCAATCCATCCACGCCGCCCCCGGCAGGCGATGCTTTGATGCGTCGGTAGCCCGTCGGCAACAAGTTCATTTTGGCGTCGGCAGCAACATACAACGTTCATCGACGCGCACCGTCGCGTTGCTACCCGCCTCATCCAATTTAGGCTTGAGCCCCGCGTTGAAGGCGCCACGCTCCATTGTCGTTAAAGCGCATGCAATCTGCCGCCGTAGAAGTGCACCACGAGAAATACATGCCGAGGGAGGGTGCGGTATGGCGCTTTCCTGCGTTCACCCCATCGCACCCGATCCTCACCGTTGATTCGACGCACCGTATAGCCGTTCGGTTATCAGATATCGAGCTTGCTAACTTTTGTTCCTTCGAAGCTGAGATTGGCCATCAGGCCGGAGTTCGTCAGCACGAACCCAACAATCGGCGCATTCGTCGTTGCCGTGTCGAGCGCACCGTTCGCGCCGGTCTTGGCCACCGCTACCGAGCCATCCACGCCCGCTGTCCAACCCTTATCGCTCGTGCGGAATTTTTCGAGCGCGTCCTGGGTCATGAACATCATGATCACCGCCTTGGACTGGGCGCCAATCTGCAGGCCAAAGGAAGCGGTACTGGTCTTGTAGTAGCCGACGGACGTGCCTGCCTGACGGAGCGCGCCTTCGCCGTACTCGCCGCCGACCACCAGGCCTGCGGCAAGCACCGACGGAAAGACCAGGATACCCTTGGCCTTGGCGGCTTGCGCCTGCGCGCCCGGTGTCGAACTGTAGAGCTTGTTGAGGGCGCCATCGACGCCGGCATCGATTTCCTTGCGCTTGCTGGCTGCTTCGGTCGGCGTCGAGGTCGAGCCACAAGCGGCCAGCGAGCTGGCGAGGGCGATAGCAGTGAGCGAAAAGAAGGTGCGACGATTCATGAGACTCTCCTCGATCGAACTGTGCAAGATTGAGATTTGAAGCGTCTGGAGTTGCTGCTCATAGAGAAACGAAGACGCGTCGGCTGACGCACTGGCTAGAGGCAGCTGCCAACAGCGCCGCCGCTACCTCCGGCACCCGGGCGAAAGCCCACCCACGTTTTGCTGTTGCCTGTCCAGGACGGCCGCACGAGCGCGGCTGCGCCATCCGGCGGCCGCTGGCCCGGAACATAGACGTCCATCGCCTGATTG
>Ga0160447_100905_pt1 | contig 12503 bp, 9 predicted proteins | sample HID1973K_E1MG_FD_108222 | JGI IMG/M metagenome (GOLD analysis project Ga0160447, IMG submission 108222) | Enriched mosquito-associated microbial communities from UW Madison campus, WI, USA - HID1973K_E1 MG | ecosystem: Host-associated > Arthropoda: Insects > Digestive system > Unclassified ...
CACGATGCCGAGCGAATAGCCGACCATCCGCGGATCGCCGAAAACTTTGTCGGTGATCAACGCGATTGCTGTAGGTCCGATGCCAAATCCGATGGACTGTGCGAGAAACGTATGCAGCGAAGCGACGACCCCGCGCAGTCGGCTCGGCGTGCTAAGTTGTGTGGCGGCGGCGATGATGCCGATCGGCAAACTGAAACAGAAGATGGCGCCAGCCGCCGCGATAAATACGCCCCTGGCGCTCGGTGCGAACGGGAGAGCTACGCAAAAGAAGAACATGCCCACCATCGAAAAGCCGGCGGTCCGCAACGCAGCATCGCGATGACCCTTGCGCTCGAATATCCGGGCAACCCAGGGGCCGAGCAGAACACCCGTGGTACCCAGGATCACCGCGAGAAGGCCTAGCCGATAGCCCACCAGCGCAGGAGATACGCCATGGGATCGCATCAGATACGACGGCAGCCATGCTGGCATCGCGAGGGTCACGATCGCGAGCATTCCCACCCCGATGTAGACGCGGCCATAGAATCCTCGCCGCTCCCATATGAATGAAGCCGATTCGCGCAGGCTGAATGGCCGGTCATCGGAATAGGCAGCGGGCGTCGTGCGGCGAACCGGCTCGTGCACGCTAAGCAGCAGCACAGCCGCCAGCAGAAGGCCTGGCAATCCGACGAGGACGAACGCGATCTGCCAGGTGGCAAGGGCGTTGAACATAGGAAAAGCCGGACGCACGCTATCGGCAAGGGAAACGACGAAGCCGCCCGCGACGAGCGAGAAACCAGCGCCGATCCATTGTCCGGCGGTAAATATACTCAGCGCGCGGGGGGCAGCTCGCGGTGAAAAGTGCTCTGAAATCAGCGAGCAACAGACAGGGAAAACGCAGGCCTCGCTCGCGCCGACGCCGAATCGGGCGGCGAACAGGCCTACATAGGTATCCGCCCAGCCGCACAACGCCGTGCATGCACACCAGAGGCAGATTCCGGCGACCAGGATGTTGCGCCGGTTCGTAATGTCGACGAGCCGGCCGAATAAGGGCGCGGCCATCAGATAGGCCGAGACAAACGCCATTCCCTGGATTAAGCTCAACTCGGTGTCCGAGATGACGAGGGCACGCCGGATCGGGTCGACGAGCAGGTTGAGCAGCTGCCGATCAATGTATGCCAATGCATAGCTGAGCGTCAGGACGCCGAGCACGTACCAGGATCTCGCGCTGTCGCGCACAAGGATTCTCGATTGCCGACAAGCGTCGGCCGTGCTTTCGGGCACTGTTGTCTGACTCGTGTCACTCATGTCTCCTCCGATTTGTCGAACGTCGTTGAAAACGACGGCTACGAAAAACGTGCGCGCGCTTTGCTAGAGAACCGGCGTTGTCCGGCAAGATGCTTTCATGTCCGATGCAAAGCATTATATATGATGCGTGATTTTTTAGTCGGTAGCGTTGTCTATTACCCCGTCCCACCGTTAGCCTGAGCGCAAGAGTTTCGTATTTGTCGCCAGAAAGCCTCATCTCAATGGCAAGGGCTACGCGTTCATCTTGGGCGACGCGACGTTGCCGGCCCTGGCGAGTGCCTCGCCCCGAAGACCTCAAAACACTGCCGCTGTTATTCGGTCCTTCGCATGTGACATGGCCTAATGCAACTGATCTACGGTCTCGGCGGAGACCGTTCCAGCAAACCTCGCGTGATCGCGGTGGCGGCACCGTGTTGCGGGCTCGCGGCTTCCGGGTTATGGCGGCGCGATTCTCGGAGCAATTCGGAGCCGGCGGGTTGCTCTTCAGAAAAGCGCCGCAATCCTGTTTTGCGCGTCTGACCGCGCCAGGGGGTTCGCGCTATTCGGCTCGGTTGATGATTCTCTAGTTTTGCCGGTCGCGGGTGCACGCCGCAACGGCTTTTGGCGAATCGTCGATTGCTTGATGGCATAGGCTCCAACGTGTTTCAAAACACGTGGTGAACGCAACCCAAAGCTATCGCCCACGCCCCGGCGTGTCGCCTCGCAATTCCCCGGCAACTGCACACCCCGAGGCGCGGGTCCACGTTGACATCGATTATGCATTGTGTATAATGCGTCATATGGACTTTATGGAGGATGGCGATGAGACTCATGCGTTCCCTGCTTTTCGTGCCCGGACACCGCGAAACATGGCCGGCGAAGGCCGTCGCAAGCGGAACCGACGGCGTCATCCTCGATTTGGAGGACTCTGTCCCGGCGAACTTGAAAGCTGAGGCGCGGGAAATTGTGGCGTCGTCCATTCGCGCGCTCGCAAGCGGCGACAAAAAGGTTGGCATTTACGTGCGCCTAAATTCGCTCGAGTCAGGCCTAGCAGGCGACGACATCGAACGCGTTACGATCAAAGGTCTGGACGGCTTTCTTCTTCCGAAGACCTACGGCGAGAAAGACATCATCGCCTTCGACGCACTCGTGTCGCACTACGAACGCCGCAACGGCGTTCCGCTCGGTACGGTCGAGTTCGTTCTGTCGCTGGAAACCGCTCAGGCATACGCCGCTTGCGAGCGAATGATCGCCGCGTCACCACGCGTTGCGACGCTGTTCGCTGGCACCGCAAGGGACGCCGACGTGTCGCGTTCTATCGGATTTCAGTTCACGCCGGACGGTTTCGAAACGCTTTATCTGCGCAGCCGCGCGCTGTTGGCTACCCGGGCGGCAGGACTCGAATTTCCGATAGTCGGTCTTTGGCAGGATCTCAACGATCCCGAGGGCGCCCGCCGGTTCGCGGAGCAAAACAGGCAACTGGGTTTCCGTGGGCAAGTGCTGATCCATCCGTCGCACGTAGCGATGGTGAATGAAATCTACTCGCCGTCCGCAGATGACGTCGTCTTCTACGCCGGCATGATCGAAGCGTTCGAAAAGGCGGAAGCGCAGGGCATCGCGGCAGTTTCTTACGAAGGTCATCACATCGACTACGCGCATGTGAAGACCGCTCGCGAGGTGCTCGCGCTGCACAAGAGCATCGTCGAAAGAACTCACTGAGACCTCACCAGAACCTGAGAGCGGACTATGCCCGGACTTTATTACGAAGAGCTCGAACCGGGGCTCGTCATCGAACATGCGACTCGCCGAACCGTCTCCGAAACGGACAACGTCCTGTTCTGCGCGATGACACACAACCTCGCGCCGTTGCACCTCGACGCCGAGTACAGCAAGAACAGCATCTACGGGCAGCGCCTCGTGAACAGTCTGTTCATCCTCGGCCTCGTTACCGGCATCACGGTGGGGGAGACGACGCAAGGGACCACGCTCGCGAATCTGGGCTTCGAAGACGTCAAGTTTCCCAAGCCGGTTTTCCATGGCGACACGATCCGGGTGCGCACAGAAGTGACGAGCAAGCGCGAGTCGAAGAAGCGGACCGACTCAGGAGTCGTGTTCTTCCGGCATCTAGGGATCAACCAACGCGACGAAGTTGTCTGCGAGTGCAACCGCGCCGGTCTCATGCTCAAGCGTCCCGTTGTCGACGGTCAAACTTCGAAGGGTTAAGCACATGTTAGGTAGAGCACGTTTCGGAAGTCGCGAGTCTGCTGTGTGGACACCCGGCCCCGAGCACCTTAAGCGCAGCAGGCTCGCTGCCGCGATGCGACGATGGGGTTTTGACGATCTCGAAGCCTTTCATGCCGCGTCGGTAGACAAGCCTGAATGGTTCTGGCCTGCGGCTGCCGAAGATCTCGGCGTCGAGCTCAAGGGTACGCCGCAAGCCGTGCGCGATGATTCACGCGGACGGGAATTTCCACGCTGGTTCGAAGGCTCGTCGTTCAATGCTGTGTGGAGTTGCGTCGAGCGGCATGCTCTCGACCCGCAACGTGCGGGCAAACCCGCCGTGATCTACGAAGCCGACTCCGGCCAGCGCCGGTCCGTGACGTATGCGCAATTGCAGACCGAAGTCGATCGTTGCGCCGCCGAGCTGCGCGCCCTCGGCGTCCAGAAAGGCGACCGCGTGGCCCTGTTCATGCCGCCGCTGCCGGAAGCGGCCGCAGCGATGCTCGGCTGCGCGAAGATCGGCGCGATTATCGTGCCGGCTTTCTCCGGATATGGAAGCGATTCGCTCGCCACCCGTCTTCAGGCGTCGGAAGCGGCGGTCCTCATCACGGTCGACGGAACCACGCGACGCGGCAAGCCTGTCGCGATGAAGGACACCGTCGACGCTGCGCTGAAGCTGTCTCCTTCGGTGCGCAATGTCATCGTGGTGAGGTCGAGCGGACAGCCTGTCGAAATGAAAGCGGGCCGCGATCACTGGTGGGGCGAAGTATCGGCCTCGTCCGGGGAAGCACTCGAGCGTACAACAGCCGAGGCGCTCGATCCGAACGATCCACTTCTCATCATCTACACATCCGGCACGACCGGAGCGCCGAAGGGCATTCTTCATTCGCACTTTGGCTACGTGCTCAAGGCCGCGATCGACTTCGGCTATGCGTTCGACGTGCAGGAAGACGACGTAATCGGCTGGATTGCCGACTTGGGCTGGAATCTCGGTCCGCTGATGGTCTTCGGCGGCCTTCACTTCGGCTCGACTGTCGTGTTCATCGAAGGCGTGCCCGACTTTCCCGAGAACGACCGCCTCTGGCGGATTGTGGAGCGCAACAGAGTCACGTTGCAGGGCATCGCGCCGACAGCCGCGCGAGGACTACGCGCTCGCACGGACAGCGCACGGCCGACCGCCGATATCGAGAGCCTGCGCGCGTTCGCGTCGACGGGCGAGGCATGGGACGAGCCGACCTGGCGGTGGCTTTTCGCCGACGTCGGTCAATCGCGCCTGCCGGTTCTCAACTACACGGGTGGTACCGAAGTCGGCGGCGGCATCCTGTCCTGCTACACGATCGCGCCGCAATCGCCCGCATCCTTCAGCGGTCCGCTGCCCGGCATGGACGTCGACGTTTTCGACGCAAACGGCCGGTCGACCGCCGACGTCGGCGAGATCGTGATTCTGAATACCTGGCCCGGCATGGCGCATGGATTCTGGCAGGCGGACGACCGCTATCTGAAGACGTATTGGGACCGCTGGACGGACGTGTGGGTCCATGGCGATCTCGCGAGCGTCGATGCCGACGGCTTCTGGCATATTCATGGCCGCTCGGACGACACGCTGAAAATCGGCGGCCGACGTGTTGGGCCGGCGGAAATTGAGTCCGCGCTCGTTGCGCAGCCGGGCATCGCGGAAGCGGCCGTGATCGGCGCGCCCGACGAAGTCAAGGGGCAAAAGGTCGTGGCATTCGTGGTGGCGCGGGCGACGGAATTGGCCGGCGATGAAAGCAGCCTGATCGCGGGCGTGATCGCGAAGCTGGGCAAGTCGCTGGCACCAGCGCGCGTGCATATCGTCGCGGGTCTGCCCAAGACCAAGAACGGCAAGATCATGCGGCGCGCGATTCGTGCGCGATACGTGGGAGAGCCCGTCGGCGACATGTCGGCACTCGATCCGACGACGCCGCTCGACAGCATTCCCGAACAGGATCGAGCATGAACGGAATGGCGAAATCAAAGATTCATCGCGGAGACTACAAATGATTGTTGACAATGCCGATCTCAATATGATCCGCGACTCGATCCGCAAAATTACGGAGGAGTTCGATCTCAACTACTGGCGACAGAAAGGCAGCGACAAGGAATATCCGTGGGACTTCAAAGATGCGCTTGCCAAAGGCGGCTGGCTGGGCATTCTGATGCCCGAGCGATACGGCGGCATGGGCCTTGGCCTCACCGAGGTCGGCATCGTTCTCGACGAGCTCGGCCAGCACTGCGGCTTCAATGCCAATTCGGTCTTCCAGTACTACGTCTTTCCCCCGGGGCCCGTTATTCACCACGGATCGGAGGAGATGAAGGAAGAATTCCTGCCGAGACTGGCGAATGGCGAGGAGATGATGTGTTTCGGGGTGAGCGAGCCCGATAACGGAGTCGACACCTCGCGCCTCAAGACCTTCGCAAAGAAGGACGGCAAGCGCTACCTGGTGAACGGCCGCAAGGTGTGGATCTCGAACGCGAAGAACGCGGACCGGATACTACTGCTGACCCGCACCAGCCCGCGCAACGCGGAGCGTCCCTTCGACGGTATGACGCTGTTCCTGACCCAGCTCAAAGGCAAGAAGGGGGTCGAAATCAACCGCATCGACAAGATTATGCGCAATGCGGTCGACAGCAACGAAATGGTCTTCGAGGACTTCGAAGTTTTCGAGAACGAGATCGTCGGCGAGGAGGGCCAGGGCTTCCGATGCCTGCTTGACGGTCTCAACCCCGAACGGATCGCGGTCGCGTATACCGCCATCGGCCTCGGGCGCGGAGCGCTGAACCTGGCCGTGCAGTACGCCAAGGACCGCATTGTATTTGATCGCCCGATCGGCCAGAACCAGGCGGTCGCGCACCCGCTCGCCGACAGCTGGATTCGGCTCGAAGCTGCCGATCTGATGACGCAGAAGGCCGCCAAGCTCTTCGACGAGGGCAAACCCTGTGGACCGGAGGCGAACGCAGCGAAGTTCCTCGGATCAGAGGCCGGCTTCGAAGCAGCAGACCGGGCGATGCAGTTCCACGGTGGGTTCAGCATGTCGACCGAGTACCCCGTTTCACGATTCTGGATGGAAGCGCGGCATCTGAAGATTGCGCCGGTCTCACAGGAGATGGTGCTGAACTACGTGGCGCAAAAGATCCTCGACCTGCCACGGTCGTACTGATCGGGTTGCTGGGAGGTATTCACTAGCTTTGTTGGGGAAAGACGATGGCCGAAGGTGGAGTGAAGTTGCTGGACGGAAAGGTTGCGATTGTGACGGGCGCCGCACAGGGGATCGGTCTTGCGATCGCCGAGTCGCTGCTGTCGCACGGGGCGTCGGTGATGATCGCCGATGTCGACGAAGCGCAGGCGCAATCGGCCGCGCTCGGGCTTGACGCTGTCGGCCGCGTTGCGGCGATGCGCTGCGACGTCACGAAGGCGGCGGATCATGAAGCGCTGGTCAGCGGCTGCATCACGCAATTCGGGCGGCTCGACATCCTGGTCAACAACGCCGGGATCACGAAGGATTCGTATATCGCGAAGATGTCGGAGGACGCCTTCGATGCGGTGATCGGCGTCAGTCTGAAAGGGGCATGGCTCGCGACTCGCGCAGTCGCACCGATGTTTCGCGAGCAGAAGAGCGGCGCGATCATCAACGTCTCGTCCCTGTCGGGGAAGATCGGCAACCCCGGGCAGACCAACTACAGCGCGGCGAAGGCGGGCCTGCTCGGCCTGACGAAGGCGGCGGCAAAGGAACTCGGTCCGAGCGACGTGCGCGTCAACGCGGTCATGCCGGGCCTGATCAAGACCGCGATGACGCTCTCGATGAAGCCCGAGGTCTATCAGTCGAAGGAACGAGAAGTCCCGATGCAGCGCGCCGGGACGCCCGAGGAAGTCGCGAACGTGGTCGTGTTCCTCGCTTCGCCGCTTGCCAGTTATGTGACGGGCGCCGTGATCGAGGTCACGGGTGGACGTGGAATGTGAGCCCATCGGCACAAAGGAAAACGCCATGAAAGATGCAGTGATTTGCGAGCCGTTGAGAACACCGGTCGGCCGATACGGCGGCGTGTTTCGCGACATTCCGGCAGTCGACCTCGCGGAGGTCGTGGTGACCGAGCTGGTTCGACGCTCGGGCCTGACCGCCGGGGATGTCGATGACGTGATCTTCGGCCAGTGCTATCCGAACGGCGAGGCGCCGGCGATCGGTCGCATCGCGGCGCTTAACGCGGGGCTCGGCGTCAGCATCCCGGGCTTGCAGCTCGACCGTCGCTGCGGCTCGGGTCTGCAGGCCGTGATCGATGCCGCCATGCGCGTGCAAACGGGCGCTGCGGAACTGGTCATTGCCGGCGGCGCCGAAAGCATGAGCCAGGCCGAGCACTACTCGCTCGGATGCCGGTTCGGCGTGCGCGGAGATGCGACGCCGCTCTGGGATCGCATCGCACGGGGACGCATCACGTCCGGGGGCAAGCATCATCCGGTGCCGGGCGGCATGCTCGAAACGGCCGAGAACCTTCGCCGCGAGTATGGCGTTTCACGCGAGGCGCAGGATCAACTGGCTTTCGACTCGCATCAGCGCGCCCTTGCAGCGCAGAATAACGGCCTTTTCAAGGATCAGATCGTCGCGGTGGCCGTCAAGGGTCGCGGCGGTGTCAAGCTGGTCGACGTCGATGAGCATCCGCGCGCCGATATCTCGCTTCAGGGCCTGTCCGAACTGCGGCCCGTGCGGGTCGGCATCGATCCCGAGGCGACCGTCACGGCCGGCAATGCGAGCGGACAGAACGACGGTGCCGCTGCTTGCATCGTGACCACGAAGGAGAAAGCGGCGGCGCTGGGACTTCGCCCTCTGGCGCGGCTCGTGAGCTGGGGCGCCGCGGGCGTGGAGCCGGAGCGCATGGGCATCGGTCCCGTGCCGGCAACGGAGCTTGCGCTGCGTCGCGCGGGTCTCGCGCTGAAGGACATCGATCTCATCGAACTTAACGAAGCGTTTGCCGCGCAAGTGCTTGCCTGCACGTCGAGCTGGTCGCTTCAGAAAGCCGACTTCGAACGGCTGAACGTGAACGGCTCGGGCATTTCGCTCGGGCATCCCGTCGGGGCGACGGGCGTGCGCATTCTCGCCACGATGCTGCGCGAACTGGATCGCCGCAACGCCCGATACGGACTGGAAACGATGTGCATTGGCGGCGGCCAGGGCCTCGCTGCGGTTTTCGAACGCCTTAATTGAACCAGAGCTTAATCGGAGCCCTAGATGCTGGAACAGTACAAGCAATTTCCTATGCGATTCGAGCGCACGGCAGATGGCGTGCTTGAGATGATCTTCGATGGCCCCAATTTGAACGCCGTTGATGCGCGAGTGCATGCCGAACTGCCAAAGGTATGGAATGTCATCGACAATGACCCCGAGACTCGCGTCGTGTTGGTTCGAGGCGAAGGGCGTGCGTTCTCCGCAGGCGGCAGCTTTGATCTGGTCGAGGAACAGATCGAAGAGCATACCCCGCGCATGCGCGTCTACTATGAGACGCGTGACTTGGTCACCAATATGATCAACTGCAAGACTCCGGTGATCTCTGCAATTCATGGACCTGCTGTCGGGGCTGGTCTTATTGTTGCCATGCTGGCAGACATTTCCATCGCTGCACGCACCGCGAAGATCGTCGATGGACACACACGCCTCGGTGTCGCAGCTGGCGACCACGCCTCGATGGTGTGGCCACTACTGTGCGGAATGGCAAAAGCCAAGTATTACCTCATGACGTGTAAGCACCTGTCTGGCGAAGAGGCCGAGCGGATCGGTTTAGTTTCGCTCTGTGTGGACGACGATAAGCTCCTGGAGGTTGCGCGGGAGACTGCAGGCGACTTAGCTAACGGAGCCCAGGAAGCCATTGGGCTCACAAAGTACTCGCTCAACAGCTGGTATCGCCAGCAGATGCCGATCTTCGATGCGTCGTTAGCCTTAGAGTTCCTCGGCTTCGGCGGTCCCGAAGTGAAGGAAGGGGTGAAGTCGCACCGCGAACGGCGGCGGCCGAAGTTCGTGTAAGGGCAGGTGAACAATTTTGCGCGCGCTTTCGATTCGACCTCTATGGAGGCGCACGAGTCACTCCGTGCTTGCCGCTATGGAGGAGGCCTTCTCCGACGTTGCGTCGTGACATGGTTATCGGAGACGAGTTCGACGAAGCTACAAGGGTCGGGCAGTTAGTTAGCGTGCGTCAGCGACAGACTGTAGAGCGACACGTGGCTTGAGGTATCGAAGAGGGGGCGTCACTTTGCTATCGGTCTAGAACGCCCAGCCCCTCTGGACGCGGTGTCCTTTTTCGAGCCCACTGTCTTCTGCAACGGTCAACACCGCCGTGTTCACGAGTATTCAGCGACACGCGCAAACCGTGGGCCCGGAGCATTCGGTCAGGTGCTGTTGGACAGAACGCCTCGAAGACTGATTTTCTATGGGCTTTGGCGGGTTGGAAATAATCAGGATCGCCGAGAAGGTGGGACCGAAGGACTCCGCGCCCTACGCAAATCGACGACGACCGTGATGGATCAACTTTGCATCTGAGTTTTCTGACCAAGCAGAACGGCCGTCTCCCTTCGTACTGTCGAGTGCTTTGTGTGAAGGCTCAAAGGTCTCAACGCACTGCTTCACTGGATTAGGCGTTCCAAGAGGTAGGTTGATACCCGTCGAAAATGAGGAGCGAGTCAGCGAACTTCATCGGGGCCGATAGGGCAAGTGGATACAGGGTCGGGGAGCGTCAGAGAGACGCGTTTGGCATGAAGCACTCGATGAGACACGTGGAGATGGAATGAAAGTCCTCGAAGGTATTAGGGTTCTGGATCTAGGCCGTTACATTGCTGGCCCTTTCTGCGCGGCCCTGCTGGGCGACTACGGCGCGGACGTCATTCGGGTCGACCGCGTTGGAGGAAGCGAAGACAGATTTATCGTTCCTGTGTCTGACGAAGGCGAGGGTGCGCTATTCCTGCAAGTGAATCGCAATAAGCGTTCGATCAGTCTCGAAATTGACACGCCAGAAGGAAACGAAATCCTTCACGCGCTAGTACGTCAGTCCGACGTTGTAATCGCGAACATGCCGCCGCGCACGCTGGTCAAGTTGGGACTGGACTACGAGACGCTCAAAAACATCAAGCCTGACATCATTCTTACTGCTTCGTCGGCGTTCGGATCTGCGCCTGCGGTTCGCGATCGTGTCGGTTTCGATGGAGTCGGACAAGCGATCAGCGGAGCCGTGCATGTGACAGGGTTGCCGGACCAACCGACGAAAATGATGGTGCCGGTAATTGACTTTGGCACCGCCTTGTCGTGCGCTCTGGGCACGATGATGGCCTTATACGAGCGACGATCCAGCGGCGTCGGGCAAGAGGTCGGGGCATCGTTGTTGCAAACGAGTCTTACCTTCGCTAGTGGCACTCTAATCGAGGAGGCAGTTCTCCGCTTAAACCGGAAGGCAACCCATAATCGCGCGCCGCAGTACGCGCCATCTGACATCTTTCGAGCAAAAGACGGTTGGATCATCACCCAGGTGATAGGGCCGGCGATGTTCAAGCGGTGGGCGCGGCTTGTGGGTAAGCCCGAGCTTGTGGATGACGAGCATTTCCAGGGAGATTTGCAGCGTGGCGAGCACGGAGAATATCTTAGCAGCGTGATGAACGAATGGTGCGGGCAGTTTACGCGTTCCGAAGCGCTTGCTCGTTTGGAGGAGGCGCGTATTCCTGCTGGGGCGGTGAACTCGCCGCGCGAGGTTCTCCGCGACCCCGCCATTCTTGCGTCGGAACCTTTCCATCCGAGTGAATATCCAGGAGTGGAAGAGCGAGTGCCGCTTGTTAAATCGCCGGTATCGTTGTCGCGAACACCGCCTGAAATCACTCGACGGCCCCCGCGCCCGGGAGAACATACGGCAGAGATTTTAGCGGCGATTGGCTATTCGCATGACCAAATTGCCCAACTGCGCGAGCGCGGAATTGTCTAGCTGAACGTTCATCATGCGACAGCGTGTGCGGTAAAGCGTTACCAGGATAGCCCGGTCCACAAGCGACTCCTCGTAAACACACTGTTCGGCCAATAATGCATAGTGCATAATGGATGAATCAGTGGCAGTCGTGTTGTCCGACGGGTCAACGTGTCGTGCGTCGTGCGAGGGCATCGAAGCGGACCTGTTACTCCATTCTTGCTAGTCGGAGTGTTCATGAACAGAAATCTCGAAATCACCAATTTGAACTGCCGCACGCATATCCGGTCGCTACTCGACCAGATCGTCGCCGAATTCGATACGGCCGTCTCACGCATCGCGCAAATGTGTTCAAGCGACGGCAAGCTGGATTCGAAGCGCCTCGACGAACATCAATGGATCTGCTACGAACTCGCACTGACGAACGCTGATCTGCTTGCAGCGAAGGTTGTGGTCGCTTCGGAGGGTGAGCAGTCGCCGCTCGATGCTGCGCTTGCAACCGTCTTTGCCGTTGAGGCGATCAGTAACGTACTCAGCAAACTTGAGGGCATCTTCCTGGAGACGGGACTCGACGCTGCACGACTCCATGCGCTCGCCACCAGCAGGGAGCTTGCTGAACTTCGGAGGGAAGCTGGAAGTGCTGCTGCTATAGCAGCCGTCGGTAAAGCGGTCACGGCTACTGATGATGAATATGCGCAGGTAGAGATGGACGAGCCAACTCTAATGGCACGCGACGCTTTCCGCCGATTTGCAGCGGACGTCGTGGCTCCCATGGCCGAAAAAATCCATCGCGAGGATCTAACGGTTCCCGAGTCTTTGCTTGGACCGATGCGCGAGATGGGTGTATTTGGACTTTCGATCTCGGAGGAGTACGGCGGTAGCGCACCGGGTGAGCGCGAGAACACATCGATGATGATAGCGGTCACCGAGGCACTATCCGAAGCATCTCTCGCGGCAGCGGGTAGCCTTATCACGCGACCTGAGATCCTGACCCGTGCTCTTGTGAGTGGTGGCACAAAGGAGCAGCGGTCTGAGTGGCTACCCAAGATTGCTTCAGGTGAGCCGCTATG
>Ga0160447_100907_pt1 | contig 12497 bp, 9 predicted proteins | sample HID1973K_E1MG_FD_108222 | JGI IMG/M metagenome (GOLD analysis project Ga0160447, IMG submission 108222) | Enriched mosquito-associated microbial communities from UW Madison campus, WI, USA - HID1973K_E1 MG | ecosystem: Host-associated > Arthropoda: Insects > Digestive system > Unclassified ...
ACGCGTCATCCCGAAGCGCTCGATCCGCTCTCCGATCAACGTCTGCCGCAGGAAGTGCGGCCGGTCGTGCGCGCGTTGAATGCGCTGCTGTCGCGGCTGTCTACCGCGCTCGATACGCAAAAGGCCTTCGTCGCCGATGCCGCGCACGAACTGCGCACGCCGCTCGCCGCCGTGCAGATTCAGGCGCAACTCGTCGCGCGCGCGCAGGACGACGACACGCGCCGCGAAGCGCTCAAGGACTTGCACGAAGGCATCGCGCGCGCGACGCGCCTCGCGGAACAATTGCTCGCGCTCGCGCGATCGGAGCCGGACGGCAAGAAGGTCGAGACGCAGGTCGATCTCAATGCGCTGCTCGAAAGCTGTGTGCGCGGCTATGTGCTCGTCGCGCAGGAACGCGGCGTCGATCTCGGCATCGAAACGAGCGAGCCCGCGACCGTCAAGGGCGATCCGGATTCGCTGCGCGTGATGTTCAACAATCTCATCGACAACGCGACGAAGTACACGCCGCGCGGCGGCCGCGTCGACGTCGGCGTGAAAGCGAAAGACGGGCGAGCGCTCGTCGAGATCTCCGATACCGGTCCGGGCATACCTCAAGAAGAACGAGAAAGAGTGTTCGACCGGTTCTATCGCGTGGGAGAGAGCGCGGATCGTGCGCGCAGCGATATCGCGGGCACCGGCCTCGGGCTCGCGATCGTTCGGCGTATCGCGGACCAGCATGGCGCGGCGGTGACGCTCGGCGAATCGCAGGCCGGTGGCCTGAGAGTCAAGGTTCGATTTTGACAGCGTCGGCAAGACTGGTCGCATCAGCGAAGCCGATGCCGTCCCGTGCGGATTCGTCTGCGTAATCGCTGCCAACACGATCGTCATTCATACCCTTAGGATGGCAGATCAACGACTGCGCGTTGCATTGACGTCGGAGTCGAAATTTTCGATGGGCCATCAGAAAATATCCGCTCGCCAGTCGTTGCAAAAAACTGCGCACCACGTCTCAATTCGGAGTATTCCGATTAGCTATTTCAATTGTTTGATAGAAATTCTCTTTTGTCGCTTGAAGTCAAAGAGGCAGAAGGCGATAGGTTAGTAGCGCAAGAAAAAGCCCTCAAAAAAGTATTGGCTCTTCGCATCCGCCGATCTTTATAAAAAAGTTAGGACTATAAAATGAATGAGACTTTATGTAGTAATTGGAATGAAGCCGCGGGATCATGGTTTGCGGCAACAAAAAAATCGAGCGGGAAATCGAGTTCGAAATCCGAGCGGTCCCGTACCTTTCTGGCAAGTGGAACACTCACCGGCGTGGCCTCTGGCATGCTTCTCATGGCTTCGGCGCCGGCTTCCGCGAGCATAGTGTGCCTAAGTGATGCAGGCGGTACGCATAACTTATCATCGGCTGGTTCGATCGTCGTCGGCTGCTCGAGCTGGGTGACTGGTCTGAGCGGCCCCTATGCCGTTCTGGATAGTCGAAGTCCCGCCGGCCGTGCCGCCTTGGCGCTTACTTCCGGCCAGGCGACGTTTTACCTCGACAATGCGGGGTCGTTGACGAGTAACCTTCTCACCTTGACTGCCTCGGGTTCCAATGTAGCCATGACCGGTCTCGCGCCAGGCAGCCTTTCTTCAACGAGCCTGGACGGAATCAACGGATCTCAGCTATACACGACTGGCACTTCCACTGCCGCAGCGCTTGGCACCACCTTCAATGGCTCGACCGGTAACGTTGCAGCGCCTTCTTACGCGCTCACGAAGGCGAATCAGATCGCTAATACGAGCGGTGCGGCGACGGATGTCGGCGCGGGCTTCAGCAAGGTCGATGCCGCTCTGGGCGCCCTCAGCATGTCGGTGGCAGGCAACACCACGCTGATCGACGACATCACAAACCAGATCAACAACGGCACGATCGGTCTGGTTCAGCAAGATCAGACGACGAAGAACATCACCGTGGCGAAGAACACCGATGGCGCGACGGTGGACTTCACAGGCACGGCTGGCGCACGCGTCGTGGACGGCGTCGCCAACGGCGTGGTGAAGCCGGCGAGCAAGCAGGCAGTGAATGGCTCGCAGCTGTACGCGCTGGCTGACGCTACGGCATTTGCGATGGGAGGTGGCTCGGCAGTGAACCCGGACGGCTCGATCACGGCGCCGACGTACGTCATTCACAACGCGGACGGCTCGACCTCGGCGGTGAACAACGTCGGCGACGCGATTTCGAACATCGACGGCCGCACGACGCGGAATTCGAGCGACATCACCAATCTGAGGCAGCAGGTCAATATCGGCGGAATCGGTCTGGTGCAGCAAGATTCGGTTTCGCACCATATCAACGTGGGAGCAAACACTGACGGCAGCTTCGTCAACTTTGCTGGTCTCGCGGGTGCGCGCGTCCTGGACGGCGTGGCCAACGGTGCGGTGACGAGCACGAGTCAGCAAGCGGTCAACGGCTCACAACTGCACGCGCTTTCCAGTTCGACGGCTTCCGCGCTCGGCGGCGGCTCGACGGTGAACAGCGATGGGTCCATCACCGAGCCCACCTATCGTGTAAATGGTCGGATCGTGAACAACGTTGGTGACGCGGTTTCCAGCCTCGATACCCGTGTGTCGCAAAACACGAATGAAATCTCGAATCTCAGTTCGAATGTCGCGCAGAACACGGCCGATATCACGAACCTGACGACTGACATCGCCAATTACTCGACGCAGATTCAGAAGAACGCATCGGATATTGCTGACATCGACAATCAGATCAACAGTGGCTCGATCGGTCTGGTGCAGCAGGATCAGACGACGCGCACGGTCGCCGTCGCGAAGAACGCAGACGGAACGGTGGTCGACATGACGGGCACGCAAGGGGCGCGTAAGGTGGCGGGCGTGGCGGCCGGTACGTTGAGCGCGGACAGTACTGATGCTGTGAACGGCTCGCAGCTGTATGCGACAGATCTCGAAGTCTCGTCGCTCAAGCAGCGGGTCGTAAACATTCAGAGCACCGGCAACGAACTGATGGCGTCGCAAGCTCACGACGCGCCGGCCCTCGCGTCCGGCGATCGTTCGACCGCAATCGGGAACGGCGCGGTTGCATCGGGTGCCAGTTCGGTTGCGATTGGCGACAGTTCAGTGGCTGAGGAAAACCATACCGTTTCGATCGGCTCCGCTGGCAACGAGCGCCGCCTGACGAACGTGGCGCCTGGCATCAACGGCACCGACGCCGCGAACATGAACCAGTTGAACGCGGTTCAGAGCAGCGTGAATTCGGTGGCGCGCGGTGCGTTCGCGGGTGTCGCCGCCGCCATGTCCATGCCGAACATGACGCCGAGCCAGCCGGGCAACACCGTGGTTGCAGCAGGCGTGGGCAACTACAAGGGTTACACGGCAGTCGGTCTCGGCGCGACATATCGCTCGCGTGACAGTCGTTGGCTCGTGAACGGCGCGGCCTCGATCACCCCGAGCGGTGACACCGGCGCGCGTGCTCAGGTCGGCTACGAGTTCTAGGTACGTGGTTCTGTGAGCGAGACGAATCCGGCGGTGCGGTCAGGCCGCCAGAAAAAATGCAAGCAGCAAGCAGGGCGACTGTCCATCCCGGATAGCCGCTCTCTTTCATGGGTGCGACCATTTAAGTGAGCTTTAAGCGGCGCCCCGTAAAGTCCTTTCATCGATAAAGCGCGCTCCGCAAGAGCGCATCCCCCCGTCAGGAGCACACGACGAAAGCGAAGATTCTCACCCGCAGCGCCGTCGCAGTGGCTGTTGCCGTTGCCTTGTCGGCGGGCTACGTGGCCGGGCACAACAACGTCCCGGCGCCGCAGGTCATCGCGCCCGCGGCCGCAGCGGCGCTGATGCCCGCCGAAGCCGCGGCAAAAACCGGCATTCCCGATTTCTCCGGTCTCGTCGAAACCTACGGTCCTGCCGTGGTGAACATCAGCGCGAAGCACGTCGTCAAGGAGACGTCCAATCGCCGTGGCGCGACCCAGGTGCCGATGGACCCCGACGATCCCCTCTATCAGTTCTTCAAGCGCTTCGGCGGCATGCCCGGCTTCGGCGGCGGCAATGGCGGCCCGGGCGCCGACCGGCCGAGCGAAGGCCTCGGTTCGGGCTTCATCGTGAGCAGCGATGGCTATGTGCTCACGAACGCGCACGTCGTGGACAACGCCAATGTCGTCACCGTGAAGCTCACGGACAAGCGTGAGTATCGCGCGAAGGTCATCGGCGCGGACAAGCAGTCGGACGTCGCCGTGCTCAAGATCGACGCGAAGAACCTGCCGACCGTGAAGATCGGCGATCCGAACGGCAGCAAGGTGGGTCAGTGGGTCGTCGCGATCGGCTCGCCGTACGGTTTCGACAATACCGTGACCTCGGGCATCATCAGCGCGAAGTCGCGCGCGCTGCCGAACGAAAACTACACGCCGTTCATCCAGACCGACGTGCCGGTGAATCCGGGCAACTCGGGCGGCCCGCTCTTCAATCTGCAAGGCGAAGTGATCGGCATCAACTCGATGATCTATTCGCAGACCGGCGGCTTCCAGGGTCTTTCGTTCGCTATCCCGATCAATGAGGCGATCAAGGTCAAGGACGCCATCATCAAGACGGGTCACGTGGATCGCGGCCGTCTCGGCGTGGCGGTGCAGGGCATGAACCAGACGCTCGCCAACTCGTTCGGCATGAAGTCGCCGCAGGGCGCGCTCGTGAGTTCGGTCGAGCCGGGCGGTCCCGCCGCGAAGGCGGGCCTGCAGCCGGGCGACGTCATCACGGCGCTGAACGGCGCGCCGGTGACGGATTCGACCTCGCTGCCGTCGCAGGTCGCGGGTCTGTCGCCGGGCAGTTCGGCGAAGGTGACGGTGTGGCGCGACAAGAGTTCGAAGGATCTCAGCGTGACCATCGGCGCGCTGAAGGACGCGAAGACCGCGAGCGCGAATCCGAACGGCGACGACAACGCATCGGCGCAGGACGCGCGCCTCGGCGTCGCGGTGCGTCCGCTCTCGCCGGAAGAGAAGCAGAACGATTCGCTCTCGCGCGGCCTGCTCGTGCAGCAGTCGAACGGCGCGGCGGCGAGCGCGGGCATCCAGCCGGGCGACGTGATTCTCGCGGTGAACGGCCAGCCGGTGACGTCGGTGCAACAGTTGAAGTCGATGGTCCAGCGCGCCGGCGACAGCATCGCATTGCTGATTCAGCGCGACGACGCCCAGATCTTCGTGCCGGTCGATCTCGGCTGACGCGCGCGCCGGCCTTGCGCGATGCGGGCACGAACCATGCTCCACGGTTCGCTGGTGCCCCATCGCGTGAAGCCGACGCATCGGGCGTGACGCCGCCGGCGCTTTCCGGCCGGGCGGCATCGGACAAAGGAGCGGAAACATGACGAGCAGAACCACCGGCAAGCTGGCGACCGCAGTTCTCGTTGCGGCGCTGGGTGCAGGCATGGCGGGCGGCGCCTGGGCGCAAGCCTCGGGCGCCACGACCGGCGATATGTCGAGCGCCGGCAACACCAACGGCGGCGGCCTGCCGCAGATCCAGCAGCAGGGCGACGTCTCCTGGACCTCGGGCGGCGTCGGCCTCGATGAATCGCGCGCGCTGTTGCGCGAACAGGCGCACTGGCCGCTTTCGCTGCGCTTCACGGGGCCGACCGCCGATTACCTCTCGGGCGTGCACGTGCGTATCGTCGACGGCAAGGGCGCCGAGGCGCTTTCCACCGAGTCGATGGGACCTTACATGCTCGTCAAGCTGCCGCCGGGCAGCTACACGGTCTACGCGAAGTACAAGGATCAGGAAAAGAAACAGGCGGTGAGCGTCGCGGGTCCGGGCAAGGCCAAGGCGGCTTTCCACTGGAACATTCAGTAAGCGCGCGCGTCCAAGGGAGAAGCGTCCGAGGCATCGAAAGCACTCACCCAGCATCCCAAGTTTGTCTCATAATCAAGCCACGGGTATCTCGATGCCTCGTGGCTTTTTCTTTCGATGTCGGTTCGCACGCGGGAGGCGCATCAGGATGGGCACGGAACTCAAAGACGGGCACGAAGCGGCGCATCGCATCGAGATCACGCCGAACGGACGGCGCTGCCGCGTGATCCATCAGGGCGTCACTTATGCGGATACGCACGCGTCCGTCACGGTCGTCGAAGCGGGCGCCGAAAAAGTGCACTACTTCCCGCGCGCCGACGTGAACATGGCGCGTCTGGAACGCTCCATCCACACCACGCAGTGCCCGCACAAGGGCCTGGCCACGCACTATCATCTGCTGACCGAAGACGGTCCGGTCGAAAACGCCGCGTGGAGCTACGAGACGCCGCTCGACGCCGCCGCGCGGATCAAGGGCTATCTCGCGTTTCACCGCTCGCGCGTCGATCGTATTGACGAAACGTCATAGGCGCGCGTCCGAACAGACAGCGCCACGCCCGCTGAGCCATAACGAACGCATGCGATCCTGGTCCCGGAGGCTCGAATGGAAGTCACCGATGCACTGTGCGTTCCGCTCGACCCGGCGCATGTCCGGGAGGCATTGGGCGACCTCGCGCTGCTGCGCGCGAGCCTCGACAACTGCGAATCGTTCAGCCGCACGCCGGGCGGCGAATATGTCCTCACGCTGATCGTGCCGCTCGGCGCGCTGCGGGCGCGCTACGAAATCCGCGCGCACGCCGCCGGGCGCACGCGTCAGGCGGCGCATGCGGAAGGCGAAACCACCGAGTCCACCGAATCCGACGATGCCGCGTACGCCCGCACGCTGAGCTTCAAGGCGCGCGGCGAGGGTGTCGGCTCGCTGCGCGGGCAGATCGCGGTCGCGCTGAATCCGGACGAAGATGCCGATGCGACCTGGATCGAATACACCGTCTGGGCGACGGTCTCGGGCCCGCTCGCCGGCTTGCCGTCGCGGCAGATCGAGAACGCGCTGCGCGAAGGCGCCGACGATTTCTTCGCCGAGTTCTGCGAAGTGGTGCGCGCGAAGCACGGCCTGCCGTCGATGCGCGCGGTCGGCGACAACGCCGCGCGACGTCATGTGTTCCTGCGGCCGGGTTCGGTGTCGGCGGCGTTCTCGCGCCGCTCGGGCGCGCTGCGCGGTCCATCCGCCGATGCTCACGCGAGCGGCGTGCTGCGGCATCGTCTGCCGGGGCATGGCTTCGCGCATCGCGAGCACGACCATTCCCACGATCCGCATCCGCTCGGCCTGCCCGTCTGGGCGTGGGCCGCGATGCTCGTGTGCATCGCGCTCTTTGCGTACTTCGCGCAGCACATCGGCCTGCAATGAGGCGTCACACGCCGCGAAACGCGCGCCGATAAGCCGACGGCGAAGTCTTGAGCGTCAGCGCGAAGTGCTGGCGCAGCGTCGCGCCGGTGCGAAAGCCGCTGTCTTCCGCGATGCGATCGATCGGCAGATCCGTGTCTTCGAGCAGACGCTGCGCGAACGCGACGCGCTGTCCGGTCAGCCACGCGCCGACCGTCGTGCCCGTCGTTTCCCGAAAGCGCCGCGTAAAGTTGCGGCGGCTCATCGCCATGCGCGCGGCGAGTTCATCGAGCGAATGATCCGTTTGCAGATGCGCACGCATCCAGTCGAGCAGTCCGGCGAGCTTTTCGCCGTTCGCGCGCTCCGGCAGCGGTTCGTCGATGAACTGCGCCTGCGAGCCCTGCCGATGCGGCGGCACCACGAGCCGCCGCGCGACCTGACTGGCCGCGTGCGAGCCGGCCAGCTTGCGCAGCACGTGCAGGCAGCAGTCGAGGCCCGCCGCGGTGCCGGCGGAGGTCGTGAGGTTGCCATCGTCGATATAGAGCACGTTCGGATCGAGCCGCACGCGCGGATAGCGGCGCGCGAAATCGTCGGCCCAGGCCCAGTGTGTCGTGGCCGCGCGGCCGTCGAGCAAGCCCGCCGCCGCGAGCACGTACGAGCCGAGACACAGCCCGACGATGTGCGCGCCGCGTGCGTGCGCCGCGCGCAGGGCGTCGAGCAGCGGGGCGGGCGGCGTCTCGTCGGGATCGCGCCAAGAGGGAACGATGATCACGTCGGCGCTGGCGAGCGGGTCGAGCGAATGCAGCGCGGCGATGGTGAATCCCGCCGATGTCGCGAGCGCATCCGCTTCGAGCGCGCAGACGCGAAAGTCGAACGACGGCACGCCGATCCCGCCGCGCTCCTCGCCGAACACGATGCACGGCACCGCGAGATGAAACGGGCTGATGCGGTCGAACGCGACGACGGCGATCGAATGGCGATGCATGGCAACGACTCCCGCGAAACGATGAATGCGGGTATTTTGGCCCGATTCCGCCGAAAGTTGGCAATCGGGCCACTTCTGATCGGCGCACATGCGCGGCGACAATGCTTCGACCATCCACGAAGGAGTTGAACATGCCGCGCCGCGCCCTGATCGTCATCGACGTGCAGAACGAATATGTCACCGGCAACCTGCCGATCGAATATCCCGACGTGACCGTGTCGCTCGCCAATATCGGCCGCGCGATGGACGCTGCCGAAAAGCACGGCGTTCCCGTCGTCGTCGTGCAGAATTTCGCGCCCGCCAGCGCGCCGATCTTCGCGCGCGGTTCGACGATGGCGGAACTGCATGAAACCGTGGCGTCGCGGCCGCGCGCGCATTACGTCGAGAAATCGCTGCCGACCGCCTTTGCCGGCACCGATCTGGCGGACTGGCTGACGCAGCACGACATCGACACGCTCGTGATCGCGGGCTACATGACCCACAATTGCGACGATTCCACCGTCAAGCACGCGGTGCATGCCGGTCTCGCGGTCGAGTTTCTCGTGGATGCGACGGGCGCCGTGCCCTATGAAAACAGCGCGGGCCGGGCGAGTGCGGAGGAAATACACCGCGTGTTCACGGTCGTGATGCAGTCGCGCTTCGCCGCCGTGCTCGGCACCGATGAGTGGATCGCCGCGCTGCAAACCGGCGCGCCGCCCGCGCGCGACAACATTTACGCGTCGAACCAGCGGGCGCGCGCCGCGAAGTCAGCCGGCAGCCGGTGACAGCAGGGCGGGGCTGAAGCGCACGGCGTCGAAGCACGCGTCGATGAGCGCTTCGGCGTCGCGCTCGGGATGGACGAGATCGGGCAGCATCAGCGAGTCGCGCAGGATGCCGGTGAAGAGGCAGTGCAGCATGGTGGTGGCGCGGCGCGTGTCGAGCGTCGCGGGCAACTGCCTTTTTTCGACGGCATTGCGCAGCGCGCGCTCGATGCGCTCCATGCCGTCGCGCATGTTGTTCTGATGACGCTCGCGAACCGGCCCCATCTCCTCGACGAACTCGCATTTCATGAACAGGATGTCGAACACGCGGCGCCGCTGCACATCGGTCGTGATGTTGCGCATGCACCAGATGAACAGCTCGCGCAGGCGCGCGAGCGGGTCTTCTTCCTTGCCGTCCAGGGTCGTTTCGATGAGTTCGTCGAGCGGCAGCAGGCTGCGGTCGAACATCGCGTTGAACAGATCGCCCTTGTTGGCGAAGTGCCAGTAAATCGCGCCGCGCGTCACGCCCGCAGCGTGGGCGATGTCCGCGAGTGTCGTGCGTGACACGCCTTTCTCGTAGAAGACGCGTTCGGCTGCGTCGAGCACCCGGTTGCGCGTCGCCTGCGCTTCTTCCTTGGTTCGTCTGACCATATCCTGCGGCCGCTGGCCGTCTGCTCCCGCTACTGCAATTGAAGGACCGCGCGATGGCGGTCTTGTCGAAGATTCGTCGAACGTAATCGATTCCCCTGAGCGGTTTCTTTCGCGCTTCCAATGGGGATAAACACGTACGGTTTTTTACATTCATCCACGAATGTATATACAATACCACCCGTTCACCAATATTTACAATTCAGCCAGCGAGCAGATTCCGATTTAAGCTTGCACTTCGATTGCCCGTTCTGGCCGTCCTCAGGCCTTGGGGCGGCGCTTCATAAGCGCTGCGCACGGGCATGACGACCCGGCCGCTGGCCGGCGGTTGCGCTCACTGGTCTCACTGTCTTGTTTATTGGTCGGCGTCTTATGACGCTCGTGCGCGGCATTGCCCGGGGAAGGCCGCCGCGCACCCACTTCACTCTCAGTCTTAGACAGAGGTCGCTCCATGCGCGTCGAACGGGTTCCACTCCGCTTAATCACCGCCGCGACGGCTGCCGTGTTCCTGGCAGCGTGCGGACAAAAACAATCAGCACCTCCGCCACAAACGCCCGAAGTCGGCATCGTCACCGTGCAGCCGACGAGCGTGCCGGTCGTCGTCGATCTGCCGGGCCGCACCAACGCCTACCTCGTCGCGCAAGTGCGCGCACGGGTGGATGGCATCGTGCTGCGCCGTGAATTCACCGAAGGCGCCGAGGTCAAGGCCGGTCAGCGGCTCTACAAGATCGATCCGGCGCCGTACATCGCCGCGCTGAACAACGCGAAGGCGACGCTGGCGAAGGCCCAGGCGAACGTCGCGTCGCAGAACTCGCTCGTGTCGCGCTACAAGGTTCTGGTCGCGGCCAACGCGGTGTCGAAGCAGGATTACGACAACGCCGTCGCCTCGCAGGGCCAGGCCGTGGCGGATGTCGCGGCCGGCAAGGCATCGGTGGATACCGCGCAGATCAACCTCGGCTACACCGATGTCGTCTCGCCGATCACCGGCCGCACCGGTCTGTCGCAGGTCACGCCGGGCGCGTACGTGCAGGCAAGCGCCGCGACGCTGCTCACCACCGTGCAGCAGCTCGATCCGATCTACGTCGACCTGACGCAATCGAGCGTCGACGGACTGAAGCTGCGCCGCCAGATTCAGGAAGGGCGGCTGCAGACCGAAGGCCTGCACGCCGCGAAAGTGACGCTCGTGCTCGAAGACGGCCGCACCTACACCGAGCAGGGCAAGCTGCAGTTCTCGGACGTGAGCGTCGACCAGAGCACCGGTTCGGTGACCGTGCGCGCGATCTTCCAGAACAAGGACCGCGTGCTGCTGCCGGGCATGTTCGTGCGCGCCCGAATTCAGGAAGGCGTGAACGACCACGCGCTCGTCGTGCCGCAGATCGGCGTCACGCACGACCAGAAGGGCACGCCGACCGCGCTCGTCGTCAACAAGGACGACAAGGTCGAACTGCGCCAGCTCGTCACGAGCGCCACCTACGGCAACAACTGGGTAGTCGACAGCGGCCTGAACCCGGGCGATCGCGTGATCGTGAACGGCGTGGAGAAGGCGAAGCCCGGCATGCAGGTGAAGCCGGTCGACGCGAAATTCCCGTATCCCGCATCGGACGCGCAGGCGGCATCCGCGCCGGGCGCTGCCGCTCCGGCCAACGCGAGCGGGGCGAGTGGTGCGCAAGCCGCATCGGCCGCTTCGGGCGCGTAACGAAAGGGAGCCTGTTACATGGCAAAGTTTTTTATCGATCGGCCGATCTTCGCGTGGGTGATCGCGATCATCCTGATGCTGGCGGGGATGGCGTCGATCTTCACGCTGCCGGTCGCGCAGTATCCGACGATCGCGCCACCTGCGATCCAGATCAGCGCGACGTATCCGGGCGCATCGGCGAGCACCGTGGAAAACACGGTCACGCAGGTGATCGAGCAGCAGATGACCGGTCTCGACCACTTGCTGTATCTGTCGTCGACCTCCGATGACTCCGGCACGGCCACCGTCACGCTGACGTTCGCGGCGGGCACCAACCCGGACATCGCGCAGGTGCAGGTGCAGAACAAGCTGCAGCTCGCCACGCCGCTTCTGCCGCAGGTCGTGCAGCAGCTCGGCACGAAGGTCACGAAGTCGAGTTCGAGCTTCCTGCTCGTGCTCGCGTTCGTGTCCGAAGACGGCAGCATGAGCAAGTACGACCTCGCGAACTACGTGGCGTCGAACGTGGCCGATCCGCTCTCGCGTATCGACGGCGTCGGCACCACGACGCTGTTCGGCTCGCAGTACGCGATGCGCGTCTGGCTCGATGCGACCAAGCTGACGAACTATTCGCTCACGCCGGTCGACGTGAAGAACGCCATCACCAATCAGAACGTGCAGGTGGCGGCGGGCGGTCTCGGCGGCACGCCGGCGGTGCCGGGGCAGATGCTCCAGGCGACCATCACGGAAGCGACGCTGCTGCGCACGCCCGAGCAGTTCGGCGACATCCTGCTGAAGGTGAATCAGGACGGCTCGCGCGTGCGTCTGAAGGATGTCGCGCGAATCGAGCTCGGCGGCGAAAACTACAACTTCGACACCAAGTACAACGGCCAGCCGACGGCCGGCTTCGGTATCCAGCTCGCGACGGGCGCCAACGCGCTCTCCACGGCAAAGGCGGTCCGGGCAAAGATCGACGATCTGTCGAAGTACTTCCCGCACGGACTGGTGGTGAAGTATCCGTACGACACGACGCCGTTCGTGCGCCTGTCGATCGAGGAAGTGGTCAAAACGCTGATCGAAGGCATCGTGCTCGTGTTCCTCGTGATGTATCTGTTCCTGCAGAACCTGCGGGCGACGATCATCCCGACGATCGCGGTGCCGGTGGTGCTGCTCGGCACGTTCGCGATCATGTCGGCGGTGGGCTTCTCGATCAACGTGCTGTCGATGTTCGTTCTCGTGCTCGCGATCGGCCTGCTGGTCGAC
>Ga0160447_100908_pt1 | contig 12489 bp, 11 predicted proteins | sample HID1973K_E1MG_FD_108222 | JGI IMG/M metagenome (GOLD analysis project Ga0160447, IMG submission 108222) | Enriched mosquito-associated microbial communities from UW Madison campus, WI, USA - HID1973K_E1 MG | ecosystem: Host-associated > Arthropoda: Insects > Digestive system > Unclassified ...
CAGCGCGCCCGCCACCAACAGTGACATCAAAAAGTTACGCATTCTTCTGGTTCCTCTTATCGCCAATTTCTTGTTAGAGCGCGTCGGCGCCGGTCTCGCCGGTGCGGATGCGAATGACCTGTTCGATTGCGGTGACGAAAATCTTTCCGTCGCCGATCTTCCCCGTGCGCGCGGCGCGTTCGACGGCTTCGATCGCCTGATCGACGATGTCGTCGGAAACGGCCGCTTCGATCTTCACTTTCGGCAGGAAGTCGACGACGTACTCCGCGCCCCGATAAAGCTCGGTATGCCCTTTCTGTCGGCCGAAGCCTTTCACCTCGGTCACGGTGATGCCCGAGACGCCGATGGCCGACAGCGCTTCGCGCGCTTCGTCCAGCTTGAACGGCTTGATGATTGCGGTAATGAGCTTCATGTATGCCTCGCTGTGGTGTGCTGATCCTTCGTTGCGTTCTAAAGCGGGTGCGCTGGGTTTAACCGCCACGTCCGCCCTTGCCGGGCCGCTCAGAGAAGCGTGCAGAAAAGGTCCGCGCCACTTATGCAACTCGTATGCCATGCGAGTGTTCATACGGGATTGGGCGGTTTACGGAAACCTTCCGCCGAAGGGGTAGGCCGAACGGCCAACGTGCGCCGCGCGTGCTGGCGCCGGGGTGTGTTCGTTGCTAGAGTGGTCGCAAGGTCCCGCAAAAAGGGGCATGGGCGGACAACGCGAGGGCGCGGCAGCGCTAAAATCGCGGCGCCTCGAAGGTGCTCCGAGGCGCGCTGACGTAGCTGGCGGCGCGCACCAATTTCGAACATTCGATAATTCGGGGCACTGACCTAACAATGAATGCACTTTTTTAGTGCAAGAAGGGAGAAATGATGAAGCAGCCCAACGACGTTTTCAACGATCTGCAGCAGAAGATGAGCGATCTCTTCAAGAACTCGCCTGCGAAAGACGTCGAAAAAAACATGAAGGCGATGCTTTCGCAGGGCTTCTCGAAGCTGGATCTCGTGACGCGCGAGGAATTCGACACGCAGACGCAAGTGCTCGTGCGAACGCGCGCCCGTCTGGAAGAACTCGAAAAGCGTGTCGCGCAACTGGAGCAGCGTCTCGCGAATGGCGCGGGCGCCTCCTCCGCCCAGGACTGACGCGCCAGAACCGCCCTACCGCATACCTCGGCTAGCGAGCCGTGAGTTTCTAGTTCCATTGCCGGCGCGGTCATTGCGCCGTTTCAGGTGAAATCATGTCGCTTGCCGTGGTACGCAGCCGCGCGCCCGCTCCTGGGCGCGCGCCCGAAGTCGTCGTCGAAGTTCATCTCGCCAACGGGTTGCCGTCGTTCTCGATCGTCGGCCTGCCCGATCTCGAAGTCCGCGAAAGCCGTGAGCGCGTGCGCGCCGCGCTGCAGAACTGCGGCTTCGACTTTCCCGTCCGCAGAATCACCGTCAATCTCGCGCCCGCCGATCTGCCGAAGGAATCCGGGCGCTTCGATCTGCCGATCGCGCTTGGCATACTCGCCGCGAGCGGGCAGATTCCGGCCGAATCGCTGGAGCATCGCGAGTTCGCGGGGGAGCTTTCGCTGACCGGCGCGCTGCGCCCGATGCGCGGCGCCTTCGCGATGGTCTGCGGCGCGGCTCGTCATTACGCATCGATGCGCGATGCAGACGCGCGCATCCCCGAAATCTACGTTCCGCTCGCGAGCGCGCCGGAGGCCGCGCTGGTGCCCGGCATCGACGTGTTCGGCGCGGCGGACCTGCGGGCGCTCTGCGCGCATCTGAACGGCGTGCCCGACGCGCGGCTCCGGCCTGTGCAGGCCGCGCCGCTTCCCGTGGCCGCCGCGCCGTTCGCCGATCTCGCCGATGTCATCGGCCATCCCGCCGCGCGGCGCGCGCTGGAAGTCGCGGCGGCGGGCGGTCATCATCTGCTGATGGTCGGTCCGCCCGGCGCGGGCAAGTCCATGCTCGCCGCGCGCCTGCCTGGCCTGCTTCCGCCGATGAACGACGACGAAGCCCTCACATCCGCCGCGATTCTCTCGGCGAGTTCGATCGGCTTCACGCCCGAGCAATGGCGGCGCAGGCCGTTTCGCGCGCCGCATCACTCGTCGAGCGCGGCGGCGCTCGTCGGCGGGCGCAATCCGCCGCAGCCCGGAGAAATTACTCTGGCGCATCTCGGCGTGCTGTTTCTCGACGAACTTCCCGAATTCGACCGCAAAGTGCTCGAAACCCTGCGCGAGCCGCTCGAAGTCGGGCAGATCACCATCTCGCGCGCCGCGCAGCAGGCGGACTTTCCGGCCGCGTGCCAGCTCGTCGCGGCGATGAACCCGTGTCCGTGCGGCTGGCGTGGCGATCCGAGCGGACGCTGCCGCTGCTCGCCCGATGTCGCCGCGCGCTATCTGCGCAAATTGTCCGGGCCGTTGATGGATCGCATCGACATTCAGATCGAGTTGCCGGCGCTCTCGCCTGCGGAACTGTCGGCGCGGAGCGCGCGGCGCGGCGAGTCGAGCGCCGTGGTCGCTGCGCGCGTCGCGGCGGCGCGGGACGTTCAGACGCGGCGCCAGGGCAAGACCAATCGCGAGCTGGATGGCCGCGAAGCCGATCAGGTCTGCCGTCCCGATGCCGCGGGCGAAGCTTTGTTGCGCACGTCGGGCGAACGCTTCGGCTGGTCGGCGCGCGCGTACTACCGCGTGCTGAAAGTCGTGCGGACGATCGCGGATCTCGCCGGCGCCGAGATGCCCGAGGCCGCCCACGTCGCCGAGGCGGTGCAGTATCGGCGCGTGCTGGCGGCCGCCTGAAGGCGCTCCGGCGAAACTGGCCCGAGCCCTGCTAGTGGAAAACTGCTTGTCAAGACTTGACTTATGCACACTGAAGCGATCCGGGCCGCATTTTCCTCCGATCAAACCCCTGATTCGCGCTCATTTCGCAGACCATTGATTTTATTGAATTATTTAACTTGCCGCGAACGCGGGCAAAGTAAGGTAAACCGCATCAACTGGGCTTTTGGGCGCTAGCGCACACTCTTTTCCACACAGTTATCCACAGACACTGTGGATAGCGTAAAAAGTCCATATGAATCCGTGGATTAGCGCGTAAACCTACGAATGAACTTTGCTTTTCTCACACGGACTAAGGGCCTTGTTAAGTCAGTGCTCGCAGAATTCGAAGGCTTCCTCTAAAAGAGTTTGAAGGACGTAAAGAACTGGTCGGCCTGCTCCCGGGGCGGCGGCTTGTCAGACACGATCACAAGCTGATAAACATGCGTGCCGCGCGCGACGAATCGTGCATGGATCGTTCGCGCTTCGCGTTTCTCTCCGCTTTCTCCCTTCACTTCGATCTCGCTGCCGAGCACGCGGCCACCCGCCGCCAGTTCGATTTGCGTCGCGCGCGCGGATGGCGTCGCGTTCACGTTGCGCGCGAGGCCTTGCTGAAGAAAGTCGAGCGTCGCGCGCTGCAATGCCGGATCGGCGCTCGGCAGTACCACGGCGCCGACGGCGAACACCGCATCGCCGGCTTCGGCGGTCTGCATACGCATGGTCATCGGCTGACCGGCGATTTCGATTTTCCGTTCGTTCGCGCGCGGCTTCGCGGGCAATGTCACTTCGTAGCCGTCGTCGTTGTTCATCACCGTGCGCCAGTCATACGACGGCGTGCACGCGAGCAACGCGGCGCATGCGACAGATCCGCACAGCAGTCGCGCGGGCGAAGCAATCATCGGAAGAAAGCGCGCGGCCGCGCGCCCAAAGCAGACAGGAACCACAGATAAAACTCGCTTCATGACGGATCGCAGCGTGAAAACCATCATTATCGCGCTGCAATGCCGGACCTATCGGCGCGTCACGAACTCATCCCGAAATTGGCGCTAGAATACGCAGCAGTCTCCGCCGTTTGCGGGAGAGCAATCCGAGGTTTCACATGTCCCAAGCCACGCAAGACACATCCACGCGCGCCAAGAGCCCGCTGCGCTATATCGTGATGGCGCTCGTCGCGGGCGTGATCGCCTGTACCGGGTATTTCGCCTTCGGCGGCCAGCAGAAAGTGCCGGACGCCACCTTCACGCTGCTCTCGGGACAGAAGATTTCCACGTCCGGCGATCTGAAAGGCAAGGTCTATCTCGTCAACTTCTGGGCGACGAGCTGCGAGACCTGCATGAAGGAAATGCCGCAGATGATCGACACGTACAACAAGTTCAAGGGCCGCGGCCTGGAATTCGTCGCGGTCGCGATGAACTACGACGCGCCGATGTACGTCAGCAATTACGCGCAGACGCGCAACCTGCCGTTCAAGGTCGCGATGGACGACGGCAGCGCGGCGAAGCAGTTCGGCAACGTGCAGTTGACGCCGACGACCTTCGTCATCGACAAGAACGGGAAGATTTTGAAGCGATATGTCGGCGAGCCGACGTTCGCGGAACTGGACCAACTGCTCGACAAGGCGCTCGGTTCGGCCTGAGCGCTATCGAAGCCCGACACGAAGCCCGCTGGCGACAACCAGCGGGCTTTTTTATCGCTCGGACGAATCGCCCTTCACGACGATTCCATAGCGCTTGATCTTCTCGTACAGCGTCGCCTTGCCGAGTTGCAGCCGATCCGCCGCCACCGCGACCGCGCCGCCGCACTGCTCCAGCGCTTCTGAAATCACCGCGCGCTCGAATAGCTCGGTGCGCTCCTTGAGCGATTGCGTCGAAGTATCGAGCGACGCGGCGCCGCCGTCATCGACGATGCCGAGCACCATGCGGTCCGCCGCGTTGCGCAGTTCGCGCACATTGCCGGGCCAGTCGCGCTGCATCAGTTCGGCGCGCTGTCGATCCGTGATGAGCGGCGCGGGCCGCTCGTAGCGCACGGCGGCATCGAGCAGAAAGTGCTCGAAGAGCGGCACGACATCTTCACGGCGCTCGTTGAGCGGTGGCAGCGTGATCGTCACCACGTTCAGCCGGTACAACAGGTCGCGACGGAACGTGCCATCGGCGACGTGCTCGTTCATGTCGCCCTTGGCGGCCGCGACGACGCGCAGATTCGCGCGCACCGGCTGATTCGAGCCGAGCCGCTCCAGCACGCCGTCCTGCAGCACGCGCAGCAGTTTCACTTGAAGCGAGAGCGGCATGCTTTCGATTTCATCGAGAAAGAGCGTGCCGCCCGATGCGTGCTCCAGCTTGCCGACGCGCCGTTTCTGCGCGCCGGTGAACGCGCCGGCCTCGTAGCCGAACATTTCCGATTCGAACATCTGCTCCGGCAGCGCGCCGCAATTCACCGCGATGAACGGCTTGTCGCGACGCGGCGACATTTCATGCAGGCTACGCGCGATCAGCTCCTTGCCCGCGCCGGTATCGCCGTTGATGAGCACGGAGGCGTCCGTCGGCGCGATGTTCGCGATCAGCCGGCGCACCTGTTCGATCGCCGGACTGCGCCCGATGATGCGGCTTTGTCCCGCCAATTCCCGCCGCAGCGCCTGGTTTTCAAGCACCAGTGATCTGCGCTCCAGCGCGCGGCGCACCGCTTCGATCAGCCGTTCGGACGCGAACGGCTTCTCGATGAAGTCATACGCGCCATCGCGCATCGCCTGCACGGCCATGGAGATGTCGCCGTGGCCGGTGACGAGAATCACCGGCACTTCCGGCGCGCGCTCGCGGCATTGTGCGAGCAGATCGAGGCCGCTCGCGCCGGGCAGGCGGATATCGCTCACGATCACGCCGGGGAAACTCGCGTCTATCGCGCGCGCGGCCGATTCGACACTGCCGTGGCCGGTCACGTCGAAACCCGCGAGCTGCAGGCTCTGCACGCTCGCCCGGCGCACGAGTTCGTCGTCTTCGATAAAGATCACCTGCAAACCGGTGGTCATGTCTTGCCTCTGCAAAGTGTTACGCACGGCGCAGCGTCAATACGAATTCTGCGCCGTACGAGCCGTCCGCGTCGGCTTGCGTGCCGCCTTCGGGGCCGTCCGCGACAATCGGCGCGACGCGATTGCGCGCGCTGAGCGCGCCGCCGTAATCACGCGCTATCGCCGATGAAATCGCGAGCCCGAGACCCAGGCCATGCCCCATTTCCTTCGTCGTGAAGAACGGTTCGAACAGACGCGGCAGCGCGTCGGCGGGAATGCCCGGGCCGTTGTCGCGCACGATGATCTCGATCGCGTTCTCGCGCGCTTCCAGTTCAACGACAATGCGCGGCCTGTCGCAGGAGGCGACCGCATCGAGCGCATTGCCGATCAGGTTGATGAACACCTGTTCGAGCCGCAGATCCTCGCAGCGCACGAACACGGGCGCGCTGCCCTCCGCGAGTTCGGGCGCGACCTCGATCGCGACGTTCTTCATGCGCGGACGCAGCATCGAGAACACCTGGCGCAGCGCCCGCGCAACGTCCGCGCGCGCGTTCTTCGGCCGCGCTTTCGTGACGAACAGCTTCAACTGGTTCGTGATGTTACCCATGCGCTCGGTCAGCGACGCGATCGCTTCGAGATTCTCGCGCGCCGCCGCCTGGTCGCCGCGGTCGATCAGCACACGCGTGTTGTCGGAAAAGCTGCGCAGCGCGGCCAGCGGCTGATTCAGTTCGTGTGTGATGCCCGCCGCCATCTGGCCGAGCGCGGCGAGTTTGCTCGCCTGGATGAGTTCGTCGTGCGCGGCGCGCAAATCCTGCTCCGCGCGCGTGCGCTCGTTCACTTCCTTCGTGAGCTGCGCGTTCGCTTCCGACAGATCCGCCGTGCGCTCCGCGACCCGCTGATTCAGTTCGGCATACGCGGTCTGCAGCAACTCGCGGCTCTTGATCATCTCGCGCACGCGCGCGCGGCGCATGCGCCAGTAGAACGCGAGCAGACACAGCGACACGAACACGAGCGCCGTGACGATCACCGCGTTCTGCGCGGCGCTCTCGACGGGATCGAGCGCCGCCATGGTGATCAGTTGCCAGTCGGGCTCGCCGATCGAACGGTATGTCGCGAGATACGCCGGCGCATGACGTCCGTTGCCGCCGCCGCCGACGCGCACGATCTGCGCGCCGCCTTCGAGCGCCTTCACGATGGTCATCGGCAGCGGCGTGATCGCTTGCTGCGCGTACTGGCGTGTCGCGTAGACGGACGCCTCGATGTTCTGCGGCAGCGGCCGCACCGTGTGATATTTCCACGCCGGCAGCGACGAGAGAAAGATCACGCCGTGGTCGTCGGTGACGATGAGCGGCTCGGACGCATCGGCGCCTTGCAGCCATTCGAGATTGAGCTTCACCACCGCCACGCCGATGATCTCGCGCGTGCCCTCACGAAAGACGGGCTGCGAGATGTAATACCCCGGTTCCGTCGAGATCGTGCCGATGCCGAAGAACCGGCCGACGCCGCCTTTCATCGCGTCGATGAAATACGGCCGGAAGTTATAGTCCACGCCGACGAAGCTGTCCGTGGCGTTCCAGTTGCTCGCGGCGACGCTGATTCCGTTCGCGCGGATCAGGTACGTGACGGTCGCGTGGGCGCGCGCGTTGAGGTCTTCGAGATAGCGATTCGCGCGTTCGACGTTGGCCGGGTCGGGATGATCGAGCGCGTTCTGCACGACAGGATGCCGCGACAGCAGATACGGCAGATATTCGTAGCGGTCGAGCGTGCTCTTGAGCGTGTTGGTCGTGCGATCGACACGCGCGGCGGCGTTGAGCCGGAGTTCATCGATGCCGCTTTGCCACGCGACATGCCACGTGAGCGCGCAGCACGCCACGAGCGCGGCGAACAGCGCGAAGAACACGAGGATACGGCGCGTCACGTGAGCAGATTCCCGCGGTTGAGGATCTGTCATTGTGGCATACGCGCCTTCGGGATACGGCCCGCCGGACGCCGCAAACGACTGCGGCGAAGCACTCGCAGACTGAAGCTTCGCCGCTTGCATGATCGCGTGTCCGGAGCGTGTAGCCGAACGCGTTTAGACCGACTTCGCTTCTTCGGTATCGGTCACGTCGACATCGCGCGACAACGCCGCTTTCAGCTTGCTGCGATCCAGCTCCTTCTCCCACGCCGACACGACGACCGTCGCCACGCCGTTGCCGACGATGTTCGTCAGCGCGCGGCATTCCGACATGAAGCGGTCGATGCCGAGAATCAGCACCATGCCCGCGAGCGGAATCGTCGGCACCACGGCCAGCGTCGCCGCCAGCGTGATGAAGCCCGCGCCCGTCACCCCGCTCGCGCCCTTCGACGTGAGCATGGTCACCGCGAGCAGCGTCAGCTGCTGGCCCCACGTGAGATCGGTGTTGGTCGCCTGCGCGATGAAGAGCACGGCCATCGTCATGTAGATGTTGGTGCCGTCGAGATTGAACGAGTAGCCGGTCGGCACGACGAGACCCACGACCGAGCGCGAGCAGCCGAGCTTTTCGAGCTTGAGCATCAGTTGCGGCAGCGCGGCTTCCGACGAGCTCGTGCCGAGCACGATCAGCATCTCTTCCTTGATGTACGCGACGAATTTCAGGATCGAGAAGCCGACCATGCGCGCGATCGCGCCGAGCACGAAGACGACGAAGATGATCGAGGTCAGATAGAACGTGCCGATGAGCTTGAGCATCGGCAGCAGCGAGCCGATGCCGTACTTGCCGATGGTGAACGCCATCGCGCCGAACGCGCCGATCGGGGCGAGCTTGGTGATGATGCCGACCATGCCGAACAGGATGCTCGACAGACCTTCGATGAACGTCGTCACCACCTTGCCGCGCTCGCCGATATGCGCCAGCACCGAGCCGAACAGCAGCGCGATCAGCAGGATCTGCAGGATTTCACCTTGCGCGAATGCCGAAACCAGCGTGTCCGGGATCAGGTGCAGGAAGAAGTCGACCGTGCTCTGGCCGTGCGCCTTGGTCGCGAACGAGTCGACGGCCTTGTGGTCGAGCGTGGCCGGATCGACGTTGAAGCCGACGCCGGGCCGCAGGATGTGCGTCGCGGCGAGGCCGAGGATCAGCGCGAACGTCGATACGACTTCGAAGTAAAGCAGCGCCTTGCCGCCGACGCGTCCGACCTTCTTCATGTCCTCCATCCCGGCGATGCCGGTCACGACGGTACAGAAGATGATCGGCCCGATCACCATCTTGATGAGTTTGATGAACCCGTCGCCGAGCGGCTTCATGTCCGCGGCGAGAGCCGGATAAAAGTGCCCGAGCGCGATGCCGATGATGATGGCCACGATCACCTGCACGTACAGGACTTTATAAAGAGGTTTTTTCACGATGGTTCCAGACAGTAACAAGCGGTTGGCGGAAGGTCAGCCAGCGGCGAGCCTTGGCGCGCGGGAGCGTTTCTGCCGTGCACGGTGAGTCTGTGGGACGCGCACGCCGAATCGCGCCGCGAAAGCGTTAGCCGCTTCGTCGACGGATTCAGGGACGTTTGGATGCGAGAGGGGTCATCGGTTTGTCTCCTTGAATATTATGGGCGGCTCGCGGGCCGTGCCGTTTATAGTGCAAGGGTGATGCCAGCTTGAGATCTTTTTAAGTCTCTGATTTGTCGAGGTATTTTTTGATGCGCAAGTAGGCGGAATCTGAGTTTCCGGAAATCCGGAATGGGGGTGTCCGGTGATCTGGACGGGGTTGCGGCTCCGGGCACAGGCGTTCGAAAAAAAACCCACGGTCGCCCGTGGGTTTTTCCTGGAAGCAGAGCCAGCGCAAAACCGCTCAAACCACGCCCGCCCCATGCGCCTGCAGATCCGCGTGATAGCTCGACCGCACCATCGCGCCTACCGCCGCATGCGTGAAGCCCATCTTGTACGCCTCTTCCTCGTACATCTTGAACGTATCCGGATGCACATAAGCGCGCACCGGCAGATGGTGCTCCGACGGCTGCAGATACTGCCCGATCGTCAGCATGTCCACATCGTGCGCGCGCAGATCGCGCATCACCTGCAGGATTTCCTCTTCCGTTTCGCCGAGACCGACCATCAGGCCCGATTTCGTCGCGACTTCCGGATGCAGTGCCTTGAAGTCCTTCAGCAACTTCAGTGAATGGTGGTAATCCGAACCCGGACGCGCTTCCTTGTAGAGACGCGGCACCGTTTCCAGATTGTGGTTCATCACATCGGGCGGAGCGGCGGTCAGGATGCCGATCGCGCGATCCAGCCGGCCGCGGAAGTCCGGCGTCAGGATCTCGATGCGCGTTTCCGGCGAATGCTCGCGAACGTGACGGATGCACTCGACGAAATGCGCTGCGCCGCCATCGCGCAGATCGTCGCGGTCCACCGACGTGATCACCACATACTTCAGCTTCAGCGCGCCGATCGTGCGCGCGAGATTCAGCGGCTCTTCCGCATCGAGCGGATCGGGGCGGCCGTGGCCGACGTCGCAGAACGGGCAGCGGCGCGTGCACTTGTCGCCCATGATCATGAACGTCGCAGTGCCCTTGCCGAAACATTCGCCGATGTTCGGACAGCTCGCTTCCTCGCAGACCGTATGCAGATTGTGCTCGCGCAGGATCTGCTTGATCTCGTTGAAGCGCGAGTTGCCCGTCGCCGTGCGTACGCGGATCCATTCCGGCTTCTTCAGCTTCTCGATCGGGATGACCTTGATCGGAATGCGCGACGTCTTCGCCTGTGCCTTCTGCTTGGCAGTGGCGTCGTAAGCGGTGGGCGACGGAGCAGAAGCGGCGGGTTCGCCAGCCAGGTTTGCGGTTGCGTCAGTCATTCGGTCGATCCGGTTGTTGCAGCGGCAATTGCGGGGAGGCCGCCGATTTGAAGTGCCAGCCGTTCGGCCAGCACGAGAGCTACGTCGCGCCAGTCGGCTGCGACGCCGAGCGTCGCCATGTCGACTGTTTCGAGCCCCGCGTAGCCGCACGGGTTGATGGCGAGGAACGGCTGCAGGTCCATGTTCACATTCAGGCTCACGCCGTGATAGCTGCAGCCGTTGCGAATCTTGAGTCCGAGCGCGGCGATCTTCGCGCCCTGATGCAATTCGTGCAAACGAACGTTCGCGCCGCGATCCGCCTGCCGCACGGACGGTCCGGCGACATAGATGCCGGGCGCGCCAGGCTTGCGGTCGGTCGCGAGATTATACGTCGCAAGGGTTTCGATCACGGCCTCTTCGATGCGGCGCACCAGCTCGCGCACCATCAGCTTGCGCCGACGCAAATCGATCAGAAGATAAGCGACGATCTGCCCAGGCCCGTGATACGTGATCTGCCCGCCTCGATCTACCTTGACGAGCGGAATGCCGCTTTCGGCGAGCAGCAAATGGGCGGGATCGCCCGCGAGGCCCAGCGTGAAGACGGGCGGATGCTCGACGAGCCAGATTTCGTCCTGCGTCTCGGGCGTGCGGGCGTCGGTGAAGGCGCGCATCGCGTCGAAGCTCTGGCCGTACGGCTCGCGGCCGCGCCAGCGCAACGCGACCGGAAACTCACCGGAACTGAGCACGGTGTCGGATGCGTCGTGGATTGCCTGTGGGACGGCGAGCGGTGTGGCGGACATGGTGCCGGTAGTTTACCGAAATCGACCCATGCCCGCCGATGGTGAATTTGCATGCCTCCGATGGCAAATTCGAATACTTGCGTCAGACGGTGCGCCATCCGGAGCGAAAACGCTGAGCCAGGCGCTCGATGCCCGTCGAAAGCCAGTGCATCGCGCGTTCGTCGCAACGCGGCAGGATCGTGAAGACGACATAGGCCGGCCGGTCGCCCTCGACGGACAGCCAAAGCCGCTCGCGCTCGCGCAGCTTGAGATTGTCGCCGGGAACGAGCCAGTAATCCTCGATGTCGTTGCTGCGCGTCGCCCAGACCGGGTTGCCGTGAACCATCAGGCGCGTGCCGCGCGCGATGTGCATCGGCACGGTTTCGCCGGGCTTGATTTCGAACGTGACGCTTGTTGATATTTCTCGCATGATCCACTCCGCCAAAGGAACGTTTCGATGACTACAATCCTAGGCGTGGCAAGGCATCAGGCAAAACGATCAATTTTCATCGCTATGTGAGCTGTATTGACAACGACAACGCCGACAATCCACATGGACCTCCGACAACTTCCCGCCCTGAATGCGTTGCGCGCCTTCGAGGCCGCCGCCCGTCACGAGAGCTTTTCCCGCGCCGCCGACGAACTTTTCGTCACGCACGGCGCGGTCAGTCATCAGATTCGCGCGCTGGAGGCGGAACTCGGCGTGTCGCTGTTCGCGCGCGACGGCAAACGCGTGCGCCTCACCGATCGCGGCAGGCAGTACGCGGCGGAAGTGCGCGCGGCGCTCGTCGCGCTGGCGGAATCGACGCGCCGCATCCGTTCCGGCGACCGCGACCGGCGGCTGATCGTGTCGATGCTGTCGTCGTTTTCGGCGCGCTGGCTGACGACGCGCGTCGGCAGGTTTATCGAAAAGCATCCGGAAATCGATCTCGAATTGCTGTCGACGAACGCGCTCACCGACTTCAACCGCGACGACGTGGATGTCGCGATCCGCTTCGGTTTCGGCAAGTACGCGGGCCTGCACTCGGAGGAATTGCTCGACGAGGTGTTCTTCCCCGCGTGCGCGCCGAATTTTCGCGGCGGCGAGTTGCCGCGGACACCGCGCGATCTGGCGAACCTGCCGCTCTTGCGCTCGG
>Ga0160447_100909_pt1 | contig 12486 bp, 10 predicted proteins | sample HID1973K_E1MG_FD_108222 | JGI IMG/M metagenome (GOLD analysis project Ga0160447, IMG submission 108222) | Enriched mosquito-associated microbial communities from UW Madison campus, WI, USA - HID1973K_E1 MG | ecosystem: Host-associated > Arthropoda: Insects > Digestive system > Unclassified ...
CCTTGATACACCCTCTTACATACCGTTCGGCGAAAAATACCGAAAATCAGGGGTTTGCGTGCAACCTCTGAAGCTATTTCCCCTCTGATGGTCATTCTTCATACGGACACAATGCTTCGTTAGTCTGCACTGGCTAGCACATAGCCAGTTCACAGGGACGTTGCACAGGGCGCACAGCCCTTCATGCACCATAAGAATCCAGGCCATCATGACCTTTCTCAAATCCCCGTTTTTCTCCGCCGCGTTGCAGCGTTTCGCCTATTTCCTTTTGCCGATTCTGTTGATCTGTTCCGCAGTGTTCTGGTTCACCGTCGGCAAGGGCGTTCATGCGGAGCCGAAGAACGGCACGCAGACCCTGGTGTTTCTGCGTCACGCGGAAAAGCCCGACATGGGTCTGGGCCAGCTGAATTGCCAGGGCCTTAACCGTGCGATCGACCTGTCCACGGTGCTGCCGAAAACCTTTGGCAATGCCGACTTCATCTTCGCTGCCAACCCCAGCCGTCACGTGGAAGAGGGTGAGGGCGACCATTCCTACAGCTACTTGCGTCCATTGATGACCGTGGGCCCGAGCGCCATCAAACTGGGTCTGCCGGTCAATATCGACTTCGCGGCCAATGACACCAGCGACCTGGCGGACGAGTTGATGCGCGACAAATACCACAACGCCACGGTCTACACCGCCTGGTCCCATGGTTACCTGCCGGAGCTGATCAACAAAGTGGCCAAAGAAGCTTCCGGCAAGGATCTCAAGCTGGTCAGGGACTGGACGGGCGACGACTTTGACTCGGTGCTGGTGCTGACCCTGAAGTGGGTCGACGGCAAGGCCACGTTGCAGTACGAAAATTACAAGCAGAACCTGAATGATGGGGCAGTTGGCTGTCCGACTTGAAGCAGACCGCAAATAAAAACGGCCGCCCCTGAGGGCGGCCGTTTCTCTTTCCAGCAGGTGCGGTGTTACAGAACGCTGATTGGGTAGTCGACGATCAGGCGGAATTCGCTCAGATCGCCTTCGCCCTGATCCTGGTTGGCATTGTGGAACGCCTGACGGATACGGAACGACAGATCCTTGGCCGGGCCAGTCTGAACCACATACTTGGCTTCGATGTCGGTTTCGTGATGTTTGCCATCCTCGCCATACAGACCGGCGTACTGGCTGTTGGATGGCGTATGGGTGCCGTCCACATTGGAGCCGTTGAGGTAACGCGCCATGAAACTCAGGCCCGGAACACCATACGTTGCCATGTTCAGGTCATAACGGACGCCCCAGGACTTTTCGCCCGGTCCGTTGAAGTCCGACCATTGAACGGAGTTGGCCAGGAAGATCGAATCACCGCCTTCACCACCACCGTTATTACCGGTACCGGCATAGTCGAACGGTGTATCACCGTGCACTTTTTGATAAGAAAGCGTCAGGGTATGGGCGCTCAGGAATGAGTAAGCCACCGAGCCCGAATACGTGGTGTTATTGATCGAACCGGCCTTGGCCTGGCCTTCATCGAGGGTGCGATACAAGTTGAAGTCGAACAGCAAAGACTGATCGTCGCTGATCGGCAATGTGTAGTTAGTGTTGAAGTAGTACTGGTTCCAGATGTCCTTGAATTCGGACCCGTAGAAACTGGCGCCCCAGTTGGGCGTGATCGCATATTTGGCGCCGCCGAAGCTGACGCTGTCGGCCGACACGCCGGCGTAGGTCGCCCAGATTTCGTGGTCGTGGTTGCTGGTCAGGCCGCTGTTGGTGCTGGTGTAGCGACCGGCTTCCAGGTCCAGACCTTCGATTTCGCTGCTGTTGAGGTTGAAGCCAGTGGCGGTCTGTGGCAACAGTCGGCTGCCGCCCACGGCGAAGACCGGCGCGGTCGGCTGCATGTTGCCGTAGCGCAGCTCGGTTTTCGACACGCGCATCTTGACGCTGCCGCCAGCGGAACCGTAGCTGTCCTGCGGGTCACCGTCGTTGTCGGTTGGAAGGTTGCCGGTACCGGCGTACTTGCTGTCGCCGTCGAGCTTGATGCCCCAGTAGCCGTACGCATCGACGCCGAAGCCCACGGTACCCTGAGTGAAGCCGGAGCTGTAGTTGGCGATGAAACCCTGAGTCCAGTCGCGGTTGTCCTGAGCACCGTTGGTACGGTTGCGGTTGAAGTAATAGTTGCGCGCCAGGAGGTTCAGGCTGCTGTCTTCGATAAAACCTTTGGACTCGGACTGATCGGTGACCGATTCCGCCCACGCCATTTGACTCACTGCGGCCGAAACGGCCAACGCGACCGCGCTCCAACGTGTTGAACTCATCGTTATAATTCCCCTGGTATTGAAAGGACCCACAGGCACGCTCACACGATCCGCTCGAACTGGCGGCGAGTATGAGAAAACCGGGTTTACGGCAGGCTAGAAGTCTCAGCAACAGCGCTGATATCGCAGGTTTTAATGTGTTCAGGAACCCCTTGCTTCGAGCAGTTCTCTGTTCCGCGTTGGGGCTTTTTATAACACGGATATTCAGAGTTGCAGGCGTGCGAGCAAGGCAGGGCTGGTTAAAAAAAATTAACTGTCGAGCGAGGGAACCGCTGGTTAGTCTCGACTTAGTTGAAGTAACTCTCATCACTTCAATGCTCTTTTATTAACCGCCACAGGGCCCTGTGGCGGTTTTTTTTGTGCCCATTTCTACAGGGTTGGTCTGTCGATGGCCTTTTCCTTGAGCCCGTACTTGTTACCATGGCGACCCCCCTCGAACAGGTGACCCCCATGCGACACGTCTTGTGCATCGAAGACGACCACGACACCGCCCAGGAAATCATCGCCGAACTCTCCCGCGTCGGTTTCCACGTCGAATGGGTGAGCGATGGTGCGCAGGGCTTGCAGCGCGCCCTGAGCGGTGACTTCGAAGCCATCACCCTGGATCGCATGCTGCCCGGGCTCGACGGCCTGGGGGTGGTGATCGCATTGCGGGCGGCGGGCGTGCGTACGCCGGTGCTGATGATCAGCGCGATGAGCGATGTGGACGAGCGCATACGCGGCTTGCGTGCCGGTGGCGACGATTATCTGGTCAAGCCCTTTGCCTCTGAAGAGATGGCGACACGGATCGAGGTTCTGCTGCGCCGCAATGCCGAGCTCGGGGAGCGGGAAACGTTGTTGCAGGTGGCCGATCTGACCCTGGACCTGCTGAGTCGAGAGGCGTGTTGCAGCGAACAGCGCATTGCGCTGCCTGCCACGGAGTTTCGCCTGCTGGAGTTTCTGATGCGCAACGCTGATGCGGTGGTGACGCGCGCGCTGATTTTCGAATCGGTATGGGGTTATCACTTCGATCCTGGCACCAAACTGATCGATGTCCACCTGACCCGGTTGCGCCGTCGTCTGGAGAGCCTTGCCTGTCAGCCGGTGATTACCAACTTGCGCGGCTCGGGATTCAAGCTCGTGACCACGCCTGCATAGCTGGCCACTGGCCCGTTAATTGCTCGACCTCCCTGGAATTCATTGAACGGAGACGGCGGGTGAGGCGGTAAACACCGCACTCACAGGGCGCCAACGCGCCATGCTGATGAATGCTTATGTCCGTGGAACTGCAAAACCCTCTGTCCCGCCGCTGCACCGAGGTGCGACCGCGGCTGTCGCGCACTACCACGTTCCGCCTGACCCTGACCTATGCCGCCGTGCTGGTGGTCGTGGTCGCTTCGCTGGTCAGCCTGATTTACTGGCAAGCCGCCGATTATATGGTGCGTCAGGGCGACGCCATCGTGAGAGGTCAGGTGCGTACCTTGCTGTATGTGGACGGAAACGATCTGCCGGATGAAATCGACCGGTTGCAGATCGGCGATCTGCGGGGAGTCATTCATTACGGACTGTTCAGTGCCCAGGGCCAGTACCTGCGCGGCCGGGTGTTCTCGCTACCGGCTGGCGTGACCCTCGACGGCAAGCCTCAGGACTGGCTCGAACCGGGGTTCGAAGACGGCGCACGCGCGGTCGCGAAACGCTTGCCCAATGAGCAGATCCTGTTCGTCGGGTATGACGCCAAGACCCTGGCCGGCTTGCGCGACATTATCTTCGACTCGCTGTGGTGGAGCGCGGCGGTGATCCTGTTGCTGGGGCTATTGCTCGGTTTGCTGACGGGCATCGGGCCATTGCGCAGGGTGCGGGCTGTGCAAATCATCAGCGAGCGCATCGCCAAAGGGGATCTGTCGCAACGACTGCCGATTTCCGCGCGGGGCGATGAGCTGGATGCGCTGTCTTCACTGGTCAATCAAATGATTGGTGAAATCGGCCATTTGCTCGATGAGGTGAAAAGTGTCGGGGACAACGTCGCCCACGATCTGCGTACGCCGCTGAACAAGCTGCGCTCGAACCTGCACCGAATGCTCGTCGACTGGAGTGAAACCCCGGAGAGTGACCGCCAGTACCGGGTTGAAAAATCCCTCGCAGCGGCCGATGTGTTGCTCGCCCGGTTCCGCGCCCTGCAGCGCATCGCCGAGATCGACTGCAAGGCGCGCCACGCAGGCATGGCGCGTTTCCAGCCCGCGCAGTTGATCGAGCAGATGTTCGAAAACTACGAAGCGGTGGCCGAGGAGTCCGGGATTGGCCTGAGTCTGGAAGTCGAGGCGGTGCCCTTGCTGATGGCGGACCGCGAACTGCTCGCCGAGGCCTTGATGAACCTGCTGGACAATGCTTTGAAGTTCACTCCGGTCGGCGGTCATGTGCGGATTCGGCTGAAGTCGGTCCGCGATGGCGCCCGCATCGAAATCGAAGACAACGGCCCCGGCATCGCACCTCACGAGCGCGAGAGCGTGTTGCTGCGCTTCGGCCGAGGGCAGGGCGACCGACAAGTCAAGGGCGCGGGTCTGGGCCTGGCCATCGTGGCGGCCGTCGCCAGAACCCACGACTTCGAATTGCGCATGGAAGACGCCATGCCAGGTCTGCGCGTGGTGCTGCAAACCTGTTGAGCACGCGGCTGCGGCAGGCCGGCCTACAGGGTTTGGATGCTGACCAAAGTCCCTGAGACCCATGTCGTTCATTGAATTGCCTTGTTGTGCTCGTTTCAGGGGCGCTCATTGCCTGAATCGAGCGTTGACTTTGCTCGCTTTAGGATTAAAGTGTGCACAAACGAGCATATGAACCCCGATATTCCTCATTATCGAGCATGTGCGATCAACCGAGCACGAGGTGATGAATGTCGAACGAACTGCAGCGGGCCGCCTATTCTGTGCTTTTGCCGGCGTTCGCCGGGCTGGAGCTCGACGAAACCGTGCGCCGTTGTCTGAACCGGGGCGGAGTATCGATCCTGTTGGGCGAAACCCGTGACGAATACCTCGCCCGTCACATGAGTTTCGAACGCCGTCGCTCCGAAACCCAAGCGCATTTCAGGGGCATCGCCGAGCAAGCGGCCGCGTGTGCGGGCGCGCCGGTTTTAGTGGCCGTGGATCAGGAGTTGGGCGGCATTCAGCGCTTGCATCGGCTGGTCCCCGGCATGCCGACGGCCTCGGCACTCAAGGACCTGACGGCTACGCAAATCGAAGCCCACAGCTACGAAATGGCCAGCTCGGCGAGAGTCATGGGCATCAACCTGTTTCTGGCCCCCATCGTCGACGTGGTGACCGGGGTCAATCCATGGCTGCACAATCGCAATCTGGGGCCCGACCCTGGCGAGGTGTCGCGCATCGCCTGCGCGTTCATTCGTGGTGTGCAACGGGCAGGCGTGATCGCCACTGCCAAGCATTTCCCCGGCCATTACCAGACCGAGCACGACCCCGCCGTGGCGTGCGCCCACGTGCCAGGACCTGCAGAAGCACTGGAAGATGGCCTGGCAGTGTTCCGTCAGGTGATTGCCGCGGGGGTTCAGGCCATCATGCCGGGCCCGGCGGTGTTCCCGGCGCTGGATCCCCTTCAGTCCGCGAGCACTTCGCACAAGATCATCGGCTTGCTGCGCGATACCCTGGCGTTCGACGGGTTGATCGTGTCTGACGATCTGGACGCGGTGTCGATCCTGCGCGGTAACAGCATCGCTGAAACTGCGGTCACGGCATTGCACGCAGGCGCCCATCTATTGTTGGTGTCGAGCGATGCCGGGCTGGACGACATCGCGCAGGCGATCGTCGATGCGGTCGAGGGCGGTCGATTGGCGCCCCAGCAGTTGCTGGACGCGTCGGCGAAAGTCCGCGCGACAGCCCAGGCTTCACGGGCGCAGGTCGACTTGGGCCTGTATGTTTCCTATCCATTTGCGGGCGGGCATATGACGCGCCGTGTCATGCGTTGAATCCGGTGCGAACAACGGCGGTTTTGCGGTAGGCAGAAATTCGGCGGCGCTGCACAATGCCCCTGTCGAAGCTTCCATCTGCCAAGAGTGCCGCCCATGTTCACGCCGCTCACGTTTGCACAATTGCAGCAACACGCTCATCACTCCAGCACCGTCGCCCAGCCCTGTACCTGCATGTCCAGGTCGTTTGCCGGTTGGGAAGGGCTGCCGGTGTCGCTCAAGGAAAGCCAGCTGAAGGAAGTCGGCTCTCTGATCGCCGCCGAGGAAGAGGACCTGACCCTGGATGAATACCATCCTTCGGGCACGTCCTATTGGTCGGTCGACGCCCCCATCGCTGCCCAGTTCTTCCCCTACAACCGCTGCAGACTCTGGGTGTGCGTGGTCTGCAACCGCGCTTACCTGCGCTATGCCGAAGCCGGGGCCTACCATATCGAACAGCGCATTCGCAGCCTCGATCCTGCACTGCTCGTCGACGTGGCATTCGAGGGCGTGGGCCGCGCCTGAGGCAGGTCCTCGCTTATCGGGGCTCGCTCGTGGCATCTGTCATCATTTGCGTGAACATCTGCATGAAAATCCCCGGACCGCTCTAACTTCCGGGGTCCTGCCTTTTTCAATGAGTTCCACACAAGGCTCATTTTGTAAGACCCTTCTCGAAAAAAGTAAGAAACTTCCTGTCTTGTCTCCAGTGGCTGGCGATTTGAACTCCAGGCCATTAGGCTTGCCGCTCATTGAACTTCATTTGAATGTTCAGCCCCGTATTCGTGCTTACAATTATTGATGTTTGGCCGCTTGGGCCAGTGTCCCTTGTCTGATAAAAAGGTTAGGCAATCCAGAACCTTTCCCCAATGCGTCATTGCAAGTGTTGCCCGTGGAGGAATTATGGCTTCAAACAGCTTTCAGAATGAAGTGCCCAAGGCCCGAGTCAATATAAAACTCGATTTGCACACCGGCGGTGCGCAGCAGCAGGTCGAACTTCCGTTGAAATTGATGGTGATGGGCGATTACAGCAACGGCCGCGAACAGCGTTCGCTGTCCGAGCGGCGCAAGGTCAATGTCAACAAGCAAAACTTCGACAGTGTGCTTTCCGAATTTTCCCCCTCGCTGAAATTGACCGTCGAAAACACCTTCGACCCCGAAGGCTCGGACACCTCGGTTGCGCTGGACTTCCAGCAGATGAAGGACTTCGAACCCGAACAGGTGGCGCGGCAGATCCCTGAATTACGGGCGCTTCTGGCCACCCGCAACCTGCTGCGCGACCTCAAGTCCAACCTGCTCGACAACGCCACGTTCCGTCAGGAACTGGAGCGCATTCTCAAGGATGAAGGGCTCAGTAACGCACTTCGCAACGAACTGGCAGGGCTGTCGTCCCGCGACACTATTTAAACGTCCCGTTTATTTAAAGCAGGTTTTCAACATGTCATTTAAACAAACTTCCGCAGTGTCGGACGGCGGCACTGTATTGCCCGAAACACACCAGAGTGTTTACAGCGCATTGTTTAACAAAATAAACCTCAGTCCGGTAGCGGCACTCGGGGATATTGAAGCGTTTCAAAATAACGAAGCATTATCCGAGACGTCGGCGGATGAACGCGTGACCGCAGCGGTCAGCGTATTCCTTGATCTGCTAAAACAGTCTTCACGTACAGTCGAGCGCCTGGATAAAACATTGCTCGACGAACACATCGCGTCAATTGATGCGCAGATCAGCCGTCAACTGGATGCGGTCATGCATCACCCCGAGTTTCAACGTGTCGAGTCCACCTGGCGAGGCGTGAAGTCTGTGATCGATCAGACCGATTTTCGACAGAACGTGCGCATTGAGTTACTGGATATCAGCAAGGATCACCTGGTGCAGGATTTCGAGGACGCGCCTGAAATATCCCAGAGCGGTCTGTATATCCACACCTACACCCAAGAGTACGACACCCCCGGTGGCGAGCCGATCGCTGCTGCCATTTCCAATTTCGAATTCGACCGCAGTCCGCAGGACATTGCCCTGCTGCGCAGCATTTCGAAGGTGGCGGCCGCCGCGCACATGCCGTTCATCGGCTCGGTGGGGCCTGCTTTCTTCGGCAAGGAATCGATGGAAGAGGTGGCGGCGATCAAGGACATCGGCAATTACTTCGACCGCGCCGAATACCTCAAATGGAAAGCCTTCCGCGACACCGACGATGCCCGCTACATCGGCCTCACCATGCCCCGTGTGCTGGGGCGCCTGCCCTATGGGCCGGACACCATCCCGGTGCGCAGCTTCAATTACGTCGAAAGCGTCAAGGGCCCCGACCACGGCAAATACCTGTGGACCAACGCGTCTTTCGCCTTCGCCGCGAACATGGTCAAAAGCTTTATCGCCAACGGCTGGTGCGTGCAGATCCGCGGCCCGCAATCGGGCGGCGCGGTAACCGATCTGCCGATCCACCTGTATGACCTGGGCACCGGCAGCCAGGTCAAGATTCCTTCGGAGGTACTGATTTCCGAGACCCGTGAATTCGAGTTCGCCAACCTCGGATTCATCCCCCTTTCGTATTACAAAAATCGCGACTACGGCTGCTTCTTCTCTGCCAACTCGGCGCAGAAGCCCGCCTTGTACGACACCCCCGAGGCCACGGCCAACAGCCGGATCAATTCGCGCCTGCCGTACATCTTCCTGCTGTCGCGGATCGCCCACTACCTGAAGCTGATCCAGCGGGAAAACATCGGCACTACCAAGGATCGTCGCCTGCTGGAGCTGGAGCTGAACAAGTGGATCAGCGGGCTGGTCACCGAGATGACAGACCCCGGCGACGACTTGCAGGCCTCGCACCCGCTGCGGGACGGCAAGGTGGTGGTCGAGGACATTGACGACAATCCGGGGTTCTTCCGCAGCACCCTCTACGCCGTGCCGCATTTTCAGGTGGAAGGCATGGACGTGAATCTTTCGCTGGTTTCCCAGATGCCCAAGGCCAAGGCCTGACGTCCGACAAAGGTGCTCCGATCATGAAAATCGACCGCCCTCTGTGGGCCGCCGGCGCAGTGTTGTCTCAGCAGCAATTCCAGCAGCAGTCGCGCTGGGAGGCGTGGAGCGACGACTGTCTGTCTTACCTTTCACTGGTGCATCCGTGGGGTGTGCGTGCAGTGACTTTCGATGCTCAGGCCTTGCGCCTGGGCAAACTCAAGGCGTCGCTCATTCGCCTGCGCCTGCCTGACGGTACGCTGATCGACACCGATCAGGTTGACCGCCTGCCTTTGGCGCTGGAACTGGACGCGTTGCCGCTGGAGGCGGGGCAGGGCTTGACCGTATTGCTGGCGCTGCCGCTCGAGCACGCCAACGGCAACAACTGCCTGTTCGACGTTGCCGAAGGCGACAGGCCCGTGCGCTATCGCCGGGACTGGCGCTCGGTGCCGGACCTGATGGGCGACGAGGAGCAATCGGTGGCGGTGCTGGAGCACGTGCTCAGCCTTCGTCTGGACCGCGACGACAACGCCAATTTCGTCACCTGTCCGATTGCGCGTCTGCTGCGTGACGGGCAGGGCGTCTGGACGCTGGACGCCGGCTACGTTCCGCCAATGCTGAGTTTTGCCGGGCACCCTGGCCTGCTGACGTACCTCGATAATCTACTGACCCAACTGATGGCCAAGCGTCAACGCCTCATGGGCATGCGCCGCGAAAGCAACCAGCGCATGGCCGACTTCGCGGTGGCGGATGTGTCGTTGTTCTGGCTGCTCAACGCCCTGAACACCTATCAGCCGGTGCTGGCCGATCTCATCGATCACCCGGCGCGGCATCCAGAACAGGTCTATCTGGAGATGGTCAGGTTCGCCGGGGCTCTCCTGACCTTCTCGCTGGAGCACGACGCCGAGAGCATCCCGGTCTATCGACATAACGCTCTGGAGGACGTTTTTCCACCCCTGTTCCGGCTGATATCGATCTTGCTGGAGGCCAGCCTGCCATCGCGTGTCATCGCACTTGAACTGGAAGAAACCGGTCGCAATCGCTGGAAGGTTTCGCTGAACGACCCGCGATTGCGCGAGCCTGATTCGGCCGATTTCTATCTGTCGGTGCGCAGCCGCGAGTCGGCGGCGCAGTTGCAGGCCCAGTTCCCGCGTCTGTGCAAGGTCGGCACGCCCGACGATGTCGACCACCTCATCAACGTTGCCCTCGACGGCGTGCCGTTGCGACCGCTCAGCCACGTTCCTGCTGCGATCCCGTTGCGTCTGGAAAACCAGTATTTCGTGCTCGACCTGCGCGATCCTCAGGGTCAGGCGGTCCTGGCGCAAGGGGTCTGTGCGTTCTATGTACCCGCCACGCTGCCGGACATCAGCCTTGAACTGTTCGCGGTGCTGCGCACATGAGCCTGTTCAACGAAACGCCAGTCAAGGCCGTGGACGTCGAGCCCGACCTGCTGCTGCAGGACACCTACCTGTTGGTCATCGGGTTGAAACAGGGTGGCCGGGTCATCGACAGCCAGACGCTCCAGGACCTGTGCATCGAGCAGATCAACCGCGTGCGCAAACAACTTGAGGGCGCCCATGCCAGTTCGCAAAGCGTTGCCCTGATCAGTCACGCCCAATGCGCGCTGCTCGACGAGACCGTGCTGGTTCATGGCGGGCCGGACGCTCGCGCCCTGTGGGCGACAGAACCGCTGCAGGCGCGCTATTTCAGCCGCCATCAGGCGGGCGAGTTTCTGTATGAAGAGATGCGCCAGGTCCTGCGTGAACCGTCTCCTGATCCTCATGTGCTAACGGTCTATCACCGGTTGCTGATGCTGGGCTTTCGCGGTCGGTACAAGGACCTCGATCACCCGGAGCGCCAGCAACTGCTGAGCGAACTCAGTGCGCGAGTGGCCCCGCTGAGCGTCGATCAGGCCTTGCCAACGGCTGCCCGGACCGGACAGCACAACCCGATCTGGCGCTCGTTCACCATGCACAGCGTCATCGCCGTACTGGTGCTGACCCTGGTCTGGTGGGGGCTCGACCAACTGCTGGCGCGGCAGATCGCCGCCCTTGCGACAGGTCAGGGGTGACGGGCCGATGACAGCCAGACTGATTTACGGGCTTGTCCTGTGGGGCGGCACCTTGGCGTTGGCCCTGTTGGCGTTGCTTGCGCTGCCCATGCCGATACGGCTGGGCACGATGGTCATGGTCGTGGCAGTGATCGCTGTTGCAGGGCGGTCGGTGAAGCGACGTGCGCGGCGTCGGCAACAGTCCTTGCCGTTGTCCGGTTTCGCCGCGCTGCCGGCGCCAGGCTACCGTCGACCCGTGATTCTGGTCTGTGGGGTGGTGCCCCCCGGGTTGTTCGATGAACGCGCGGTTGGGCAGGCAGCGCTGCGAGTGACCCGTCAGGGGTGTTATGTCCGCGTGGCGGAGGAGCAGCGTCTGCCGGACATGGTCGCCAGTCTGCTCACCCTTCGGCCGGATTGGGGGCGACAGCTGAGCGTAATGTTCATCGTCGATCCGCAGCAGCATTCGGACCAGGCCGTTCTGGCAGGACAACTGCGTGCGCTGTATCACCAACTGATCCTGGCCCGTGGGCGGGCTCTGTCGCTGCCGCTGGTCCTGATCAGTTACCTGCAAACCCAGTGCAGCGAAAGCGTCTGGTTCAGTTGGGAGACCGCCGGGCCCGCGCTGAACGTGCGACTCAACGGCGATGTTCTCAGCGTCGAGGCCTGGCAAGAGCAGGCGGGCGATGGCGCGGATCGGGCGCGACGCCTGCAGACCATTGTTCAGCTCAGAAGTCTGGTGAGCTGGTTGAACCTGGCGGTGGTATCGCACCTGACGATGCCGGGTCGACATCGCATTGACCTTCCCGTCTCGTGGGCGATCACCCTGGTTCCTGTGATGGGCGACAGTGACGAGGGTAGCCTCTGGGAACGTTGGCTGATCGACAGAACCGGTGTATTGGCCGGCGGTGGGCGAGCGTCCGACAACGTCAAGCCAGTGCCATTTCCCGACCCCGTCCTCGCGCTGCTGCCCAGGCACGGCGGTGACACCGCCAGGCGGCGCGCCGGGATCATCGCCCTGTGGATGTTCACGGCGGCGGCAGTGGTCGCGCTGATCAATTCGGCCTGGCAGAACACGCGGCTGATGCGCGAGGTCAGTGACGATCTGAGCCGCTACGCCTCGGTGTACTCGCTGACCGACCGCAATCCTCCTCAACTGGCGTTGCTCGAAGACGCGCTGGCGGCGCTGCGCGAGGACGCTCGGCGTCTGGACGATCACTACCGCCACGGCGAGCCGCTGTCGATGGCCTTGGGGCTGTACCGCGCAGAACGTCTGCG
>Ga0160447_100912_pt1 | contig 12467 bp, 5 predicted proteins | sample HID1973K_E1MG_FD_108222 | JGI IMG/M metagenome (GOLD analysis project Ga0160447, IMG submission 108222) | Enriched mosquito-associated microbial communities from UW Madison campus, WI, USA - HID1973K_E1 MG | ecosystem: Host-associated > Arthropoda: Insects > Digestive system > Unclassified ...
ATGTCGTCGTCCTGCAGTTTCCAGTCGCCGGACGTTCGGCCGTCCAGTACGCCGGAGGCCAACGCTGATTTCTCCTGCTGCAGGTGCTGGATCTTCTCCTCCACCGTACCGCGAGCGATCAGCTTGTAGACGAACACCGGCTTTTCCTGGCCGATCCGGTAGGCGCGGTCGGTGTCCTGGTTTTCGGCGGCGGGGTTCCACCATGTGTCGTAATGAATCACCGTGTCCGCTGCGGTGAGGTTCAGACCGGTGCCGCCGGCCTTGAGGCTGATCAGGAAGATCGAACGCTTGCCGCTCTGAAAGTCTTGCACCGGCGCGCGCCGATCCTTGGTCCTGCCGGTCAGTAAGGCGTATTCGATGCCGCGCTGTTGCAGCTCGACTTCGATCAGCTCCAACATCGAGGTGAACTGCGAAAACAGCAGGATCTTGCGGTTCTCGGCCAGCAACTCTTCCAGCATGACCATCAGGCTTTGCAGCTTTGCCGAGCTGGAATGACGGCTGTTGGGCGCCACGCTGTTGACCAGCCGCAAGTCGCAGCAGACCTGACGCAGCTTGAGCAGCGCCTCCAGAATGATGATCTGACTGCGCGCCACGCCTTTGCGGGTGATCTCGTCGCGGACTTTCTTGTCCATCGCCAGACGCATGGTTTCGTACACATCCCGCTGGGCGTCGTTGAGTTCGACCCAGTGCACGATCTCGGTCTTGGGCGGCAACTCGGTCGCCACCTGCTCCTTGGTCCGGCGCAGCAGGAACGGTTTGATGCGCGCGTTCAGATGCTGCAAGCGCGCTTCGTTGCCGAGCTTCTCGATGGGCGTGCGGTAATTGCTGTTGAACTGCTTGGCATCACCCAGCCAGCCGGGCATCAGGAAATGAAACAGCGACCACAGTTCACCCAGATGGTTTTCCAGCGGCGTGCCGCTCAGGCACAGACGCTGCCGCGCGTTAAGCTGGCGGGCGGCCTGAGCGGCCTTGCTGGTGGGGTTCTTGATGTACTGCGCTTCGTCGAGCACCAGCACATGCAGCAACTGTTTGCTGAGCAGTTCCACATCCCGTGGCAGCAGGGCGTAGGTGGTGAGGATCAGGTCGTAGTCTTCCAGACTTTCGTATTCCTGATGGCGGTTGGCGCCATACAGCGCCAGCACGTTCAACTGCGGCGTGAAATGCCTGGCTTCGTCCATCCAGTTGGGAATCAGGCTGGTGGGCATCACCGCCAGCGCGGGCCGATCCAGGCGTCCAGCCTGTTTTTCCACCAATAGATGCGCCAGGGTTTGCAGGGTCTTGCCCAGGCCCATGTCATCGGCCAGCACGCCGCCGACTTCCAGCTCCCGCAGCGCCTGCATCCAGCTCAGGCCCTCCAGCTGATACGGCCGCAGTTTGGCATTGAGGCCCTTGGGCACCTTGATCGCGGCGTTCTTGATGTTCACCAGCCGCTCGGAGAACTGCCGCAAACGGTCGCCGCCTTGCCACACCAGCGGCATGTCGTCGAGCTGCTTGAGGCGCGTGGCGTCGGCGGTGTTCAGGCGGATGGCGTCGTTGCCCTCTTCGCGCCAGTAGAAATCGCCGAGGGTCGCCAGTACGGTTTTCAAACGGCCATAGGGCAGGGCGACCTGAATCGGGCCGCCGCCGCGCTGGGTGAAATGGTTGAGTTGCACCAGCAACTGTTCGTCGTCGCGGCGCTTGGCGATGCCCGCCACGGTCATCAATTCCGGGTGGGTGCGCAGCAGGTTGATCAGGATAGGCAGCAGGCTCAGGCGCTCGCCATTGACGATGATGCCCAACTCCAGATCGAACCAGTCGCGCTCCGGCTCCTCGTCGACCACGGCGTACCAGTCGTCCACCGGCGTGACGTCAAAGCCGAAATCGTCGTGCATCTCGACCTGCCACCCCTGCTCGCGCAAGGGCGGCAGGTCGTCGAGCATGAAGCTCAACCAGGCCTTGTCGTTGGGCAGTTCGAACATTTCCCCGGCGCTGTCGGGCAACGCCTTGCTCTGCCGGGTGGCAATGCGAAAGCCCATCTCCTGCAACTGTTTGCGGTACAGGGCTTCGCGGTCCAGGTGTCGGCGCAGGCGCAGGGTTTCTTCAGGCAAATGGCGCACGATGTCGCTGGAACGACCGGGGCTGGGCATGCCCGAGGCGTAGAACTCGCCGTAACGGAAGGCCAGCGCGGCGCGATGCTGAATGTGCCGCTGCATCTTGCCGTTGCGTGGCTCGTAGGCGCTGAACTCGAAGCTGGCGAGGATCAGGCGTGGCTCGGGTTCGACATCGCTGATGACGCGTTCCGGCAGGGCAGGCTTTTCCTCGACCCGAAGCGCGGGGCTCGTCGCCTGTCTGTCCAGGCTCGCCAGCATTTCAGGCAGGGTTTGCGGATCCTGCAGGAAGAACAGCGCTGCCGCACAGTGCTTGCAGTTGTTTCTGACCGGGCAGGTGCATTTGCCGACCACGAAATTGCGGGTCCGGTCCGGGTCCTTGAACTGCAAAGTCTGGGTGTAGATTTCCAGGCTCGAGCCGCGGCACACGGTCCGAACCAGGTCGGGACTTACGTGTTGCAACATCACGCGTTTCTGCCGCGCATAGTCGAGCCCGCGTTCCACGCTCTGGGCCTTGAACAACGGTTCCCATGGCAGGGCCAGGGCTTTTTCCAATAGGGATGACACGTCTTGCCCTACGTCAGCGCGGTGCTTGAAGTGGAGAAACCTTGATCAACATCGCCAGACTTCCATTATCCATGTAGGTCAACTCGCCGTTGCGCACACGGGTCGCCTGACGCATGCGTTCGCTGGTGACCAGCACGCCGTGATCGTCGAGCTGATTGACCCAGAAGTTGGCGTCGATGTCCGTAAAGCGCGCCAGACCCAGACTGACCGTGCCTTCGATGGGGAAGTGCCCGAACTGCTCCTGACCGCTGCTGATGGCAACCTTGCTCGGGGTCGCGCTGAGGTCCTGTTGCCAGGCGCGATGCAGCAACACCTTGTAGCCATCGCTGGTTTCAATCTTGGTCACCAAGGCGTCCAGTGCGGTGGTGGTCTGTTGGTCGGCGCCGAGCTGTCGGGCGCCGGCGGCCCAGTCCTCCGGCGCGGGCTGGTTGGTCGCCGCCGGTTCGCCATGCTGACGGAACAGGATCAATTCCACCTGATAAGTGCCATCGGCAAAGGCCGCAGGGGCAAACAGCACCAACAGCAGGGTGAGCGAGCGAAACAGACGCATGGTGAATCCTTAAGCCGATTTGGTGGGCTGCGGGGTCAGGCGCTCGAACAACGCTTCAATGGTGTTGAAGCGTTCTTCGGGGCGCTCCATCGGCACCGTGAACTTGAACAGCGTGGCGCCTTCGAATTTGTAGCGTTTGGGTTGCCCCTGAATCAGCTTGATCAACGTCAGCGGATCTACTGGAGTATCGGCCGCGAATTCGATTCGTCCACCCTGCGGACCAGCATCGACCTTCTTGATCCCCAGTTGCTCGGCCTTGAGTTTGAGCGAGGTCATGCGCACCAGATTCTTGGTCGGTTCCGGCAGGAGGCCGAAGCGGTCGATCATCTCCACTTGCAGGTCTTTCAGACCCTCTTCGTCAGCGGCGTTAGCGATGCGTTTGTAGAGGATCAGGCGCGCGTGCACGTCTGGCAGATAGTCTTCGGGAATCAGCCCCGGCACGCGCAGATTGACTTCCGGACCACCGCCCAGCGGCTGATCCAGATTCGGCTGCTCGCCCTTGCGGATCGACTTCACCGCACGCTCAAGCATTTCCATATAAAGGGTGAAGCCCACGGCCTGGATCTGCCCGCTCTGGCCTTCGCCGAGCAGTTCGCCCGCGCCACGGATTTCCAGGTCGTTGGTCGCCAGCACAAAGCCCGCGCCCAGGTCCTGGGTGTTGGCGATGGCTTCCAGACGCTTCTCGGCGTCCGGTGTGATTTGCTTGCGTGGCGGCGTCAGCAGATAGGCATACGCCTGGTGGTGACTGCGTCCGACGCGGCCGCGCAACTGGTGCAACTGGGCCAGACCGAACTTGTCGGCGCGCTCGATGATGATGGTGTTGGCGCTCGGCACGTCGATGCCGGTCTCGATGATGGTCGAGGCGATCAGCACGTTGAAGCGCTTGTGATAGAAGTCGCTCATCACCTGTTCGAGATCGCGCTCGTGCATCTGCCCGTGGCCGATGCCGATGCGCGCTTCGGGCACCAGCTCGGCCAGATCGGCGGCGCATTTTTCGATGGTCTTTACATCGTTGTGCAGGTAGTAGACCTGACCGCCGCGCAGCAACTCACGCAGCAACGCCTCTTTTACCGTCGGCTTGTTCTGCTCCATGACGAAGGTGCGCACCGACAGGCGACGCGCCGGCGGGGTGGCGATGATCGACAGGTCGCGCATGCCGGCCACGGCCATGTTCAGGGTGCGCGGGATTGGCGTGGCGGTCAGAGTCAGGATGTCGACCTCGCTGCGCAGCGCCTTGAGCTGTTCCTTCTGACGGACACCGAAGCGGTGCTCTTCGTCGATGATCACCAGCCCCAGGTTTTTGATCTTGACGTCGTCCTGCAACAGCTTGTGGGTGCCGATGACGATGTCGATCTTGCCCTCGGCCAGATCGGCAACGGCGGCGTTGATTTCCTTGGCCGACTTGAAGCGGCTCATGACCTCGACGGTCACCGGCCAGTCGGCGAAACGGTCTCGGAAGCTGTTGTAGTGTTGCTGGGCGAGCAGGGTGGTCGGCACCAGAATCGCCACCTGCTTGCCGCCATGCACCGCGATGAACGCCGCACGCATCGCCACTTCCGTCTTGCCGAACCCCACGTCGCCGCAGACCAGACGGTCCATTGGTTTGGGCGCCAGCATGTCGTGGCGTACCGCTTCGATGGTGGTCTGCTGGTCCGGGGTTTCTTCGAACGGGAAGCCGGCGCTGAAGGTTTCATAGTCCAGCTTCGGATCGGCGAACGCATAGCCTTCGCGGGCGGCGCGGCGGGCGTAGATGTCGAGCAGTTCGGCGGCCACATCGCGCACTTGCTCGGCGGCCTTGCGCTTGGCTTTCTGCCAGGCTTCGGAGCCCAGCCGGTGCAGCGGCGCCAGTTCGTCATCGCTGCCGGTGTAGCGGGCGATGAGGTGCAGGTTGGCGACCGGGACGTAGAGCTTGGCGTCCTCGGCATAGGCCAGCATCAGGAACTCGGCGACCTGATTCTCCACCTCCAGCGTCGCCAGGCCCAGATAGCGGCCCACGCCGTGGTCGATGTGCACCACCGGCGCGCCTTCGCGCAGTTCGGCGAGGTTTTTGATGACGGCATCATTGGAGTGACCGTCGGCGCGCTTCTCGCGTCGGCGGCGCTGCATGACCCGCTGACCGAACAGCGGGCTTTCGGCGACCAGCGCCAGTGCCGGCTGCTCCAGCACCAAGCCTTCGTCCAGCGGCGCGATGGTGATCGCCAGCCGCTCTTTGCTGTCGATGAATTCCTGCCAGCTGTCGAGGGTTTTGGGGCGCAGTTTCAGACGTTCGAGCAGCTCCAGCAGCACTTCGCGGCGACCGGCAGACTCGGCGGTGAACAGCACGCGGCCGGGGAATTCGTTGAGGAAGGTCGACAGCGCCGCCAGTGGCTCGCTGGCCTTGGCCTCGATGGCGAGATTGGGCAGCGCCTGCGCCGGGAATCGTTCACGACCGACGCCGGTTTCTACATCGTCCTGGCTGGTGACGACGCGCGGCCAGGTCTTCAGGCGTGCGAAGCAGTCTTCCACCGGTAGGAACAGTTCATCGGGCGGCAGCAACGGACGGTCGGGATCGACGCGGCGTTCTTCATAACGGTTGCGCACGTCCTTCCAGAAGGTCTCGGCGGCCTGTTCGATGCCGGGCAAGGAAAACACTTGCGTGTCCTGCGGCAGGTAGTCGAACAGCGTCGAGGTTTCTTCGAAGAACAGCGGAATGTAGTACTCGATACCGGCGGGCGTAATCCCGCTGTTCAGGTCCTGGAAGATCGGGCTGCGGCGGAAGTCCACATCGAAGCGCTCGCGGAACCGCGCCTTGAAGCGGGTGACGGCCTCTTTCTGCAGTGGGAATTCCTTGGCCGGCAACAGACGCACCGAATCGACCCTGTCGATGGAGCGCTGGGTCTCCGGCTCGAAGGTGCGCAGGGTTTCGATTTCGTCGTCGAACAGGTCGATCCGGTAGGGGAGTTTGCTGCCCATCGGAAACAGGTCGATCAGCGCGCCGCGCACCGTGAACTCGCCATGCTCGTACACCGTGTCGACGTAGCGATAGCCGCTGGCTTCCAGCCGGGTGCGCATCAGCTCGACATCGAGCTTCTGGCCGACGTCGAGCACCAGGCTGCTGCCGAGCAGGAATTTGGTCGGCGCCAGTCGGTGCAGCGCCGTGGTGATCGGCACCACCAGCACGCCATGCTCCAGCTCCGGCAGCCGGTAAAGGCTGGCGATACGCTGGGAGATGATGTCCTGATGCGGCGAGAACAGGTCGTAGGGCAAGGTTTCCCAGTCAGGGAAATGCAACACCGGAAGGGCGGGGGCGAAAAACTTCAGTTCCTGCTCCAGCCGCTCGGCTCTTTGGCTGTCGGCGGTCAAAAGCAGGGTGAAGCGTTTCGCGACGCTGGCGGCCTCGGCGATGGCCAGGCTTTGAGCGGCACCGGGCAGGTTGCCCCAATGTTGTTTGCCTGCGGCAGCAGGAAGAATCGGTAGGCGCAGAACGGGCACGGAAGATAAAGCTCCAGGCGTTGCGGCAAAGCCGGGGATTGTAACTAAATCGGGAATCCGCTGTCAGTTTTACGCTCACGCGATTATGTAGTGCCCGTCTTGTTCAAAACACCGGATTGCTCATAAACAAAGGCTTGGGCATAATGTAGTCCCTTTTTTCAGCCCCTACATGTGGAAGGTTCCCGTGACTCAGAAGCCCGACCAGTGTCTTGGTGAATGGATCGATCGTGAAGCCCTCGCCGAGGCGATGATCCCGCTTATCGGACAGCTATACCGCAATAACAATGTGGTGAGTTCGATCTATGGCCGCACCCTGATCAACCGTTCAGTCATCGCGATTCTCAAGGCTCACCGCTTTGCGCGTCACCGTCAGGCTGACGCAACCGAGTTGTCCGTACACGAGACTTTCCCGCTCATCAAAGCGATGAGCGAGCTCAAACTGGGCGCCGCTTCGGTGGACCTGGGCAAGCTGGCCGTCAAATACAAGGCCGAAGCCAATGGCCGTACTGCCGATCAGTTCGTCCGTGAAGAAATGGCTGAAATCGTTGGCCAACAGAACTCCGGCGCTCGCAAGGGCACTGACGTCGTGCTGTACGGCTTTGGTCGTATCGGTCGTCTGCTGGCCCGCATCCTGATCGAAAAAACCGGTGGCGGCGACGGCCTGCGTCTGCGTGCCATCGTCGTGCGCAAAGGCGCCGAGAACGATCTGGTCAAGCGCGCCAGCCTGCTGCGTCGTGACTCGGTTCACGGCCCGTTCGACGGCACCATCACCATCGATGAAGCCAACAACACCATCAGCGCCAACGGCAACCTGATTCAGGTGATCTACGCCAAGAACCCGACCGAGGTGGACTACACCCAGTACGGTATCAAGGACGCGCTGCTGGTCGACAACACCGGTGTATGGCGTGATGCCGACGGCCTTGGCCAGCACCTGCAGTGCCCTGGCATCGACCGCGTGGTGCTGACCGCGCCGGGCAAGGGCAAGCTGAAGAACATCGTTCACGGCATCAACCACCAGCAGATCACCGCCGATGACAAGATCATCTCCGCGGCATCCTGCACCACCAACGCCATCGTGCCGGTCCTCAAGGCCGTCAACGACAAGTTCGGTATCGTCAACGGTCACGTCGAAACGGTTCACTCGTACACCAACGACCAGAACCTGATCGACAACTTCCACAAGGGCGATCGCCGTGGCCGTAGTGCCGCGCTGAACATGGTCATCACCGAAACCGGCGCTGCCACCGCAGCTGCGAAGGCACTGCCTGAGCTGGCCGGCAAGCTGACCGGTAACGCGATCCGCGTTCCGACGCCGAACGTTTCGATGGCAATTCTGAACCTGAACCTGGGCAGCGCGACCACTCGCGAAGAAATGAACGAATACCTGCGCGAAACCGCGCTGTACTCGGACCTGCACAAGCAGATCGACTTCGTGAATTCGCAGGAAGTGGTTTCCACTGACTTCGTGGGCTCGCGCCACGCCGGTGTCGTCGACGCTGAAGCGACCATCTGCATGGATAACCGCGTTGTGCTGTACGTCTGGTACGACAACGAATTCGGTTACAGCTGCCAGGTGGTTCGCGTGATGGAAGACATGGCGGGCGTCAACCCACCGGCTTTCCCGACGTAAGACAGAGGCCGCGGCGGGCGGTTAGTGCACGCCGCAAGCTGAATCTCAAGAAGCGCCCCGACTGGTTCGGGGCGTTTTTTTGGCAATGCTCCGGGGGGCACGCTTCTGCGGGCAGAAGCAATAACGCGCGTAGGCCACAAGCCGGACTGCTACCGGTTCGCCGCTGCCGCTGCCGGTCTGGCGTTAGCCAGTCCCATCAGTGTCACTGCAGAAATAGCGATTCAGAATAAAAAACGCCCCGAACGGATGTCGAGGCGTTTTTTGCGTTTCTGAAGCGAGAAGCGTTGGACGTTTAACCCGCCACTGCCGCCATGCGCGCCTGACCACCTTTGCGGAACAGCACCAGCGTCGCGATCAGACCCAGAACCGCAGCGCCGCTCAGCCAGATACCCGGCGCAGCCTTGTTGTCCAGCACGTGGATCAGATAAGTACACGCCGCCGGCGTGAAACCGCCGAAGGTAGCGGTCGCCAGGCTATACGCCAGGGAGAACCCGGTGGTACGCACTTCAACCGGCATGATCTCGGTCAGCGACACCACCATCGCACCGTTGTACGAACCGTACAGGAACGACAACCACAGCTCGACCATCAGCAGGTTGGCGAAGCTCGGGTTGGCGGTCAGCCACGACAGGGCAGGGTAGGCGGTCACGATGGCGAGAATGGTTGCCGCCAACAACAGCGGCTTGCGACCGATCTTGTCCGACACTGCGCCCATCACCGGCAGCCAGATGAAGTTCGAGATCCCCACGCAGACCGTCACCAGCAGGCTGTCCAGGTCAGACAGGTGCAGTTCGTTCTTGCCGAAGGTCGGCGTGTAAGCGGTGATCAGGTAGAACGAGACAGTGGTCATGACCACCAGCGCCATACCGGCAATCACCAGGCCGAAGTTCGCGCCGATGGACTTGACCACTTCGCCCAGTGTCGGACGATGTTTGCGGGCGCGGGCTTCAAACTCAGGGGTTTCTTCCAGCGAACGACGAATCACGAAGATGGCCGGAACGATCATGCAGCCGACCAGGAACGGCACGCGCCAGCCCCACTGACCCATGTCCTCAGGGCTCAGCCAGTGGTTCAGACCCACACCCAGAAGGCCTGCGAAAACCACGGCGGCTTGCTGACTGGCGGACTGCCAACTGACGAAAAAGCCTTTGCGGCCCGGGGTCGAGATTTCAGCCAGATAGACCGAAACGCCGCCCAGTTCCACACCGGCCGAGAAACCTTGCAGCAGACGACCGATCAATACCAGCAGCGGTGCAGCGACGCCCAGGGTCGCATAACCCGGTACGCAGGCAATCAGGATCGTCCCCATGGCCATCATGGCGAGGGTGATGATCAGGCCTTTTTTACGGCCGTGGTGGTCGATGTAGGCGCCGAGGAAGATTGCACCCAGTGGCCGCATCAGGAAGCCGGCGCCGAAGGTTGCCAGCGAAAGCATCAGCGATGCGAATTCACTGTCGGCGGGGAAGAAGGTTTTGGCGATGGCCGTGGCGTAGAAGCCGTAGACCATGAAGTCAAACATTTCAAGGAAGTTGCCGCTGACAACGCGAAAAATCGCCTTGCCTTTGCCTGTGTTCGAGGCCATCTGGAATTACTCACTTAGGCTGTCTAGCTGGGGGATCCGTTGTATTTATGCGTCCTCTCCTGCGCCATTCGAGCCTGGTCTCGGACCGCGCAGATTTGTAACGATATGTGTAAACATGGCGAATGGCAATTAAAACGGCCAGCTTCAGACGGGCGAGGGAGACCCTTGCGATGAAGTGCAATGCGGTTTGATGTCGCGGGGACAGGGGAATGCCTGATGCCTCGGCGATTGCCGAGGCCAGGATTTTTATTTCAGCAGTGCGTCGCGCAAATCCGCAGACAGCCCGTCCGGTGCGAGCCAGATCGCAAAATACACTTTCGCCAGTTCCGGATCGGGGCTGGCAAAAATCACCTTGCCGTTGCGCGTCAGGTTCAGGCCATCGGTGCGGTCCCAGCTCAGGTCATAGCGATCGCCGGGCACGATGTTCTGGAAGCTGTAATGCAGACGGTCAAGCTCGGACCTCAGTCGCGCCAGGGTTTCCTTGGTTTGCTGACGTTCGAGCGTGGCGTTGGCGGCCTTGATCACGTCTTCGCGATCGATGGCCTTGAAATAGAACAGCTCCAGTTTCTGCGGGGTCTGACCGAAAACCGCCTGTTTGGCGCTGACCGCGGGTTCGGCGTAGAACGCGGCGGCGTAAACGTCAGTCCACAGGTAGGTGAGGATTGCCTGGTTCTTGCGTTCCAGCGGCGGTGAAAGGCCGTCGAGTCGCGGCGGGAAGTCGGCCCGCTTGAGCAGATCGGCATCGGAAGCGCTGGCCAGCGGGCTGCACAGCACCCCCAATAACAGCATCCAGTGAATAAAGCGGTGTCGCATGATGACGCCCTTTGTTGAAAGATCCTGCACAAGGGTATGACACTTTGCGCCGGATGCGGGTTTCGGAATCCGGCGGGGTGACCCGCCATGAAGGACGGGTTCACAAACAAACTCGCAAATTTGCCGCTTTTTTTATGATTCGTAACGCCAAGGGATTTATCATCCGCAGCCAATCTGGCACTCGACAGGTTTTTTTGCCGCGCCGGGTGCCCCGTAGCGCAGACAAAATTGGCCTACGACGCGACCAAGGGTTAATGTTCGCCGCGGCGCGGGGCGATTAGACTGCGCCGCGAGTTTCGAATCTTCATGCCGCCAGCCGCGGTGTGATTTAGCCAGAGACGCCAGAGTGGCGCCTCGGCCTGTTCTAAGGAGTACGCATGGCTGTCTACAACTACGACGTAGTGGTACTGGGTTCAGGCCCAGCTGGAGAAGGCGCGGCAATGAACGCCGCCAAGGCTGGGCGCAAGGTAGCCATGGTCGACAGCCGTCGGCAGGTCGGCGGCAACTGCACTCACTTGGGCACGATCCCGTCCAAGGCGTTGCGTCACTCGGTCAAGCAGATCATTCAGTTCAACACCAACCCGATGTTCCGGGCCATTGGCGAGCCGCGCTGGTTTTCGTTTCCGGACGTGCTGAAGAACGCCGAAAAAGTCATCAGCAAACAGGTGGCATCGCGCACCGGTTACTACGCCCGCAACCGCGTGGATGTGTTTTTCGGCACCGGCAGCTTTGCCGATGAGCGCACCATCGATGTGGTCTGCAACACCGGCGTCGTGGAAAAGCTCGTCGCCAACCAGATCATCATCGCCACCGGTTCGCGCCCTTATCGTCCAGCTGATATCGACTTCTCTCACAAGCGTATCTACGACAGCGACACCATCCTCAGCCTCAATCACACCCCGCGCAAACTGATCATCTACGGTGCCGGCGTGATCGGCTGCGAATACGCGTCGATCTTCAGCGGTCTGGGTGTCGACATCGAACTGATCGACAACCGCGATCAACTGTTGAGCTTCCTCGACTCTGAAATCTCTCAGGGTCTGAGCTATCACTTCAGCAACAACAACGTGATGGTTCGCCACAACGAGGAGTACGAGCGGGTCGAGTGCCTGGAAAATGGCGTGGTCCTGCACCTCAAATCCGGCAAGAAGGTCAAGGCCGACGCGCTGTTGTGGTGTAACGGCCGTACCGGCAACACCGACAAGCTGGGGCTGGAGAACGTTGGCATCAAGGCCAACGGTCGCGGCCAGATCGAAGTGGACGAAACCTATCGCACCAGCAAGCCGAACATCTACGGGGCTGGGGATGTGATCGGCTGGCCGAGCCTGGCCAGCGCCGCTTATGACCAGGGGCGTTCGGCTTCGGGCAGCGCGGTGGACAACGGCGCCTGGCGTTTCGTCAACGACGTGCCGACCGGCATCTACACCATTCCGGAAATCAGCTCGATCGGCCAGAACGAGCACGATCTGACCGTGGCCAAAGTGCCGTACGAAGTGGGCAAGGCGTTCTTCAAGAGCATGGCTCGCGCACAGATCTCCAACGAGCCCGTGGGCATGTTGAAGATCCTGTTCCATCGCGAAACCCTGCAGATCCTTGGGGTGCATTGCTTCGGCGACCAGGCGTCGGAGATCGTGCACATCGGTCAGGCGATCATGAACCAGCCGGGCGAGGCGAATACCCTCAAGTATTTCGTCAACACCACGTTCAACTACCCGACCATGGCCAAAGCCTATCGGGTAGCGGCGTACGACGGCCTCAACCGGC
>Ga0160447_100913_pt1 | contig 12462 bp, 12 predicted proteins | sample HID1973K_E1MG_FD_108222 | JGI IMG/M metagenome (GOLD analysis project Ga0160447, IMG submission 108222) | Enriched mosquito-associated microbial communities from UW Madison campus, WI, USA - HID1973K_E1 MG | ecosystem: Host-associated > Arthropoda: Insects > Digestive system > Unclassified ...
CGACCACTTCCGGTTTCGATTGCAGCGGTTTCATCGGCTATCTGTTCCGCGAAGAAGCCGGCATGAGCCTGCCACGTTCGACGCGCGAAATGATCAACGTCGACGCGCCGCTGGTCAAGCGCGGCGATCTCAAGCCGGGCGATCTTCTGTTCTTCAGTACCGCAGGCCGCGGCCGTGTAAGCCACGCCGGCATCTACCTGGGCGATGACCAGTTCATCCATTCCAGCAGCCGTCGCAGTGGTGGTGTACGTGTCGACAGCCTCGACGACGCCTATTGGGCCCGTACCTTCATCGAAGCCAAACGCGCGCTGGCCATGGCACCTTCCAAGGTTCCGGAAACCACAACCGCGATGACCTCGACTACACTCAAGCGCCAACACCGTTAATACCGAGCGTGCAACCGGGGAAACCCTGATTGCACGTTGACTCGGCTCCCGGCAGAGTAAGCCGCATCCCGCGAAGGTTGTTGTGTTTATGTCGTTTACGGTTCGCCTGGCTGTTGCGTCACTGGCTGTATTGCTGGCCGCTTGTTCCAGCAATCCACCGCCATCTCCTCCCAAGGTCGTTTCCAGGCCTGTGGTATCCGCTCCCTCTCAATTTTCCTCTCCGGTCGCTGATGACGTGCTGTTGCGTGCCATCGGGTTGGTGGGCACGCCTTATCGCTGGGGCGGCAACACGCCTGACTCGGGGTTCGATTGCAGTGGTTTGATTGGCTATGTCTATCAAGGCGCCGCCGGGATCACGCTGCCACGCTCGACGCGCGACATGATCAATCTGCGTGGCCCGGACATCGACCGCAGTCAGTTGCAGACGGGTGATCTGGTGTTCTTCGCCACCAGCGGCGGCTCGAATGTCAGCCATGCCGGGATCTACGTGGGAGAAGGGCGATTCGTGCATGCGCCGGCGACCGGTGGCACCGTCAAGCTCGACAGCCTCGACAAGCCGTATTGGCAAAAGGCATGGTTGAATGCCAAGCGGGTGATTACGCCCTCGAATCTGGCTCGGCAGTAAGCCTTTACAAATCTCGTGTGGGTGCTGGCGTGCTGGCGATTCCTTTGTGGGCGTGAGCTTGCTCCCGATGGCGCCAGGTCTGTGGCATTTGTATTGCCTGACAGAACGTAATCGCGAGCAAGCTCACTCCTACAAGGGTGGCGGTATCAGGCGATGTCTGCGTGGTAGGCATAGTCATGATCGTTCCCACGCTCCAGCGTGGGAATGCCGTGCAGGACGCTCCGCGTCCTCATTGACGCGGAGCGTCAATCGCAGCGTTACCACGCCGAGCGTGGGAACGATCATCGCGCCCCGCAATCGCGGGCAAGCGCGCTCCTACTGGGTGGCGGTGTCAGGGGGTGGATGCCTGCACTGTCCGCGCCGCCGTGACCCGCCAGATCTTGTTGCCGACATCATCGGCCACCAACACGCCCCCCTTGTTGTCATTGACCACCCCCACTGGTCGGCCTTGTGCCTTCTCGTCGGCATTGAGAAATCCTGTGAGCAGATCAACCGGCGTGCCGCTCGGTTTGCCGTCCTTGAACGGCACGAACAGCACCTTGTAACCGCTGTGGGGTTTACGGTTCCAGGAGCCGTGCTGGCCGACGAACAAGCCTTCGTTGAACGGCGCCGGCAGTGATTTACCATCCGCGAACGCCAGGCCCAGCGACGCCGTGTGCGGGCCAACGGCGAAATCCGGTGCAATCGCTTTCTGCACCAACTCAGCGTTCTGCGGTGACACCCGAATATCCACGTGCTGCCCGTAGTAGCTGAACGGCCAGCCATAGAATCCGCCGTCCTGCACCGAGGTCACGTAGTCGGGCACCAGATCGCTGCCGATCTCGTCACGCTCGTTGACCGCGGTCCACAGCTTGCCGGTGTGCGGTTCCCAATCCATGCCATTGGGGTTGCGCAGGCCGGAGGCGAAAATCCGGTGATTGCCCGTCGCGGCATCCACTTCCCAGATTGCGGCGCGGCCTTCTTCGGCTTCCAGGCCGTTTTCGCCGACATTGCTGTTGGAGCCCACCGTAACGTACAACTTGGTGCCGTCCTTGCTGGCGATGACGTTCTTGGTCCAGTGGTGGTTGAGCGTGCCGCCGGGAAGGTCAGTGACTTTCAGCGGGTCGCCCTTGATCGATGTCTCGCCCGGCACGTAGTTGAAGCGCAGCAGTCGGTCGGTGTCGGCGACGTAGAAATCATTGCCCACCAGCGCCATGCCGAAAGGTGAATTCAGGTTGTCGATGAATACAGTGCGGGTTTCGGCGACGCCATCGTGGTCCTTGTCGCGCAGCAACGTGATGCGGTTGGCGCTGGGGACTGCGGCACCGGCGCGGCCCATGACTTTCTTCATGACCCAGCCTTTGATGCCCTTGCCATCATCGGGCTTGGGTGGGGCATTGGTCTCGGCGACCAGTACGTCGCCGTTGGGCAGTACATACAGCCAGCGCGGGTGATCGAGATTTTCGGCGAAGGCTGCCACTTGGGTGCCGGGGGCGGCGACCGGTTCGGCACCTGCGGGCCAGCCCACTGCCGGGGCGATGTTCACGGTGGGGATCAGCGTCTTGTTCGGCTCCGGCAGCCTGGGCGAGGGGCCCATGCCGTCCGAGACTTGCAATCGGGAGGATTCGCCGCACGCTGCGAGCCCTCCGGCGACCAACAGCAAAACCACAACTTGGGCTCTGGGCTTGAACATGATCGATCTCCGCTTGCTGGCAGTGGTGCATCGGGCAGTCATGCAAGTGCATGTATAGAAATAGAGACATGCCGGGCGCGGGGGTTCAACCGGTGCTCAATTGCCGCACGGGGCGCCAGTTCGATTGACGCTCCGGGGTCAACCCACTAACCTTCGCCGATTGTTTCAGGTGCCCACCAGACTGGGTGAAACTGGGAAGCCGGTGCGAGCGCGTTTGCGGTCAATCCCGGCGCTGCCTCCGCAACGGTAAATGAGTCAAGGTCCCGCACGATGCCACTGTGCTCTCTGAGCATGGGAAGGCGCGGGGCTGAAGTGTTCGCTCATGAGTCCGGAGACCGGCCTGATCCATTCAACAGCATCACGGAGGGCGATGCTCTGCGCAGGCTCGGGCGTTCGATCCCGGCGCCTGCTGTCAGTCTTTGCCTGCGCCCTCCGTTTGCCACACCTGCCCTCAAGCGGAGAGCTGAGATGAGCGAATCCCCCGAACGTGACGAACGCCACCTGGCGCGCATGCTGCGCAAAAAGGCGGTAATGGACGAGCGCATTGCCAGCGCCCCCAACGAATGCGGCTTGTTGCTGGTGCTGACCGGCAATGGCAAAGGCAAGAGCAGTTCCGCCTTCGGCATGTTGGCGCGGGCCATGGGGCATGGCATGCAGTGTGGCGTGGTGCAGTTCATCAAGGGCCGCAACGCCACGGGCGAAGAGCTGTTCTTCCGCCGCTTCCCGGAGCAGGTGCGTTATCACGTCATGGGCGAGGGCTTTACTTGGGAGACTCAGGATCGCCAGCGTGATATTGCCGCTGCCGAAGCTGCATGGGGGGTGACGCAAGGCATGCTCAAGGACCCGAGCATCGGGCTTGTGGTCCTGGACGAACTGAACATCGCCCTCAAGCACGGTTACCTCGATCTGGAGCAGGTCCTCAGCGATCTGCAGGCGCGCCCGCCCATGCAGCATGTGGTGGTTACCGGCCGTGGCGCCAAACAGGAACTGATTGACCTGTCCGACACCGTTTCCGAGATCGGCGTGGTCAAGCACGCGTTTCAGGCCGGTATCAAGGCGCAGAAGGGCATTGAATTGTGAGTCAGCGTCAGCCTCGGCAATGCCCGGCGGTCTTGATCGCCGCGCCTGCTTCCGGTCAGGGCAAGACCACGGTGACAGCCGCCCTTGCGCGCTTGCATCGCAATCAGGGGCGCCAGGTGCGCGTGTTCAAATGCGGCCCTGACTTTCTCGACCCGATGATTCTCGAGCGCGCCAGCGGCAATCCGGTGTATCAACTGGACATGTGGATGGTCGGCGAAGACGAAAGCCGTCGCCTGCTATGGGAAGCGGCAGCCGACGCGGACCTGATTCTGATCGAAGGCGTCATGGGGTTGTTCGATGGCACCCCGTCCAGCGCCGATCTGGCGCGGCATTTCGGTGTCCCGGTGCTGGGCGTGATCGACGGTACGGCCATGGCTCAGACCTTCGGCGCGTTGGCCTTGGGTCTTGCGCGTTATCAGCCGGACTTGCCGTTCGCCGGCGTGCTGGCCAACCGGGTCGGCACCGTGCGTCATGCGCAATTGCTCGAAGGCAGCCTGACCGAAGGGTTGCGCTGGTACGGCGCGCTCTCGCGGGAAACCGGGATCGAACTGCCGAGCCGCCATCTGGGGCTGGTTCAGGCCAGTGAACTGAACGATCTGGATGTGCGTCTGGATGCCGCCGCTCAAGCCCTGGCCAGCACTTGCGATGCGACGCTGCCGCCGGCTGTCACTTTCACTGCGCCCGATTTCTTTCCCGCCGAGCCCTTGCTGGCCGGTGTGCGCATCGCCATTGCCCACGACGAAGCCTTCGCCTTCACCTATGGCGCCAGCCTCGATCTGCTGCGGGCGATGGGTGCTCAGTTGTTGTTCTTCTCGCCGATTCGCGACCAGAAAATACCTGACGCTGACAGCCTGTATCTCCCCGGTGGTTATCCAGAACTGCACCATGTCGCGCTGGGGCAGAACCTTCCAATGCTGGCAGCGATCCGCGCGCACCATGCCGCGGGTAAACCGTTGCTGGCTGAATGCGGCGGGATGCTCTATCTGCTCAACGCGCTCACCGATGTCGACGGCCAGCGTGCAGAGCTGGTGGGCTTGCTCGACGGCGAAGCGGTGATGCAGAAACGTCTCGCGGCCCTTGCCTTGCAAGCGGTCGAGCTGCCTGAAGGGACGTTACGCGGCCATACCTATCATCATTCCCTGACCAGCACCGAACTGACCCCCATTGCCCGTGGCATCAGCCCCAACGGCGGTCGCGGCGCCGAAGCGGTGTATCGAGAAGGCAGAATGACCGCCTCCTACGTGCATTTCTATTTTCCGTCCAACCCTCAGGCGATGGCGGCGCTGTTGATGCCATGACTGACCATCCCTTCAGTGCCGACGAGCGCGCTGCCGTTTACCGGGCCATTGCCGAGCGTCGGGACATGCGCCATTTCAGCGGCGGCTCGGTTGCGCCGGAACTGCTGGCGCGCCTGCTGGAAGCTGCGCACCACGCCCCAAGCGTTGGCCTGATGCAGCCTTGGCGCTTCATTCGCATCAGCGATCGCCCGTTGCGCGAACGGATTCAGGCGCAGGTGGAAGAAGAGCGGATTCGCACGGCACAAGCCCTGGGCGAACGTTCCGATGACTTCATGAAGCTCAAGGTCGAAGGCATCAATGATTGCGCCGAGGTGCTCGTCGCCGCGTTGATGGATGATCGCGAGAAGCACATCTTCGGTCGCAGGACCTTGCCGGAAATGGACATGGCGTCGTTGTCCTGCGCCATCCAGAACCTGTGGCTGGCTGCCCGCGCCGAAGGCCTCGGAATGGGCTGGGTGTCGCTGTTCGACCCGCAGACGCTGGCGCAATTGCTGGAGATGCCAACCGGTTCAAAACCCTTGGCGATTCTGTGTCTGGGACCGGTCAAGGAATTCTACCCGGCGCCGATGCTGGTACTTGAAGGCTGGGCGCAGGCGCGTCCGTTGCAAGAGCTGGTCTACGAGAACAAATGGGGAGTGAGTCCATGAGCGTGGCGTTATTGAGCGTTGCCGGCGTCGCACTGGATGCGCTGCTCGGCGAGCCAAAACGAAACCACCCGCTGGTGGCGTTCGGCCGATATGCCGAGCGCATCGAGCAACGCTTCAATGCCGGTGGGCGCGGCTGGCGCAGCCATGGTGTGACGGGCTGGTTCATCGCGGTCGTCCCGCTGACCGTGGTGATCACCTTCTTCAGTTGGCTGCCTTACATCGGTTGGCTGGTGGAAATCGCAGCCCTGTACTGTGCCCTCGGTCTGCGTAGCCTGGGCGAGCATGTCGAACCGGTGGCCCAGGCCTTGCGCGCAGACGACCTGGAAGAGGCGAGGCGTCGCGTGGGGTATCTGGTCAGTCGCCAGACCGCCGAGCTGGACGCTACCGAGGTCGCCCGAGCGGCCACTGAGTCAGTGCTGGAAAACGGCAGCGATGCGGTGTTTGCTGCCATCTTCTGGTTCGCGGTCCTGGGTGCGCCGGGGGTGGTGCTCTATCGCCTGAGCAACACGCTGGACGCCATGTGGGGCTATCGCAACGAGCGCTTTGAGCGTTTCGGCTGGGCCTCGGCGAAAATCGACGACCTGCTTAACTACATTCCTGCGCGATTGGTGGCGTTGACTTACCCGCTGCTGGGCAAGACCCGTCTGGCGTTGCGCTGCTGGCGCACGCAGGCGCCGAAATGGGACAGTCCAAACGCGGGCCCGGTGATGGCATCTGGTGCAGGCGCATTGGGCGTTGAATTGGGCGGCGCGGCAATCTATCACGGCGAGATGCACCAGCGTCCGCAACTGGGCGAAGGCGTCCCCGCCGACGCCGACTCAATAGACCGCGGCTGGCAACTGGTGCAGCGCGGGGTGTGGCTATGGCTGCTGATCCTGTGCCTGGGAGCTGAATTCTATGCTTGAACACGGCGGGAGGTTGCGCGGCGCGGTCGCGAAGTACGGCATTGCCGAGGCCGACTGGCTTGACTTGTCCAGCGGCATTTCGCCGTGGTCATGGCCGATTCCGCCGATTCCCGAGTCTGCGTGGGCGCGTCTGCCGGAGACCGATGACGGCCTGGAGCGCGCTGCCCGTGAGTATTATGGCGCGCCGGACCTGTTGCCAGTGGCCGGCTCTCAGGCCGCGATTCAGGCGTTGCCGCGCTTGCGCCAGACCGGCAAGGTCGGCGTGCTGTCGCCGTGTTACGCCGAACATGCCGAAGCCTGGCGCAGTACCGGGTTTCTGGTGCGTGAGGTGCTGGAGCACGAGGTCGAGCGCTTCATCGATGCGCTTGACGTGTTGGTGGTGGTCAACCCGAACAATCCCACGGGCCTGAGCTTGCCGCCCGAACGTTTGCTGGAATGGCATGCGCGCCTGGCCCAGCGCGGCGGATGGCTGGTGGTGGACGAGGCGTTCATGGATAACACACCGCAACTGAGCCTGGCCGCAGAGACGCAACGCCCGGGCTTGATCGTGCTGCGTTCGTTCGGCAAGTTCTTCGGTCTGGCGGGGGTGCGGCTTGGCTTCGTGCTTGCCGAGTCGCGCTTTCTCAAGGTGCTGGCCCGGCAGATTGGCCCCTGGTCGGTCAGCGGGCCGACGCGCATTCTCGGTCAGGCCTGCCTGGATGATGTCGAAGGTCATCGCGTTCAGCGTCAGCGCACCGAACAGGCCAGCCAACGCCTGGTGTCGTTACTGACTCGCCACGGCCTTGCGCCGCAGGGCGGTTGCGCGCTGTTTCAATGGCTGATCACGCCGCTGGCTGCCGAGCTGCATGAGTTCTGTGCGCAACGCGGCATTCTGCTGCGCATCTTTGTGAACAACTCGGCGCATAACAGCAGCCTGCGCTTCGGCCTGCCTCGCGAAGAAGCCGACTGGCAGCGACTGGAGCAGGCCCTGAGCGAATTCTCCCGGGAGCGCCCATGAACACTCCTAGAACCGGCAAGACCCTGATGGTGCAAGGCACCACCTCGGATGCCGGCAAAAGCACCCTGGTGACGGCATTGTGCCGCTGGCTGACCCGTCAGGGCGTGCGCGCCGTGCCGTTCAAGCCGCAGAACATGGCCCTCAACAGCGCGGTCACCGCCGATGGCGGCGAGATCGGTCGGGCGCAGGCGGTGCAGGCCCAGGCGTGCAATCTCGAACCCCATACCGACATGAACCCGGTGTTGCTCAAACCCAACAGTGACACCGGTGCGCAGGTGATCATTCACGGTCGCGCAGTGACCACCATGAACGCCGTTGCCTACCACGACTATAAAGCCATCGCCATGAAAGCGGTGTTGGCGTCCCATCAGCGGCTGAGGGAAAACTGGCCGGTGGTCGTGGTCGAGGGAGCAGGCTCTCCGGCCGAGATCAATCTGCGTGCGGGCGACATCGCCAACATGGGGTTCGCCGAAGCCGTGGATTGCCCGGTTTTGCTGGTAGCCGACATCAATCGCGGCGGGGTCTTCGCCCATCTGGTCGGCACGCTGGAATTGCTTTCGCCCAGCGAGCAGGCGCGGGTGAAGGGGTTCATCATCAACCGTTTTCGGGGCGATATCGCCTTGCTGCAACCGGGACTGGACTGGTTGGAACAGCGCACCGGCAAACCGGTGGTGGGCGTGCTTCCGTATGTCATGGATTTGCATCTGGAGGCCGAAGACGGTCTCGATCAGCGCCAGATCGACAAGGCCGAACAGGTGCTCAACGTGGTGGTGCCGGTGTTGCCGCGCATCAGCAACCACACCGATTTCGATCCACTGCGTCTGCACCCGCAGGTGAATCTGCAATTCGTGGGGCCGGGGCAGCCGATCCCTCCCGCCGATCTGATCATCCTGCCGGGCTCCAAGAGCGTGCGCAGCGACCTCACGTATCTGCGCAACAACGGCTGGGACACTGCGATCAGCCGGCACCTGCGTTATGGCGGCAAGGTTCTGGGGATCTGTGGCGGTCTGCAGATGCTGGGCGAAGAGCTGCACGATCCGCTGGGCCTTGAGGGCGCAGCCGGTTCAAGCCCTGGTCTGGGGCTGCTGGCGATGAGTACGGTGCTGGAAACCGAAAAACAGCTGCGCAACGTCAGCGGTCGTCTGACGCTGGAAGACGCTGATGTCAGCGGGTACGAAATCCATGCGGGCGTGACCACCGGCCCCGCGCTGGAATACCCGCTGGTGCAACTCAGCGACGGTCGTCGCGACGGCGCTCGAAGTGCCGACGGCCAGGTCCTTGGCACTTATCTGCACGGTCTGTTCGAACACCCGTCATCGAGCAGTGCCTTGCTGCGGTGGGCCGGTTTGCAGAACGTGGAGCCGGTCGACTATCACGCCTTGCGCGAGCGTGATATCGAACGGCTGGCCGATCTGGTGGAAAACCACCTGGACGGCACGTTGCTGCGTGAACTCTGTGGTCTGGAGCAACGCTGATGCTGCAATTGATCCTCGGTGGGGCGCGTTCGGGCAAAAGTCGGCTGGCCGAGAAACTGGCCAGCGAAAGTGGGCTAGGGGTGATCTACATCGCCACCAGCCAACCGCTGGACGGTGAGATGAATCAGCGTGTCGAATTGCATCGCCAGCGCCGCCCGGTCAACTGGAGCCTGATCGAAGAGCCCGTGGAACTGGCCTGTGTATTGAAACAAAGCGCTAGGCCGGACAGCTGCCTGTTGGTGGACTGCCTGACTCTGTGGCTGACCAATCTGCTGATGCTGGAAGATCCGCAGCGACTGGCGCAGGAGCGCGAAGCCTTACTCGATTGCCTGGCTGAACTGCCGGGTGAAATCATTTTCGTCAGCAACGAAACCGGGCTGGGCGTTGTGCCCCTTGGTGAGCTGACCCGTCGTTATGTCGATGAGGCCGGCTGGCTGCATCAGGCGTTGGCCGAACGTTGCCAGCGCGTGGTGTTGACGGTCGCCGGCCTGCCCATGACTTTGAAAGGATCCGCACTATGAGTAATGCCTGGTGGCTCGCCCCTGCGCGTGAAGTTGACCAAGACAGCCGAGAGCAGGCGCTGGCCCGACAACAGCAATTGACCAAACCTGCGGGGTCGCTGGGCCAGCTGGAGACAGTCGCTGTGGAGCTGGCCGGGTTGCAAGGGCGAGTGAAGCCCCGGATGGACAAGGTCTGGATCGCGATTTTCGCGGGCGATCATGGTGTGGTTGCCGAAGGGGTGTCTGCCTATCCCCAGGAAGTGACCGGGCAAATGCTGCACAACTTCGTCATGGGTGGCGCGGCGATCAGCGTGCTGGCGAAGCAGTTGTCGGCGCAATTGGACGTGGTCGACCTCGGCACGGTTTCTCCGTTGAACCTGCCGGGGGTGCGCCATCTGAACCTCGGTGCGGGCACCGCCAACTTCGCCAGGGAGCCAGCGATGTCTCAGGCGCAACTCGAAGGCGCGCTGGCGGGCGGTCGCGACAGCGTTCTGCGAGCCAGGGCCGCGGGTCACGAATTGTTCATCGGCGGCGAGATGGGCATTGGCAACACCACGGCCGCCAGTGCCGTCGCGTGTTCAGTGCTCGGGTGTCCGGCACCGCTGCTGGTGGGGCCGGGCACTGGCCTTGATGCACAAGGGGTCAACCACAAGGCTCAGGTGATCGAGCAGGCGTTGCAATTGCATGCGGCTCAGTCCGGCGATGCGTTGGGCAGCTTGCGTGCGCTGGGCGGCTTTGAAGTCGCCGCGCTGGTGGGCGCCTATCTGGCCTGCGCCCAGGAAGGCGTCGTCGCGCTGGTGGACGGGTTCATTTGCACCGTCGCCGCCCTGGTCGCCGTGCGTATCAATCCGTCGTGCCGTCCTTGGCTGTTTTTCGGGCATCGCGGTGCCGAGCCCGGTCATCGCCATGTGCTGGAAACCCTGCAGGCCGAGCCTTTGCTGGAGCTGGGTTTGCGTCTGGGCGAGGGCAGTGGCGCGGCGTTGGCCGTGCCGTTGTTGCGTCTGGCCTGCGAGCTGCACAACGGCATGGCGACCTTCGCCGAAGCCGCCGTGGCGGATCGCCCGGCATGACGTTGCGTCTGGACTTGCTGCGTCATGGCGAGACCGAACTGGGCGGCGGGTTGCGCGGCAGTCTGGACGATGCACTGACCGACATCGGCTGGCAGCAGATGCGCGCGGCAGTTAGCGCAGCCGGGCCATGGGACCGCATTATCAGTTCGCCCTTGCAGCGATGCGCGCGTTTTGCTGAAGAGCTGGCAGCCCGACTGTCCTTGCCGTTGCAGATGGAACCCGCTCTGCAGGAACTGCATTTCGGCGACTGGGAAGGCATCGGCACGGCGCAACTGATGGACACCGACGCCGAAGGTCTCGGGCGTTTCTGGGAGCATCCCTACACGTTTACGCCGCCCACTGGCGAGCCGGTGTTGGCGTTTTCCGAACGTGTTCTCGGTGCGGTCCGACGTCTTCAACTCGCTCACGATGGCGAACGCATTCTGTTGATCAGCCACGGCGGGGTGATGCGGCTGTTGCTGGCGCAGGCCCGCGGTTTGCCTCGTGAACAGCTGCTGCAGGTGGTCGTCGGTCATGGCGGTTCGTTCAGCCTGGATATCGCCGCCGATGGCGTGCTGACGGAGGTCTGAATGCTGCCGTTCTGGATTGCCCTGCAGTTTCTCAGCAGCCTGCCGATTCGCCTGCCGGGCATGCCCGCGCCTCAGGAGTTGGGTCGTTCGCTGTTGTTCTATCCGCTGGTGGGCGTGGTGTTCGGCTCCCTGCTGATGGCGCTGGATCTACTGTTCTCGGGGACACCGCAACTGCTTCATGCCGCCTTGGTGCTGGGGGGCTGGGTGTTGCTCAGTGGCGGTCTGCATCTGGACGGTCTGGCCGACAGCGCCGACGCATGGCTCGGGGGATTTGGCGACCGCGAGCGCACCCTGACGATCATGAAAGACCCGCGCAGCGGACCCATCGCCGTGGTCACGCTGGTGATCGTGTTGCTTCTGAAGTTCACCGCAATAGTGGCGCTGATCGATGCTCACCACAGCGTTGGACTGCTGCTCGCCCCGGTCATTGGCCGTGCCGCGATGCTTGGATTGTTTCTCGACACGCCGTACGTGCGAGCGGGCGGGTTGGGGCAGGCGCTGGCTGATCACTTGCCTCGCAGGCTCGGCGTTCAAGTGCTGGGTGTCACCACTGTTGCCTGTGTGCTGATAGCCGGTTGGGCAGGGTTGTGGGCGGTGCTGAGCGCCACGGCCGGCTTCCTCTGGTTGCGGCAACTGATGATCAAACGGCTTGGCGGCAGCACCGGCGACACGGCCGGGGCGATGCTGGAGTTGCTCGAAGTGCTGGTGCTGGTGACGCTGGCGTTGAGCTGATGCTACGCGGTCGCATGGCACTCCCTCTGTAGCCGTCCGGCCGGGCGGCATTCCGCTCACCGGCGGCAGCGATATTGAGAATGCCACCGCCGGCAAGCCGGACTGCTACAGGGCGTGGTATTCACCGCTGTTGATCCTATCGTCGGTTAGCGCGCGAACTTCCCATGTCCATCCCCGTCATGTCGATTGACACCCCTGAACGCCGGGCGTAGCTTCCGCAGATTCCGATTTGGTGGCATATGCACCTAATTTTGCGCGCGCTGTTTTGATTTCTGGAGAACAACAATGACATCCGTCTGGCGTACCAGTGGCTGGATTTTGCTGGGCAGTGCTTTGATTTTGGCCTTGTCCCTGGGCACACGGCATGGCTTCGGTCTGTTTCTGCCGCCCATGAGCGCGCAGTTTGGCTGGGGGCGGGAGGTCTTCGCCTTCGCCATCGCCCTGCAGAATCTGGTCTGGGGCCTGGCGCAGCCGTTCACGGGGGCACTGGCGGATCGTTTCGGTGC
>Ga0160447_100915_pt1 | contig 12454 bp, 7 predicted proteins | sample HID1973K_E1MG_FD_108222 | JGI IMG/M metagenome (GOLD analysis project Ga0160447, IMG submission 108222) | Enriched mosquito-associated microbial communities from UW Madison campus, WI, USA - HID1973K_E1 MG | ecosystem: Host-associated > Arthropoda: Insects > Digestive system > Unclassified ...
AGCACGGTCCCGCTTGCGGGAGAAGGGAACAGCACGGTCCCGCTTGCGGGAGAAGGGAACAGCACGGTCCCGCTTGCGGGAGAAGGGAACAGCACGGTCCCGCTTGCGGGAGAAGGTCGTTGCTGGTTGCCCTCCTCGCACTGAGCTGCAGTGCGCCAGCGGCGGCCGAACGCATCAAGGACCTGGCCCAGGTCGGCGGTGTGCGCGGCAACGCGCTGGTCGGTTACGGCTTGGTGGTCGGCCTGGACAACAGCGGCGACCGCACCAGCCAGGCGCCCTTCACCGTGCAGAGCCTGAAAAACATGCTGGGCGAGCTCGGCGTCAACGTGCCGGCGAACATCAATCCGCAGCTGAAGAATGTCGCCGCGGTCGCCATCCACGCCGAACTACCGCCGTTCGCCAAGCCAGGCCAGCCGATCGACGTGACCGTGTCCTCGATCGGCAATGCGATCTCGCTGCGCGGCGGCTCGCTGCTGATGGCGCCGCTGAAAGGCGCCGACGGCCAGGTCTACGCGATCGCCCAGGGCAACCTGGTGGTCGGCGGCTTCGGCGCACAGGGCAAGGACGGCTCGCGGGTGTCGGTGAACGTGCCCAGCGTCGGCCGCATTCCCAGTGGCGCCACCGTCGAACGCGCGCTGCCGGACGTGTTCGACAACAGCGGCGAGATCACCCTGAATCTGCACCAGAACGATTTCACCACGGTCTCGCGCATGGTCGCGGCGATCGACAGCACCTTCGGCAACGGCACCGCGCGTGCGGTCGATGGCGGCACCGTGGCGGTGCGCTCGCCGACCGACCCGGGTGCGCGCATCGGCCTGCTGGCGCGCATCGAGAACGTGGAGCTGTCGCCGGGCACCGCGCCGGCCAAGATCATCATCAACGCACGCACCGGCACGGTGGTGATCGGCTCGCAGGTGCGGGTCAGCCCGGCGGCGATCGCGCACGGCTCGCTGACGGTGACCATCAGCGAGAACGCCAACGTCAGCCAGCCCGGCGCCTTCGCCAACGGCCAGACCACGGTGACGCCGCAGTCGACGATCACTGCCAGCAACGAAGGCAGCCGCATGTTCAAGTTCGAGGGCGGCACCACGCTCGACCAGATCGTGCGCGCGGTCAACGAAGTCGGCGCCGCGCCCGGCGACCTGGTCGCCATCCTCGAAGCGCTCAAGCAGGCAGGTGCCCTGAGCGCGGAGCTGGAGGTGATCTGATGCGCATCGCGGCCAACCCACTGGAGCTGACGCCCAAGACCGGCAACGATCCGCAGAAGATCGACCAGGTCTCACGTCAGCTCGAGGGCCAGTTCGCGCAGATGCTGGTCAAGAGCATGCGCGATGCCAGTTTTGGCGATTCGCTGTTTCCGGGCGAGAACCAGACTTTCCGCGAGATGTACGACCAGCAGATGGCCAAGTCGCTGACCCAGGGCAAGGGACTGGGCTTGTCGGCGATGATCGCGCGCCAGCTCGGCGGCGGCGCCACGGCTGCCGGTACCGGCGCCGACGCAACCCACACCTCGCTGCAGGACAACGCGGCCGGCAAGGCCTATCCGTTGCAGAACGCGCAGGCCGCGCGCGCGTACTCGCTGGTCGCGCGCGGGCGCGATGCCACCCTGCCCGAAACCAGCGCGACCGCAGCCACGACCGCAGCCACCAGCGCGACGCACGGCGATGCGGCCATGTCGCAGATGCTCGACCTGATCGCCGGTCGCGACGGCAGCACCGCGATCGGCACCGCCAGCGCCCAGGACACCGCGGCCGCGCCGCTGGACTGGAGCACCCTGGACGACCGCTGGCTAGGCACCGGCCCGGTCGCGGTGGACGGCAGTGGCGACGACACGCTGGCTGCCAGCGCATCGAGTGCGGCCGTCGCCGACCTCGGCGAGCGCACCCCGGAAGGCTTCGTCGCCAAGATCTGGCACCACGCGCAGAAGGCCGCGCAGGAACTCGGCGTGGACCCCCGCGCGCTGGTCGCCCAGGCCGCGCTGGAAACCGGCTGGGGCCGTCGCGGCATCAGCCGCGGCAATGGCGGCGACTCCAACAATTTGTTCGGCATCAAGGCCACCGGCTGGAGCGGCGAGCGCGTCACCGCCGGCACCCACGAGTACGTCGGCGGCCAGAAGACCACCGAAACCGCGGACTTCCGCGCCTACCGCTCGACCGCCGACAGCTTCGCCGACTACGTGCGGCTGCTGAAGAACAACGGCCGCTACCAGCAAGCGCTGAAGGCCGGTACCGACATCCACGGATTCGCGCGCGGCCTGCAGAAGGCTGGCTACGCCACCGACCCGCGCTACGCCGCCAAGATCGCCGCGATCGCCAATGGCCCCACCATCGATCGCGCCGTGGCCGCCATTGGGCAGGCCACCAGCCAGGCGGCCACCCAACTGGCCAGCAATACCGCCGGCCTGGCCCGCACCTTCGCCAGCAACGCCGGCCTCGGCAACCTGAGGTAACGAGACATGTCCAACGTCCTGTCCACCGGTACCGGTGCACTGATCGCCTTCCAGCGTGCGCTGGCGACGGTCAGCCACAACGTCGCCAACATCAACACCGACGGCTACACGCGCCAGCGCGTCAGCTTCGCCACCCGCAATCCCACCGATTACGGCTATGGCTATGTCGGCAGCGGCACCCAGATCACCGACATCAGCCGGGTCGCCGACCAGCTGGCGATCTCGCGCCTGCTCGACAGCGGCGGCGAGCTGTCGCGGCTGCAACAGCTGTCTTCGCTGTCGGATCGCGTCGACGGCCTGTTTTCCGACTCGGCCACCAATGTCGCCGGGTTGTGGTCGAACTTCTTCGACGCCGCCAGCGCGCTGTCGTCCAACGCGTCCTCCAGCGCCGAGCGGCAGAACCTGCTCGACAACGGCAAGGCGCTGGCCACGCGTTTCCAGCAGTTGAGCGGCCAGCTCAATACGCTGGGCTCGGAGGTCAACAACGGGCTGCTCTCGGCCACCGACGAGGTGAACCGGCTGACCCAGCAGATCGCCCAGATCAACGGCAGCATCGGCACCAACGCCGCCAATGCCGCGCCGGACCTGCTCGACCAGCGCGACCAGCTGATCCAGCAGCTGGTCGGCTATACCGGCGGCACCGCGGTGTCGCAGGACGGCGGCTTCATCAACGTGTATACCGCCGGCGGCCAGGCGCTGGTGGTCGGCACCACGGCGTCCAAGCTGACCACCGTGGCCGACCCGTACCAGCCCGGGCAACTGCAGTTGGCCCTGCAGACGCAGGGCTTGAACGTGACCCTCGATGCGCGCGCGGTCGGCGGCCAGATCGGCGGCCTGCTGGAATTCCGCAGCAATGTGCTGGCGCCGACCCAGGCCGAGCTCGGTCGCCTGGCGGTCGGCCTGGCCGCCAGTTTCAACGACGCGCACGCGCAGGGCATGGACCTGTACGGCGACATGGGCGGCGACTTCTTCAAGTACGCCTCGCCCAGCGTCGCCGCCAACCCTGCCAACACCGGCAGCGCCGCCCTCACCGCCTCGTTCGGCGACCTGTCGGCGCTGGACGGACAGAACCTACTGCTGAAATTCGACGGCACGCAGTGGACGGCCACGCGTTCGGACACCGGCGCGGCGGTCGCACTGACCGGCACCGGCACCGCCGCCGATCCGCTGACCGTCAACGGCGTGCAGATCGTGGTCGGCGGCGCGGCCGCGGCCGGCGACCGCTTCCTGCTGCAGCCCACCGCGAACGTGGCCGGCACCCTGGGTGTGGCGATCACCGATCCGTCGCGGATCGCGGCGGCCACGCCGGTCAAGGGCAGCGCCGACCTGGGCAACGTCGGCTCGGGCAAGTTGTCCGGGGTGAAGGTCACCGATGCCGCCAACCCCAACCTGCAGACACCGTCGACCATCGAGTTCATCGACGCCACGCAGTACACCATCGACGGCGCCGGCCCGTATACCTACACCGCCGGCCAGACGATCAGCGCCAATGGCTGGAGCTTCGTGCTCGACGGCACGCCCGCGGCCGGCGACAGCTTCGGCATCGGCCCGACCGGCGCCGGCTCCAGCGACAACGGCAACGCCAAGCTGCTGGCCGGCGTGGAAGACCTGAAGGCGTTCAACGGCGGCACGGTCAGCCTCAACGGCGCAGTCGCCGGGCTGACCACCTCGGTCGGCTCAGCCGCGCGCTCGGCCGACTATGCCTCGCAAGCCCAGCAGGTGATCAACGACCAGGCGCAGGCGGCACGCGATTCGGTGTCCGGCGTCAATCTCGACGAGGAGGCTTCGGACATGCTGCGGCTGCAACAGGCCTACCAGGCGGCTTCGCAGATCATTTCCACCGCCGACACGATGTTCCAGAGCATCCTGAGTGCGATCCGCTGATGAGCAACCGTATCTCCACCGGAATGATGTTCAGCCAGTCCGTGGCGACGATGCTGACCAAGCAATCCAAGCTGCAACATCTGCAGGCGCAGTTGGCCAGCGGCCAGCGCCTGGTCACCGCCAAGGACGACCCGGTCGCGGCTGGCACCGCGGTCGGGCTGGACCGCGCGGTTGCCGCGCTGGCGCGCTTCGGCGAGAACGCCAACAACGTGCAGAACCGGCTCGGCCTGCAGGAGAACGCCCTCGCCCAGGCCGGCGACCTGATGACGCGCGTCACCGAGCTCACCGTCGAGGCCAACAACGCCTCGCTGACCACCGACGACCGCAAGGCGATCGCGTCCGAACTGCAGGCCATCCACGACAGCCTGTTGGCGTTGGCCAACAGCACCGATGGCAGCGGGCGCTATCTGTTCGGCGGCACCGCCGACAACAGCGCGCCGTTCGCCAAGATCGGCGACCAGGTCGTCTACAACGGCGACCAGACCCAGCGCCAGGTCGAAGTCGCCGCCGACACTTACATCGGCGATGCCCTGCCCGGCAGCGAGATCTTCATGCGCATCCGCACCGGCGACGGCACGATCGACGCGCATCCGGCCAGTGGCAACGCCGGCTCCGCGCTGCTGCTGGACTTCGGACGCGACCCGACCTCGGGCAGTTACGGCGGCCAAAGCTATACGCTGCAGTTCACCGCCGCCGACGCCTACCAGGTGCTCGACGCCAACGGCAACGTGCTGTCCAGCGGCAGCTACAGCACCGGCGACGACATCAGTTTCAACGGCGTGCGCCTGCGCATCGACGGCGCACCGGCCGTCGGCGACAGCTTCCAGGTGGGACCGGCCGCCAGCAAGGACGTGTTTGCCACGCTGGACGATCTCATCGGCGCGCTCAACACCGACCCGGCCAACGATACCGATCGCGCCGTGCTGCAGAACGCGCTGCAGTCGTCGATGCGCGACGTCAAACTGGCGTCAGCGAGCATGATCGACGCACGCGCCGCCGGTGGCGCGCAGCTGGCGGCGATCGACAACGCCGCCGAGCTGCGTGCTTCCAACGAAGTGACGCTGAAGACCACGCTGTCTTCGATCCGCGACCTCGATTACGCCGAAGCGATCGGCCAGTACCAGCTGGAGACTGCCGCTTTGCAGGCTTCGCAGACCGTGTTCAAGCAGATGCAGTCGATGTCGCTGTTCCAGATGCTCTGAGTGGGAGACCCGGCCCGCGCCTAAGCTGGGCTCCCGATGGCCGTCGGCACCTGGCCAATCCGGGCCTCGAGACGGTCTTCATGTAGGAGCGGCTTCAGCCGCGACCGCTGGATCCGGGGTCGCGGCTGAAGCCGCTCCTACAAAGAGCGACATCGCGTCTGGAAGAGAGCCTCCCGTTGTTGACCGGTGTGCCCCCCTACCAGCGGTAGTTCACACCCAACTGGCCGCCGACCTCTCGATAGTCGTCACCGCCGGTGGCCCAGGCCGCATTCGCCCAGCTGGTCCAGCCACCACCCAGCTGCGCCTGCACCCCCAACTTGGCCTCGTAACGGTCGCGCGGCAGTGCCGAGGCGACCCGGACGCCGTCGAAAGACGCAGCGCCATCACCATCGTCGTGCCACCAATTGAGGATCACGAACGGCTGCACCAGGTTTGTGCCGCTCGCCGCAGTGTGGCCGAACACGCGCACGCCCAAACGCGTCGTCACCGCATCGGACCGGGAAGACTCGACCCGGCTGCCGTTGGCTTCGACATGATCGTCGGCGCGATAGTCGGTGTAGACCAGCTGTGCCTGCGGCTCGACATACAGGCGGGTCTTGTCGCCGACCGGCAATGCGAACGTCCAACCGCCTTCCAGCGACGCCGCCCACGTCTCAGCATCGTAGCGTTCCTCGGCCAGGCCTTCGCCGCGCACGCGATTGTCGTAGTCGCCATATTGCAGCCAGGCATCCGCATACGGACCGGCCTGGCGGTCGGCACTCGCGAACCAGCTGCCGTACACACCCACGCCATACCCTTCCACTTCGCCGTGGGCCCGGTAGCCACTCTGCCGCGAGCCGATCGCGCTATCGGCTCGCCCGAAGCCGCCCATCGCGCCCAGGTGGAAGCGTTGCTCGCCGGCCGACCACGCCGCCAGTTCGCCGCCGGCCTGCAGCAGCGACGCATTGGTACCCACGTCCAGCTGGTCGCCGCCCGCCTTGCCATCGATCTGGCGACGCTGCACGCGTACCCACGCCGCCGGCGCGCGGCCCTCCCGGCTTGCGGCGAAGTCCGGCTCGCCGGAGCGGTCGTGCATCTGGTGCTGGAACATCGCCAGCCCTGCAGCCTGGTTGGCCAGGTAGGCGCCTACCTCGGGGCGATAGACCGGGCCCGGCACCGGTACGACAGGCACTGCCGGGATCACAGTACCGGTGGCAGCCGGCGTCGGCTGCACCGCCGGATTCGCGGGCGTGGTCGCCTGCGATCGCAGGTACCAATCGCCATCCAGCGGATCGGCAATGCCGCCCTGGTACAGCCGGTACTCGTAGGCACCGGCCACCGCACGGCCCTGGAGTGCGAACGCACCCTGCGACTGGCCATCGACCTGTACCACCTGGATGCCGTTGGCGGTCTGCGCGCCGGCGCCGCCGGCATTGCGCACCACCAGGGCCGTGCGTCCCCGGGTGTCGCCTTCCACGACCAGCCGGTCGGTCTGCGCGTCGTCCCCCGCCAACACGGTGTTGAGGGCGAGCACGCCGTCGGCACCGGTATAGTCGCCGCGCACTGTCAGTGCCTTGAAGCCGCCCTGGGCCGGGGCGGCGAAATCGATGGTGCCCGCATTGCGCAGCGAAGCCGCGTCCGAGTCGCGGGCCATGGCCCAATGCGTACCGGCATCGACGATCACCGAGCCGCCCCCCGTGATCGCACCATTCAGGCGAGCGCCGTTGCGCAGCGAGAGGTCCAGCACCGCGCCTGGGTCCGCGCGCAAGTCGCCGTCCAGCGTGACGTTGTCGGCGAACACCTCCAGCACCGCCGGCCGTGCGCCGGCCTTGACGTCGACCAATCGACGGTCCGCGCCGGCCAGCGTCGCGCCATCGCGCAGCAGCAGCTGCCCGCGGATCTCGGCGCGATCGCTGCCCTGCAGGCTCACCGCGGCTCCGTTCTGCGAGACGATGCTGCCCCCCTCGACGCTGACCACGGCCAGGCCCTCGCGGGTGGCTTGGCGCGTGTCGTCGACGAAGGCGAGCCCGTCGCTGTTCGCCTGGATGTGCGTGTCCTGCAACCGCAGGCGCGCGCCGGACGCCACGTTGGCGCCGTGGCCCTGCGTTTCCAGCGCGCTATCGCGCAAGGTCACGCCGCCGCTGTCGAAGGCATTGAGGCCCGCGTCGGCGCTGACGATGCGAGTGCCGACCACATCGACGCGGCTGCCTTCACCCTGCACGCGGATACCTTCGCGCGCCGCATCGATCTGGCTGCCCTGGCCCAGCTCGACCACCGCGGCCTGTTCGACGGCAACGCCCACGCCCTCGCGGCTGGTGACGCCGGTGTGTTCGGCACGCACCGAACTACCCTCGCCTACCGCGGAAATGCCGTTCTTGCCCGCATCGATGTTGACGTCCGCCAAGCGCACGATGCCGCCGGACGTGGCTTCCACGCCGGAGCCGTTGGCGCGCCCGGCAACCAGGTTCGACTGCCGCAGTTCCACTACGCTGGTGCTGCCGCCGGCACGCACCGTGGGCGCGTCGGCACCGTTCACCAGATCGCTGTTGCCGACGACGATAGTGCCGCCCTCGCGCGCATGCACGGCGAGCACCGTCTGGCCCGCAACGGCGGCGGCCGACGAGAGGCTGACATGGTCCGCCTCGATGCGACTGAAGGCACCTTCGGCCAGCAGGCCATCGCCGCGACTGTCGATGTGCACGTCACGCAGCAGTGCGCGGCCCTGGCCGGCATCGGTACCGCGCACATACACCCCAACCGCATCACCGCTGCCCGAAACGGTCGTGATGACGCTGTCGGTCGCCTGCACGAAACCTTCTCCGACCACGGCCACGCCATGCGCCTTGACACCTTGGGTGCGCAGATCCGCATCGAACAGTTCGATCGTTCCATCGTTCTCGGCCTTCGCCGCATAGGCTTCGGCACCCGTGGTGGCGAGGCCGGCATGGTTTGCCAGGATCTGGCTGCCGCGGCCACTGGCCCGCAATGCAGGGCTCTTCTGTGCCGTGGTCGCGTACGTGCCCGACGCGATCTGCGTGGTGCCATCGGTGACGCTCAACTGTTGTGCGCCGGCGGTGGCGGCAGGCAGCGTCGCCAGCAGCACGCGGAGCGCCACTGAAAGGGAGTGTTGGGGGAAGCTACTCATGGGATTTCTCGAAAGAGACGGGCGTGCCGTTCACCTACCCGGCACTGTGCTGAATGTTGGCAACTGGCTTTGCCCGCCCTCTATGCGAGGAGTCGAACGACTACACGATCGGTGGCCGCCCGACGCAACGCATCGGCAAATCGGGTGAAAGCCCTCACGGAGCGTGATTCAGCGAACTCGCCATCCAATGCGCACACCAAGCGAAAGGCCGTCTTGCGGCGGCCCTTCGAGTGAGACTCGCGGGTGCGTTACCAGCGATAGCTGAGGCCCAACTGGCCGCCGACGTCGCGGTAGTCATCACCGCCGGCGGCATAGACCGCGTTCGCCCAGCCGGTCCAGCCCGCGCCGAGTTGCGCCTGGACGCCGAGCTTGGCTTCGTAGCGGTCGCGCGGCAGCGCCAGCGTCACTTTGTCGGCGCCCAGGTGCACGGTGTTGTCCTTGTCGTTGTGCCACCAATTGAGCAGCAGGAACGGTTGCACCAGGTGGAAGCTGTTTTCGCCGGCGTGACCGAACACGCGCACGCCGAGGCGGCTGGTCAACTGGCCGGATTGCGATGAGGCCACGGACGTGCCGTTGGCCTCCACGTGGTCGTCGGCCGAGTATTCGCTGTAGATCAGCTGCGCCTGTGGCTCGACGAACAACGCCAGCTTTTCCCCCGCCGGAAGGGCGAACGTCCAGCCCCCTTCCAGCGACACCTGCCAGCTGTCGGCGTCGTACTTCTCTTCGGCCAGACGCTCGCCACGCACCTTGTTGTCATAGCTGCCGTATTGCAGCCAGGCGTCGGCATAGGGACCGGCCTGCCGGTCGGCACTGTCGAACCAGCTGCCATACAGCCCTACGCTGTAGGCATCGACCTTACCCTTTGCGCGGTAGCCGCTCTCGCGCGAACCGATGTGGCTGTCGGCGCGGCCGGCACCGGCCATCGCGCCGAAATGCAAGCGTTGCCCGCCCACGGACACACTGGCCAGCTCGCCGCCCACCTGCAGCAGCGAGGCGTCGCTGCTCAGATCCAACTGGCCCTGTCCGGCCTGGCCGTCGATCTGGCGCCGCTGTACGCGGGTCCACACCGCTGGTGCGTGTTCATCACCATCCACTTCGGCGAAATCGGGCTCGCCCGCACGATCGTGCATCTGATGTTGGAACAAACCGATCGCCGCGGCCTGGTTCGCCGCGTACGCGCCGCCTTCCGGGCGATACACCGGTGCGAGCAGCGCGGGCGCAACGGCCGGAGCCGCAACGCCGCCCGCCTGAGACGCGGCGACCTGCGTGACTGGCTCGACTGGCGTGGTGGGTGCTGCTGGCAGTGCGGGCCGCGGCGTCGCCTGGTTCGTGGCTTGCGAACGCAGGTACCAGTCCCCGTCATCGGGCGTGTTGGCGCCGCCCTTGTAGAGCTTGTATTCGTAGGCGCCGGCCACGACGCGGCCGTCGAGCGTGAAGACACCATCCGAAGCGCCACGGACCTGCACCAGCTGGATCCCCAAATGCGTCTGCGCACCGGGACCGCCGACATTGGCGACGGTGACATGCGTGGTGCCGGTGGTGGACCCGCCGATGATCAGCTGGTCGGTCGCCGAATCATCGTCGGCCAACACGGTATTGAACGCCACCGTGCCGTTCTCGCCGACAAACGGACCGTCGACCACGTATTCGGTCGGCCCCGAGGACTTGGCGAAGCGCAATGTGCCGCCCAGGCGCGCGAAACCGGCGCGCGAAGCATCGGTGACGGCGAAGGTCGCGCCGCTGCGCAGATCGAGCCCGCCGACATCCGTGGTCCCGGACAGTTGCGTGCCGCTACCTACGGTGAATACACCGCCGGATTTGAAACTTTGCGCCGGCGCCGCCAACGGCAACGCACACAGGATCGCCAGCGGCAAGCGCAGGCGCGGCGGGAAAGCAAAGGAGTCGCGTGTCATGAAGTCGTCCTGACGTTGTTTCGGAGAGGGGCCCCCTGCCTCGCCCATTGCGGCGCGATGCAGGGCGCGGATGCCGCGCGTGGTCGCGGCCGGCCAGTCTGTTGAGCGAGCGGCCGTGCAGCCATACGACAAGTCAGGTGCAGGCGCGGATCGCCGCGACAGGGCGCATCGCTTGCCCCGGGCGCCGCCCCTAAAGAATTCCGAAAGGCGGCCGAAACAGCATCACCAGGCGCTGCACGGCGCGCGCCCGGGGCGACCGGAAAGCAAAAATTTCCGCCGCAGGCACTAAAGGTTGTTGACAGGTCGCCGTTATTCATTTCAGCAGCGGCAACGGCCAAATGATGGCCCCCCTGCGAAAGCCCACCGACCCGCAGGGTCGCCGGATAGTCGCTTAGAGGAGAAGTCAAATGGCACAGGTCATCAACACCAACGTTATGTCGCTGAACGCTCAGCGCAACCTCAACACCAACAGCTCCAGCCTGGCGAACTCGATCCAGCGCCTGTCGTCGGGCCTGCGCATCAACAGCGCCAAGGACGACGCCGCCGGCCTGGCGATCTCGGAGCGCTTCACCACCCAGATCCGCGGCCTGGACGTCGCCTCGCGCAACGCCAACGACGGCATCTCGCTGGCCCAGACCGCTGAAGGCGCGATGGTCGAAATCGGCAACAACCTGCAGCGTATCCGCGAGCTGTCGGTGCAGTCGGCCAACGCCACCAACTCGACCACCGACCGCGAAGCGCTGAACTCGGAAGTCAGCCAGCTGCTGAAGGAAATCGATCGCGTCGCCAACCAGACCAACTTCAACGGCACCAAGCTGCTGAACGGCGACTTCTCCGGTGCGCTGTTCCAGGTCGGCGCCGATGCCGGCCAGACGATCGCCATCAACAGCATCGTCGACTCCAACATCGACTCGCTGGGCAAGGCTGGCTTCGCCGCCGACGTCAGCGGCGCCGGCGTGACCGGCACCGCGACCGCCTCGGGCACCATCACCGGCATGAAGGTGACGGTGAAGGCCGCCGGCGCCAGCAGCAACACCGAAGTGACCCTGGACGACATCAAGGTCGAGAACGGCGACACCGCTGCCGACGTGCAGAAGAAGGTCGTCAACGCCCTGAACGACAAGCTGGACCAGACCGGCGTGTACGCCCAGGTCGACGGCTCCAACATCAAGCTGACCTCGCTGAAGGCCGGCCAGGACTTCGTCAGCGTCTCCAACGGCACCAACAGCGCCGGCACCACCGCGGTGGACTTCAGCGGCTTCGCCGCCGCCACCGCCGCCGCCGGCAGCACCAAGCACCTGGAAGACCTGGACATCTCGACCTTCGACGGCGCCCAGCGCGCCCTGGAAATCGTCGACAAGGCCCTGACCTCGGTCAACTCCTCGCGCGCCGACATGGGTGCGGTGCAGAACCGCTTCACTTCCACGATCGCCAACCTGAGCTCGACCTCGGAAAACCTGTCGGCCTCGCGCAGCCGTATCCGCGACACCGACTACGCCAAGGAAACCGCCGAACTGACCCGCACGCAGATCCTGCAGCAGGCCGGTACCGCGATGCTCGCCCAGGCCAAGTCGGTCCCGCAGAACGTGCTGAGCCTGCTGCAGTAATACGCAGCGCAACACCGGCTGTACCGATTGGAAGCCCTCCCCTTTGCGGGGAGGGCTTTTTTGGTTCTTCGCCCGCAGAGGGAGAGCCTGCTCCGTTGCTGCGGTGCGTGGGGTCGGTCGCGGATACCCTGCGATGCGAATGTCCTCCGGCACCAATGAAGCCGGTGCCTCCCCCTTGATTTCGCATCGCAGCGTATCCAAGCCCGCCTTCCCGACATCACGGCGACTCAAGGAGAAGCAATCAGTCCTGCTTTTCATCCGTCCGCAAGTCGATG
>Ga0160447_100916_pt1 | contig 12445 bp, 9 predicted proteins | sample HID1973K_E1MG_FD_108222 | JGI IMG/M metagenome (GOLD analysis project Ga0160447, IMG submission 108222) | Enriched mosquito-associated microbial communities from UW Madison campus, WI, USA - HID1973K_E1 MG | ecosystem: Host-associated > Arthropoda: Insects > Digestive system > Unclassified ...
AGCACCAGCAGCTTCACGTCCTTGAGCTGCGGCGGCACGTCACCGCGTGCCAGCCGCTGCGCAAAGCCCTCCACCACCGCCGTCTTGCCGACGCCCGCCTCACCCGTGAGCAGCGGGTTGTTCTGGCGCCTGCGCATCAGGATGTCGACGATCTGGCGGATCTCCTCGTCCCGCCCGGTCACCGGATCCATCTCCCCCTTCTTCGCCTTCTGCGTGAGATCGACAGCAAATTTCTTCAGCGCGTCGCCCTTGCCCATGGCCGCCGGCGCGATCGCGCCGCTGTCCTCGCCGGGCGCGCCCGAGCCCATGCCGGTGCCGTCCTGCGCGCGCATCTTCGATTCGGGCGAGGCGTCGCAAATGGCCGCGAAGTGGTCGGCCAGGTCTTCCACCTTGACCTTGTCGAACTGCTTCGACAGCCCCAGCAGCGGGTTGCGCAGGCTGGGTGTCTTGAGCATGCCCACCAGCAGGTAGCCGGTGCGCACCTGCGCCTCGCCGAACTGCAGCGTGGCGTAGGTCCAGCCGCGCTCGACGGCGTTCTCGATGTGCGGCGAGAAGTCGCTGATGGCGGTGGCGCCGCGCGGCAGCCGGTCCAGCGCGGCCGTCATGTCCTTCGCCAGCACCGACACGTCCAGCCCGTAGTGCCGGATCACCCGGTTCAGGTCGGAGTCGGGCAGCTGCAGCAGCTGGGCGAACCAGTGCTCCAGTTCCACGTACGGATTGCCGCGCATCTTGCAGAAGACGGTGGCGCCTTCGATGGCCTTGTAGGCCAGCGGATTCAATTTCCCGAACAGGGCGGTGCGGCTGATCTCGGACATGGTCTTTGTCTCCTCACTGCGTGGCGGCCGCGGCGTAGCGCGTGTCGCCGTCGATGCGCACGTCGGCCGCATCGCGCGCGCGCGTTCGCGCGCCGAGCCACGACACCCAGCCCAGGCGCGGCGCGTTGCCGCGTTGCGCGCCCAGGCGGATGGCGGGCACCTCCTCCTTGCGCAACACCAGCTGCGCGTCCCAGAACAGTTCGTCGCCCAGCAGCTGCTGCATCCAGCGCTGCAGTTCGCAGCGCGCCTCGCCCGGCGGCAGGAAGCGCCGGTACGTGGCCAGCGACAGGGGGCCCAGGTGCAGCCGCACGCGGTGCTGGCGGTCCCACGCGCGGCGGCCCAGCAGCGCGCCGCCGCCCAGCCTGCTGGCGGCCCCGCCGCGGCCCAGCCGGGTCAGCTCCTCGGTCGGCAGGCGCATCCAGTGCCCGACCCAGCGCTCCAGCCGCACCGGCACGTCGAAGTACGCGCCCAGCACCCGCTCCACGCCTTCGGCGTCGTGCACGCGCCGCGCCAGCCAGCCGCTGAAGTGCAGCCGCGCGTCGTCGGGCAGCTCGTCGCGTCCGGCGCGTGCGTCGGTGCCCAGGCCGACCAGTGCGCCCAGCCGGCGCCGGAAGCCGTCTTCCCGCGGCCGATCCATGCCCACCGCCGGGCGCGCCTGCGCCCAGGCCCGGTAGAAGTACAGCGAGAAGCGGTGCGCGAAGGTGTCGAGAAAAGCCAGCCAGGTGGCATCGCCGTGGTTGAACGTGCGCTCGCGGATGAAGTCGCTCAGGTGCACCGGCAGCGGGCCGTTCGGCCCGATGTAGCCGAAGAACAGCTGCCGTAGCCGCGGCGCCTGCGCCGCGCCCGGCTCGAAGCGGCTCAGGCTGGACGGTGCGAAGGACAGCGAAGGCTCCTGCCCGACGCGCAGCGGCTCCGCGCCCGGCAGCAGCGCATGGCCCCAACGCGGCGCCGGCGCCGCCAGTGCCTCCAGCCGGCGCAGCACGGCGAAGTAGTCGTAGTCCCAGGGCGTCGCGACGCGCGCCTGCAGCCAGGCGCCGACGCGGGCACGCGGCGCGTCGCTGGCCGCCTGCGCCGTGTCGTGCGCCTCATGCGCCGCTACAGGATCGGACGGGTTCCGCACAGCGGCCTCCAGCGCATGACTTCGCCGCGGCCGGGCAGCACCAGCGCGGTCTCGACGAAATGGTTGATCTCCACATGGCGCGCCAGGAAGCGCGCCAGCACCGCGCCGAACAGGAAGGCGCTGTGCCCGCGAAAGGCGTTCGCATCCACCTCCAGCGCCACCTCCAACCCGCGGCCGAAGGCGATCGGCCCGGGCAGCGGCAGGCGCCGCACCACGGCCTTCGATTTCACCGACAGCAGGCCGCGCACCTGCGCCTGGCTGGCCTCGTCGCCGTGCGTGGCATAGAGCATCAGCATCTCGCGCAGCGCGGCGGCGCCCTGCTGCGGGCCGCTGTCGGCCAGCGACAGGTAGTTCAGCGCGAGGTGATCCAGCACGCGCCAGCCCAGCCCCTGGCTGACCACCGGCGACACCGGCCGCGACGGCCCGCGCAGCACGCGCACGCGCTGCACCGGCTGCGAATCCATGCAGTCGAAGTCGTTGCCCTGGCCCAGCGGCATGAGCAGCGGCAGGTCGCGGTTGGTCACCATCGCGCCCACGGCCAGCTGACGCAGCGACGCGGCATAGGGCGCCTGCTGCGCATCCACGATCTGCATGTACAGCTCGGAGCCGATGTGGCTGCTGCGGTGCCCCTCGCTGCGCGCGCGCTGCGAATGCAGGCGCGGCTCGCGCGTGGTGGTGAAGTAGGCCGCGTGGCCGGTGCGCGCGCCGTGGAAGGCGGCGTAGAAGGGCAGGAAGCGGGTCTCGGCCGCATCACCATCGCCGGGGCTGCCGTGTCCCACCACCGACTGCACGCTGTGCACCTCGAAGTCCTGCGGCCGGGTGCGGTCGGCCAGCAGGTGGAACTGGCTCACGCCCTCGTTCACGGCCACGCGGTCGAGCCGCTTGCCGAACAGGTTGATGGCCGGCACGCAATGCAGCCGCAGGTTGTCGGCGCCGACGAGCTTTTCCAGCGCCGCCTCGCCGCGCGAGAACAGCACGACGATCTCCACGTCGCTGCACGCCATCTGCGCGAGCACCGGCGCCAGCCCGCCCAGGCGCACGAACTGGAAGCGCTGCGCGAAGGCGAAGTATTCCTGCACCAGCCGATGGCCGGAGAAGCCGGTCGCCGTCACCGGCAGCAGCGCCTCGTCGTCCTCGAAGCCCACCGGCTGCACGCATTCGGCCGGCAGGTGGCGGATGGCGCCCGCGCCTGCCGCCGTCGGCTGGCCGCTGGCCGACAGCGGCTGCACCAGCACGCCCAGCGGCTTGCCGAGCAGGCAGGCATGCAGCTGCCACGCCACGTCGTCGGCGCCACCGAGGTGGAACACCAGCTCGTCCAGCGGCAGTTGGCGCAACTGCAGCCCGCCGCCCGCATGCAGCGTGATGCGCAGGCCGCCGCGGATGTCGCGCCCGGCCGGGTGCTGCGCCAGCGGCAGGTCCGGCGCATAGCTGAAGTACTGCGCGCGGCGCACCTGCAGCGGCCACAGCCGCACCGCATGGCTGGTGCGAAATTCGCAATGCGTGTTCTGCCCGGCCGCGTGGCGCGCGCGCAGGCCGCTGCCGCGCGGCACCACCGGGCCGCCGGCCAGGCCGGCATCGTCGGCATCGACCTCCAGGTTCACCACCACCATCGACGGCGTGGGCGCCAGGAAGTTGGGGTAGACGATGTCCAGCAGGTGGCCGGTGAAGCGCGGGTATTCCGCATCCAGCTTCAGCCCGACGCGCGCCGACAGGAAGGCGGTGGCCTCGATCAGGCGCTCCACGTACGGATCGGCCACCTCCTGGCCTTCCATGCCCAACCGGTGCGCGATCTTCGGGAAGGCCTGCGCGAACTCGGCGCCGCTTTCGCGGAAGTAGCGAAGCTCCTGCTCGTAGAGGCTCAGCAGCCGTGGGTCCATGGGTGATGTGCTCCGGCGCGCGGTGGTGACGCGGTCAGCGTCCGTCCTCGATCTCGATGCGGCCTTCTTCCAGGTCGATGCGGCTGCGCATGAGGAACTCCAGCGGCACCGGCTGCGCCCACAGCATGCCGCGGATGGTCAGGCCGATGCGGTTGTGCGATTCGAGTGCCGAGCCTTCCATGACGAGTTCCACTTCAAGGGTGCGGGGCAGGATGCGCGGCTCGAACTGCGTGATCGCGCTCTTGAGAGCCTGCTGCATGCTGGCACGCTGCACCGAGGAGGTGAACTGGCCGGACAGCATAGGCAATCCGTAATTCAGCACCGAGCGCGCCGCATGCGGATGGCGCTGCTCGTCGATCACGCGCGGGCCCAGGTGCGTGGCGTTGAACAGCCAGCTCAGGTCGCGCAGCACCGCCTGGCGCAGCGCCTGGCGCGTCAGCACGCGCTGCTCGTCGCCCTCGCGCGTCTCGCCCGGCGCATGGTCCACCAGCCGGTCGAGAAGCGAAGGCTGCAGCCGCTCCTGCACGGTCAGCTCAGGCACCGTCCGCTCCTTCTTCTGCTGCTGCTTGTGCCGCTGCTGCACCGAAGTCGATGCGGCGCACGTCGAGCATCGGGTGCTCGCCGCTTTCGTCGCCGCTGTCGTCGCCGGCCATGCTGCTGCTCCACATGCGCTGGCCCCAGCCGCCCCACACGCCGGGCCGCAGCTCGCGCCACTCGGTCTTGCGTGCCAGCTGCAGCGCGCCGTCGTCGGCGCAGCGTTCGCTGCCTTCGTAGCGCGTGGGCACCAGGGCGAGTGTCTCGCCGCCGTTCTCGAACACCAGGTGCGCCGGCAGCCAGACGACGTCGCGCAGGTCCTCCGGAGGCTCCAGCTCGATGCGCGCGAGCCGCGCGAAGGGCACCCAGTAGTAGCGTCCGTTGACGAAGGCCTCCAGCACCGGGCCCAGCCGCATGTCCGCGTCGGCGATCCATTCGAAGGGGCGGCCGTCCAGCGTGCCGGGGCTGGCCGGCGCCGCGTCGAAGGCGCGCGTGCGCAGGTCCTCGGCCAGCCCGTCCTCGCCCGCGCCCTGGCGCAGCAGCGACTCGATCAGCATCGCCAGCCAGGGATCGGGCTCGCCGAAGATCATCGGCGTGCGCTTGCCGGCGAACACCTCGGCACGCAGGCTCTCGCAGCGGATCGCGTCGCCATACACCTGCTTCATCGGCACCGCCAGCGCGTCCATCTCGGCCGCCACCTTCAGCTGGTTGAGCGCACGCTCCCACTGGCCGAGCACGCACAACAGCTGCGCCATGAACACGCGCAGCTTCGCGTCGGCAGGCTTGGCGCGAATCTCGTCGGTGAGGGCCTTCAGCGCGCCGGCCGGGTCGCCGGACTGGATGAGTTCTGCGGATCGCGTCATGGCGGACCTCTTCGCGTTGGCGGTGATTTGCACGCAGCTGGCTGGCGAGAGGCAGGCGAACGCAAGCAACGCCAGCAGGCCCGAAGCTTAGGCATGCATCGCGGGCGACGCATCCACCGGGCGGCGTATGCAGGTTGCGCAATGTGCATAACCGAGCGCCTCGGCCCTGCTGCAGCGCGTCTCGTGGCCAAGAGACTCAGCACGACCTGCAGGGCCTGTCCGCGACGGTCGTCCTCGCGCCGGCAGCAGTTGGCCGTCTTCCGATGGGTCAGTGCCGCCAGGCTCTCCCGGCGCCACCGCTATTGCGTCAACGTGCAGGTCCGCACCGCGCCGCGCAGCCCGGTCTCCTGCTGCGGCGCCGATCGGATCTCCAGCTTGCGCGGCGCGAAGGCGAGGATCTCGCAGGGCCGGCGCGGCGTGCCGCCGGTGAGGATGGCCTGGGTCGTGATGCGCGCGTTCTCCAGCACGAACTCCAGCATCGGCTGCAGGTCCTTGGAGGTGTCGCCGCTGGCCTTGAAGACGGCGATCTGCACCTTCAGGTCGGCCTCCTGGTTCTTCAGCAGGCTGGCCAGGGTGGCGGTGCTGGCGTCGCAGGCGCGCACCACCACCAGCTGGCCCATGCGCACCTGGCCCTTGGCGGCGCCGGGCGGCGTGCGCAGCTCGGCCAGGTGGCTGAAGCCGAGGATCGCCATGCGCTGCTTGCCGTCTTCGAACGCGCGCGTGGAGTCGCCCTCCACCGCGTTGCCCTTGCTCTCGATCAGCATCAGGAAGTCGTTGCCGGTTTCGCCGGACATGGCTTCGAGCAGGCGCAGCGCCTCGTCCGGGTCGAGGATTCCGTCCATATTCCAGCTCATGGCTTGGCTCCGTTGGGGTGGTTGAACGTCGTCATCGCGCGGCCGGCCAGGCGACCAGCGCGCCATACACCTGGCGCTGCGTGCCGGGCGGCGGCGCCGCGCCGCGCAGCCTCAGGCCGGGCGTCGATTCGGGCGGCGTGGCGCCGAACAGGCGCGGCGCCGAGAAGGGCGTGGCCGGCGCGGCCAGCACCAGCAGGCGGCCGCCGCGCGCCGGGTCGAGCCAGGGCAGGTCGAAGCGCTGCAGTGCCGGCCGCTCGGGCGTGCCGCGCTCGAAGCGGTTGGTCTCGGCCAGCGCCGGCGGATAGACCGGCCGGATGGCGCCGTCGGGCGCGATGCCGACCACCACCAGGTCGAGCGAATGGCCGCTCGCATTGCGCACCGCCAGGCTCGCCCGCTCGCCCGCCGCCAGCGGCGCCAGGGCGTCGACATCCGCCGCCGCCGCGCTGCGCACGCGCTGGCCGGCGCCGGACCAGACCTCGACGGTCGCGTCGAATCCCTCCAGCGCGGCGCCCTGCCGTGCCAGTTCGCGCACCTGCGCCAGCCACTGGAGGCTGGCCAGCGCCTGCAGGTAGTCGCGCAGTGCATCCGGACCGGCGAGCGGCGGTGCGCGCTCGTTCACCAGCGCCGCCAGTTCGGGCGAGACGATGCGCACCGAATCCGGGCCGTCGACTTGCACATCGGCCGCCTCGCCACCACGCACCGGGCGGATGGCGGCCGGGTACGCCAGGCTGATGCCGGCGGGCAGCGCGCCGCCGCTGCTGCTCACACGCAGCTGCGCGGCAGGCGGCTCGGCCAGCGGCACCACGCTCCACAGCGCCGCGTCGCCCAGGCCGGCCAGCGCGGGCGGCACCAGCAGTTGCGCGCCGCTCAGTTGCGCGTCGTCCAGCGTGGCCGTGGCGTTGCGCTGCGTGCCGTCCTCCAGCGTGGCCAGCACGCGCAGCGCCTGGCCGGGCACCAGCCCGTCGAGCCGGCCGACCGACAGCGCCAGTTGCGCGCCGCCAATGCGCCGCGCCGGCCAGGCCGGGCGGGTCGACAGCGGCGCCGGCGCATTGCCGAACAGCGGCAGGTCCAGGTTGCCCTCGGCCACCGGCGACGGCAACTCGCGCGTGGGAAAGCGCGCCTCCAGTTCGCCGACGACCGGCGCATAGAGCGACACCACCTGGTTGTAGAGCGCACGGAAGGTGGCGGGGCGGCGCGCCATGGCCTGCGTCACGGCCCACGTCAGAAGACCCTGCGCGCGCGCCGTGCGGTCGCGCCGCGGCAGCCGCAGCTCGGGCGTGACCTGGTGGCTTTCCGAGGCGAAGAAGGCGACATAGCGCGCACGCGGCACGACCGGCTGCGGCGGCGGCGCCAGCGAATCGGGCAACGGCGTGCCGGCGGCGGCACCCGCCAGCTGGTCGATGCGCACGCCGCGAAAAAGCACCGGGTCGTCGGCATCGTCGATGTCGGGCCCGGCCTGGCGCGCCGCGCCACGCGTCATGGAGGTGGCGGCGCAGGTGTCGAACACCGACCAGACGAACACGCCGCGCGCCAGGAAGGCGCGGATCCAGCCGTCCATGTCGACGTCGCGCAGGCCGCCGGCCAGCGGCTGGTCGCCGGCACCGCCAGCGGGCGGCAGCAGCGCGTCGCGCGCCAGGAAGTTCTCGGCCAGCCCGTCCGGCTCCGCGTAGGCCTTGGCGCGGTCGCGCACGCGGGTGCCGTGGCCGGAGAAGTACAGCAGCACGAAGTCGCCGCGGCCCGAATCCGCCAGCAGGCGCGCCAGCGCGTCACGGATGCCGCGCGCGTCCGGCAGCGCGGCCCCCGGCACGCCGTCGGCCAGCACCGTCACGTCGCCCGGCGCGAAGCCTTGCAGGCGCAGCGCGTCGCGCATCAGCATCACGTCGTTGCGCGGCGCCTGCAGCCACAGCGACGCCGGCTGGTTGGCCAGCTCCGACACGCCCACCAGCAGCGCCCGCTGCACCGCCTGCGCGGCCGGGGCGCCCAGCAGCACCGCCGCCCACAGCGTCAGCGCGGCAACGAGGCTCGGGCGCGGGGCGACGCAGGACATGGCTACGGCGGACCGACCGCCTCCACCAGCGGCGACGCGCTCAGCACGGCCCGGCCGCCGGCCACATCCGGCAGGCGCAGGTACCAGTTGCCGCGCGCATCCGGCCCGGCCACCACTTCGGCGCCCGCCGCTTGCAGCAGGCGCTGCGCCTCGTCGATGCGCACGTCGGGCCGGAAGCTCAGCAACAGGTCGGCCGAGGCAGCCGCGCCCTCGGCCTGCGGCAGGTCGCGAAAGCGCACCGCCTGCTCCTCGTCGTCGACGTCCATGCCCGCCGGCAGGACCAGGTTCTGCACCACCACCACCGCCGCCAGCACCGCGAAGGCCGGGCGCACCCAGCCGTCGCCCACCAGCCAGCGGCGCAGGCGCGGCCACAGGCCCGGCGCGCGCTCTTCACCCGGCGCGGCGGTGCCGTCCGCCGCGGGCGCGGCACGTTGCGCGGCCGGCGCCGGGCCGCCGCGCGCAGCGGCCGGCGCAGCAGCGGGGCGTGCGCTGGCAGCCGCCAGCTGCGCCGCCGCCGCGCGGTAGATCTGCTGGTAGCCGGAGCGCACGTCCTGCGGCCCGAGCGGCGTGCCGGTGAGCACGCTGAAGTCGCCCTGGCCGGTGCCGCGCAGCGCGACGCGCCCGGGTTCCGGCGCGATGTCCGGCCCGGTGCCGGCGGCGTATTCCTCGTGCACCGCGCGGATGGCCGCCAGCCGCGTCGCCGACAGCTCGGCCTGCACGCGCGCCAGCCACTGCGGCGCGGGCCGCAGGGTGACGGGGTTCCAGGCCTGGATCATGCCGAACAGCGGTTCGAAGGGTTCGTCGTCCGGCTCGAGCAGCACGTCATGCGCGCCCGCCCAGTCGCTCTCGCTGGCGGCCACGAAGCCGCGCCACTCGCCGCCCGGCGCCAGCTGCCGGTCCAGCAGCACGCCCAGCAGCCGGCCCTCGTGCAGCACGCTGACGAGCCGCCCCGGCGCCCAGCCGGCGCTGAAGTTGCGCGCCGCCAGCGCCTGGCGCCGCCGCGCCAGTTCCTCCAGCGGCAGCAGCAGGTCGGCGCGCCCGGCGTGCGGGTCCGGCTGCGGTGCGCCGGCATCGCCCGCCGGCTGCGCCGCCATCACCGCGTCGGCCGCCGCCGGCGCGGGCCGGCCGGGTTCCAGCTGCGCGCGGATGACATGAAGCGGGGGCCATAGTTCGATGGGCATACACAAATCCTGGGGGTGCTCAAGCACAAGACGCTTCAGCCCCCAGGATTTTGAAAACGCGCAGGATCGCCGCCATGTTGTCCGGCGCGATGGCGATGCCCAGCGTGCCCTGGATCCAGCCGCCGAGCTGGGTGCGCGCGTAGTCGGCCGGCAGGCCCTCGCGCTTGTGCACCAGGCCGAGCCGGCCGGCGCGGTAGTGGTAGGACGCGATGGCATGGCGCGCGGCCACGCCCGACAGGCCGCCCGGCGCCTCCTGGCCGAAACCCTCGCACAGCAGCAGCCTCTCGGGCTCGCCCAGCCCGGCGATGAAGCGGCGCGCCGCCTGCCGCACCGCCGCTTCCGACAGGCCGTGCTCGGCCAGGCTGTCGTCCTCCAGCGCGCCCTGGCTGCCGAGTTGCTCGTCCAGCTGCGCCTCGCTCACCTGCTCGCCGATCGACAGGCGGCGCCGGAAGCTGCTGGCGCGGGTGCAGTCGATCAGGTAGCGCCGGAAGTAGGCGCACAGGGCGTAGGCGGTGGACGGCGCGCTGCGCGGGTTGTGGTCGTCGTCGTCGCCGGCGTCGTCGGTCTCCTCCGGGTCGGCATCGAGGCGCAGCACCTTCACGTAGATGAACTGCGCCACCAGCTCCTGCCGGCCCTCGCCCAGTGCCTTCAGCTCGGGCGGATTGCAGTGGCGCAGCGCCTCGCCGACGATGCCGTACATGCGCCCCATCTCGTCGGGCGAAAGCTGCTGCCGGCGCCGCCACAGGCGGACCAGTTCGGTGCTTTCGCCGGAAGAGAGGGTGTCCTGCATGGCCGTGGTTGCTTCAGTCGTCGACGCACAGGCCTTCTTCCTGCACCAGGCACTGCGGCAGGCCGGCGCCGGCCGCGCCGCCGCGGGTGCGCACGCCGCTGGCGGTGGCCGCCGCCACCGCCTGGCCGCGCGGCAGCAGCACCCACAGCTGGCCGCGCTCCTTCATGCGCCGCGCCTGCGTCGCCGCCTGCGTGCCGTTGCCGAAGAAGTAGTCGGCCCGCACCGCGCCGCGGATGGCGCCGCCGGTGTCCTGCGCCACCGTCAGGCGCTGCATCGGCTTGTTGCTGACCGGCTCGCGGGTGGAGATGAACACCGGGTAGCCCAGCGGCGTGGCGCGCGGGTCCACCGCGATCGAGCGGCCCGGCTCCAGCGGCACGCCGAAGGCGCCGACCGGACCGCCGGCGCCCGACTGCGCCTCCTTGAAGAACACGTAGCTCGGATCCTGGATGCCGCTGCCGCCCGGCGCCCCGCTGGGGCGCTGGCCGGGCACCGCCACCGCGCCCATGACGTTCGGGCGGGCCAGGGTGAAGCCGCGCACGCGCACCGCGCCGGTGTTGACGCCGGCGCTGTCGTCGTCATCGTCGTCGTCCAGCACCAGCTCGACGGCGCCGCCGCGGGTGCGCACCGGCGTCGCCGACTTGCCCTTGGCGTTGGTGGCCAACGTCGGGCGGAAGGGCTGGCCGTTCTGTTCGGCGTAGGACAGGCGGATCACCTCGCCGTCCTTGAGCTTGACCCGCCCGGAACCCTGGATCTGCATCTCGTACAGCGCCATCGCGTTGTCGACGAAGGCCAGCACCCGGGCGTTCGGCGCGCCGCGCGCCTCGATCTCCTGGCGCGTGTAGTAGGGCAGCAGGCGCCGGCCCTCGACGCGCAGGCGCACCTTGCGGTCGAGCGTGTCGCGCGTGATGTCGGACAGCTCCAGCACGTAAAGGCCGGCCGCGCCCATGTCGCGCGTGCTCAGGCCCGCCTGCGGCACCACCTGGTTGCCCTGCACCCGGGCCGGCACGCTGGTGGCGCCGGCGGGGATCTTGCGCGCGTCGAGGAACAGCATGTCCTGCGGCTGGCCGTACACCGGGTAGATGAACGGCGGCGCGTAGGTGCGGCTGCCGGTGATCTCGGGCTCGAAGTAGCCGGTCACCACGCCGTCCGGACGGCGGTCGTCGTCGCGGATCTGGTAGGCCGAGAACTCGGCCTCGAAGAAGTTGCGGATGGCGGCGTTGTTGCGCCCGTCCACGCCGCGCGCGCGCTCGCAGATCTTGCGCCACTCGTCGCCGCGGCGGTTCATCACCTGGCAGCTGGTGAGGAAGGCCGGCCAGGTGCCGGAGAAATCGTCCTGCACCCAGCCCGGCAGCTTGTCGTAGCCGACCGAGGTGTAGCTGGCCAGCTGGGTCGAGAAGGTGCGCGATTCGCCGGCGATGCTGGCGCCGGGGCCGGCCGCGCCGCCGCCGCCGGAAACCCGGCCGGCCGGACGCGCGGCACTGCCATCAAGCTGGATGGGCGCGTTCGCCACCGCAGCGCTGGACGAGCCCGTGGCGGAGGGACTGGCGGGGCTGCCGCTGCCACCGCCGGCATCGGGCGCGGTGGCCGCGCAGCCGGCCAGCAGGGCGCCCATGGCCGCGCCGAGCAGGCGGCACAGCCCGGGTGAGTCGCTGGATGAGGAAGGGAAGTGCATTTCGGAATGCCTCCTTGAAGTTCTGCGGCGCGCTCGAAAGAAAGCGAGCGCTCCCTTGTCGGAAACGACTACTTCTCGACGATCTTGAAATAGCCAACGCCATAGACATCCCGGCAGGGGGCCCCCGGTGCACACACCGGTTGGCCGAGCAGGGGCGCCGGGCCGGTGCCGCGCGTGGCCTCCAGCGCGGCCAGCGCGGGCAGCGGGAACTGCGGGAACACGCCGTCGTTCTGCACGCCGGCGCTGGTGAAATCGCGCTCGTGCTCGCTCACGAGCACGGCGAACTCGTTGGTGCCCGGCGGCCCGCCCGAATTCATCGGCCAGGAGGCACGCGGCAGGCCGATCGGCGTGCCGGCGGTGATCTTGTTGTACTTGTCGAGCAGGTTCGGGAAGAGCAGGAACAGCTCGTTGCCCGACGAGAGCAGGAACACGTAGACGAAGCCGGCGCGGTTGCTGCGCACCTCGAAGCCCAGCGCGTCCTTGCCGATGGCGACCTCGCCCTTGACCGGCCGGCCCGACACCTCGACGCCGGGCGCCGCGCCGCGCGCCAGGGCGCGCAGCGATTCGAGCGGGGCGACGGGCCGGGGCGCGGCGGGGGTGGCCGAAGCCGCGGGCGCCGGTGCGGGGGCCGGCGCCGCGGCGATTTCCGGTGTCGGCGCCGGCGTTGGCGCGGCGGCCGTGGCAGGGGCCGG
>Ga0160447_100919_pt1 | contig 12394 bp, 8 predicted proteins | sample HID1973K_E1MG_FD_108222 | JGI IMG/M metagenome (GOLD analysis project Ga0160447, IMG submission 108222) | Enriched mosquito-associated microbial communities from UW Madison campus, WI, USA - HID1973K_E1 MG | ecosystem: Host-associated > Arthropoda: Insects > Digestive system > Unclassified ...
AGTAGCGCCCGCGTACGGCCTGCTCGCCGACGATATCTCGGTCGCGCCCGACGGCATGTCGACGACTTTCCACATCAATCCGAAAGCACGCTTCTCGAATGGCGATCCGGTCACGGCCGAGGACGTGAAGTTCTCGTTCGAGACGCTCAAGAGTCCGCTGGCCGCGCCGCAGTTCGCGGTCTACTTCGGGCAGATCGCGCGCGCGGTCGTTGTCGATCCGCTCACGATCCGCTTCGAGTTCAAGATCTCGACGCGCGAAATGCCGCTGCTCGCGGGCGGCATTCCGGTGTTCTCGCGCAAGTGGGGCATGAAGCCGGACGGCACGCGCGTTCCGTTCGATCAGATCGCGTTTCAGAAGCCCATCGGCAGCGGGCCGTATCTGATCGACCGGTTCGACAACGGCCGCACGATCTCGTACCGGCGCAATCCGGATTACTGGGGCGCGGCGCTGCCGGTGCGCGTTGGCATGTACAACTTCGCGCACATCGACTACAAGCTTTACGGCGACTCCACCGCGCGTCTGGAAGCCTTCAAGGCGGGCGAGTACGACGTGCTCGTCGAATACATTGCGCGAAGCTGGGTGCGGCGCGATATCGGCAAGCGCTTCGACAATGGCGAGCTCATCAAGCGCGAGTTTCCGCAGCACAACGGCACGGGCATGCAGGGCTTCTTCATGAACACGCGCAAGCCGCTTTTCAAGGACGTGCGCGTGCGTCAGGCGCTCGATCTCGCGCTCGATTTCGAATGGCTCAACCGGCAGCTGTTCTTCAATCAGTACCGGCGCATCGACAGCTTTTTCGTCAATACGGATCTGCAGGCGAAGGGCAAGCCAAGCGATGGCGAACTGGCGATCCTGAATCCGTTGAAGCAGGAACTCGATCCCGCAGTGTTCGGCGAGATGCCGCGTCAGCCGAATACCGACGCGCCCGGCTCGCTGCGCGCCAATCTCATCAAGGCGCGCGAACTACTCGCGCAGGCCGGCTGGACCTATCGCGACGGCGCGCTGCGCAACGCGAAAGGGCAGCCGTTCGCATTCGAGATTCTCGACGACACCGGCGGCGGCGCGTCGATGGAGCCGGTCGCCGCCGCATTCGGGCGCAATCTGCAGAAGCTCGGCATCACGATGAACTTTCGCACCGTCGATTACGCGCTCATCCAGAAGCGTCTCGACGCGTTCGACTTCGACATGACGAGCGTGCGAATGCCCGACGTGCAGGTGCCGGGCACCGAGCAGGTTTCGCGCTTCGGCAGCAAGTCCGCCGACGAGCGGGGCTCGGACAATCTCGCGGGCGTGAAGTCGCCGGCCGTCGATGCGATCCTGCAGAAAGTGATCTCCGCGCAGACGCGCGAGCAACTGGTCGACGCGACGCACGCGCTCGATCGCGTGCTGATGAACGGCTACTATGTGGTGCCGCACTGGTACTCGGCGACGCATCGCGTGGCGTATCGCAATACGCTCGCGTACCCGTCGACATTGCCGCTGTATTACGGCGCCGAGGAATGGGTCATATCGACGTGGTGGGCGAAGTCCGCGCCCGCGGCGAAATAGAGGACGGTGCGCCATGTGGAGTTACATCCTTAAACGGATTCTCTTGATGATCCCGACGCTCATCGGCGTATTGACGCTCACGTTCGTCGTGATCCAGTTCGTGCCGGGCGGTCCGGTCGAGCAGGCGGTGCACGATCTGCGGCGCGGCCAGACGGAAGGCGGCGGCGGGTTCGGCCTGCGCACGCACACGGGTGTCGACGCGCAACAGGTCGAGCAGCTCAAGAAGCTCTATGGCTTCGACAAGCCGCCGCTCGAACGCTACGTCCTGATGCTCGGCAAGTTCGCGCGCTTCGATCTCGGCGAAAGCTACTTCAGGCATCAGAGCGTGTGGTCGCTGATCGTGTCGAAGCTGCCGGTGTCGATCAGCATCGGCTTGTGGACCTTCTTCATCACGTATCTGATATCGGTGCCGCTCGGCATCGCGAAGGCGGTCAGGAACGGCTCGAGGTTCGATGTCGCGACGAGTCTCGTCGTGCTCGTCGGCTTCGCGATTCCGGGCTTCGTGCTGGGCGTGCTGCTGCTCGTGCTGTTCGGCGGCGGAAGCTTCTGGCAACTGTTCCCGCTGCGCAATCTCACCTCCGACAACTGGGCCACACTTTCGCTCGGCGGCAAGATCCTCGACTATCTGTGGCACATCACCTTGCCGGTGGTGGCGTCGGTGGTCGGCAGCTTCGCCATCGTCACGATGCTGACGAAGAACGCGTTCCTCGACGAAATTCGCAAGCAATACGTGCTGACCGCGCGCGCCAAGGGTCTGAGCGAGCGGCGCGTGCTGTGGAAACACGTGTTCCGCAATGCGCTCCTGCCGCTGATCGTGGGTTTTCCGGCGGCGTTCATCGGCGCGTTCTTCACGGGCAGCCTGCTGATCGAGACGCTGTTTTCGCTCGACGGCCTCGGCCTGCTTTCGTATGAATCCGTCGTGCGGCGCGATTACCCGGTCGTGCTCGGCACGCTGTATCTCTTCACGCTGATCGGCCTCGCGACCAAGCTCATCTCGGATCTCTGCTACGTCTGGGTCGATCCGCGCATTCAATTCGAACAACTGGAGCGCTGATTTGAATCGAGCCGCTTCACCGGAATCGTCACGGCGCAAGGCCAATGGCAGCGACGCGCAACCGTTGCGCAGCGAGGCACCGATCTCGCCGGGGCGGCGCGTGTGGCTGCGCTTCAGGCGCAATCGCCTCGGCTACTGGAGCCTCATCGTGTTCGTCGCGGTGTTCGTCATCAGTCTCGCGGGACCGCTGTGGTCGAACGACAAGCCGCTCGTCGTACGCTATCAGGGGCATCTCTATTTCCCGCTCGTGAAGACCTATGCGGAAACGACCTTTGGCGGCGATTTCCCGACGCCCGCCGATTATCTCGATCCGTTCGTGCGCGACCGTTTCAGCGCGCCCGGCAACTTCGCGATCTATCCGCCGAATCACTATTACTACGACACGCTCAACTACTTCTCGAAAGGCTCGAACCCGGCGCCGCCTTCGCGCGAGAACTGGCTCGGCACCGACGACCGCGGCCGCGACGTGTTCGCGCGGCTCCTGTACGGCTTTCGCGTGTCGGTGCTGTTCGCGCTCGTGCTGACGGCGATCGGCACGGTGCTCGGCGTCGTCGCGGGCACGTTTCAGGGCTACTTCGGCGGCAGGATCGACATCACCGGGCAGCGGCTGATCGAAATATGGAGCGCGCTGCCGGAGCTTTATCTGCTCATCATTTTCGCGTCGATCTTCGAGCCGAGCCTGATCCTGCTGATCATCCTGCTGTCGCTGTTCGGCTGGATCGGTCTCTCAGACTATGTGCGCGCGGAGTTTCTGCGCAATCGCACGCAGGACTACGTGCGCGCGGCGCGCGCGATGGGCCTGTCGAACTGGCAGATCATCTGGCGGCACGTGCTGCCCAATAGCCTGACGCCGGTCATCACCTTCCTGCCGTTTCGCATGAGCGGCGCGATTCTCGCGCTGACGAGTCTCGATTTTCTCGGCCTGGGCGTGCCGTCGCCGACGCCGTCGCTCGGCGAACTGCTCGCGCAAGGCAAGGCCAATCTCGACGCGTGGTGGATCTCGCTGTCGACTTTCGGCGTGCTGGTCGCCACGCTGCTGTTGCTGACCTTCATGGGCGACGCCTTGCGCAACGCGCTCGATACGCGCATCGCCGATGCGGTGAAAGCGGGAGGCGGGCAGTGAGCGCGCCTTTGCTTGCTATCGAAGACCTGCGCGTGCGTTTCGGCGACACGCTCGCCGTCGACGGCGTGAATCTCGAGATCCGCGCGGGCGAGCGTGTCGCGCTCGTCGGCGAATCGGGCTCGGGCAAGAGCGTGACCGCGCTGTCGATCCTGCGGCTCGTGCGCGATGCCGAAGTGACCGGCTCGATCCGCTTCGCCGGCGACGAGTTGCTGTCGAAGAGCGAGCACGCGATGCGGGGCCTGCGTGGTTCCGATATCGCCATGATCTTCCAGGAGCCGATGACGGCGCTCAATCCGCTCTACACGGTCGGCGACCAGATCGGCGAGACGATTCAGCTCCACGACGGCACGAGCCCGCGCGAGGCGCGGCAGCGCGCGATCGCGCTGCTCGCGCGCACCGGCATCACCGAGCCGGAAAGGCGTGTCGACAGCTATCCGCATCAGCTTTCGGGCGGACAGCGCCAGCGCGTGATGATCGCGATGGCGCTCGCGTGCCGGCCGCGCCTGCTCCTCGCCGACGAGCCGACGACAGCGCTGGACGTGACGATCCGCGCGCAGATCGTCGATCTGCTGCTGGAGTTGCAGCGCGATGAGGCGGAAAAGCGCGGCATGGCCGTGCTGCTCATCACGCACGACCTGAATCTCGTGCGGCGTTTCGCCGAACGCGTCGCGGTGATGGAGAACGGCGCGCTCGTCGAGAGCGGCGCCACCGACGATATTTTCACGTCGCCGCAGCATCCGTACACGCAGCGCCTGCTGGCAAGCAAGCCGAAGCGCACCGTGCTGCCCGTGCTGCCGATCGCGCCGGTGCTGCTCGACGCGAAGGACGTGTCCGTCGATTACCCTACGCGCGTGCCCGGGCTCAAAGGCTGGTTCCGAAGCGGCCGCTTCAAGGCCGTCGACGATGTGACGCTGACGGTGCGCCAGGGCGAGACGCTCGGCATAGTCGGCGAGTCGGGATCGGGGAAATCGACGCTCGCGATGGCGCTCCTCGGGTTGCAGCGCATTTCAAACGGCGCGGTGCAGTTTCAGGGCCGCGCGCTCGGAGATTTTCGCGGACGCGAAAAAACGGTGCTGCGCTCGAATCTGCAAGTGGTGTTTCAGGACCCGTTCAGCTCGCTGTCGCCGCGGCAGACGGTCGAACGGATCGTCGGGGAAGGGCTTGCGCTGCATCGCCCGGAACTCGACGCGGCCGCGCGGCGCGCCAAGGTGATCGCGGTGCTGCGCGAGGTCGGCATGGAGCGCTCGGCGCTCGAACGCTACCCGCACGAGTTCTCGGGCGGACAACGGCAACGCATCGCGATTGCGCGTGCGCTCGTGCTGGAACCCAGCATCCTGATTCTCGACGAACCGACCAGCGCGCTCGATGTTTCCATTCAAACTCAAGTACTTGGGTTGCTGGCGAACATTCAGCAGAAGCACAATCTCGGTTACGTTTTCATTAGCCACGACCTGCAGGTGATCGGGGCAATGGCGCACCGCGTCGCGGTGATGCGGAATGGTTTTATCGTCGAGTCCGGAGAAGTAGAGAAGATTTTTTCGAACCCGTCCGACGAATACACAAGAAAGCTTCTGAAAGCAGCCCTGGATTCCTAAAAATCTTTCTTTTTCACCAATTGGGTGCCCATCTTAATTGTATTTTTCTATTTCTTTTGACAGTTAAATACTTTGTGGCTAGTATCCTTCCAAACTTTCACGTATCTCCCTGATTTAGCAGCTTTTAATTGTAAAACCTACCGACCGATGCAGCCACTAACGTTGACTCAGACATGCGCCCGCGCCGCCGCGAGCATGTTGATCGGCCTTCTGATGACAACAACTTCCGGCGCGTTCGCCGACGAAGTCAACAGTAGCAGCCAAAATGCCAACAACGGCATTTTCTCCTCCAGCAAATCCACTGATGGATCCAGCGCAGACGCCGCCGGCACTCCGGGCGGCGCGAAGTCGTTTCTGTCGGGCGTAGCCAGCAAGGCGGGCGACGTCGTCGTCGGCGCGCTGAACATGATCGGCGTGCGCTACCGCTGGGGCGGCAACACGCCGGATTCCGGTCTGGATTGCAGCGGTTTCGTGCGCTACGTGTTTCAGGACACGCTCGGCATGACCTTGCCGCGCCGCGCCGAGGAAATGAGCCGTGTGGGCGAGAAGGTTACCGTCTCCGACCTCAAGCCGGGCGATCTGGTGTTCTTCAACACGATGCGCCGTTCGTTCTCGCATGTCGGCATCTATATCGGCGACAACAAGTTCGTGCATTCGCCGTCCACCGGCAGCACGATCCGCGTCGACGACATGGAAGACGGCTACTGGGAAAAGCGCTTCCAGGGCGCGCGCCGCATCGAGAACGCGCAGGTCGGCGATGGCTCGGAACTGCGTCAGCGCGTGAGCGCGTCGATCGGCGGTTACTGATCGGTCTGACTGGCATCAGGAAAAGCCTGCCTCCTTCGGGACGCAGGCTTTTTGCATTTCCGGGCCGCGCGCGGGATATGCCGACGTTGACTGGTTCGATCCAAAGCCCTGATTGCACGCGCCTCTAAAAGCCGTTATAGTTTTTGAATGAACTTTTTCCCGTTCCCCTTCTCGCTGTTCCCGGCAGGTGCGTCGCTACGCGCACTATCGCTGCTAGCGCGCCTACCGCGCTGATTCGTCTCGCCTCCCGTCTGCTCGTCTAGTCAGGTTTTCGACGCCAGCGGTGGCGCGAACACCCGAATTCCCTTTTGCCTGATCGTTTTCCACCCAACAATCGATAAATCTCCCCACAGGAGCCCAGCATGGCAGCAGACAAGTTGATCATCTTCGATACGACCTTGCGCGATGGCGAGCAGTCCCCCGGCGCGTCGATGACGAAGGAAGAAAAGATCCGCATCGCGAAGCAACTGGAGCGCATGAAGGTCGACGTGATCGAGGCAGGCTTCGCCGCCAGCTCGAACGGCGACTTCGACGCGATCAACACGATCGCATCGCTCGTGAAGGACAGCACGGTCTGCTCGCTCGCGCGTGCGAACGACAAGGACATCCAACGCGCTGCCGATGCGCTGAAGCCGGCGAACCAGTTCCGCATCCACACGTTCATCGCGACGTCGGCGCTGCACATGGAAAAGAAGCTGCGCATGACGCCGGAGCAGGTCTACGAGCAGGCGCGCCTCGCGGTGCGCTTCGCGCGCAAGTTCACCGACGACGTCGAGTTCTCGCCGGAAGACGGCAGCCGCTCGGATATCGATTTCCTCTGCCGCGTGCTCGAAGGTGTCATCGAAGAAGGCGCGCGCACCATCAACATCACGGATACGGTCGGCTACGGGATTCCGGAGCATTACGGCAATCTCGTCAAGACGCTGCGCGAGCGCGTGCCCAATTCCGACAAGGCCATCTGGTCGGTTCACTGTCACGACGACCTCGGCCTCGCGGTCGCGAACTCGCTCGCCGGCGTGCAGATCGGCGGCGCGCGTCAGGTCGAATGCACGATCAACGGTCTGGGCGAGCGCGCGGGCAACACGTCGCTCGAAGAAATCGTGATGGCCGTCAAGACGCGCAAGGACTACTTCGGCCTCGATGTCGGCGTCGACACGACGCAGATCGTTCCCACGTCGAAGCTCGTCTCGCAGATCACCGGCTTCGTCGTGCAGCCGAACAAGGCGGTGGTCGGCGCGAATGCCTTCGCGCACGCATCGGGCATCCATCAGGACGGCGTGCTGAAGGCGCGCGACACTTACGAAATCATGCGCGCGGAAGACGTGGGCTGGGCCGCGAACAAGATCGTGCTCGGCAAATTGTCCGGCCGTAACGCGTTCAAGCAGCGTCTGGAAGAACTCGGCGTGACGCTCGAATCCGAAGCCGACGTGAACGCCGCATTCGCGCGCTTCAAGGAGCTCGCCGACCGCAAGGCCGAAATCTTCGACGAAGACATCATGCAGATCGTCTCCGAGGAATCCGCCGAGGCGCAGGCGAAGGAGCACTTCCGCTTCGTATCGATGAAGCAGCATTCGGAGACCGGCGAGCAGCCGCAAGCGAAGGTCGTGTTCGCGGTGGAGGGCAACGAAGTCACGGGCGAGGCGGGCGGCAACGGTCCCGTCGACGCGACGCTGCACGCGATCGAATCGAAGGTGTCGAGCGGCGCGGAACTCGTGCTGTATTCGGTGAACGCGATCACGACCGGCACGCAGGCGCAGGGCGAAGTGACGGTGCGTCTGTCGAAGAGCGGGCGCATCGTGAACGGCGTGGGCACCGATCCGGACATCGTCGCGGCGTCGGCGAAGGCTTACATCGCCGCATTGAACAAGCTGCATTCGAAGGTCGAGAAGCTCAATCCGCAGCTTTGATGTTCGAACGCGGTTTCGGCTGAAAAGCAAAAAGCCCTCGCGAGAGGGCTTTTTGCATGGTGCGGCGCGGATGTCGTCAGAACAGATTGCGCCGGTCGGGATCGTGCAGCGGGTCGGGTGTCTTCTGCGTCATGCGCAGAATGCCCTGATCGTCGAAGTAGAAGTTGTACATCAGGTACCAGATGTTCGCTTCCATGTAGCGATAGGTCCAGACTTCGCGCTTCATCAGCGGAAAGTACGAAGTCTCGACTGGACGCCCGAAGTTCACGAGCACGTCCTTTCTCGTCCACGTACCGATCTGCGCCTTGTAGAACTCGTTCTCGTCGAGCACCTGCCTGACGCTGACGATCCTGCCGGACGCGTCGATATCGGCGGCGGTGGTGAATTCGCCGAGCGGCTGCGTCGGCCACATCAGGCGCTTGCCGCCGTTGGGCAGATCGTAGACTTCGCGCGGCGGGCCGAGGCGGGTCGTGATCGCCGATGCATCCGCGCCGGTCTGATAGTTCTGCCACGGCTGCGCGCAGGCCGTGAGGAGCAGCGCGACGCCTGCGCCCGCGAGCGCGCCGCGCAGACGGTTGAATGGGTGCAGCATGGTAGCCTCCGCGTGCCGAATCGTTCGATGTTTCCTGTGATTTTGACACGCGCGCGCGGCAAAACATTCGCCATGACGTCGCGGCATTCGAGCGGATGTGTCGGCAATGCCGGACTTGCGCGGCGAACGCACCGCGGCCTATGATCCGCGCTTTCGGCGGATCGACGCAAACCCATGAAGAAACGAATCAGCGTGCGCGCGACGCGATGGCTGCGCTCTGTGGCATCGACGTGTCTGGCATTGTCCCTGACGGCGAACGCGGCCGATCTGCCGCCCATCAAGCTCGCGCTGATCGAGGGCATGTCCGGTCCGTTCGCGAACGCTGGCGCGATGGTCGAGCGCAATCTGCGCTTCGGCGTGGAGCGCGTGAACGCGAAGGGCGGCGTGAAGCTCGCCGACGGCGTGCATCCGCTGCAACTCGTCGTGCTCGACGGCCGTGGCAGCAGCGAAGCGAGTCTCGTGCAACTGCGCGCGGCGATCGACGATCGCATCGGCTACGTCATGCAGGGGAACAGTTCGGCGGTGGCGGCGGCGCTCGTCGCGGCGGTCGACAGGCAGAACGCGCGCGAGCCCGACCGGCGCGTGATGTTCCTCAACTATTCCGCCGACGATCCCGCGCTCACCAACGACGCGTGCAGCTTCTGGCACTTCCGCTTCGACGCTCACGCCGGCATGCGTATGGACGCGCTCGCCGATGCGCTCGAGGACGATCGCGCGGTGAAGAAGGTCTATCTGCTGAATCAGGATTACAGCTTCGGCCACGACGTGAGCCGCGAGGCACAGCGCGCGCTGAAGGCGCGGCGGCCGGATGTCACGATCGCGGGCGACGAGTTTCATCCGATCGGCCGGGTGAAGGATTTCGCGCCCTATATCGCGAAAATCCGTGCAAGCGGGGCGGACGCCGTGGTCACCGGCAACTGGGGCAACGATCTCACGCTGCTCGTGAAAGCAGCGCGCGAGCAGGGCCTCGACACGAAGTTCTATACGTTCTACGGCAATAGTCTGGGCGCGCCGGCTGCGCTCGGCGATGCGGGCGTGAAGCGCGTGATCGCGGTGGCCGACTGGCATCCGAACGCGGGCGGCGCGGCGTCCGACGCGTACTATCGCGCTTTTCGCGCCCGTTATCCGGCCGCCGCGGACGACTATCTGGTGGCGCGCATGCCGCTGATGATCGAAATGCTCGCCGCCGCGATGTCGCGCGCCGGCAGTGCGGACCCGCTTGCGGTGGCGCGCGCGCTTGAAGGCATGAAATTCGACGGCGAAGGTTTCCACGCAATGACCATGCGCGCCGACGATCATCAGGTGATCCAGCCCCTTTATGTCATGGAGATGGACAAAGCGGGCACGAAGGGCGTGGCTGTCGATAACGAAGGCTCCGGCTACGGCTTTCGCACGCTGCTCGCCGTCGCCGCAGACAAGACCGTTCAGCCGACGACCTGCAAGATGACGCGCCCTGCGCGCTAGGCATCTTCGGTGAGGCGCGTTGTGCTATACTTCGCGCTTCGTCTTTGGTTTGGCCGAAGCGAAAACCGAAACTTGTAAATCCACGGCACGGCCTTTCTTCCGTGACCGCCTGTCTGTATCAAAGGAAAAGCAAATGTCCGTAGCAGAAGTCAAGAAATCCGATATCGTCGCTGAATACGCGCGCGGCGCCAACGACACCGGCTCCCCCGAAGTGCAGGTCGCACTGCTCACGAGCCGCATCAACGAACTGACCGTCCACTTCAAGTCGCACTCGAAGGATCACCATAGCCGCCGCGGCCTGCTGCGCATGGTGAGCCGTCGTCGCAAGCTGCTCGACTACCTGAAGGGCAAGGACGCGGATCGTTATCGCTCGCTGATCGAGAAGCTGGGTCTGCGCAAGTAATTGGCGCCAAGCGGCCAGCGTTCCAACGAAGTGCCTGTGTCAGTCCGCTGATACAGGCATTTTGTTTTTGTACGTTCCGGTCGCGAAGTGGTGCCCGATCGTAATTTCCGGCGGTCGGCCCACCGTAGTCGGTTGTTTCGGCAGGTCATAGGCTTTACCCGGATGCATCGTCCGGTTCGACACCCGGTCCGGCCTCGCGGCAGAGCTTTGTGTCATTCCATCGCGGCGCGTGCCGCGCACGTTGGGCGGGCCCCGCGCTGGAATGGCATAACACACCTCTCAAGCGTGGCTCGCGGCCGCCCCAGCCAGCGCCAGATGAAGCGGCGCGGCGCAACGTAGAAGGAGTCACAATGTTCAATAAAATCGTCAAAGAATTTAAGTGGGGACAGCACAATGTCCGCCTGGAAACGGGTGAGATCGCTCGTCAGGCAAGCGGCGCGGTGATCGTCGATGTCGAAGACACCGTCGTGCTCGCGACCGTCGTCGGCGCGAAGACCGCCAAGCCGGGCCAGGACTTCTTCCCGCTGACCGTCGATTACCTCGAAAAGACCTACGCCGCCGGCAAGATTCCGGGCGGCTTCTTCCGCCGCGAAGGCCGTCCGTCGGAAGGCGAGACGCTGATCTCGCGCCTGATCGACCGCCCGCTGCGTCCGCTGTTCCCGGAAGGCTTCTATAACGAAGTGCAGGTCGTGATCCACGTCCTGTCGCTGAACCCGGACGTTCCGGCGGACATTCCCGCGCTGATCGGCGCATCCGCCGCGCTGGCCGTGTCGGGCCTGCCGTTCAACGGTCCGGTCGGCGCCGCGCGTGTCGCCTACATCAACAACGAGTACGTGCTGAACCCGACGCGCCCGCAGATGAAGGAATCGGCGCTCGACCTGATCGTCGCCGGCACCGAGCGCGCCGTGCTGATGGTGGAATCGGAAGCGCAGCAACTGAGCGAAGAAGTGATGCTCGGCGGCGTCGTGTTCGGTCACGAGCAGATGCAGACGGCCATCGACGCGATTCACGAACTCGTGCGCGAAGGCGGCAAGCCGGAATGGGACTGGAAGCCTGCCGCGAAGAACGAAGCGCTCATTTCGCGCGTGACGGAAATCGCCAAGTCGGAACTGGAAGCGGCTTACCAGTTGCGCAACAAGCAGGCGCGTTCGACCAAGCTGAAGGAAGTCTACGCAGCGACCTCCGCGAAGCTCGCCGAGGAAGCAGTGGTGGCCGATGCGGCAACCATCGGCAACGTCCTGTTCGACATCGAAGCGAAGATCGTCCGCTCGCAGATCCTCAACGGCGAACCGCGTATCGACGGCCGCGACACGCGCACGGTGCGTCCGATCGAAATCCGCACGGGCGTCCTGCCGCGTACGCACGGCTCGGCGCTCTTCACGCGCGGCGAAACGCAGGCGCTGGTCGTCGCGACGCTCGGCACGAAGGGCGATGAGCAGAACATCGACGCGCTCGAAGGCGAATACCGCGAGCGCTTCATGCTCCACTACAACATGCCTCCGTTCGCGACCGGCGAAACGGGCCGCGTCGGCTCGCCGAAGCGTCGTGAAATCGGTCACGGCCGACTGGCCAAGCGCGCGCTGGTCGCGTGCCTGCCGAGCGCCGACGAATTTGGCTACTCGATCCGCGTCGTGTCGGAAATCACGGAATCGAACGGTTCGTCGTCGATGGCTTCGGTCTGCGGCGGCTGCCTCGCGCTGATGGACGCCGGCGTGCCGATGAAGGCGCACGTCGCGGGCATCGCGATGGGCCTGATCCTCGAAGGCAACAAGTTCGCGGTTCTGACCGACATCCTCGGCGACGAAGATCACCTCGGCGACATGGACTTCAAGGTGGCCGGCACGGCGCAAGGCGTGACCGCGCTGCAGATGGACATCAAGATCCAGGGCATCACCAAGGA
>Ga0160447_100920_pt1 | contig 12389 bp, 9 predicted proteins | sample HID1973K_E1MG_FD_108222 | JGI IMG/M metagenome (GOLD analysis project Ga0160447, IMG submission 108222) | Enriched mosquito-associated microbial communities from UW Madison campus, WI, USA - HID1973K_E1 MG | ecosystem: Host-associated > Arthropoda: Insects > Digestive system > Unclassified ...
CGCTCACGCAGCGCATCATGCGGCGCGATGACTTCGCGTACTTTGGGTTGATCGGCTCGAAGACGAAGCGCGTGAAGTTCGAGCGGCGTTTGATGGAGCGCGGTGTGGCGGCGGATCGGCTGGCGGAGATCACGTGTCCGATCGGCGTGGAAGGAATCGTCGATAAAGCGCCGTGGTCGATCGGGCTGGCGGTCGCGGCGCAGTTGCTGAGGGTGAGGGAGATGACGGCGCGGTTGGGGATGTCGGCGGGGAAGGTAAATCGAATATTGGTGTGAATTCGTTCGATGAGGTGCGACGCTTCGAAAGCGTCAAATAATACGAATTAAGAGATATCGGCTGTGGAGCATCGTTTCTGGTCCTTATCATCTCTCGACCCGGACGGCGAATGAGCCGTCTCCGACTCGCTTTTTTTGTAGGCGAGCGCGGCGAGGCCGATAACATGAGGGACCGAAAATGGATTTCACAGACAATAAAGGCGAAGCAGTTGCGTCGGGCAACGGGCTTGGCAACGCTGATCGCGCTAACGCCCTTCGGCGAACTCAGCATGCGGTCAGGGCCGCGATAACCGCCGTCACCCTCGTAAATCCGCAGAGCACTGAAGAGCTCTCCAAACGAGAGCAGTCAGCCAGGGACTTCACGCATTCGGTTCAAGGGCGGATCGTAATCGCATTACATCAGTATCTTTATTCCCAAGGCGTGTTCGTCCTGAGATCGGACCTCTCGAAAGCGCTCGCTCAGCCGGAGCAACAGCAGTTTCTCGCGAGGCTCGCTGACGAGTTCGAGATTATGAATAGGGCAGTGCGTCTCGCGGCGGATATAGGTTCTATATCGCTGGCCGAAAAGCAGAAAGCGATGACGGCACTGTATGAAATTGAAGCGAAGTGTGCCGATGCACATGGCGACCGTAGCGCACTCGAGGGCGCCGCTGTTTCTCTGCAAAAGAGCATCCGCGCATGGCCAGGTCAACCTCGCTTTATCGGCCTTGCAATTCTGGCGTTCATCGGATGCGGGGCGTTATATGCGCGCAGCTATCCTTTTGGTCTTACGCTTTTGGCGATTGCGGTGCTGCTGGGGGCCAGCAGGTTGAGAGCGTTCGAGCGCAGCAAGCGCGAAGTGCTGGCGCGAATTATCCAAGTGAACGGGCAATTCGAGTCATTGGTAACAGATGAGATTTCGGAAAGGCCGGTCTTCTCAAAGGGTGAGGACCGAGCCAAGGTGAAAGCGACGGCGCTAGGAGTAATTAGCGCAATCACCGCGACGACTGCGTTGATTTTTGGGGTCCAGCGGGGGGCGGCTGATGTTTCGCAGTCCGCGCGGCAGCAAGCCTCGGCTAACTCGTCAGGGCAATCTGCCCCCGCGGCGACTCTGCGGGCAAACGAACCGATGCCCGCTTTCGAATGGCTGATCGGCAAGGCGCCTTCGGCCGTAGTCGACGACCCGCGATTTCGTGCGGCATTCAGCAGGGTTGGACCAAAAGAGTGGAGGCGAATCTCAGAACGCCTGGATGTAAGTGACGCAAGCGGGATTCAACTAAAGAACGGGTTCTACTTTGCGGAGGGCTGCAAAGCGCACTTTTGCGGATCGGACATCGCCGCCTTTGCGATCGATGCGAGTACGGGTAAAGGCGATGTGCTGTACAGGACGACCTTCGACCAGCCATTGGGAAAAAGCATCACGCGTACTTTTTCGTGGGCAAACATGCCGAGTAGCGCAACACCCTTGGCTCCATGGGCGGCTCTGAACAACATGTAAGCAATTGCGCGGGTGAGCTCGGTGTGGCGGCTGATGCGGGAAGGCAGCGGTCGTCCTCTCACCGTTGCCCCTCGGTATTAAGCCAAGCCATTCGCCGCCCGAAACCTTCCCGGCGCAACCCCATAAAGCTCCTTGAACCGCTTCGAAAACGCCGCCTCGGATTGATAACCCACATCCGCCGCCACATCCGCGATACTCTTTTTCGTATGCGTGAGCATCGTGCTCGCGAGCTGCATGCGCACGTGGCTCAGCAACGCGAGCGGTGAGCTATCCGAATGCGCCGAGAACGCGCGCATGAACGTCGCGCGCGACATCGCCGCTTCCTTCGCCAGCATTTCCAGCGTCCACGGCTCGGCGGGCCGTTCCAGCATCGCGATGATTGACGCGCCGAGCCGTCGATTCGCCAGCAAGCCGAGCACGCCCGCGAGCGAGGGCTGTCCGTCGAGCCATGCGCGCAGCACCATCGTGAAGAGCGCAGTCGACAGCGCCGTGACGATCGACGGCGCGCCCAGTTGCGCTTCTTCCGCCTCGCGGCGCATCGTCTGGACGAGCGGCGCAAGGTAGGTCGCCGATGCATCGGCAAACGACACATGCACGACATTCGGCAGCACATCGATCAGCAGCGCGCGCGGGGCATAGAGGAATCGCCCGCACAGCAAGTCCACGCCCGGCTGCCGCCCGCCGCAATTGCTCTCCACCGTGACCGCGCCGTTATGGCGCACTTCCATCTCCGTCTTTGCCGCCCCTTTCTCACGAGGCTGAATGCTCAGCACGTGCGCGTCTCCGCGCGGCAGAAAGAAAATGTCGCCCGCCCGCAGCTCCAGCGGCGCATGACCTTTCCGAAGCACCATGCACGCGCCATCGAGCACGACGTGGTACACCGCTTCGCCGGCGGGCGCGGGCGCGTGATCGAGCTCCAGCGGGCCGCTCAACAGGCAGCGCAGATCGAGCGTGCCGGAGAGGCTCGCGAGCTGGATCAGTTTGTCGAGTGCGTCCATGAGAGCAGGTCGGGCCGAGGATATCGTTCCGGATAGTACCGAAGTCCCGCCAGGCGTGCGTTACTTCTCGACTTCGCCCAGTTCGCGGGTTTCGTCTGCCGAAGACGCCGCGACGGCCTTCTTGCCGGTGAGCGAATCGGACACCGTCGACATCAGCGTGCGCAGCCAAGCGACATCCGTCGGCTGATCGGGCTGCGGCACCGAAAGCTGATAGCACTTGATGCGCGGAAACGGCACCGGCGAGTCGAGCACCGCGAGCGGCAGCATCGCCGCATAGTGCTGCGCGAAGCGGCGCGGCGCGGTGAAGATGAGATCCGACTGCAACAGCACCTGCGGCACGAGGCCGAAGTAGGGGATCGTCGTGACGATGCGACGCTCGATGCCCGCGCGTGCGAGGCCGATGTCGATCGGATGCCGCCTGCCGCCGCTATACGGCGTCGGCGCGAGATGCGCGGCGAGCGCATAGCGTTCCGCCGTCAGCGGCTCGCGCGCGAGCGGATGGTTCGCCCGCATGAGGCAGACGAATACGTCGGTGAACAGGTCCTGGCGCTCGAAGCGCGGCTCGGGTTTCGTCCAGTTGGCGACCATCAGATCGATTTCGCCTTCGTCGAGCATGCGCTCGTGGTCGCGCATCGGCGTCAGCGACTCGATCTCCAGACGCGCATTGGGCGCCGCATCGCGAAAAGCCGCGACGAGGGTCGGCATGAAGAAATCGTTCAGGTAATCGGGCGCGGCGACGCGGAAGGTGCGGCGCGAGCTTTCCGGATCGAAATCGCCGTGCGGCGTCGCGACGAATTCCACTTCCCGCAATGCGCGTTGCGCGGGCGCGAGCAGCGACTCGCCGTACTCGGTCGGCACCATGCCCTGCTTGCCGCGCACGAGAATCGGATCGTTCAGGATTTCGCGCAGGCGCCGCAACGCGGTGCTGATCGCCGGCTGCGTCTGGTTCAGCCGCTGCGCGGTCTGGGTCACGCTGCGCTCCAGCAACAGGGTGCGCAATACGCGGATGAGCCAGATGTCGAGTGAGTCGGCGGGATCGTTCATGGCCTGCGAAGCGGTTGTATTCAGGACGCGCGGGCGCGAACTCGCGATCCCTCACCCGAAGTTAAACGCTTATCCATTTTTGACGCCATAGCGAGCGCGCTATGCACGGCATAGGCGCGCCCGCCAGCCCTGCGGCATTCAGCCGAAATCGGCGTCTCGCGGCGCGATCGGCAGCGCGCTGATGCGCTTCACTTCCGCGCCGTCGAGCCAGTTCGGCGAGCGCGCCACGTAGAGCACCATCGGCAGCGTGTCCTCGCCCCAGAAGATCTGATCGTTGACGAGGAAGGTCGGCACGCCGAATACGCCCATCGACACGGCGCGGTCGTTGTTGTCGCGCAGCTTCGCCTTGATGTCCTCGTCCTCGATGCGCGTTTCGCCTTCCGGCATGCCCACGCGCTCGCATAACGCACGAAATCCCTCCGGCGTCGCGGGATCGCGCCCCTCGCGCCAGATGTAGCGGAAAATTTCGCGCACGCGGGCGATCTCGCCGTTCGCCAGCACGGCGAGCCGCAGCGCTTTGGACGGATCGAACGGATGCGCGGGCGGCATCTTGAACGGAATGCCCAGTTGTTCGGCGCGGAACAGCGCGTGCCGGTAGGTGAAGACGCGTTTGGAGGGAATCGTCGCGGCGTGCGGCTGGCCCCAGCGGTCGAGCAGCTTCATCAACTGGACGGGCACGAGCTCGAACGGCATGTCCGGCCATTTTTCATGCTGTTCCAGCAGCAAGTACGAAAACGGCGAAATGAAGTCGAAGAAAAAGTACGGCTGACCATGACTGGTCGAATGCGGGGCACTCATGTTCCCTTCTCCCTGAGATTCCTTGGCTCTGCTCGCGCCAGCGCTCGCCCGAGCCTCATCTGTTCGTTTTTTGTCGTGTCCTGCATGGCGGATGCGACGCGCGCGGCGCTGCATCCCTTCAATAGATATTACGTGCTGCCTTGTTCCGTGTCTGCCCGCGCAGCGACACCGGACGTATCCGGTTGCGCCACGTTGCGCGTAGGGGCTTGATCGGCCTGCGCGACGGGCGCGTGCGCGAGTCGCTGCCGCACGAAGCCGATGTGCTCGCGCAACACGTAGAACTGATCCGCGAACGCGAGCGGCATCTTCATGCGATTCACCGCCGATTCGATCGCGTCGATGCGGTCGAGCAGGGCATCGCGCTGAGCGGTATCGGGGCCGCTGATCGCTTCGCGCTCTATCGCAATCAGCGCGCCATACCAGCGATAGATACGCGATTTCACGCGCCAGCGGTACAGCCCCGGCACGAGCCGCAAGCCCGGAATCAGCACCACGATCAGCGGCACCAGCAGAACGAGCACGCGATCGGCGAGACTCGCGAGCCAGAACGGCAGCGTGCGGTACAGGAAGCTCTTGCCCGATTTGTAATACCGCTCGGCGTTGTCGCTGATGCGGAATTCGTGCACGAGCGGTGCAGGGAATTCGTTGGCGCGCTGCAGCAGATTGGCGCGCCCGTGCACCTCGCGCGCGGCTTCGATCAGCAGGTCGGAGAGCGCCGGGTGCAGGCTGTCGCGCGCGACCAGCTCGGCTGTCGGCGCGATCATGTGGACCGGGCGCGGCGGCAGGTTGCGGGAGAAATCGAACGCGCCCATCGGCAGCTCGATTTCCGTCAGGTACGGAAAGCGGCGCGCGTAAGCATCGGCCTGAACGAAATCCATGAAGCGGATGCCCGTCGTGCGCAGAAGTTTCGCCATCGTCGGCGGCTGGGCGGAATCGCCGGTCAGAAAGACGGCGTCGATCCGGCCGTCTTCGAGCGCTTTCGCGGCTTCGTCGCCGGCGAGCGGCAGCAGTTCCGTGTCGCCGCCCGGTTCGATGCCGTTCGCCTTCAGCATGTTCAGTGCGAGCACGCGCGTGCCGCTGCCTTCCGCGCCGATCGCGAGCCGCTTGCCCTTCAGCTCCGACAAACGGGTGACGGGCGTCGCGCCGCGATAGAACACCGCGAGCGGCACGTAGGACACGCTGCCGAGCGATTCCAGATTGTCGTGCGTCGCGCCGGGCTTGGTCAGGCCGCCCTGCACGAAACCGACATCGACATTCGATTTCGGATCTTCGAGACGCGTCAAGTTGTCGAGCGAGCCTTGCGTTTCCAGCACGTTCAGCGTCACGCGGTTGCGCGCGAGGATAGCCTTGTATTTCTGCGCGCTGGACCAGAACGAACTGCCTTTCGGCCCGGCGGCGATGGTCAGCGTGCTCGGCGGCGCGGGCTGGATCAGCCGCACGGCCACATAGAGCGCGACCGCGCAGACGAGCAGGATCGGGCCGAAGGTGAGCGCGAGGTCGCGCCAGGAAATCGCGACAAAGCGCGCGACGATCCGCTGCTGCGGCTTGCCGCGCGGTGGGACGTCCGGATCGGTGCCCGGATTGTTTCCTGAAGGGTGGGTCATCTCGTCGGTTTGCAAAACTGTGTGCCCGCGAGCTTACCCGATCGCGATGCGCGGACATCTCCTCGAACGGCTTCTGCATGACGCGCGAGCGGCGCGTCCGGGCGGCCGGCATGGCGTCGATGGTACATGAGATCGATGGGCGTCCGGACGCGCCGCCCGGCGCGCATCGCGTGTGACGGATGTGTGTCCGCGCCGGCGATGCTGTTGCGCGAGCGCGGCTTCGCGCAGGGCCGCGTCGTTAAAAGCTTTGCGCTTATTGCCGCGCTGGGCTAAATTGACGTTCGCCACCGCACGACAAGGCTTCGCGCGCCGCAACCCGGAATGTGGGTTCGTGAGTCGCGCCGGGAAGCCGCCATGCGGCAGGTCATATTCGAGCCGACGGGTTTTTTCGCCCGACCAACCGGCCGCAGTTTGTTTCTTTCGCCAGTCTCTCGCAGCACCGTGAGCCGCATTCGCCGGCTTGCCGCCGTCATGCCTGCGCCTTTTCGGGCCTCGGGCGCGCGTGGCCACGGGCAGTCGCTCGAAGTCGTCGCCCTGCCGCTGGGAATGCGGCCCGGTTTTGAAGTGCAAACCGAGCGAAGTAGCAACTGTGCGAAGTCAACAAGCGAAACAAAAGGAGAAATCATGAAAGCAGTCGATCTGTTAAAGGCGCTGGGTGTCGTAGTGTGCGTGGCCGTGGCTTCGAGCGCCTACGCCCAATCGAGCGACGCGGCGGCCACGAGCGCCGATTCGGCGGCGCAGGCGAAAGCCCAGAAATCCGCGACCAAGAAGACCGACCGCAAGCTCGGCTACGACGTGCGCCGCGCGTTGTCGAAGGCGCAGGGCTTCGATGTGTCGAACGTGTTCGTGCGCGCACGCAGCGGCGCGGTCACGCTGACCGGCACGGTGCCGGAAGGCGGCCAGATCGCCCAGGCCGAAGAAGTGGCGAAGGGCGTGCCGGGCGTGAAGTCGGTTTCCAACAAGATCACCCTCGGCGTGCAAGGCGGCGGAGGTTAATAGCGCGAGTCAGTAGAAGCCAGCGGCGTCGCGCGACTGCCGCTGGCTTCGCTCGTCACGCGGGTGCTTGAAACGGGCTCCGGCTTTCCCGCCGGAGCCCGTTGTCGTTTGGCGCTTTCGTTCGCTGCGGCGAGCGACGATAACGCGCGATACTCGCACTATCGGACGCGTTGCAGTCATCAGGTTGCACCACTCATCGGAACGTATGGCGGAGACCCACAATGAAAAGATTCGCGCGTACCCAGAGGTTGCAGACTTTGCAGAACGTACCGCGCACGGCCGCGCTCGGCGCGCTGGCGGTGCTCGTCGCGGTGGCGCTCGCCGCATGTCACGGCGGCGACGACGATAACGGCGGCAGCAGCCAGCCGACCAACACCTTGCCGAGCTTCGTCTCCGGCTCGGTCAACACGCAGACTTACGACGGCGTATCGGACGACCTGCTCACGGCGGGTCTCGGCAAGACGGGCCTCGCGTCGGCGACCGCGCCTTCGTTCGCCAAGCCGGCAGCGCCGACGGCAGCCGAATTGCGCCGGCTCGCGATCTATTCGAACTACCGCGCGCTCGTCGATATGTCGGCGAACGGCGGCTATGGTCGCTTCTGGGGACCGAATGTCGATCTGAACGGCAACGACACGCTCGGCGAAGGGAAGATCGCGGGCAAGGAATACATCGCTTACGCCGACGACGGCAGCGGCATGCAGAACGTCAGCCTGCTCGTGCAGATTCCGCAAAGCTTCAACCCCGATCAGCCGTGCATCGTCACGGCGACGTCGTCGGGATCGCGCGGCGTCTATGGCGCGATCTCGGCGGCGGGCGAGTGGGGCCTGAAGCGCGGCTGCGCGGTGGCCTACACCGACAAGGGCAGCGGCAACGGCGGCCACGAATTGGCCACCGATCTCGTCACGCTGATCGACGGCACGCTCGCCGGCGCCAGCATCGCCGGGACCAAGGCGATCTTCAAGGCGAACGTGAGCGCGTCGGCGCTGTCTTCGTTCAATTCGGCGTTCCCGAATCGCTACGCGTACAAGCACGCGCATTCGCAACAGAATCCGGAAAAGGACTGGGGCAAGAACACCTTGCAGGCGATTCAGTTCGCGTACTGGGCGCTCAACGACATGTTCGGCGCGGTCAGCGGTTCGAGCCATCAGGTGCGCTACAACAAGGGCAGCATCACGACGATCGCGGCGTCGGTGAGCAACGGCGGCGGCGCGTCGCTGGCGGCGGCGGAGCAGGATAGCGATGGCTGGATCACGGCGGTCGTCGTCGGCGAGCCGCAGATCAATCTGAATCTGCCGTCGCAGGTTTCGGTGCGGCAGGGCGGCTTGCCGGTCGGCTCGTTCGGGCGGCCGCTCGCGGATTACATGACGCTCGCCAATCTGCTGCAGCCCTGCGCGGCGCTCGCGCCCGCCGCGGCCGGCGCGCCGTATCTGACGGCGCTGCCCCTGGCGACCACCAACGCGATCCGCACGGCGCGCTGCGCGACGCTCGCCGCGAGCGGGCTCATCACGGGCGGCAATACCGTCGCGCAGGCGACCGACGCGCTCAACCAGTTGCATCAGGCGGGCTACGAGACCGACTCCGACACGCTCCATGCGCCGATGTGGGATTCGCAGGCCGTGCCGGCCGTCGCCGTCACCTATGCCGACGCGTACATGACCGCGAGCGTGCTCGACAACCTGTGCAACTTCAGCTTCGGCACGACCAACGCGGTGACGGGCGCGGCGGGCGTCGCGCCGCTCGTCTCGCCGATGCCGACGCTCTTCGGCAACGGCAACGGCGTGCCGCCGACGAACGGCATCAACCTGGTCTACAACGCGGGGACGACGGGCGCGGCGGATCATCGGCTGGCGACGCCCGATGCCAGCTACGCGGGCGCCGCATGCCTGCGCTCGCTGTGGACCAACGGCAATGCGACGATGGTGGGCAGCGTGAACGCGATCCGCGTGAACGCGAACCTGCGCGGCAAGCCCGCGATCATCGTGCAGGGCCGCGCCGATGCGCTCGTGCCGATCAACCATGCGTCGCGCCCGTATCTCGGCGCGAATCGCGTGGCGGAGGGCAACAACAGCCAGCTTTCGCTCTACGAGATCACGAACGGTCAGCACTTCGACGCGTTCCTGAGCGTGGCCGGCTTCGACACGCGCTTCATTCCGGTCCACTACTACAACATTCAGGCGCTCAACCTGATGTGGAATCACCTGAAGAACAACGCGCCGCTGCCGCCTTCCCAGGTGGTGCGCACGGTCGCGCGGGGCGGCGCGGCGGGATCGGCGCCCGCGCTCACGACGTCGAATCTGCCGCCGATCGCCACCGATCCGGGCGCGAACGCCATCACCACGGCGGGCGGCATCGTCAACGTGCCGAACTGACGCGGCGCGTGGCTTATTGAGTCGCGGTGGTTCGCGGCGCGGCGGGCGTCGCGGCCGCCGCAGCCGCGGGGACGTCCGACGCACCAGCCGCAACCGCATCGGATGCCTGGATCGCCGTTGCGGCGGCCGGCGTCTGCACGACGATCGGTGTCGGCGTGAGCTCGGGCGAGCTGACGATGAGCGACGGCACGAGCGGCTTGCTCTTCACTTCGTCGGCTGCGACGGGCGCGCTGCGCGGCACCGTGTTCAGATAGTGACCCATCAGGTTGAAGAAGCGGTCGTAGAACTTGCCGGCGGGCACGGTCTCGCTCGAAATCTTGACCATCGCGTCGCTATTCGAGCGGATCGGCAGCGACAGCGAGCCGAGCACGCTCAACCCGACGCTCGCCGACGTATCGCTTTTCTTGAGCGCATAGCCGTCCTGCACGGCGTTCACATACGCGATGCTCTGATTGGTCGCGTTCTCGCCGGGCGTGCACACCACATGGAAGGACACGACGACGTGCGTTTCGGCGCTCGGCTGGAAGTTCTTGGTCGCGTCGACGGTGTCGGGCTGGCCCATCGTCGTGAGAAAGCCTTGCGACAGCAGCGCGCGGCGCGCGGCCTCGCAGGTTTCGTTCACGGTTGCGTCGAAATTGCGCGCGAAAGGGCTCGCGCCAGTGTTGAAAAGCTCCTGCTGATAACTCGGCGCGACCGAGCCTCGGCCTCCGCAGGCAGCGAGGGAGATGAGTCCGAGGGAAGCGAAAACGAGGCGCAGCGACGGCATGGGCATGAGGCAGCGGATCCAAAATTTGTGTCAACGGCAGACACAAATTGTAGTGCCGCCGGACTGGCCGATGAAAAAGCGCAGTCTGAAAACATCGTCGAATCCGAGGTTTACAGCGTGATGAAAGCGAGCCGGACGGGCCGATTCACCGGTCTGGAAAGCGCAAAGCCCGGCGCGCGGCCGGGCGTTCATTACTGCGCGAGAAGCGGCTTACGGACGATTGATGTCGACCGGATTCGCGGCCTCCGGGCGGACGATCCGATTGAGAAAGCCCGACCGGCTAGCGTGACCCGACGCCGATGCGCCTTCGCTCGCACCGCCGTACGACGACGCGGCGGCGCCTTGCTGCGCGGCGACGCGGGCTTCGGCGCGCTGGATATCGGCCGGGTAAGTGGTCTGATCGGCCGCCGGGTTGTAGCCCGCGCGTTCGAGCTGGACCAGTTCGGCGCGCACCTGCGCGCGGGTGACCGGGCCGTCTTCACGCGCCTGGGCGAACCCGGGAGCGGCGAGAACGGCAACGATGGCGATGGCGGGAACGATGGACTTGAACATGATGACCTCCGAATGCTGACTTGGGGAACGTCGCGGTGTGGTGAGGTTTCTCTCCACTTGCTTCGTCGTTGAGAGGCAGTGTAGGACGCGGTTCTGTAGGTAAAAACCCTGATTCACCCAAATCAGAATTCCCGGATTGACATTAATCGCTTCAATCAAAACGGTCCGCCGATTGACGGCAGGCCGACATGCTATCTTTTAAGTGACTCGGATTCGTTCGCCCGGAGATATCGTGGACGTCGCCGCCTGGCTGCGCAGCCTCGGAATGGAACGGTACGAAGCGGCGTTCGTCGAGAACGCCATCGACGCCGACGTGCTGCGCAGCCTCACCGCCGACGATCTGAAGGATCTCGGAGTCGCATCGGTCGGGCATCGCCGGAAGTTGCTCGACGCGCTCGACGCGTTGCGCGCGCGAACGGCACCCTCAGGCGCCGTTACGAGCTCGAACGAGGCGACGGGAGAACGGCGGCAGGTCACGGTGCTCTTCGCCGATCTGTGCGGCTTCACGAAAATGAGCCGGGAAGCCGATCCGGAAGAAATTGTCGCCGTGCTCGATCGGTACTTCGAAAAGGTCGATCGCATCGTCGAGCAGCACGGCGGCTACATCGACAAGCATGTCGGCGACTCGATCATGGCGGTATTCGGCGCGCCGGTTTCGCATGGCAACGATGTCGAACGCGCCGTGCGCGCGGCCCTCGCGATCGGCGACGCGATGCCCGCGCTGTCTCGCGTGCTCGCTCGTTCGCTCTCGGTGCATATCGGCATTGCGGGCGGCGAGGTCGTCGCGAGCGGCACGGGAAGCGCCGCGCACCGCAAGTACACCGTGACCGGCGATACGGTCAATCTCGCCTCGCGTCTCACCGACGCGGCCGGGCGGTCGGAGATACTGATTTCCGCGGCCGTGCGACGCTCTCTGGCCGGGCGCGTCGAATGCGTCGAACGCGGCGCGCTGGCCGTCAAGGGTTTCGCGGAGCCGGTTTCGGTGTGGTGTATCGCGGGTCTTCGGCACGGCGCGCCGGATCGGCCGTTCATCGGCCGCATCGACGAACTGCGCGAGTTTCGCGCGATGCTGAACGCGTGCCGCGACGCCGGAACCGGAGGCACCGTTCTGCTGCGCGGCGAGGCCGGAATCGGCAAGACGCGCCTTCTCGATGAATTCAAACGCGAGGCGCACGATTCAGGCTTCCTGTGCCACGGCGGCCTCGTGCTCGATTTCGGCGCGGCCACCGGACGCGGCGCGATTCAGTCCATCGTGCGCGGGCTTCTCGCGCTCGACGATTCGACCGATGCAAATGCCTGCATAGAGCGTGCGATCGGCGACGGCCTGATCGATCGCGGCGACGCGCTTTTTCTCAAGGATCTGGTCGATGTGCCGATGTCGCTCGACGACCGCACGATCTACGAGGCGATGGACAACGCGATGCGCGTCAGCGGACGGCGAAATGTCGTGACCCGGCTCGTCGAGCGCGCGAGCCGGCGGCAGCCTCGACTGCTATCGGTCGAGGACATC
>Ga0160447_100921_pt1 | contig 12373 bp, 9 predicted proteins | sample HID1973K_E1MG_FD_108222 | JGI IMG/M metagenome (GOLD analysis project Ga0160447, IMG submission 108222) | Enriched mosquito-associated microbial communities from UW Madison campus, WI, USA - HID1973K_E1 MG | ecosystem: Host-associated > Arthropoda: Insects > Digestive system > Unclassified ...
ACGTCGCATCCATCGGCGCGGGGGGCGGAAGCATTGCCTCCGCCGTGTTCGGCGACATGGCTGTCGGTCCGCAAAGTGCCGGCGCCAATCCCGGTCCGGCCTGCTACGGACGTGGGGGCAAGCGTCCGACATCGACCGACGCCGACCTGGCACTCGGCGTCCTGGACCCAGACTACTTCATTGGCGGTCGCATGCGCCTCGACAAGGGCTTGGCGGAGACGGCGATTCGCGAGCATGTCGCCGAACCCCTGGGCCTCTCCGTGCGTGCGGCAGCCTGGGGCATCCGTGAGGTGCTCGACAACAAGATGGCGGACCTTCTGCGCAGGGTCACCATCGAGCGCGGCCACGACCCGCGGGACTTCGTCCTATATGCGAACGGCGGCGCCGGTCCTTCCCATGCATGGGTACTGGCACGCGAACTGGGACTCGACAAGTTCGTGGTGCCTGCGGCGGCAACGGCTCAATCCGCATTCGGTACTGCCAACAGTGCGCTGGGGTTCACGGTGACCAAGCCGTTCTATTTGCGTCTGGCCGGGCGCACGGAGCCGACCCCGGCTTCGCTGGACGCGCTGGGCAACACCCTCTACGGAGGAGTGGCTGATGCGCGTGCTGCTCTGGCGCAGGCGGACGCGAGCGACCTCGAATGCGAGGTCAGCATTGCCATCCGATACCGCGGCCAGGCGCACCACCTGGACGTGCCTCTGCGGAACCTCGACCCCAACGGTAGCTTCGCGCTCAAGGACTATCGCGGAGCCATCGAGAGCTTCGAGCAGTCCTACGAGGCCCTGTTCGGTCGCGGCGCCGGCTCTCGTGATGCTGGCTTCGAAATCCTCTCGATTCGCGTCATCGGCCGCGGTCTCCTACCCGTGCCTGACATGGTCGGCGAAGGGGAGCCCATGGTGGAAGTCGGCAAACGGGAAGTCGTGTTCGACGACCCCGAGCAACCGGTGCTGACAACCATCTACCGCACTACTTGGCCAAAGCCTGGCCAAGCCATCAACGGTCCGTGCATCGTCGAGTACCCGGGTCAGAGCGTGGTCGTGCCACCAGGCGCGGTCGCAGAAGCCGACCCGCGCGGCCACCTGGAAGTCCGTTTCAACGCCGCATCGGTGTGAGGTCCCTATGAGCAAAGAGAACACTGTGAAAGCCGAGCAGGCGACCCTGAACCCCATCACTTACGAAGTCATCCGCAACCGAATGATTGCGATGACGGAGGACATGCGCGTCGCGCTCCAAAGCGCTTCGGGGTCCCCAACGGTGACCGAGGCGTCCGACTTCTTCACCGGCATCTACCTGCCGGACGGCGCATTCGCATCGATGGGCTTCCAGGTCACCTACCAGGCGCCCGTGGTTGGCTCGCTGATTCGCCACATCACGTCCCGCCCGTACTTCGATGTGAAGGACGGTGACATGTACCTTGGCAATGACCCGTACGTCGGAGCTCTCCACCAAAACGACGTGCAGTTGGCCGGCCCCATCTTCGTGGACGGCGAGCTGATTGCATGGGCCGGCGTGGAGGCTCACGAAACGGACGTCGGCGGCATGGACTTCGCCAGCTGGTCCCCCAAGGCGAAGTCGGTGTACCAGGAGGGTATGCGCATTCCATGCGTCAAGCTCGTCGACGGCGGCGAGGTGCGGGAAGACGTTCTCGAGATGGTCCTGACGGCATCCCGACTGCCGGCCCAGCTCGGCCTGGACATTCGGGCCTTCATTGCCACCATCAATGTGGCGCGCGAGCGCACGGCGGCCTTGGTTCGTCGCTACGGGGCAGCCACCATCAAGGAGGTCATGCGCCGCATGATTTCCGCCTCCGAGACCCGCTTGAAGGCCCGGTTGATGGAACTGCCGGACGGCGAGTTCCGGGCTGTCGATTTCCTCGAGCACGATGGCCATGAGAACCGTCTGTACAAGGTCGACGTGAAGCTGACGAAGAGGGCGGACCGGCTGGTCTTCGACTTCGGCGGTTCTTCGGAGCAGGCCCCAGGGTTCATCAACTGCACGCGCGCCGGTCTACACGGTGGCGTCGCGGGTGGTCTCTTTCCAACACTCGCATACGACATCCCTTGGAACGAAGGCTTGCTCAACTGCTGCGAAATCGTTGCGCCTGAAGGGTTGGTGTGCACCGCGAAATTCCCGGCGCCTGTCGGCTCGGCCACGGTGGAGACCATCTGGGTCGTCTCGAACGCTGTGAACGCTGTCCTCAACAAGCTTCTGGGTTGCTCGGAGAAGTACAGCCTCCGGGCTCAGGGCGTCAACTCCGGCACGATGGCAACCTTCAACCTTGGAGGAAAAAACCAGTTCGGCGAAGTGTTCGGCCTCCACCTGATGGACCCGCTGGCCGGCGGCTCCGGAGCGTTCGCCACCAAAGATGGCGTGTGCGCAGGCGGCCCCAACAACGCGCCGATGCCCTCTATTGCAGACGTCGAGCGCAATGAGCAAGTCGCTCCGCTGTTCTATCTGCACCGCAGGTTGGCCACCGACACTGGAGGTGCGGGCGAATACCGAGGTGGCCGCTCGGTCGAACTGGGCCTGACCCTCGGCGGTATCGACAGCGCAGATGCGCTCATCATGACCCACGGGGCCGAAGTTCCGAACTCAGCAGGCCTGGCGGGCGGACTCCCTGGTTCGACCGTCCTCCAACGCTTTGGACGAGGTGCCGTCAAGAACGGCGTCGCAACCGGAGGCGGCATATGGGAGGACTTCGGGCCCAAGCCCGGTCACATCCCGATGACCAACAAGGACGTGTTCGAGGTCCGTTGGCAGGGCGGCGGCGGGTTCGGCGACCCGCTGATGCGGGACGCGGAAACGGTCGCCATCGACGTGCGACGCGGTGTGGTGTCGCAGGCTGCCGCCAAACAGGTCTACGGGGTGGCGTTGGCCATTGACGGAACGGCAGATGCTGCGGCGACTGAATCACTCAGGCGCGGCCTTCGGGCTGAACGCATCGGCAGACAGCCGAAAACGGGCGGCGCCCAGGAAGGCGCCGGGGAACTGCTTCGTCCGCTCTCGGCCGCCTTGTCGCTTCAGAAGGCGGATGGGCAGGTGAGGGTGGTCTCGCGTGCCGGACAGGTCTTGAGTGAGGGTGACACCCGTTGGCGTCGGGGCGCGACCCCCAAGCAGTACGACGCCGCGCCGGCCGAGTGGGGCATCACCCTGCACGAGAATCTGGCTTTGACCGCCTGGCACTGCCCACTCAGTGGCGACCTGCTTGCGGTTGATGTTCACGAGCGGGACCGTCCCCCTCAAGACGATGTGGTCCTTGATTTGACCGCACTGGACGTTCCCGCAGCCTAGTTCTTAGTCTGCCTGGAGCCATCCGTTCATGTCACTTCGTCACGCCATCCTGGGATTCCTCAGCACGACGCCCGCGTCCGGGTACACGCTCGGCCGAAAGTTCGCTGACGGTGCCGGCGCAATGTGGGAAGCCTTGCCAAGCCAAATCTATCCCGAGCTCAAACGACTCGACGAGCTGGGATGGATTGAGGGCGACGTCGACGAGAGCGACCAGCTCAAGCGGCGCGTCTACAAGCTCACCAAGGCTGGCCGCGCTGCGCTGCAGGAATGGGTGGAAAGTGACGACGCGGAGCACCCGCCGGAGAGGGACGCGGAACTGGTCCGGTTCCTGTTTCTCGACCGGTCGGACTTCTCGTTCATCAGGCGGCATGCCATCCGGCACCGGGAGCACTACGCAAAGCGCCTTGCGCACTGGAGTGCGGAGCGCGATGCCATCTCGGATGGGACGCACGAGAGGAGCGTCGACCGCCTCGCCAAGGAGCCAGCCGAAAAGCACGGCTTCATCACTGGCATGAAGTGGTTCGCCTTCGAGGGCCTGGTGAAAAGGGCCCAGATGGAAATTGATTGGGCAGACGAGGTTCTCGCTTGGCTCGACAGCCTCAACGACAGCAAGGTGAACAGCCCGCTTCCCAAGGGAGCTCGTGCCTCCGGCCGGCGCCTCAAGTAAACCTCAAAGCAACCCTCGGCCGCAAAGACGGCAAGGGCGAGATAGCGCTCGCATGCCGGTTCTCATGCAGCGCGATTGAAAACTGAACCGGATTTAGGAGACAACGTGAAACTCTCAAGGATGTTGGATACCGTCAAGGCGGGAGTCCTGGCAATCGCAGCAACGGCGCTCGCGCAGCCGGCGCTGGCGGACGTGAAGGTCGGCTTCTCGGGCGTGATGTCCGGACCTGTAGGCATCCTTGGGCAGGAGCAGTACGACGGCTTCATGCTGGCCGTGGAGTTGCTGCAGGGCAAGCTCGGTGGCCAGACGGCGACCATCCTGAAGGAAGATGACCAGGTGCGACCTGAGGTCGGGGCGCAAATCACGCGCAAGTTCCTCGAGAAAGACAAGGTTGACGTCCTCGTCGGTCTGGGCTTCACCAACGTCTTGATGGCATCCCTTCCGCTCATCGCGGAGTCCGGCGTGCCAGCGCTCGCGACCAATGCAGGGCCTTCCGCGGTCGCGGGAGCGAGCTGCAAGCCAAACCTCTTCACGCTCGCCTGGCAGAGCGATGGTCCGGCTGAGGGCATGGGCTCCTACATGACGTCCAAGGGCGTCAAGAAGGTGGTGCTGCTCGCACCGAACTACCAGGCTGGACGGGACATGCTCAACGGCTTCAAGCGCTTGTTCAAGGGCGCCGTCGTCGACGAGATTTACACGCAAATCAACCAGCCGGACTACTCGGCCGAGATTGCTCAGGTGCAGGCCGCCAACGCCGATGCCGTCTTCTTCTTCTATTCCGGAGGCATGGGCGTCAACTTCATCAAGCAGATGAACCAGGCAGGCCTGGGCGGCGGCAAGCTGCCGATGTACTCGGTCTTCACGGTGGACGCGACGACACTGCCGGCGCTCAAGGACCAGGCGGTTGGCGTGTACTCCAGCGCGCTGTGGGACGCCGGCTTGGACAACGCCGCTTCGCGCCAGTTCGTGGCCGCCTTCGAAAAAAAGTATCGGCGCACGCCAAGTCTGTACGCGGCCACCGGCTTCGATGCAGCCAACCTGCTCGACGCTGCAATCAAGCAGGCTGGTGGCAAGGCCAACGACAAGGCTGCTCTGACTGCAGCCATCAAGGCGACTGCCAAAACCTTCCCGACGGTGCGCGGAAGCTTCGCATTCAACAACAACAACATGCCTGTCCAGAATTTCTACGTGTTCCAGGCGGCGAAGTCGGGTGACGGCGTGCAAATGAAGCAGGTCGCGACCGCGCTGTCTGCACACAAGGACAGCTACGCCAAGGACTGCAAGCTGCCCGGCTAACGCCTGTTCGAAACGTCGGCGAGGCCCGCGATGAGTTCTACCCTTTTGCTTTCCCTGCTGCTGAACGGCTTGCAGTACGGCGTCCTGCTGTTCCTGCTTGCCGCGGGCCTGACGCTCGTGTTCGGCATCATGAGCTTCGTCAATCTGGCGCACGGTGCTCTGTACATGATGGGGGCCTACGCCGCGGCCGTCGTACTGAACACGACCGGGTCGTTCACCCTGGGCGTGGTGGCTGCCGTCGCAGCATGCCTCGCCATCGGTGCGGCGCTTGAGTACGTAGCGGTGTCTCGGTTATATCGGCGAGACCACCTTGACCATGTCCTGGCGACTTTCGGCATGGTGATGTTCTTCAACGAGCTTGCCCGGATGATTTGGGGCAGCCAGCCGTACTTCGTGTCGCTGCCTGCCAGCCTCGAGGGAACGTTCGAGCTGTTCGGGTTCACCTATCCCGTCTACCGGCTGGCCATCATCGGTGCCGGCGTCGTCGTTGCTCTGGGGTCGTACTGGCTCATCCAGCGCACGCGCCTGGGTACGCTGATTCGCGCGGGGTCGGTGAACCCAGCCCTTGTCGGTGCACTGGGCGTGAACATTCGCGCGCTCAATGCGCTGCTTTTCGCCATCGGCGCCGGCCTTGCCGGACTGGCCGGTGCGTTCGCAGGGCCGATGCTTTCGGTTCAGTCTGGGATGGGTGACGGCGTGCTGGTGACGGTCCTCGTGGTCATTGTCATCGGCGGCATAGGGTCTGTGAGTGGCGCCTTCGTTGCGGCGCTCATCGTCGGTCTCGTTGACACCATGGGGCGGGCCCTCCTGCCAATGCTGCTGCGAGATTTCCTGGACCGTCAGGTTGCAAACGCCGCCGGACCTGCGCTAGCGTCCATGAGCATCTACGTCCTGATGGCCGTGGTGCTCGCCCTCCGGCCGCAGGGCCTCTTCCGACCCTACAAGGTGTGACGTCGATGTCGGCCAGTTCCTTTCAGCCACGCTCCCTCGTGCCAACAAACGCGGGCTCGCGTCGCTCGGTGCCGGCATTCAGCTTCTCGCGCGGCGTTCCTGCGTTGGTTTGGGCCGCGCTGGTCGCCCTTCCAATCTGGGCCCTTGCGAGCGGAGAGCCCTATTACGTGACCGTCGTGGCCCGCATCTTGATTTATGCGATTGCAGCGACCGCGCTCCATTTCGCGTTGGGGCTTGGCGGTCTGGTCAGCCTCGGCCATGCACTTTTTGTTGGCATTGGTGCATACGCGGTGGCTCTTCCCGTCTTCTACGGGCAGACGAGCGGGTGGCTGCATTTGGCGATTGCGCTCGTTGCTTGCTCGCTCGTCGCGGCTATCACTGGTGCCATCAGCCTGAGGACTAGCGGTCTCGGGTTCCTCATGATTACCCTTGCGTTCGCGCAGATGGGGTACTTCCTCTTTGTCAGCCTCAAGCAATATGGCGGCGACGATGGCTTGGCAATCCCGGTTCATAGCCAGTTCGCTGGATGGGGTTTGGACGGCTCGGCGAAGGTGTACTTTGCGGCGCTTGTGCTTCTGGCACTGCTCACCTATTGGATGGCGCGGCTCAAGCGGGCGCCTTTCGGGATGGTGCTGTTGGCGGCAGAGCAGAACTCGCGGCGCGTCCTCGCCTCAGGTCTCACCGTCCTGCACTATCGTCTCGCCGTCTACGTGCTGTCGGGGGCGGTCTGCGGAATCGCCGGCGTGCTGCTCGCAAACTTGAGCGCCTATGCGTCGCCCGCCACCTTCAGCCTCCAGGTTTCCGGAGACCTGCTGGTGATGCTGGTCATCGGAGGCGTGGGATTCACCTCGGGACCGTTGCTGGGTGCACTGAGCTACATGGTCCTGGAGGAACTACTGAAGGGGACTACGGACCACTGGATGGTCATCCTTGGGCCAGCAATTGTTCTGGTCGCCTTGCTGGGCCGGGGTGGTCTTTGCGGCTGGCTTGAGCGACTGGACGCCCGGCGTGCTGCAGCTTCGTCGAAGGCGGGGTCGTGATGAACACGTCAGTGAGCTCGGCGGCCCTTTTGCAGGTCGATAGCATCGTGCGTAACTTCGGGGCATTGCGGGTGACCGACAGCGTCTCGCTACGTGTTGCTGACAGAGAGCTGCACGCCATCATCGGACCGAACGGTGCAGGGAAGACCACCCTCATCAATCAAATCAGCGGTGAGCTAGCGCCTCATGCGGGGCATGTGGTGTTCAACGGCGTTGACGTGACGAACCTGAAGGTTCAGCAGCGAGCGCGTGCCGGACTACTCCGCTCTTTCCAGATTACGTCTGTCTTCGAGCGGTTCACCGTGCTGGAGAACGCGACGCTCGCCGCTCTGGGTTCGCGGGAGCACGGCTTCCGGTTCTGGCAGCCGCTCATGAAGCGCCGTGACCTTGTGGATGCCGCGGAGCAGGCGTTGACCTCAACTGGACTCGAAGCGAAGGCCGATACGCCGGTCGAAGCCATCGGGTATGGTGAGCGTAGACAACTCGAGCTGGCCATGGCTCTCGCGTCCAAACCCAAGTTCCTCCTGCTCGACGAACCGATGGCCGGAATGAGTCCGCAGGAATCTGCGGTGGTGGTCGAACTGCTGAAGAACCTGAAGCAGAGGTACGGCATCTTGCTCATCGAACATGACATGGACGCGGTGTTTGCGCTTGCCGACAAGATTTCAGTGCTGGTGAACGGTCGAATCCTTCTTCAGGGTCCACCGAGCGAGATACGAGACCATCCGGAGGTCAGGGCGGTGTACCTGGGAGAAGAGGGCATCGGCTCCGAGGAGGGCGTTCTATGACAGCGTTTCTCAGCGTTCGTGGCCTACGCGCCTCCTATGGGGCCGCCCAGGTCCTCTTCGATGTCTCACTGGTTGTCGCGGCAGGCGAAGTAGTGACGCTCCTCGGCCGCAATGGGATGGGCCGCTCGACGACCGTGAAGTGTGTGTTCGGCCTCCTGCGGCCCGGCGGCGGCGAGATTCATGTCGGAGGCCAGCGTTGCGACGGGTGGGCGTCCCATCGGATTGCCCGGCTTGGGCTGGGTTTGGTTCCAGAGGGGCGGCAGGTCTTTCCCAACCTCACGGTCCAGGAAAACCTCACAGCAACTGCACGGCGTGCCTCAGCCGTGAAGGGCCAGACTGAGCCGTGGGGATTGAAGCGAATCTATGGACTCTTCCCGCGGCTGGAAGAGCGGCGTAGCAACCTCGGGAACCAGCTATCGGGCGGCGAACAGCAGATGCTAGCTATCAGCCGTGCCCTGATGACCAATCCATGCGTCCTGGTGCTCGATGAGGCGACTGAGGGGTTGTCGCCACTGGTGCGCGGCGAGATTTGGAAGGCGCTCGCCAATCTGCGCCGCGACGGATTGGCGATGGTAGTGATTGACAAGAACGTTCGGGCGCTCCTTGAACTCGCCGACCGGCACTATGTGCTCGAGAAGGGAAGGCTGGTTTGGAGTGGGAGTTCGGGCGACCTGCGCGCCAGTCCGGAGACCGTTGGTAGGTATCTCGGCGTTTAGCGACTTCCTGCGGTTCGTCAAGGGGGACCGCCACAGTGCGTCAAGTCCCTTGTTGCCCTCGGTAGATAGACTGACTGCTTGTTCGTTGTGGAGAGGCAGGATGGGAAAGCAGGGACAAGGTAGTAAAGCCCGCACTCACCTTTTGGGCGGGTGGTCGATTGGCCGTCGGCTTGGCCGCGGCGGAAACGGTGAGGTGTTCCAGGTCGAACGGGGCGACGAAGTCGGCGCAATCAAGCTGCTAGGGCAGCGAAACTTGACGTCTTCACGTGTAGCTCGATTTCGAGACGAAGTGGTTGCCATGCGCAACTGCTCTGATATTCCTGGCGTGCTGCCCGTGTTCGACGCCGAGCTCCAGCCTGCAGAAGGGGAGCAGCCTTGGTTTGTCATGGGGCTGGCTCGGTCAATCAGTGAAGAAATCGCCGCGCGGTCGAACACTCTCAGGTGTGTCGTCGAGGCGATGGCCGCCGTGGCCTTAACCCTGCAAGAAATGCATGCTCGCGACATTTCGCACCGTGACGTGAAGCCCGAGAATTTGTTCTTCTACGAGGAGAGATGGTCAGTCGGAGACTTTGGGCTTGTCAGTTTTGAGGGCAAGACTTCAAGGACCGTAAGCGGTGAACGAATCGGACCATTGCATTTCATTGCGCCTGAAATGCTTAACACTGCTGTCCAAGCCGACGGCAAGTGCGCGGATGTGTTCTCTTTGGCAAAGACGCTTTGGGTGCTTGCAACCGGGCAGCGCTTTCCGCTGCCTGGCGCCTACGATACAACCCACGCGCCTTTTCGAATTGGCTCGTATGTGCAAGCTGAACGTACAGGTGCCTTGGACAAGCTCATCGAGAGCGCTACCGCATTCGCGCCAGACGCCCGTCCATCGATGGCCCAGATGGCAGAAGAGCTGGCGGCATGGCTAGCTCCGCGGCCTGAAGCGAAGGGGGGAATTTCCCTTAGTACGGGGAACTTCGCCGTCGAGTTGGAAAAGCGCCGACTATCACTCGAAGCGGACCAGCAGCGACAGAAGCGCATCGCTGACCGGGCAAGTGAAGTTGGCCTTCGGCTACGCGAGTCGCTGCGACCTCTCGCGAAGGATGTGGACACCGCTCTCAGAACCGTGAACCTCGCGCAAGTCTCGTTGAGCATTGACAACTACCACTGGGGGTTCAATGTTTCGGCGCTGATTCCCGGTGAAGGCTATGAAGGCGGCATCATTAGCCTCACGGTCTCTATAGATTCCAACTCCACCCCTGAGGTTCAGATGTGGTGTCGAATTTCTCTGCGTCGCAGCGCCCCTACCGCCGCCTTTGAGATGTTGCTCTGGGACAAGTCGTTTTCATTCCTCGAAGGAGGTAGCGAGGAAGAACTGAGGCTCACGCATTTGCGCGATGACGTTCATCGTGAGCTACAACGCTGCGTCGAGACGGCGCTGACGGCGGTCTTGGGGCGCAAGGACGTACCTGCTGCTCCTGTCGCCTACTTAGTCCGCGTCGTGGACACCGACGGGAGGCCCGTTGCAGGGGCCGACGTTCTGGTTATAGGTGCAGATGGCGTATTTCTTCGCTCGACGACTAACCCAGATGGCTCGGTGCATTTCGGCGCGAGCCCTCTGCGCGACGTAGTCGTCTTCGTCGCTCACAGGGCGTACCGTCCCGCGGTGCTTACTGCCGTTCAACAATCTTCCGACGTTGTGCTGCAGTCGAGCACTTCTGGAGGCTCCGCTGTTTGCACGAATGGGTGGACGAAGCTAGATGGGCTGCGCGGAGAAGTAGAGCTAATTCACGAAGGCGACAACAGAATGTTCGCGTATGGCCAGAATCTGTCTATCGATGGCGGAGCACACCAACCCGTATCAATTCAACTTGGCAACCAGACTCACTTTCGCGGAACCGACGGGGTGAGCTTGTCCCTATGCCCTGTGGCGGTGATTGGGCCCTGCTTTCTTGTGGAGTTGTCGGTCGGCAGCCAGGAATGAGCGCCATCTGGCGTTCACAACTTGCGCTCGTATCCAGCAATGAAGAGTTTGACTGAGCTGTCGATGTAGGCCTGTCGTTGTCGACCTTTCCGTTCGGGCGGCAGCGATAGGAGCGCCCGCATCTGTTCGTTGCCACGCACGAGGGCGACAAACTGCTCGGCTGCGAACTCGATGTTTGGAATATTGAGGGCGCCGCTGCCTGCAAGTCGGGTGAGGGTGCGTTCAACCACATCAAGAATCTGCTGCGGGCCGGAGGCATAGAACGCAGCTGATGCCTGGGGCGACTTCTTGCTGCTCTGGTACAGGGCGTGAATTTGCGCAGCTGCACGAGGGGTGGCAATGCTGTCCAAGAATGCCTTTGCAAGGGTAGTCAGTTGCTGTGCCATCGGTAGGCGCTCTAGCTCGTCTTCCGCAATCACCACCGCTTCGACCACGACCTGATTCACCGACGCGTGAAAGAGCTCCTCCTTCGAGGGGAAGTAGGAATAGATGGTCACGCGACTGGTCCCCGCAGCGCGGGCAATCGCTTCCAGGCTCGCGCCGTCCAATCCGCGCGCCAGGAATTCATCTCGAGCGGCCGCGAGGATGCCTTCGCGCAAAGCAGGATTTCTCGGGCGGCCCCGAGGTTGGGCTGGTTCCATCGGCTTTCGGTCCACTTGAAGGGATATTTACTTTACAGTAAAGTAAAGAAACACATCAGATTTAGTTGATTGGAATGGTATGAGCTCCCTTGGTCGCAGTCCGTCAGTGCCGCTTGCTGGGCTGCGCCTGGGAGCAACAGCACTGGTCGCGTTCTCCGTTGCCGTGTTGCTCGGCATTCCGCACCCATACTGGGCGGCGATGCCTGTGTGGGCCATGTCACAGCCGACCAGGGGGCTGCTTCTCGAGCGGGGCGTCTTCCGGCTGCTCGGCACGCTGGTCGGCGCCTTGGTCGGTCTTTCGATTCTTCGCGCAAGTCTTCCATTCAACCTGGCGGCTGCCCTCCTGGCTGCTTGGGTCGCACTGATGACCGCGGCCATCCCGATGCTGCGCGGCGCGCATGGATACGCACCGCTCCTGGCGGCAATGACGGCGGGCATCGTGGTCGTTCCTGGCCTCTTCGAGCCAGTGGACACGTTGGAGCTTGCGATGTCCCGGGTGGACTGCACGCTCATCGGTCTGGCCGTAGGCTTCCTGTTCGGCTTCCTTGCCACCCCCAACTCACCGCTGCACGAGCTGAGAACGGCCGTAAGGAGGCTGGGAAGCGACACCATTGAGTACGCCGCGGCGCTGCTCGCCGGAGATGCCGAGCGTATCGACGCATCCGTCGAGTCCAAGCTGCTAGCGGACCTCGCTGAGGTCCAGGCGAACGCTCAAATCGTGGGCGCAGGTAGGCCGGTTGGCTATCGCCTCGCGAACGACGTGCAGGCCATGGCGTACGCGGCGGTTGAGGTCCTTGCATCCGTCCATGCACTTCTTGAACGTCTGGACCGTGCTGCAGCCAAAGAGTCTGCGCTGGCTCGCTCAGCCCTCGCCAGCGCAGTGCGGAGCTCGCTGGACGCCGAGCATGACACGGTTCCCATCGAAGCAGGCGCACTCGTCGAGCAAGCCGACCCCCGGCTCTACCAGGCCCTGAATGCACTGGCAGTGTCCTGGCACAACCTGGTCCAGGA
>Ga0160447_100926_pt1 | contig 12340 bp, 12 predicted proteins | sample HID1973K_E1MG_FD_108222 | JGI IMG/M metagenome (GOLD analysis project Ga0160447, IMG submission 108222) | Enriched mosquito-associated microbial communities from UW Madison campus, WI, USA - HID1973K_E1 MG | ecosystem: Host-associated > Arthropoda: Insects > Digestive system > Unclassified ...
AACATCAACAGTTGGAAACCTGAGGACAATTCAGTCAGACGAAAAAGATTGCCTTGCTGGTCAAGTTGGGTCAATGCAATTTCAATGCTGGCGATTGCGATGCATGGGGGCAGGGCGATCATGGCGGCATGCCGCAATGCGGTGGCAGCAACGTGATCGCCGATCAATGGGCCCTTGGAAAGATGCGATTGATCAGAAGCGAATGCCACCGCCAAAGCGTCACGCACCGCCCCCGACATCAGCTGGAACAATTCATAGACGAAGCCGTCATTCACCGCGGCGACGGTGTAGCCCATGACGATGAGTTGAATCGGAGCGGTCATTTCTTCTTGATAAATGAGGGAAGACGTCTTTTGCTGCTGCTTGAGAAGCGCGTCGATGGCGGCTGCCCCGACGAACACCGCGAAAAAGGGCAGCGACACGAGGAACATGGACACCCCCAGATTCAGAAACGCCATCGCGCCGAGGGCGAGCAACTGGACGGGGGACGGCTCCATCCCATCAAATTCCTTTGTTGCGACAAAAGCCAACAGCACCGAAATTGGCGCAAGACCCATGGCGGTGAAGGACCTGCCGTTGAAGAAAGGAGCAAGCTTCAGCGCGAAATAAAGCGGCAGAGCCGAAGCCGCAAGCAATCCAATTGATCGAAAGGTCGATATGTCAAGGCCTTCGATGTCTACCTCCTAGCATTGGCGCCGCAAAGCTGGCAGTTCATCTTCAAGTCGCAGCTCCGCCAAAAGCAGCGCCTTCTGCTTGAGCACTCGGAGCTTTTCGTCGATCGTCGTGACCTTGGTGCGCAAGATGCTCAGCTTCGCGCCGACGCTGTTGGCTCGCGTTTCGGCGTCAGCCCTTCCAGCCTCGATTTCTTCGATTTCCTCCTCGCTTTCCTTCAGCCGGTCCTGAAGGGCGGCGGCGATGCCAAGTCGCATTTCCAGCGGGACGGGGCCCGGGGTCTTGCCTTGCTTGCCCTGGTCGCACGCCAGCGAATACAAGGCGTCAATCTCCAGGCGCAAGGCGACGTTCGCCGCGCGCAAGGCGTCGATCTGCCTGCGCATCGCCTGGGCTTCGCGCAACGCGCCGGAGCGTTCCCTTTCGAGGACGGACTTGCGCAGGCTGAGAAGGCGCGCATATTTCGCGAGCTGTTGCATGTTGCTCATGCGTCGGCCCAACTCGAAACCCAGTCAAGGGATGCTTCAAAGGGCACGGTTTCGTCGCTCGCCTGCTTCAGGAACTCGATGACCTTTTCGTGATGCTGGCGGGCTGCATCGCCCAACGGGTCAGCGCCTTCCTGGTACTCGCCAATCTGGACCAGGAACTCGATCTCTTCATACTTGGCGACGTAAGACCGCAGTCGTGCGGCAGTACTTTGATGCGTCTTGCTTGTCACCATGCTCATGACGCGGCTCAGGCTGCGCTTGATGTCTATGGGCGGGTAGTGACCTTTGGCCGCGAGTTCCTTGGAGAGAAGAATGTGCCCATCGATCAGTGAGCGGACTTCTTCTCCTACCGGATCGGAGTCGTCGCTGCCCTCCTCGAGCACCGTGAAGAGCGAAGTGATGGTGCCGCCATTCGCGTTTCCAGCCCTTTCCAGCAGCCGCGGCAGCTCTTGAAACAGGGACGGCGGATAGCCTCTTCGCGTCGGCGGCTCGCCGACAGCGAGACCAATTTCGCGCTGCGCTCGCGCGAAACGCGTCAGCGAATCCATCACCAGCAGCACGTCGGCCCCGCGGTCGCGCATGTATTCGGCAATCGTCATGGCGACGAACGCGCACCTCGACCGCTCCAGCGGAGACCGGTCCGAGGTGGCGCAGACCACGACGGAACGTGCCATGCCCGTGGCGCCCAGGCTCTGCTCGATGAACTCCATGACCTCCCGGCCGCGTTCGCCGATGAGCGCAATGACGTTCAGATCAGAACTCGCGCCGCGCGCAAGCATGCCGATGAGGGTGCTCTTCCCTGCGCCCGCGGGCGCGAAGACCCCCATCCGCTGGCCTCTTCCCATGGTTGCGAAGGCATCGATCGCCTTGACGGATGTCGCGAATGGCAGGCGAATGGGCTCGCGCGCCATGGGCGCTGGTGCGCTGGCGAAGACGGGCCTTCGCTCGGCAGTGGCGAGCGCACCCTTGCCGTCAATGGGCTCGCCCATCCCGTCGAGAACCCGGCCGAGCAGTTCCGTGCCCACCGCCACCGAAAGCGCGGATCCCGATCCGCCAATCTCGCAGTTGCGGCGAAGTCCCGCCAAGCCGCGGTGCAGCATGACCAACGTGGCTTCTCCCGTGAAGCCGACCACCTCACCGGTCCCGAGGGCCACTTCGCCGGCCCGCGCTCCTGCATAGACGTGGCAAAGATCGCCCACCGAAGCAAGCAGGCCGTTGGCCTTGGCGATCATCCCGACCGCCTCGAATATGAAGCCCCGCTTGCGTGTCTGCAGGTAGGCACTGACACCGTCGTCCAGGCTGCTCGTGCGCTGTGCCCACAGCGCGGCTTGCCGATTCAGGCCCGGAAAGAATTCAGGCATCGACCATGCTCCTGCAGCGCTGCGCCAGGTAGTCGATCAACGCGGCCTTCTCCACGTTGAGTGCAATCGTCCCGATCTGTATTCGGACCGCGCCGGGCGGGACCTCCGGGTCCGGCGTGATCGCGGTCGGGTTGCTCATCCCGACCGGATCGAATCGGGCATCCGGGTAGTCATACGGCGAGACGGATACGCTCACCACCGATGTCCCATCCATCCGGACTCGAACATGGCGGACCACATAGGCAACAAACTGCTCCAGGGCCATTTGCGCCATCGTCTCCTCCACATGAGACACCACCGCTTGACCCATCGCCTGCAAGAGCCGTTGTTCGACCGTCGCGATCTGCCGATCAAGCTCGCTCAATACCTCGGCCAGCCTTCGCCCGAGCAAGTCATCGGTCGAAGAAACCGCTTCCTTGAGAATGCTGGCGGCATTGCTCGCCGCATCCGACTCGATGCGCCGAGCCTCTTGCAACGCTTCTTCCAGCTTGCTCCTGACCACCTCCGAAGCGACGTATTGGCCACGCTTCACGACACCCGGGTTTCCCGCGACGGCAAGTTCGATGGTGTTGATCCGCACGTCGATCACCCTGGGTTGAATTTGTTGACGTATTCGGACAGCATGGTTTCGATGTCCGGCCGCTTCCGATCGAATTCCGCAAGCAACCATGCGCGCCGCCTGAACTGGTGCAGGACGTAAGCCCCAACCCCCAACCTTCGACGCAAAAACGGAATCAGCGGTTCTGGAACGATTTCCGCCCGAAGAAAATAGGCCAGGCCCACCTGCTGGGGACAATGCACTTGCGACTCTTCCCGGTACCCGGGCAGCGAGGCCGCCGTTTCCCTGCTTTTGGAAGCGCGCGAAATCAGCCACCGGACTTCGCTCAAATCCGCTCCGAAATGGGCCACCAGCGACTTGTACGACGCCACCAGCAGCTGCGGCGCGACCTCACTGAATACCTGCAAGCCGACCAGAAACGCCATTTTGAGCACGTCTGCCCTCGGATAAAGCAGATACCGAAGCGATCCGCTCTCAGAATTCGCCAGGCAATCCATCAGATCATCGCCGGCTCCAGACCACAGACAATGACTGAACAGATGTGTTCGATATAGCTCGAACCCCTCTTGGGGAAGCGAACTGTCGAGCCATTGAAATGAGGCCATGTATTCGCCGCGCGTCGAGGCAAGGGCATCGATTTGTTCGACAACCCTCCGTGCCGCGGTGGCGGCGTTCGTCATGTCGCACGCTCCTGCGCGTCAGGCTTTGCGGCCCGCCCACCCACAATTGGATGCAGCAAATCCCGAAACGTGACGTAGCGACGGACAAACAGGAAAAACAAAGCGCTTGCACCGAGGACGATTCCAAAAAGAAGCGCTGCTGCATCGACCCATCGAAACGCCAGGCTGCGCGCAGCGATCTTGGCGGCCATTTGCTTGGATTTGCCGGCCGCGGCGCGGAAGGCATTGTCGTCAGACGGAAACATGGTGACGGACACATCGCTCTCGTTGAGGCCGGGAATGGCTTTGGCCACGATGGCGCGCACCTGGTTGTGCTGAAAGGCGATTCTTGCGTTCGGGTGGTGCTTCACCACCACCGAAACGGACTTCGGAACCGAAGCGACATTGCCCGCGGGCTCTTCCGGAGCGACCAAATGAACTTTGGAAAAAATCACACCGTCCATGTTGTTCAGTGTGTCCCGCAAATCCATCGAGATGCCCCAGTACTCCCGGATCCGATCGTGACGTGCGCTGCTGAACATTCCGTCCTTCTTGAAGATCTCGCCAAGACTGGGGACTTCCTCCTTGATGACGCCGGACGCCAAGATGACCTGTATTGCATTTGGCATCAATTCGCGGTCGACGGAAATCGACCATTTACCGGAGGCGTCCGGCGATTTTTTGGCTGCGATGCCGGATTCGTTCAGGGAAAACAGTGCTTCATTTGCCTGCTTCTCGCTGAGCGAACCCACCAGGTGCTCCTGGCACCCAGCAAGGGACAGCACGATGATTGCAAAGCATCGAGGAAACCTCGAGACAAGAGGCCGGGCCACGGCTTCACTGAGCCCGCAGCAATTGGTCGAGCAAGGTTCTCGCATTTTGACCAAGTGACATCATGAATTGAATGTCAATATTCAACTGATGCATGCGCTCCTGACGATTCAGTGCGTCGGCGAGATTTTGCGGGTGGCGCATGTCCATGTCTCCGATGAGGCGGGATTCCCGCAGACTCATCTGTTCGTGATAAGCCTGATTCATGCGGTCGGACACGCCAATCACGAGCGCTGCGCTGCGGCCGTATTGCCCCTTGGGCATTTCCGAATCGGCCGCCAAGTACTGCGCACGCATATTGGACAACCCATCGAAATTCGACCCGATCTTCAGCATGTCCTCTCCAATGCGCCCAGAAGATATGTGGATACGCAACAAAACCTGCCGCGTTGAAAGTCATTATCTGGACAAAAATCCGCCAAGCATCGTTTAAATCGCGCAGCCTTGTTACCGCGTTTGTCATGAGACAATTGCAACTATTTTGCAATTGCAAAGGCTCGCCAAAGCCGGCCCGTGGACGGCGGGATTGAAGTGCAAATGCGCAGGAGCTCCCGGCACATTTGCGTTGCGGACGATGGGGACGACGGGCCTGCCACACCATCGCCGCGCTCACGCTTGCATGGCAGGCCAGCGGCCGACCGGGCTCGGCGCCCCTGCGAGGGGCACACGAGCGCTGGTTGGCGACTCACTCTTCGCCGTACTGGCGCTTGAGTTCGTCGAATGCCTGGGGCACCCCGTTGAAGGAGATGGCGGGGGAGCCCGCAGCGCCCATCGAGAAATCCCAGGTGCCCGATTCCCACGGCTTCTGCAGCCGGATCGAAGTTGCGACCAGCGCGTCATGCACCTTGTTGAACTTCGTATTCCACGTGAAGCCGTCCGGAACATTCACGTGAACGCTTGCTTCAGGCGCCCGCATGAACTCCAACTGGTCGTCGGGGTGCTTGAGGGTGAGCACGGACGGGTTGTAGACCGCGTCGTAGATCACACGGCTTTGCCGGAATGGCGACGTCGTGATTTCGCTGCCTTGCAAAGGCACTTGCGAACGGACGATCGGACTTCCTCGAAGACGGTTCAATTCCTTGACGTCGCCGGCCGGGGGAGGACCGCGCGTGCCTTCGCGAGCGGCTTCGTATTGTTGGCGAAATGCCTGCTCCTCCTTGGTACGCGGCAGCGCCTGGCTGTAGTAGGCGTTGGGATTGGCCGCCCGCATGGCGGCATCCGGCACGGGCCCGTACTTGTCTTCGCCGTCGAGGCGCTGTTCGTTGTAGTACACAAGATCACCCGCACCTTGCGGCGCAAGGTCCTTGCGAGTCGACACCCCAACGCCTGGCCAGGCGAACTGGCCGTGTAGATCGGTTTGGACTCGTTGCGGTAGTAGTTTTCCAGGCCGCGGTTCTCGCTCAACGTGTAGGTTCGCTCGGCGCCCTCTCCAAGGTACGACAGCCCGGAGGCATCCGGTGCCGACTCCTTCTGGCTCAGATCGATCTGTGTCCATCCGCCGTTGTCCCCGGATGTGCGGACGCCCAGCCAGTCGTTGACTGGCTTGACACCGTTCTGGAATGCTCCGCGAGGCGACGCCTGCAGCAGTTGATTGACCGGATTGTTGGTGATCAGGCGCCGATACGGATTGCCGGCTTCGTCGCTCATCGACACCGCGGATTGCAGGTTCCTCGACGCTGCGTCTGCGGACCTCGCCACGTTGTTCCTGTCCCCGGTCAGATTTTGTTCCGCGTGGAAGGCCGCCTGATCAGACTTCACTGCGAGGCTCCTGTCGGCGGCCTTGATGCTGCCCTGGATCAGCCCGATGGCCAGCGGCGCGGCAACGCCGGTCACCGTGCCCACCTTGCCCGCGACTGCGGACAAGCCGGCTTTGCCCGCGATGCCTGCGCCCAGGCCGAGGAGTCCGGACACCCCCGAGAGGGCAGCGCTGGAGCCGGAAGCAACCTCGAACACGCCCGTCCCGTTTCCTGACTTCAGCTTCTGCACGCCGTTGTAGATGTCGTAGCCACCGATCACCGGACCCAGCAGATGGCCAGCCACCGCTCCCGCGTTGGCCACCTTGAATCCGTTGGCGGAAACAACCGGGTTCTTGCTCGTCGTGCCCACGACGAGGCCGCCGGCTGCCGCACCGTCGGCAACCAGATATCCGGTGTTCATGATCGTTCCGGGGACGTCGCCTTGCCTGATGGAATGCGCAAGGCCCAGCGCATCCGAGCCGGCAAAAGCAGCCACCCCGCCCGTCAACGTTCCCAACTTGACCCGTTGCGCCGGGGTCGCGTTCTTGTAGAACGATCCGGGCTTGCTCGCGTCCGCCGCGGCGGCATCGCCGTTCGACGGGACAGACGTGCTGGCGTTGCCAGACACAGCCGGCCTGCTTGCGCCCGTTGCGGGGGCATCGCCGACTGACGAGGCCGAGCTGGCATGGCCTGACGACGCCGACGCAACGTCTGAGCTGTCGCTCGGCCATCCAGCTGCCTCGATCGGCTTGCTCGAAGGCCAGGGGTCAGAAATCCATCGAGGGACCTGCTCGCCCCGAAGCGACATGGCGGGAGCGCTCGATGCCGACGCGCCGCTCGGCGCTGCGTCAACACGCCCAGGATTGGCCCCCCGTGGTCGGTCCGGTTGCGGACCGTCGGATGTCGGCGGTCTGACTTCCGTCGGCGCTTGCGCGCGCTTTTTCTGGGCGTTGTTGATGATCTCCGACGTCGCGCCGTGCGCGGTAAGCACGACGTGTCCGGTCAAGCCAAGACCGTCACGCGCCACCTCGACTTTCGACGCGTCCTGCTTTTCAGCCGTGTTTGAAAAGGCGGCTGCGGCGTTCGGAATCGCCAGGCCTCGCACCCGGTTGCGCGCGTCGTAGGACTTTTTCTGCTGGGGGTCGTTCGGCGCCCAGTTGTCCTGGCCGTCGGCGATGATGCCGTGCGCGTTCTTCACGTTGGAGCTGACTTGCGCGGCCGTCGCGAGGGGATTGAATTCGACGCCGTTTTTCCTTTCGCGCGCGCCGGGCTCCGACTGATTCACGCCGACCTGCCCGCCTGGCATGCCTTGCTGAAATGCATCGACTTTCCGCTTCGGCTCTGTCGCGCGCGGCTGCGGCATTGCGGGGTTTCCCGCCGGCTGTGCAGAGGCAGCGCGCGCGGGCGCCTGGGCGCGCGCTGGCTCGGTGCGCGTGCGGCGCTGGCTTCGTTCGGCGCTGGCTTCCTGGTTCCGCGAGGTGCCCGCGCCTTGCCTGCTGACCGACGCATACGAGGCGCTGGTTGCGGGACGTTTGTCCGGCGGCCGATCGGTCAGCCGCATGGCCTGCGAGCGGTTGCCTGGTGGCGCGTTGGCGCTCGGTTTGCTGACGCTGGTGGGTCCACGTCCGGCGGACAATTTCGATGTGACAGGTGGCATGACTTTCCTCCGTTTGAAATGCGTTCTGTTCGCGGGTTGCCATCTTGTGGTGGCGGTGTTTCGAACGCCTTTCGTCCTGGCGCGCTTCAGAAGGGCTGACTGCACATGGGCTTCGCTTGCCAGCGAAATCGTCATGAAAGCGCTTGCGACAAGACTTTTCCATGTCGCATGTACGCGCAACCAGTTCATTCAAGGAGTCACCATGCATTCAATGACCTTCCCGTCCGTTCCGACCCTTCCAGCCGCTTCGGCGCTTCCGGCGACGTCCGGCATCCGCGCGTTGGGGCAGCGCGCCAGTTCGGGAATCGAAGCAAGATTGCAGAGCCTTGTCGAAGGTGTGCAATCGCTCAGGAACGAATTGCGCGGCAGCTTCGCGACCGGCGCGCTGCCGGCGCCGCAAACGCCAGCGCAGCAACAGACGGCCAATCCGATCGACTCCTTGTTCCAGGCCATCGACTCGAATGGCGACAGCGTTCTTTCGCGCACCGAGTTCGCCAACTTCCTCATGCGCTCCGGGCAACCTGGTGCGCCTGCGTCCGAGGCTTCGCCGTCGAACGTCGTCCGCTCGCCTTCGCCCTACATCCATGGCCGGCCCGAAGCGCACCCGCAGGTGCCGACGCAAATGCCGGCGCCGTACGTCCGCCCCGGCAGCGGCGCTGCGGCCCATGCCACGACGGGAGCGCTGCCGCCCACCACGGCAGCGCCTGCGTGGAACCATGTCCCGCCCCAGGCAGAACATTGCTGCGACCGAGACGGCATGAAGCAGCGCGCCATGCCCACGTCCGTCGGCCGAGCCTGGAATACCGGCCTGTCAGGCCCTACTGCCGTGGACAACAGCCAGGACTTCAAGGTGCTCTCGAACGCGAAGGGCACGGCGATCGTCGATCTCGGTGCCGATCTCCTCGAACTCAACGGTCCCAAGAAGGAAAGCATTCTTCGCGACAAGGCCACCGGGAACGTGACGAGGGTGTGGGGAGATCCACACTTCGAAGCGAGCGGCCAGAAATTCGACTTCAAGACCGACCTCACCCTGCGAACGGAAGACGGCGCACAAGTCACCATCCGTCCGCAAAAGGGCGTGGCCGGTCTTCCGGTGACCGACAACGTCGTCATCTCCAAGAATGGCAAGGCGGTGCAGTTCGACTTCGACGGATCCGCGAAGAGCAAGCCGCTCGAATCCATGCAGGTCGCCGGCGTCCCTGTCGGGTCAGTGATGTCCGAAGACTCGGCAACCGGCCGATGGAGCGGGAACCCGCCCGCCTGAACGGTCTGCGAACCAGAGGCCTCCAGACACTGCGCCGGCGACGCGGCGCTGCAACAACAGCTCAGCCCGCGGCCGCGGCGCGCTGCAGCCGGTCGCGCACGCCTTCCCAGGCGTGGTCGCCCGGCGGCGTCTCGACCCAGATCAGCTTGACGCCTTGCGCATCGAATTCGCGCAGCACGGCGAACAGCAGTTGCGCGGCCGACGCCGCGTCGTCCGGCATGCGCCGCTGCAGCAGGTGCGACGAGCGCGACTTGAGTTCGGTGCGCGACCACACGGCGATGTGGCGCGCATCGGCGCCGAGCAGTTCCAGCGCGGTCTGGATCGCCTTGGCGTCCATCAACCGCACCTTGGCGCTGGGCGCGTAATGCGCCTCCAACGTGCCGGAGGCGCGCGGGTCGGGCGTGTCGACGTCCTGCCGCGTGCGCAGGCGCTCGCCGCAGGCGGCCTCGACCTGCGCGCGGGTGAGCAGGCCCGGGCGCAGCAGCACCGGCACGCCGCGGCTGCAGTCGACGATGGTCGACTCGATGCCCACCGCGCACGGCCCGCCGTCGAGGATCAGCAGCGACTCGTCGAACTCGCCCTGCACATGCTGCGCGGTGGTCGGACTGACGCGGCCGAAGCGGTTGGCGCTGGGGCCGGCCAGTCCGGCCACGCCGCGCTCGGCACAGGCCTCGAGCAGCGCCTGCGCCACCGGGTGCGCCGGGCAGCGCAGCCCGATGGTGCCCTGGCCGCCGGCGGCGGCCTGCCCGACGCCGTGCTGGCGCGTGACGATCAAGGTCAGCGGACCGGGCCAGAAGGCATCGACCAGGCGCCGCGCGAACGCCGGCAGCGGCAGCGCGAAGCGGTCGATGGCCTGCGCCTGGCCGGCGCCGGACGGCAGGTGGACGATCAGCGGGTGGTCGCTCGGCCGGCCCTTGGCGGCGAAGATCCCGGCCACCGCGGCGTCGCTGGCCGCGTCGGCGCCCAGGCCGTAGACGGTCTCGGTGGGGAAAGCCACCAGGCCGCCGGCGCGCAGCACGTCCGCCGCCTGGGCGATGGCCTGCGCCGATTGCCCGTCCAGGATCATGCGGCCGCCAGCGGCGAAGGCAGGCCGAGCAGCGCGGCCGCGCGCACGGCGGTGGCGCGCACCCCGGCCACGTCGGCGCCGGTGATGTTCAGGTGGCCCATCTTGCGGCCCGGGCGCGGCTCCAGCTTGCCGTACAGGTGCAGCTGGGTGCCGGGCAGGGCCAGCACCTCGGCCCACGCCGGATCGCTCGGCTTGCTGCCCTTGGCCAGCCACAGCTCGCCCAACAGGTTGAGCATGATGGCCGGGCTGTGCTGGCGCGGCGCGACCAGCGGCAGGCCGGCCAGGGTGCGCACCTGCAGGTCGAACTGCGACACGTCGCAGGCATCGATGGTGTAGTGGCCACTGTTGTGCGGGCGCGGCGCCATCTCGTTGACGACCAGCTCGCCGTCGGCCAGCACGAAGAACTCGACGCACAGCACGCCGACATAGTTCAGGCCGTGCGCGATCGACAGCGCGGCCTGCACGGCGCGCTCGGCGACCTCGTCGGCCATGGCCTCGGCATGCGCCTCGGTCACGGCCAGGATGCCGTCGCGGTGCAGGTTGCGCTGCGGGCGGTAGTGCACCGCCCGGCCGTCACGGCCGCGCGCGACGATGACCGAGCATTCGTAGTCGAGCGCCAGCCGCTTTTCCAGCACGCAGGGCACCTGGCCAGCGTCGACCCATCCGGCGCCGAGCTCGCCGCGCGAGGCCACGCGCTGCTGGCCCTTGCCGTCATAGCCCAGGGTGGCGGTCTTGAGGATGCCCGGCAGCAGGTCGTCCGGCACGGCGGCGAGGTGCTCCGCCGTCTCGATCACCGCATAGGGCGCGCAGGCCACGCCGCATTTGACGAAGTGCGCCTTCTCGCGGATGCGGTCCTGCGCGATGGCCACCGCCTCGGCCGAGGGCGAGACCGGCACGTCGCCGGCGAGCGAGGCCAGCGCGCGCGCCGGCACGTTCTCGAACTCGGTGGTGATGGCGTCGGCCAGGCGCGACAGGCGGGCCAGGCCGTCGCCGTCGAGGTAGTCGGCGTGCACGTGATGGTGACTGACGCGGCCGGCCGGGCTGTCGGCATCCGGGTCGAGCACCGCGGTGAAGTAGCCGGCCTGCTGCGCCGCATGCACGAACATGCGGCCGAGCTGGCCGCCGCCCATGACGCCCAGCGTGGCGCCCGGCAACAGGGGCAGATGGCTCGGGTTCACAGGGCACCTCCGCCTTGCGGCGTGAATGGAGACGGCGCCGCCTCGTCGCTCGGCGGGGGCAGGGTCATGGCGCGCGCGGCGGCGGTCTGGCGCGCGCGGAATTCGTCCAGCTGCGCACGCAGCGCCGGGTTGCCCACCGCCAGCATCGCCACCGCGAACAGGGCGGCGTTGGCCGCGCCGGCAGTGCCGATGGCGAAGGTGGCGACCGGCACGCCCTTGGGCATCTGCACGATGCTGTGCAGCGAATCGACGCCCTGCAGGTGGCGGCTCGCGACCGGCACGCCGAGCACTGGAACCGTGGTCTTGGCGGCCAGCATGCCGGGCAGGTGCGCGGCGCCGCCGGCCCCCGCGATGATCGCCGTCAGCCCGCGCGGGGCAGCGCTTTCGGCGTAGGCGAACAACTCGTCGGGCATGCGGTGCGCCGAGACCACGCGTGCTTCGTGGGCGACGCCGAATTGCTGGAGAATCTCGACGGCGTTGCGCATCGTCTCCCAATCGGAGTTCGAGCCCATCACCACACCGACCTGAATTGCTTGCTTCATGGTTCGAATTTTACGTTTCACCCCCAAGTTCCAGCGATGATCGACATCACCCTCGAAAACTTCCAGTCCGAGCTCATCGAAGGCTCGATGAACCAACCGGTGCTGCTCGACATCTGGGCCGAATGGTGCGGCCCGTGCAAGCAGCTTGGCCCGGTCCTCGAAAAACTCGAGGTCGAATACGCCGGCCGCTTCACGCTGGCCAAGCTCGACGCGGACAAGGTGCCGCAGATTTCCCAGCAACTGAGCCAGATGTTCGGCGTGCGCAGCATTCCGTTCTGCGTGATGTTCAAGGACGGGCAGCCGGTGGACGGCTTCGTCGGCGCCCTGCCG
>Ga0160447_100929_pt1 | contig 12294 bp, 12 predicted proteins | sample HID1973K_E1MG_FD_108222 | JGI IMG/M metagenome (GOLD analysis project Ga0160447, IMG submission 108222) | Enriched mosquito-associated microbial communities from UW Madison campus, WI, USA - HID1973K_E1 MG | ecosystem: Host-associated > Arthropoda: Insects > Digestive system > Unclassified ...
AGGGGCTCAAACGTCTGCGCGAGATCCTCGAGAAGAATGGGCTGTCGAGTGAATCACTGTTTCAGTGATTCACAGCCATATTAATGGCGAACTAGTGTCATCTGAAAAGCCCCGATTGTTCGGGGTTTTTTATTGGTTCGGAATAAGGTACGCGCCGAGAGTATTCAATTAGTCAGATCTCTATATGTCGCTTTTAATATGGATGGTGGCGTAAGTGACATTGACTTTGGTTGTAAGCGTTTTCTTACGTGAGGTGTGAGACATTGCATTATTTTTCGAGGGTACGCGGTCGCGGTTAATCATCGATAATAGTTATGCGCTTGATTTGGCTTGTATTTATTCTTGCAGTCATGATGGGTTGGTATTTTTTTGAAAAGTCTCGGGTGTTGCTCTGTCTCGTTAAATCACTAATATCAGAACTGTGCCGACGGATTGGCACAGGCGGTCAAGGAAGACGGCTTGAGGGACATCGCAGGATGCGATTCATCAGGATGATGAAAATGGATTAAAGGGATTACGGAAAAAATGTGGGCGGGTCATACCGCCCCTTTTTTTGCCTACGAAAAAGAACACGCAGACATTCCCCGGCTTCAGAAACGCAAAAAGACCCCGAAGGGTCTTTCGCGCAGTTCGCGGCGGAGCTTAGCGTTCCAGGTCAGCGATCTTGCCAGTTTTGCCGTCCCACTCCTCAGCATCCGGCAGCGCGTCTTTGCGCTCGGTGATGTTGGGCCAGACATCAGCCAGCTCGGCGTTCAGTTCGATGAAGTTTTCCATGCCTGCCGGGATTTCGTCTTCCGAGAAAATCGCATTGGCGGGGCATTCAGGCTCGCACAGAGCGCAGTCGATGCACTCATCCGGGTGAATCACCAGGAAGTTCGGGCCTTCGTAAAAGCAGTCCACCGGACAGACTTCTACGCAGTCGGTGTACTTGCACTTGATGCAGTTGTCGGTGACGACGAAGGTCATTTCTAATTCTCTCCTCAGGCGGCGGCAGCAGAGCCCTTCACGGTAGGGTTGCTCGGTTGGGAACGTTCCCGGGCCATTCAGAACGCAGTCAGCCTGGCTCCAGGCCAGTGAGGCATGCGAGCGGGGCTTTGGTTCGCTGCGTTCGAACGCGGCTCGGATCTCTTACTGCCCGGCTAGAGGCTGTACCGTTCCCAAACCGCGCGGGATTCTAACAGCTTGTTACGGATACCGTTAGATCCGGTTTTGCAGTCCATATAACCATTCGATAGCTTGGCGTGGCGTCATATCGTCGATTTTCAGCTTCGACAACTCTTCCAGTACCGGGTGCGGCAGGCTGGCGAACATATCGCTCTGCATCGGCACGGGCGGCTTGCCAGGCTTCGGTTTGGGCTGTTCATGGGGCAGGCTGGTGGTTTCCAGACGCTGCAAATGCTCCTTGGCGCGACTGATCACTTTGCCTGGAACCCCCGCCAACTGGGCGACGGCCAAGCCATAGCTCTGGCTCGCCGGTCCCGGCAGCACCCGATGTAGGAACACGATGCGCTCGTTGTGTTCGGTAGCGTTGAGATGCACGTTCGCCACCAGTGGCTCGCTTTCCGGCAGTACGGTCAATTCGAAATAGTGTGTCGCGAACAAGGTATAGGCGCGCAGTTGGGCGAGACATTCTGCCGCAGCCCACGCCAGCGACAGACCGTCGAAGGTACTGGTGCCGCGCCCGACTTCGTCCATCAACACCAGACTCTTGTCCGTGGCGTTGTGCAGGATGTTCGCGGTTTCGCTCATTTCCACCATGAACGTCGAACGCCCGCCGGCCAAGTCATCGCTGGAGCCGATACGAGTAAAAATACGGTCGACCAGTGAAAGTTCGCAACTGGCGGCCGGAACGAAACTGCCGATATGGGCCAGCAGTACGATCAATGCGGTTTGACGCATGTAGGTGGATTTACCACCCATGTTCGGACCTGTGATCACCAGCATGCGGGTGTCGTCGTTCAGGTCCAGGTCGTTGGCCACGAATGGAGACGACAGCACTTGTTCGACCACCGGGTGGCGACCTTGCTCGATGCGCATGCAGGGCTCATCGGTGAAGCGCGGGCGATTCAGATCCAGATTGAGCGCGCGTTCGGCGAGGTTGCTCAGCACGTCCAGTTCGGCCAGGGCGGCAGCAGTGTCCTGCAGCGGCGCCAGGTGCCCGATCAGATCTTCGAGCAGCGCTTCGTAGAGCATCTTCTCCCGAGCCAGCGCTCGGCTCTTGGCTGACAGTGCCTTGTCTTCGAACTCTTTCAGCTCCGGCGTGATGAAGCGCTCGGCGCCCTTGAGCGTCTGACGTCGAATGTAATCGGCAGGGGCTTGTTCGGCCTGCTTGCTCGGCAGCTCGATAAAGTAGCCATGCACGCGGTTGTAACCGACTTTCAGATTGGCAAGACCGGTGCGGGCTTTCTCACGAGCTTCCAGATCGATCAGGAACTGGCCCGCGTTTTCACTAAGGGACAGCAGCTCATCAAGCTCGCCGTCATAGCCGGTTTTCAGTACGCCACCGTCGCGGATGACGGCTGGTGGGTTATCGATGATTGCCCTTTGCAGCAGGTCCGCCAGTTCCGGGTAAGTGCCGGCGGCTTTCGCCAATTGCTGAATGTGCGGCGCCTCCAGTTCGGCCAGCGCCAGTTGCAGCTCCGGCAAGGCACCCAGGGCGTCACGCAGGCGCGCCAGGTCTCGCGGTCGCGCGTTGCGCAGGCCGATCCGCGCAAGAATGCGTTCGATGTCGCCAATTTCTTTCAATTGGGGCTGCAGGTTTTCGAAACGGTAGCGCTCGAGGAAGCAACTGATCGATTCTTGCCGTGCTTCGAGGACGTTCAGGTCTCGCAATGGGCGATTCAACCAGCGTGTCAGCAGCCGCGTGGCCATGGCAGTCTGGCAACGGTCCATGACCGACTGCAGCGTGTTGTCACGTCCGCCCGCCAGGTTGGTGTCCAGCTCCAGGTTGCGGCGGCTGGCACCGTCGAGGATAACCGTATCGTCCATCCGTTCATGGCGCAGGCTGCGCAGGTGTGGCAGGGCAGTGCGTTGGGTTTCCTTGGCGTAGCCCAGCAAGCAACCGGCAGCGCCGATTGCCAGGGTCAGCATCTCGCAGCCGAAACCTTTCAGATCCTGGGTGGAAAACTGCTGGCACAGACTTTTATATGCCGAATCTCGCTCGAAATCCCAAGGCGCACGGCGACGCGAACCCCGACGCTTCTCGGCGGGCAGACCCTGCGGCCAGTCATCGGGAATCAGCAATTCAACCGGGTTGATGCGTTCCAGTTCCGCCAGCAAGTTCTCCCAACCCTTGATCTCCTGAACGGTGAAGTTGCCACTGGTGATGTCCAGCACTGCCAGACCGAACAGACGCTCGTCGCCCAAAACGGCCGCGATCAGGTTGTCGCGTCGTTCATCGAGCAGCGCCTCGTCGCTCACCGTACCCGGCGTGATAATGCGCACGACCTGACGCTCGACCGGGCCTTTGCTGGTCGCCGGATCACCTATCTGTTCACAGATGACCACGGACTCGCCCAGCTTTACCAGCTTGGCCAGATAGCCCTCGGCCGCGTGATAGGGGATGCCGCACATGGGAATGCTCTGCCCGGCAGACTGCCCGCGGGCCGTCAGCGTGATATCCAGAAGCTTGGCCGCCTTCTTGGCGTCTTCGTAGAAAATCTCGTAGAAGTCGCCCATGCGATAGAACATCAACTGGTCTGGATGCTGGTTTTTCAGCTTCCAGTACTGTTGCATCATGGGGGTATGCGAAGAGAGGTCGGAAATTGCTTTATTCATCAGTTATTTAGGCAAATTCGTTGGGAGATTGAGGCAAATGAGTAGCGCCGCGTGGAACACCACCTACGTGGGCCGACGTCAGATCCGATTGCTTTTGCGATGGGCGCAAGGTTACCACGCACGTTCGCGGGCCGCAGGTTCCGGTTATTCGTGACGGCTCGTTTCCAGACCTTCATTACCCGCTCCGGGCTGGCTAGGCTGTGGTGGTCGCTGTCCGATTCCGGGCAGCCAGTTTGGAAAAAAGGATTTTGTATGCGACGCAAACGTGGAAGGGATTCAACCAACGGGCGCTTCATCACGCTTGAAGAGGCGCGTCAGCGTCCTCGTGAAACCATCGTTGAAACAGTCAAAAAACCTTGTCCCGACAAGAAGCAGGAATCAGCCACGCAACAGGAGAACGCTTAGGCACTCACGCAGGCGTGGCCGTATTCGGGCCGCGTTCTGGCTTGCGCGTGAGTGAGGCTCGTGTAGCGTGTCTTCATTGCTTGAACGATAGGGAGAACCCTTGTGGATGACATCACTCAACTGGCTGCGCAATTGGGGCAGCTTCTGCTTGAGGCGGGTGCGCAGGTCAGCACCGCTGAATCCTGTACGGGCGGAGGCATTGCCGAAGCCATTACCCGGATCCCAGGCAGCTCGGCGTGGTTCGAAGCCGGCTATGTCACGTATTCAAACCGCCAGAAGACTCGGCAACTGGGCGTTTCGCAAGCGTTGTTCGGCAGGGTCGGCGCGGTCAGTCGGGAAGTGGTCGAGGCCATGGCTTTCGGTGCACAGGCCAGCAGTGCTTCTCGATTCTCGGTTGCCGTCAGCGGCGTGGCCGGTCCCGATGGTGGTTCTGCAGAAAAGCCGGTCGGTACCGTCTGGATCTGCTGGGGTGTGGCAGAACGGCTGATCGCGGAGCGTTTTCAGTTTGCCGGAGATCGTGATGCCGTGCGCCGACAAACGGTGAAGGCCGCACTAGAGGGGCTCATCCAGCTCACTCGCGGAGAAATACCAAATCGGGGGTAGGCGCGCGCGAAACCCTGTGGAATAATACTGGCTACTTATACAGTTATATCGGCCGTCAGGCCTAACCGATTACGAGAGGACTTCAATGGACGACAACAAGAAGAAAGCCTTGGCTGCGGCCTTGGGTCAGATCGAGCGTCAGTTCGGCAAAGGCGCCGTGATGCGCATGGGCGACCACGACCGCCAGGCTATTCCTGCTATCTCCACCGGCTCGCTGGGCCTTGATATCGCACTGGGTATCGGCGGCCTGCCAAAAGGCCGGATCGTTGAAATCTACGGTCCGGAGTCTTCCGGTAAAACCACCATGACCCTGTCGGTCATCGCTGAAGCTCAAAAGATGGGCGCCACCTGTGCGTTCGTCGATGCCGAGCACGCCCTTGATCCTGAATACGCTGGCAAGCTGGGCGTCAACGTCGACGACCTGTTGGTCTCGCAGCCAGACACTGGTGAACAGGCGCTGGAAATCACCGACATGCTGGTGCGCTCCAACGCCATCGACGTGATCGTCGTCGACTCCGTTGCCGCTCTGGTGCCAAAGGCTGAAATCGAAGGCGAAATGGGCGACATGCACGTTGGCCTGCAGGCCCGTCTGATGTCCCAGGCGCTGCGTAAGATCACCGGTAACATCAAGAACGCCAACTGCCTCGTTATCTTCATCAACCAGATCCGTATGAAGATCGGCGTCATGTTCGGTAGCCCGGAAACCACCACCGGTGGTAATGCACTGAAGTTCTACGCATCGGTTCGTCTGGACATCCGTCGTACTGGCGCAGTGAAAGACGGCGACGAAGTGGTCGGTAGCGAAACACGCGTCAAGGTCGTGAAGAACAAGGTAGCTCCACCATTCCGTCAGGCTGAATTCCAGATTCTGTACGGCAAGGGCATCTACCGTAACGGCGAAATCATTGACCTGGGCGTCTTGCACGGTCTGCTGGAGAAATCCGGTGCCTGGTACAGCTATCAGGGCAGCAAGATCGGTCAGGGTAAAGCCAACTCGGCCAAGTTCCTGCAGGACAACCCGGAAATCGGTGCGACCCTGGAGAAGCAGATTCGCGAGAAATTGCTGACTGCCGCTCCTGATGTCAAAGCTCAGTCGTCCCGCGTTGCCGAAGACGATATGGCTGAAGTCGAAGCCGACGCCGATCTCTGATTGCAGTCATGTCGGTAGTGCTTGATACGCCCGTCGCTGTACGGCGTACCGCAATGGACCTGCTCGCACGTCGCGAGCATGGTCGAGTCGAGCTGACGCGCAAATTGCGTCAGCGCGGCGCCCCGCCAGAAATGATCGAAGCGGCCCTCGACCGTCTCACGGAAGAGGGATTGCTTTCCGAATCCCGTTACCTCGAAAGCTTTGTCTCCTACCGTGCTCGTTCGGGCTACGGCCCTCTACGTATTCGCGAAGAACTCGGCCAGCGAGGTCTGCAACGTTCCGATATCGAACAGGCCCTACGTGAGTGCGGGATCGATTGGCGAGAGAAACTCGAGGAGTCCTGGCGGCGCAAGTTCGCAGGGCAATTGCCTAAAGACGCGCGTGAACGAGGGCAGCAGATGCGCTTCCTGAGTTATCGCGGCTACCCGCCTGAGTTGATCAGCCGTCTATTGAGCGGGAAGGGTTACGACGATTACTGATCGATAGCACGATATCCTCCGTAGCAGCCGGCTGGCCAACGGCTACGCTGCGTCAGCGACATTTTCGAAGCTGACACAGCGCAACCGCCGACAAGCCGTGGTGCTACGGACGTTGCCGTCGCCTTTCGCTCATCATGTCGCCTGCAACGGCTCTCGGCCTCGAGTTTGCTGAGGGTGAACGGGTTTTGCCCAGTTCTCACTCAGGTTGATGTAGTCCACCAGCTCTCGCAGCCGCCCGTGATTCCGGCCATTGAACGTGAAAGCCAGCCGCGTGAGGTGGCTGAACTGTTCTTCATCGTGTTCTTCCTGATAACCGTGCTGATGGAACTCGTCGCTTAGACGGAGATCGGCGAAAACCTCTTGCATGAGGGCCAAGGCTTTCTCGCTGAGCGGGTGATGCATGCGAATCACGAAGGTGTTCTTCAGCCAGCGGCTTGAATGGAAGTTGCTATAGAACTGGTTGATCTCGGCGACGGCTTCGTCGGCGCTGGACACCAGTTTCAACAGGTTCATGTCAGTGGGCAGAATATAGCGGTTAGCTTCCAGTTCTTTTTTGATGAACGTCAGCGCGCCTTCCCAGAACGTGCCGCCTGGTGCGTCCAGCAGTACGATCGGCACGAGTGGGCTTTTGCCCGTCTGAATCAGCGTCAACACCTCCAGGGCTTCATCGAGTGTGCCGAAACCACCGGGGCACAGCACGAGAGCGTCTGCTTCCTTGACGAAAAACAGCTTGCGGGTGAAGAAGAAGTGGAACGGCAGCAGATTGCCGGTGCCATCGACCGTGGCGTTGGCATGTTGCTCGAAGGGCAGGGTGATATTGAAGCCCAGGCTGTAATCCAGTCCTGCGCCTTCATGAGCTGCGGCCATTATGCCGCCACCGGCACCGGTGATGACCATCAGGTCGGAGGCGGCGAGTTTCATGCCCAATTCTCGGGCCAGGGCATACATGGGATGTTCGACAGGGGTGCGGGCAGAACCGAAAACCGTAACTTTGCGGCGCCCGCGAAACTGCTCCAGGACACGAAAGGCGTTATCCAGTTCGCGTAGGGCTTGCAGTGTGATTTTAGCGTTCCAGCGGTTGCGATCATCCTGCGCCATACGGAGCACAGTGAGCATCATGTCGCGGTACAGCGGAAGGTTGGGGCTGTTGGGGGCAACCAGATTAAGTTGTTCTTCGACCTTGCTGGCGAGGTCGATGCCGTCGCTCTGGAAGTGACGAGACAATAGATCATTGGGTACGTAAGGCATTCAAACTTTCTCCTTATGCAGAATCATCGATCCTGTGTCGCGACAGGATCACGACGCCTCATGCGTCGCTGCTACTAGTCCACCTCTGGCGATGGTGAGTTATGAATGGCGACAGATAACGCCACACTGATTCTGCCTATATCCTTGGGTTGAAAAGAAAAATAATCGAGAAACGACGACAGTGAAAGGCAACCCCCTTTTTTGCCTCTATAGCGTGACGACAGGATGACTGTCCAAAACCAATGACCTGATGATGTCCCTGAACATCCAGGCTGGCAACGACTCTTTGCGGGCAAGGGCCAACGTTCTCCCGCTGGTCGGCCAGTCTAATCAGACGTGTTACCTCTGATTTACTGAATGAAAGGGCGAGGTAAGCGCTACTGCAACCGGGATAGCGTCGTCGTGAGAGTCGCGTGTCGACCGCGTCGGACAGAAGTCATCAAGGTTTGCCCCCACGGGAAGACACCGGTGGACGGGCCAAGGAGGGATGAAATGGAGATCATCAGGCTGGAAGTCGATCAGGATCTGTTTCGTTCACTGACCGAGACCGCACGCAACAATGATTCGACTCTTGAGCAGGAATGCATGAGGCGCCTGAAGCAGAACGCAAGACGCTCTTATTACCTTCAAGCGCTGGTAGCGGAGTTGCGCGCCGAAGACCAGCAACGGCGCGCGATGCACTAGGGGTGCTGATTATTTCTTCTTGACGGGCGGTTTGGCGGCACAATCCGCGGCGGTGATCTGCTGCGTGGTGATCAGGCGATCGGTTTTGTATTCTCTGAACTCGTAACGCAGGATGGCGCCCTTGGCCATCAGTTGGCGATAGCCTGGATTACGGCAAACGCTTGTGCCCAGTTGACGACCCACCAGCTCAGGGTTTTCGCGCATTTGCGCGGCCTGGCCCGCTTGAACACTCAAGTGGTCGATGAGGATTTTTCCGTCGACTGTGTAGCCTTGATCGAGGATGTCCTCACTGATCGCATTGGGCTTTCCGACGTTGCTTTTCGCCGCGACTTGTTCCAGCTCTTTGTTCAGTTCGTAATCCTGTTTGGACGCCGCGTTGGCGCACAGCGGAGCGATGAGCAAAAGCGTGAGGGCGGGGGCGATGAGGCGCAGCATTGGACTCTCCTGGGGCAGTGAACGTCGTTGGACCGGCGACATGCGCTGGCGTTCACTGGTGACATGGGGCTTTCAAGGCCCGCAAGTATAGGTGAGTCCCCTCGGCGGACACCAGAGAACCGGGTGCCTCTGATAGACTGCTACGACTTTTTACCGCCGGATATCCATCGTGCCGCTGCCTTTTTGCCGTCCATCGCCGTTACTTGGGTGGATCGCCCCATGAGTCATGCCGTTTCACGCCTGCGCGCCGAACGCCTGGCCCGCAGCACCAGGCCTTTCATCGCACGCGGATCCCGCGCGCCACGTTGCCGGGGATGTCGGGTAATCGAAAGTTACTGCCTGTGCGCCTGGAAACCCACCGTTCAGGCAAAGTCCGCAGTGTGCCTGTTGATGTACGACACCGAGCCGCTGAAGCCCACCAATACCGGTTGGCTGATTGCCGATGTGATCAAGGACACCGAGGCGTTCAGTTGGTCGCGGACAGAGGTGGACGAGAAGCTGCCGGCGTTGCTGAACGATCCGCAATGGCAGCCCTATATCGTCTTTCCGGGCGAGTTCGTTGCTGCTGAGAGGGTGGTGACAGAGGTCAAACTGGAGGAGGGCAAGCGCCCACTTTTTATTCTGCTGGATGCCACCTGGCCCGAAGCGCGCAAGATGTTCCGCAAGAGTCCGTATCTGGATCATCTGCCGGTGCTGAGTCTTGAGCCGGAGCAGATGTCTCGTTATCGCCTGCGCCGTTCGAAACGCGATGACCATTTTTGCACCGCCGAAGTCGCGGCGTTATGTCTGGAACTGGCAGACGATCAGCAGGCCCGTGGTGTGCTGGATGCCTATCTGGACGTGTTCAGCGCCCATTACCTGGGTGCGAAATTTCAGCTGCCGATCGATCCTGACGACGCTGCGCACAGCTATCTCAAAGCCTTTATCTGAGCGAATTTTGAACGCCGTAGCTATCCGCTTGGCGACGGCCGCGCCCTGTAGATCGCCACCGCCGGCAAGCTGGACTGCTACAGACAGATCAATGTGCCGTTTCTGCCCTGCGGGGCCACAATTGAGCCAGCAACATGCCCGCCAGCATCAGCGCGCAACCTGCGTAACCACGCGTCTTCAATGCTTCTCCCAGTAACCACGCTCCGGCGATTGCCGCGAACACTGCTTCCAGCGAAAGAATGATCGCGGCATGGGAGGCGATGGCGTGTTTCTGCGCAACCACCTGCAGGGTGTAACCGATACCGACGGCAACCACGCCGCCGTAAAGCAGGGCGGGGCCCGCAGCAATGATGGCGTCCATCGCGATGGGTTCGAATATCAGTGCCAGAATGAGGCTGACCACCGCGCAGGTGACGAATTGCAGGAACGCCAGGCGAATCGGGTCATGGCGGCTGGCGAACAATCCCACCAGAATCACATGCCCACCCCAGACGAACGCGCCGATCAACTGCAGCCAATCGCCAGAAGCCACTTGGAAGTTATCGCCCACACTCAGCAGGAACATGCCGATGACCGCGAGCATGCAGCCAAGCCATGTGCCCATCCCGGTCTTGTGGCCGAGGAACAGCCCCAGAAGCGGAACTACAATCACGTAAAGCCCGGTGATGAAGCCTGAGTGGGTGACGCTGGTAAACAGCAGGCCTACTTGCTGCAGGTTGATCCCCAATGCCAGCGCGAGTCCCATGACCACGCCACCTTGCAGCAGGCCACGGGTCAGCAACGGTTCTGGAGCCGGGCCGGTCGTAGGGCGGCGCAGTACCAGAGGCAACAGGCAGATCGAGCCGAGGGCAAAGCGCAGCCCCGAATACAGGTAGGGGCCGATGTGGTCCATGCCGGCTGTCTGCGCAACGAATCCGGATCCCCAGATCATGGCAGTCAGGAGCATGAGCAGGTCCGCTCGCAGGGCGTGTTTTTGCATGATGGCACTCGCAAGAATCAGGGGCGCAGACTGTGCCGTAAAGCATCACGCTTGACCACCCCGGCTTCGCTGGGCATTCTTGGCGCCGCACGAATGCTTGAACGCCCTTCTCTGCCTGCTTTGGCGTTGATTGCGCCCGGTTGGGGCCACTTGTAAAGGCTGGCATTTTCGAATGCCATCGTGGGGGCTGAATCCGTCGGCGCTCACCTAAAAACAGGATCATGAAATGACCTACGAAATCCTGATCGCCGATGACCATCCTTTGTTTCGCAGTGCCTTGCATCAAGCCTTGAGTCTGGGCCTTGGGCCAAATGCCCGGCTGGTAGAAGCAGAAAGCATTGCCGATCTGGAAGCTCGCCTGACCGAGAAGTCCGATTGGGATCTGGTGCTGCTGGACCTCAACATGCCCGGTGCCTACGGATTTTCCGGGTTGGTGCTGTTGCGCGGTCAGTACCCGCAGGTGCCGGTGGTGATGGTCTCGGCGCAGGAAGAAGCGGCGGTCGTGGTCAAGTCCAGAGAGTTCGGCGCCAGTGGTTTCATTCCTAAATCCAGCTCGCTGGAAATCATCCAGCAGGCCGTCCGTACCGTGCTCGACGGCGATGTGTGGTGGCCACCCCAGGTCAATGAAAGTGTCAGCGTCTCGCCCGAGGCAAAGGCCGCCAGCGAGGGGCTTGCCAGCCTGACGCCGCAACAGTTCCGCGTGTTGACCATGGTGTGCGAAGGCCTGCTCAACAAGCAGATCGCTTACGAGCTCAGCGTCTCTGAAGCCACCATCAAGGCTCATGTCACGGCAATCTTCCGCAAACTGAACGTACGCACCCGTACCCAGGCCGCGTTGCTGCTGCAACAGCTGGAGTCGATTTCACCCAACTGATATGGCTGTCATCCCCCTGTTTCAAGGCTTTCAGCGGTCGGTCTTCACACTTTTTTGACTGCCGCTGAACTAGCCTCCACCGTCTTCATTCATCAGTAGCCTCTTTTATGACGTCGCCCTTCAAAGGCCAAACTGGCCTTAAACGTATTCTCAATGCTTCTGGCTATTCGATTGACGGTTTGACTGCCGCCTTCAAAGGTGAAGCCGCTTTTCGTCAGTTGGTGTTGCTCAACGTCATCCTGATTCCGGTGTCGTTCCTGTTTCATGTCAGTCGTGGCGAGCGTGCGATTCTCATCGCAGTCTGCCTGCTGGCGCTGATCGTCGAGTTACTGAACTCGGCCATCGAAGCGGCCATCGACCGGATTTCCCTTGATCGGCATCCGTTGTCGAAGAACGCCAAGGATATGGGCAGTGCGGCACAGTTCGTCGCGCTGAGCATGATTGCGGTGGTCTGGGCTTTGATCCTGCTGGGCTGATACCCAATGCTTTTCCCGTAGCAGGCTAGCCGGCGGTGACACGTTCACCACCGCCACCGCCACCGCCACCGCCACCGCCGGCAAGCCGTGCTGCTACACAGGAAGTGATGAGTCAGGCGATGCTGGGTAGCACGATCTCGTCGCTGCGCCGAACGCCTGCCGTGAACGACCGGCACAGGTCGAGAAACTCGCGGATGGCCGACGTCTGGTATTTCTGTTTGTGCCAGATGAAATAGAACTGGCGCACCAGATCC
>Ga0160447_100932_pt1 | contig 12286 bp, 11 predicted proteins | sample HID1973K_E1MG_FD_108222 | JGI IMG/M metagenome (GOLD analysis project Ga0160447, IMG submission 108222) | Enriched mosquito-associated microbial communities from UW Madison campus, WI, USA - HID1973K_E1 MG | ecosystem: Host-associated > Arthropoda: Insects > Digestive system > Unclassified ...
AAAACGCGCGCGCGCCCTCAGTAACCTCCACCTCGCGCACCTCACAAACCGCAGCGTGCAATCACTCGTCCAGCGCGCGACCACCCAACCCCATATCCCAAGCCAGCGTCGCCCACAGCGCATCGGGCGGTGACGGCGGCGGCTGCACGGCACGCAATGCAGCCAGTTCGCGCTGCGCCGCGGCTTCGATGCGCTGCAGCGCCTGCGAACCGGTGGACGAGGAGGGGCCTGGTGCGGGAGGCGTCGGGTTCATGGGTCGAGGCGAAACGGAAGGCGGCGGAAACGCACATCCCCGGCACGGGCCGGGGATGTGGAAGGCAGGACAGGCAAACGGCTCAACAAAGGCTCAGAACAGCTCGACCGTGCCGGCGCCCATGCTCTGCTGCGACACCGGCTTGTGCGGCGGTCGCTCCCACTCGCTGCGCAGATCGCGCAGGCGGCTGCCGACGCGCTGCAGCGCCTGCAGGAAATCGCCGTCGAACACCCCGCCATTGCGGTGCAGCAGCTCCTGCAGCGCCACCGCCTCGCGGTTGATCGCGGTCAGGCGATCGAGGTGGGTATGCACGCCGCTCAGCGTCTGCGTGGCGATGTCCTCGAACTGCAGCGCACGCACCGCTTCGGCCACGCTGCCGTCGATGGCACGGGCGCAATCGGAGATCTCGCGCATGCCTTCGCCCAGCGAAGCATTGATCGCCGCCACGTTGTCGAGCATCGCCGCCGCTTCGTGGCGCGCCTCGCGGGAACGGTCCTGATGGCGCGAAGCCATGTGCGAAACCGTCTCGCGAACCTTGGAGATCGACTCCTTCGAGCTATGCGCCAACTTGCGGATCTGCTCGTTGAAGGTGGTCGAGCGCTCGGACAGGTTGCGCACTTCGTCGGCGACCACCGCGAAACCGCGGCCTGCCTCGCCGGCACGCGCCGCTTCGATGGCGGCGTTCAAGGCCAGCAGGTTGGTCTGGTCGGCGATCGACTTGACGTCCTCGAGCAGCGAGAAGATGCCGTCCAGGTGCTGCGCCATCTCGTCGATGTTGTGCACCGTGGTGCTGCTCTGGCCGCTGACCTGTTCCAGCGCCTCGACCAGCTGCTCCATGCGCGAACTGGCGTGCTGGGCGAAACGCGCCACGTCCACGCCGGCGCCGCCGTCGTCGCCGGCGCGATCCACGATCCGGGCCAGCGCCTGGCTCTGCTGGCGCGACTTGCGGTTCATCGCCTCGAAACTGCCGCCCAGGCCGGCGACGGCCTGGCGGATCAGTTCACGCGCACGCTCGACTTCGGCACGCGAGCCATCGACCTCATTGCTGACGAAGTTGCGCAGTTCGGTCAGCAACTGGTCCTGCTCGCGCAGTGCGCGGGCCTGGTCAGGATGGCGGCGGCCTTCCGACCACAGGCTCCAGCCGGCAAAACCGAGCCAGCTCAATGTCATGGTGACCAGGATGGCCCAACGCATGGAGGCCGGCCATTCCAGGCCTTCGGCCAGCGGGAACAGCAAGGTCAACGCGACGGGGGCGGCGAGGCGGATGAGGGGACGTGAGTGCATGGGCGTTCTCGACAGAATCACGATTGCTGTATCGGCCGCCCCCCCTCGGTCTTTAGCTGCGGCCGCCGGTTCCTCGATCGCGAAGGCCTTCATTTCGTTCAGCAATTCGAATGACGCAAGCGCGCTTCGACGAGAAATCCTCTCCTACTCGCTCTTCGAGAAGCGCTCCTACAAGCAGCGGCATCGCCTTTGGTGGAGAGCCCCCTTTGTTAAGGGGGCGCGGCGAAGCCGCGGGGATAGGCAAGGCAAGAGACGGGGGCCCGAAGTTTGCGCAGCAAACTTGGGAGCCGATCCCGCACAGCGGGATCGGCCGCGAGCGTCAGCGAAGCGCCCGATCCACCGCCTCACTCATCGCACGCTTGGAGAACAGGAAGTCCCACAAGCTGCCGCCGAGCTGGCGCCACAGCACCGCCGCACGCACCGCGGCCAGCAGCAGGGCGCGGATCTCGGCCACCACGCCGGCCTGGCCCAGGTAATGCGGATTGCCCTGGACCATCACCCGCGGCTTGAGATGGCTGATGGTGTCGGCGTACAGCGTGCCCAGCGCCGCCAACACGTCGGGGTGGCCGCTGTCCTCCAGATCGCGGGCCTTGCGCGCGGCAGCGCCAACGCCGGCGGTCACCGCGGCCACCGTCGCCGGGTCGCGCACGAAGCGCCGCTCCAGCTGCAGCACCGCCAGGGCCAGCCGCGGCAGCACCTCATCCTGGGTCTGGTTGCGGAAATAGTTGTGCAGCAGGCGCAGGCCCTGGGCCACGTCGGTCCGCCCGCCGAACACCGCTTCGGTGGAATCGGCGTCGATCCGGAACACGCTGTCCATGGCGGTGCGCACCGCCGACGCCTCGGACTGCCCGGTCTCGGCGATCCGCCGCACCTGCTGCAGGGCCTGGGCGAGGCCGGCCAAGGCCAGCACGCGTTCGTCGATCGTGGAACTCATCAGGCCGATACCTCGTTGGAAATTGAAGAAGACGCCAGACGCCGCTCCAGCGGCGCATCGGTGTGGGCGATCACCGCACCGCCCAGGCATTCGTCGCCGTCGTACAGCACCAGCGACTGGCCCGGGGTGACGGCACGCTGCGGTCGGGCGAAACGGACCTCGACCCGGCCATCGTCCAGCACCAGGACGCTGCACGGCTCGTCCGGCTGGCGGTAACGGGTCTGGGCGGTGCACTCGAAATGCTGCGCCGGTGGCGCGCCGGCGATCCAATGCGCGGTCTCCGAGCGCAGCCAGGACGACTGCAGCCAGGGACTGTCGCGGTCCTGGTCGACATACAGCACGTTGCTGGCGACGTCCTTGCCGACCACATACCACGGCGCCGCCGCCCGTCCTCGCACCCCGCCGATGTTCAGGCCCTCGCGCTGGCCCAGGGTGAAATAGAACACGCCCGGGTGCTCGGCGATGCGCACGCCGTCCGGGTCGCGGATCTCGCCCGGCCGCGCCGGCAGGTAGCGCCCCAGGAACTCGCGGAAGTCGCGCTCGCCGATGAAACAGATGCCGGTGGAATCCTTCTTGGCGTGGGTCGGCAGGCCCGCCTCGCGCGCGATGCGGCGCAGGTCGGTTTTCTGCAGGTCGCCGATCGGGAACAACGTCGCCGCCAGCTGCGCCTGGCCCAGTTGGTGCAGGAAGTAGCTCTGGTCCTTGTCGCGGTCGGCGCCGCGTAGCAAGCGCCAGCGGCCGCCGGCCTGGTCGATGCGCGCGTAATGGCCGGTGGCGATCCGCTCGGCGCCCAACTCACGCGCGGCATCCAGGAAATGCTTGAACTTGACCTCGCGATTGCACAGCACGTCCGGGTTGGGCGTGCGGCCGGCCGCGTACTCGGCCAGGAAATGCTCGAACACTCCTTGCCAGTATTCGGAGGAGAAATCGCGGAAATGGAACGGGATCCCGAGCCGGCCGCAGACCGCGACCGCGTCGCGGCGGTCGTCTTCAGCGCGGCAATCGCCGCTGCCGTCCTCGGCCCAGTTCTGCATGAACAGACCGGCCACCGGCTCGCCTTGCTGGACCAGGCGCCAGGCGGCGACGGAAGAGTCCACCCCGCCGGAGACGCCGACCACCACGCGCGGCGCGGCGCTCACAGCTGCCGCACCAGGGCCAGCGGAAAGCGTTGACCACCCAGAAAGTCGGCGACCACTTGCCATACCAGCGGGCTGCGCAGCCGGGCCGATTCGGCACGCAATTCGGCCGGCGTCATCCACACGGCCCGCTCGATGCCGGTATCCAGCGGCAGCGCCGGGTCGTGCGCTACGGGTTCGGCGGCGAAGGCAAAGCGCAGATAGTGTTCGCCGTTGCCGGCCTGCCATTGGTAGCAGCCGATGAAGTCGGTCAGGCGTACCGTCCAGCCGGTCTCTTCCAGCGTCTCGCGCAGCGCGGCTGCCTGCAGGCTCTCGCCCGGCTCCAGATGGCCGGCCGGTTGGTTGAGCACGAGTTGCCCGTCGATGCGTTCTTCGACCTGCAGCAGTCGCCCATCGCGCACCACCAGGGTGGCCACGGTCACGTGCGGCGCGTCGGGGCGGATCGTCGCCATCAGCAATGCAGCCGATCCGGCGTGCAGGCCGTCGGTTGGATGCGGGACGTCGGGGAGAGCGGGGCGGCACTCGCGGAGAGGGCTGCCGGCAGGCGCTTCATGGAACTGCAACGCTGGGAAAGATTCGGAATTGTGCGGTCCACGGCGTGAATCGTCCAATCCGCCGCCGGCCACCCCGTATAATTGCGCCATGCCCCGCAAGCCCGCTCAAGAACACGACCACGGCGTAATGGTCGAAACCGGCCGTCCCGAAGTCGCGCCGCCCCCCCGCTACCAAGTCCTGCTGCTCAACGACGACTACACCCCGATGGACTTCGTGGTGACCGTCCTGCAGCAGTTCTTCGCCCTGGACCTGGAAAAAGCCACCCAGGTGATGCTGCACGTCCATACCCGGGGGCGCGGCGTTTGCGGCGTCTACACCCGCGAGGTGGCCGAGTCCAAGGTGGCCCAGGTCAACGAGTTCTCGCGCATGAACCAGCATCCTCTGCTGTGCACCATGGAGCAGGCTTGACCGTCGCGGGCGTCATCCCACCGGTGCAACGCAGCAGCCTGTCGGCGTACTAACGCCGTCTGAACATGGCCATCCGATAGGGTTGTGGAAAATCGCGCCCGAAGCCGCATATTGTTGGCAACAGCCGTCGGAGCTTCCCCATGTTCAGCAAAGACCTCGAGCAAACCATTGGCCAGTGCTACAAGCGGGCCCGCGAGGCGCGTCATGAGTTCATGACCGTCGAGCACCTGCTGCTTGCACTGCTGGACAACCCCTCCGCCCAGGCCGTCCTGAAGGCCTGCGGGGCCGATGTCGTTCGCCTGCGCAGCGATCTGGAGCAGGCGATCGAGGCTTCGGTCTCGCGCCTGGCCGAGGACGACGGACGCGACACCCAGCCCACCCTGGGCTTCCAGCGCGTATTGCAGCGTGCCGTCTACCACGTCCAGTCCTCGGGCAAGAAGGAGGTCACCGGCGCCAATGTGCTGGTCGCGATCTTCGGCGAGAAGGACTCGCACGCGGTCTACTTCCTCAACCAGCAGGACATCACCCGGCTGGACATCGTCAACTACCTCTCGCACGGGATCGCCAAGATGGGCGAGGAAGGCGAGGGCGCCGCGCCCGGCGAATCCGAGGGCAAGAGCGAGGGCGGCGACGGCGAAGGCAAGGGCGACGCCCTGACCGAGTTCGCCACCAACCTCAACGAACAGGCCCGCGCCGGTCGCATCGACCCCCTGGTCGGCCGTGCCGACGAGATCGAGCGCACGGTGCAGGTGCTGTGCCGCCGCCGCAAGAACAACCCGCTGTACGTGGGTGAGGCGGGCGTGGGCAAGACCGCGATCGCCGAGGGGCTGGCCAAGCGCATCGTCGAAGGCAGCGTGCCGGACGTGCTGGCCGACGCGGTCATCTACTCGCTGGACCTGGGCGCGCTGGTCGCAGGCACCAAGTACCGCGGCGATTTCGAAAAGCGCCTGAAGAGCGTGCTGACCTCGTTGAAGAAGGTGCCCAACGCGGTGCTGTTCATCGACGAGATCCACACGATCATTGGTGCCGGTTCGGCGTCGGGCGGCACCATGGATGCGTCCAACCTGATCAAGCCGGCACTGGCCTCGGGCGAGCTGCGTTGCATCGGCTCGACCACCTTCCAGGAATACCGAGGCATCTTCGAGAAGGACCGTGCACTGGCGCGGCGCTTCCAGAAGATCGACATCGTCGAGCCCACCGTCGGCGAGACCTACCAGATCCTGCAGGGTCTCAAGCCCAAGTACGAAGCACACCACGGCGTGACCTACGCCGACGACGCGCTGCAGGCGGCGGTCGATCTGTCGGTCAAGCACATCGGCGACCGTCTGTTGCCCGACAAGGCCATCGACGTCATCGACGAGGCCGGCGCACGCCAGCGCCTGTTGCCGGAAGGCCAGCGCAAGGAGCTGATCGATATCGAGGAGATCGAGACCATCGTCGCCAAGATGGCGCGCATCCCGGCCAAGCAGGTCAGCGCGACCGACAAGGACGTGCTGCAGCACCTGGAGCGCAACCTGAAGATGGTGATCTTCGGCCAGGATCCGGCGATCGAGACGCTGTCCTCGGCGATCAAGCTCGCCCGTTCGGGCCTGGGCAATCCGGAAAAGCCGATCGGCAACTTCCTGTTCGCCGGCCCCACCGGCGTCGGCAAGACCGAGGTGACCCGCCAGCTCGCGCTGCAGCTGGGCATCGAGCTGGTTCGCTTCGACATGAGCGAGTACATGGAGCCGCATTCGGTCAGCCGCTTGATCGGTGCCCCTCCGGGCTACGTCGGTTTCGACCAGGGCGGCCTGCTGACCGAGAAGATCGTCAAGACTCCGCACTGCGTGCTGCTGCTGGACGAGGTCGAGAAGGCGCATCCGGACATCTTCAACATCCTGTTGCAGGTCATGGACCGCGGCGTGCTGACCGATACGAATGGTCGCGAAGCCAACTTCAAGAACGTGATCGTGGTGATGACCACCAATGCCGGCGCGGCCCAGGCCTCGCGGCGCACGATCGGTTTCACCAAGCAGGACCACTCCACCGATGCGATGGAGACGATCCGCCGCAGCTTCACCCCGGAGTTCCGCAACCGCCTCGATGCGGTGGTGCAGTTCCAGCCGCTGGGCTTCGACCACATCCTGCGGGTGGTGGACAAGTTCCTGATCGAGCTGGAAGCGCTGCTGCAGGAAAAGCACGTCAGCCTGTCGACCACGCCGACCGCGCGCGACTGGCTGGCCCAGCACGGCTTCGATCCGCTGATGGGCGCTCGCCCGATGGCGCGCGTGATCCAGGACAAGATCAAGCGCCCGCTGGCCGACGAACTGCTGTTCGGCAAGCTCGTCCAGGGCGGCAAGGTCAGCATCGACGTCAAGGACGGCGAGCTGGTGGTGGAGTCGCAGCCCGAGCCGGAGCGGCTGTTGCCGGCCACGGTGTAAGCGGGCAGGGCACCGTGCCCGGCGAGCGGGCACGGAAAAACCGGCGAGCCTTGCGGTTCACCGGTTGATTCGTCAGGAGGGCGGCCGCTGGGCCGCCTTTCTGCTTTCGGCTGTTGCGCCGAGAGCGTCGCGGCTGGCGCCGCTCCTACAGTGACCGCAGAGCGGTCACTTCATGCGGTAGGTGATGCGACCCTTGGTCAGGTCGTAGGGGGTCATTTCGACCTTGACCCGGTCACCGGTCAGGATGCGAATGTAGTTCTTGCGCATGCGGCCGGAGATGTGGGCGATGATCTCGTGCCCATTCTCCAGCTTGACCCGGAAGGTGGTGTTGGGCAGCGTCTCACTGACAGTGCCCTCGAATTCGATGGAATCGTCTTTCGACATGTAGTCCTGTTCGGCTCGGCGATAGGCCCTGCGCGGGCCCTAAGGGCGGGGATTTTACGCTCCCGGGGCCGCGCGTGCAAAGTTTCGGTTAACCGGCGCGCCTTCCGGGGCCCCGGGAAGGCCTCCCATTCAGGCCAGGGCGCGTGCGGGGCGCTCGCCGAATGCCTCGTTCCAGTGCCCTTCCAGCCCCGGCTCGAGGACCCGTCTGCGCACTTCGGCCAGGAACGCCAGGCGCGGCCAGTGTTCCGCGCCCAGGCTCAGCAGGTGGGGGTTCTCGACCTGGGCATCGATCAAGGGCCAGCCGCGCTCGTGCAGGAATCCCGCCAGCGCCGCCAGCGCGACCTTGGAGCCGCCGCTGCGCCCGCTGAACATGCTTTCGCCGAAGAACATCCGTCCGATTGCGACGCCATAGATGCCACCGACCAGCGTGTCGGCCTCGTCGAACACCTCCACCGAATGCGCATGGCCGAGCCGGTGCAGGCGGCCGTAGGCCTGCTGCATGCCAGAGGTGATCCAGGTGCCGTCCTGTCCTGGCCGCGGCACGCAGGCGCAGGCGGAGACGACGGCATCGAAGGCGGTGTCGGCGCGTATCCGCCATGGGCTCTGGCGCAATCCGCGGCGGAACCGCGAGGACAGGCGTACGCCGCCGGTGCGGAACACCATGCGCGGGTCCGGCGACCACCACAGCACTGGCTGGCCATCCGAGAACCACGGAAAGATGCCGCCGGCATAGGCGTTGAGCAGGCGCTCGGGCGCCAGGTCGCCGCCGATGGCCAGCAATCCGTCCGGTTGCCGCAGTGCGGCTTCGGCCGGCGGAAAGGGTGTGGCCGGGTCGGTGGCGAGCAGAAAAGGGGTGGCGCGGGACATGGCGTGATTCTAAGCGGAGCGGCTTGCCCGCCAGTCCGCGCGTCAGGTTTCCTGCCGGTCCGCGCGGAACGGGCTATGCGCCTGCAGTTCTTGGGCGTAGCGGCGCACCGCCTCGCGCTCGTCCAGGCACCACTGCGCGAGCGGCTCGCGGAAGCCGGGGTCGGCGATCCAGTGCCGGCTGCGGACCTCGCTTGGCAGGAAACCGCGCGCAATCTTGTGCTCGCCCTGCGCGCCGGGTTCGAAGCGTTGCAGGCCTTCGCGCAGGCAGTACTCGATACCTTGGTAATAGCAGGTCTCGAAATGCAGCCCGGGCAGGTTCTCACCGCCCCAATAGCGGCCATACAACGTGTCCGCGCCGCGCAGGCACAGCGCACCGGCCAGCGGCGCGCCGTCGCGTTCGGCGAGGAAGATCACCAGCGCCTGTGGCATCTCGCGTGCCAGGTGGCGCAGGAACGGCAGCGTCAGGGCGGGCGAGTTGCCGTACTCGTGGAAGGTCTTCAGATAGAAGCCGTGCATCGCCGCCAGGTCGGCCTCGCTGGCCTGGTGCCCGTCCACGCAGCGCATCGTGATGCCGGCGCGCGGCACCTTGGCGCGCTCCTGGCGGATGTTCTTGCGGTGCTTGTGGTCCATCGCCGCGAGGAAGTCGTCGAAACCGTGCCAGTCGGGCGCGCGTTGCCAGTGGTATTGGACGTCGACGCGGGCCAGCCAATCGTCCTCGAACGCCAGGTCTTCAGCGGCCGGATGGAAGTTGACGTGCGCCGAAGACAGGCCGCTGCGCTCGACCCGCGAGCGGATGGCCGCGAGCAATGCCGGGCGATCGGCGGGATTGCGCGCCAACAGGCGTGGGCCGGTGACCGGCGAGTAGGGCACCGCCCCGAGCCATTTCGGAAAGTATTCCTGGCCGTAGCGGGCATACGCATGGGCCCAGGCATGGTCGAACACGAACTCGCCATGCGAATTGGTCTTCAGATAGCCCGGCGTGGCGGCGACCAAAGCGTCGTCGCGCCACAAGGTCAGGTGCAATGGGCTCCAGCCCCACTCCGCGCGCAGGCAACCGTGTTCCTCCAGGCCGGACAGGAAGGCGTGGCGGACGAAGGGATGGCTGCCGTCGTGCAGCGCATCCCAGTCGTCGGCCGGCACCTCGGCCAGCCGTCGCAGCCAGCGCGCCGTCAGGGCCATGCGGGGAGCGACGGCGCCGCCGGCATCAGGCGGTCTTGTCCAGGTAGCGCTCGGCGTCGAGCGCGGCCATGCAGCCGAAGCCCGCCGAGGTGATCGCCTGGCGATAGTGCTGGTCGGCCACGTCGCCGGCCGCGAACACGCCTTCCACCGAGGTCTCGGTGGCATTGCCGCCCAGGCCGGAGCGGATTTCCAGGTAGCCGTTGTTCATCGCCAACTGGCCGTCGAAGAGCTGCGTATTCGGGTGGTGGCCGATCGCCACGAAGAAGCCATGCGCCTCGATGTCGCGGGTGCTGCCGTCCTGCACCGACTTCACGCGCACGCCGGTCACGCCCATTTCGTTGCCCAGCACTTCGTCGACCGTGTGGTGCCACACCGGCTCGATCTTGCCCGCGGCGATCTTGGCGTGCAGCTTGTCCTGCATGATCTTCTCGGCGCGCAGCGTGTCGCGGCGATGCACCAGGTAGACCTTGCGGGCGATGTTGGACAGGTACAACGCTTCCTCGACCGCGGTGTTGCCACCGCCGACCACGACCACGTCCTGCTCGCGGTAGAAGAAGCCGTCACAGGTCGCGCAGGCCGACACGCCGCGTCCCTTGAACTTCTCTTCCGACTCGATGCCCAGGTATTTGGCCGTCGCACCAGTGGCGATGATCAACGCGTCGCAGGTGTACTCGGCGCTGTCGCCGATCAGCCGGTACGGCTTGCTGGACAGGTCGGCGGTGTGGATGTGGTCGAAGATGACCTCGGTCTCGAAGCGCTCGGCGTGTGCCTGCATGCGCGTCATCAGGTCCGGGCCCATCAGGCCGTGGGCGTCGCCCGGCCAGTTGTCGACCTCGGTGGTCGTCATCAGCTGGCCGCCCTGCTGCAGGCCGGTGATCACCACCGGGTTCAGATTGGCGCGCGCGGCGTACACGGCGGCGGTCCAGCCAGCCGGGCCAGAGCCCAGGATCAGGAGGCGGGAATGCTTGACGGGGCTACTGGAGGAAGCGCTCATATATACTCACGATCGGAAAGATATATCGGCACGATCGCGTCTTACGGCGTCGTTCCGCAGGGGGCATAGAGTGGCGATGCGTCCTCGTCGAATCAAGGCGAATCGGTGGAACTGCGTGAGCCACCCGTCCCGCCCTGGCGATTCGGCCGCAGCGTTGGGCCGCGCATGAGGGGGCGCACAAGGGGTGTTCGCGGGCCGGGCCGTAGCGGTCTGCCAGCCTGTGGCCCCCGGCGGCTGAAAGCCTGGTCGACCTCGTTTATTATCAACCACTAACGAAGTTTTCCTGAGGTCTGGCTCCAGGTGGCAAAACCGGTTCCCGAACGCAGCATTCCCGAAGCCAAGACGCCGCGCGGCAAGACCCCGTCGGCGGAAGCGCCGCGCCGCCAGCGCCTGTGGCGTGACTTGGCGTTGATCGCCATCGCCCCGCTGCTGCTGTATCTGCTGGCCAGCCTGTTCACTTACTCGGCGGCCGATCCGGGCTGGTCGCAGACCGGCAGTGTGGTCGCGCCCGTGCACAACATGGGCGGCAAGGCCGGCGCGTGGATCGCCGACGTGCTGCTGCAGTTGTTCGGCTATGTCGCTTTCCTGCTGCCGTTGATCCTGGGCGCCGTCGCCTGGATCGCGCTGTTCGGCATGGAGAAGGAAGGGCAGGGCGAGGCCGAGCTCGGCCCGGCGCTGCGCCTGGTCGGCATCGTCGGCTTCCTGATCGGTTCCACCGGCTTCCTGCACCTGCGGATGTTCACCGGCGATGTGGCGCATGCCGGCGGCATCATCGGCAAGCTGGTCGGCAATTCGCTGCATGCCGGCTTCGGGCCGCTGGGCAGCAACCTGTTCGTGGTCGTGCTGCTGCTGGTGTCGATCACCCTGGCAACCGGATTGTCCTGGTTCGCGGTGATGGAGCGCATCGGCCGCTGGGTGCTGGCGCTGCCCCCGCTGCTGCGCAAGAGCGGCCAGCAGGCCAACGAATGGCAGCAGACCCGTGTCATGCGCGAGGAGCGCGAGGAAGTGCGCAAGGTCGACGCGGTGCAGCGCGCCAAGCGCGAGCCGGTCAAGATCGAGCCGCCGCCGGCCCCGGTGGTGGAAAAGAGCGAACGCGCCAAACGCGAGCAGCAGATCCCGATGTTCCATGGCGTCAACGGCGACGGCTCGGACCTGCCGCCGCTGGCGTTGCTCGACGATCCCAAGCCGCAGGTCAAGGGCTATTCCGAGGAAACCCTGGAAACCCTGTCGCGGCAGATCGAGTTCAAGCTCAAGGATTTCCGCATCGACGCACAGGTCGTCGGCGCCTATCCAGGCCCGGTCATCACCCGCTTCGAGATCGAGCCGGCGCCCGGCGTCAAGGTCAGCCAGATCAGCTCGCTGGACAAGGACATCGCGCGCGGCCTGTCGGTGAAGTCGGTGCGAGTGGTCGACGTGATCCCGGGCAAGTCGGTGGTCGGCCTGGAGATCCCGAACGTCTCGCGCGAGATGATCTTCCTGTCCGAGCTGCTGCGCTCGAAGGAATACGACAAGTCCACCAGCCCGCTCACCCTGGCGCTGGGCAAGGACATCGCGGGCCGCCCGACCGTGGCCGACCTGGCGCGCATGCCGCACCTGCTCGTTGCCGGCACCACCGGTTCGGGCAAGTCGGTGGCGGTCAACGCGATGGTGCTGAGCCTGTTGTACAAGGCTTCGCACAAGGAACTGCGGATGTTGATGATCGACCCGAAGATGCTCGAGCTGAGCGTCTACCAGGGCATCCCGCACCTGCTCGCGCCGGTGGTCACCGACATGAAGGAGGCCGCCAACGGCCTGCGCTGGTGCGTGGCCGAGATGGAGCGCCGCTACAAGCTGATGAGCACGGTGGGCGTGCGCAACCTGGCCGGCTTCAAC
>Ga0160447_100933_pt1 | contig 12282 bp, 13 predicted proteins | sample HID1973K_E1MG_FD_108222 | JGI IMG/M metagenome (GOLD analysis project Ga0160447, IMG submission 108222) | Enriched mosquito-associated microbial communities from UW Madison campus, WI, USA - HID1973K_E1 MG | ecosystem: Host-associated > Arthropoda: Insects > Digestive system > Unclassified ...
GCGCAGCAGCAGTTCGCCCGAATCGGTCTCTTCGAGCAGCAGCTGCTGGGTGCGGGCAAAGGCGTAGGGCAGCGGGTAGCGCATCGGGCCGTCGTGGTTGCGTGCGGGAAGAGGCAGTCTACGCGTCAGGGCAGTTCGCGCGCGGAGGAAGGGTCGGACGTGGGCGGCAGCGCGCCCTTGAGCGGACCGGTCTCCAGCGGCGGGTACAGCGGCGTCATGGGCGGCGGGATCAGCTGCGTGGGCTCGAAGCTGGTCGTGCGGGGCGCGCGCGGGGCGCCGTCCTTGGCGGCGGCGGCATTGGCATTGGCGCTGGCGCTGGGTGCGGCGATGGTGGCGCGCGACACGGGCGGCTGCATCGGATCGAGCAGCGGCGCGGCAGGCACGTTGCCCAGGAAGATCTGGTCCGAGTTCGGCTGGGTGCGGGCCTGCATCGAGCGCAGCGCGTCGTAGCGGTCGTAGGCGAGCACGCTGGTGGCGTTCTCGTCACGCACGACCACGGGGCGCAGGAAGATCATGAGGTTGGTCTTCACGCGCGAGCGCGATTCGTTGCGGAACAGCGCGCCGACGACCGGGATGTCACCGGCCAGCGGCACCTTGTCGATGTTGTTGGAGTATTCGTCGGACAGCAGGCCGCCGATCACGATGGTGTTGCCGTCGCCCACCACCACGTTCGACTCGATCGAGCGCTTGTTGGTGGTCGGGCCGTAGGTGTTGTTGAGCGTGCCGCCCTGGATGGTCGACACCTCCTGGAACACCTGCAGCTTGACGGTGTTGTCCTCGTTGATGGTCGGGCGCACGCGCAGGGTCAGGCCCACGTCCTTGCGCTCGACCGTAGTGAACGGGTTGACGGTGTTGGTGGCGCTGCCGGTGTTGGTGTACTGGCCGGTCGGGAACGGCACGTTCTGGCCGATGACGATCTTTGCTTCCTCGTTGTCCAGCGTCAGCAGGTTCGGCGTCGACAGGATGTTGGCGTCGGTGTTGGTCTGCAGGAAGTTGGCCAGGAAGCCCAGCACGCTCTGGCCGTTGATGGTGGTGCCGATCGCGATGTTCAGGCCGTTGGCAGGCGTGCCCGTGGCGGTGCCGGCGCCGAGCGACAGGCTCAGGATGTTGGCGCCGGTCACGCCCGAGTTGCTGCCGATGTACTGGTTGTCCTTGCCGCCCAGGAGGCCCTGCCACTGGATGCCGAACTGGGCCGCCTTGTCGGCGCGGACTTCGGCGATCAGCGCTTCCACCATCACCTGCGCGCGCCGGCCGTCGAGCCGGTCGATGACCGCGCGCAGCTGGCGGTACAGCGGGTCCGGCGCGGTGATGATCAGCGCGTTGGAGGCCGGGTCGGCCTGGATCTGCCCGCCGGTGGAAGGCTGGTTGGCGTTGTTCAGCGGCGCGGTGGCGGCGGTCGATGCGCCGCCCGACGACATGCCGTTGAGGCCCTGCACCGCGGCATTGAGCATCGAGTTCTGGCTCTGCGCGGGGTTGCCGGCACCTGCCGCGGCGGCGGCGCCGCCGAGCTGGCCGTTCTGCGCGTTGCGCGGGTCCGCCGCGATGGCCGCGCGCAGCGTCTGCGCCAGGCGCACCGCGTCGGCGTTCTTCAGGTAGACCACGTGGATGTTGCCGGCCGCGCCGTTGCCGCTGTCGAGCGGGGGGCGATCCAGCTTGGCGATCAGGGTGCGCACGAGCTGCGTGCGCGCCGGGTTGGCCGCGCGCAGGATGATCGCGTTGCTGCTCGGGTCGACCATGACGGCGGTGCGGAAGGAGCTGTCGGCCACGCCGCCGGGCGCGCCGCCGGCCGGGCGGGCACCGGCAGCGCCGGCCACGCCGACACCGGCGCTGCTGCTGCCGCCGCCTTCGAGCAACTGGTAGATCAGCGGCACCACGTCCGCGGCGGTGCTGTAGCGCAGCTGGATCACCTCCACGTCCGAGGCGTTCGGCACGTCGAGCGACGAGATGATGCGCGCCAGCCGCTGCATGTTCTCGGCGTAGTCGGTGATGATCAGCGAGTTGTTGCCCGGGTTGACGTTGATGGTGTTGTTCGGCGGAATCAGGGGCCGCAGCACGGGCAGCAGCGCGGTCGGCGACTCGTAGTTGAGCTTGAAGACCTGGGTGACGATCTGGCTGCCGCCCACGCGCGCGGTGGCGGCTGTGGTGGTGGTGACGGTGTTGGTCTGCAGCTTGGCGTCGGCTTCGGGCACGATCTTGTACAGGCCGTCGGATTCGACCACCGCGAAGCCCTGCAGGCGCAGCGCCGAGGCGAACTGGTTGAAGGCCGCGGCCGGCTGCACCGGCCGGTCCGTGATCAGGTTGATGGTGCCCTTGACGCGCGGGTCGACCACCACGTCGCGGCCGGTGACCACGGCCATGGTGCGCGCCACGGCTTCGATGTCGGCATTGGTGAAGTTCAGCGTGATCGGCTCGCCGCGCCGGGGCGTCTGGGCCAGCGACGGCGTGGCGGTCAGCCCGGCCAGCAGCACCAGTTGCGCGGCCAGGGCGAGTGCGCCCAGGCGCATGCGGTGTGAAGGCGATGAGGACTTCATGTGGGTCAACCCAGAGTGATGATCGAGCGGGCGCCGTCGCGCCGGCCGATGATGTTCAACAAATTCGACAAGGCATCCTCGCGCCCCGGCGCTGCGCTGGCCTCGCCGGAAAAGCGCAGTCGCGCGCCGTCCCAGCGGCCGCTGCCCGACAGGCGCAGGCTGCCGTCGCGGGTGGTCAGGATCATGCTGGCGGCGCTGCCGCCTTCGAGCACGACGCGGTAGCTGCCCATCGGCCGCAGGGTCGACAGGCTGGACGAGATGTCGGTCGCGTCCAGTGTGGCCTGGCCGTCGAAGGCGAGCGTGCGGCCGCTGAAAGCCAGGGCCAGGCCGCGCGTGGACAGGTCGAGCGTGCCCTCGGGCTTGAGGGTATTGAATGGCGCGCCGAAGCCGGCCAGCAGCGCGGCCGGCCAGCGCGAGCGGCCGTCGACCAGCGCCAGGCGCAGGCCGCCGGCGGCCGGGCTGGCCTTCAGGCCGATCGGCCCGGCGGTGCAGCACGACAGGTCCAGCAGGGCCGACAGGCCACGCCAGTCCGGCCGCAGGCGCCAGGCGACGGAGCCGGGCAGCGAGATGGCGTCGCCGCCGCCGGCGCCGCTGGCGAAGACGACGCCGGCGACGCCGTTCCAGACGGTGCCGCGCGGATTGATCAGCAGCAGGTGGCCCTGGGTCTGCGTGCGCAGAAAGGAGGCCAGCCAGCGTGCCGGCGCAAAGATGCTCAGCGTGAGCGCGCTGCCCAGCACGATGCCCAGCAGTGCCCAGCGCCAGCCGTGCCGGCGCGGTGCTTCGGGGGTGGGACGCAAGCTGCGGGTCGCCATCAGCGCTCGGTGGGCAGGCCCAGGACGATGTTGCCGTCCCAGCGCGGGGTGTCCGTCTCGGGCCCTGCGGGCGCCGCGGCCTTGGGACCGTTGGCGCCCCGCGCGGCCAGTGCCGCACGCGCGGCCGCGCTGGTGCCGGCGGTGGCCGGTGCTTCGGCCGGCCGCGCGCCGGCGCGGGTCAGGTGGGCTTCGCGCGTGAGGGCGCGGGCATTGCTGCGCGCCTGGGCCAGCCATTGCGCGAGGGCGCTGGCGTCGACGTCCTTGAGGACCACGCGCGCGCCTTCGCCGGCACCCTGGGACTGCACCTGGGCACTGGCGCCCAGCCGGTCGCGCACGCCGCTTTCGAGCGCGCGCATCGACTCGGCCGGGTTGGCGCGCGGCTGCGCCTGCAGCGCCTTGGCACGCGCCTGCAAGGTGTTCATCTGCTGCAGCTGTGCATCCAGCCGGGCATGCTCGGCCGGCGCCGCGCGCAGCGTGGCGAGTGCGGGGGCGATCGCCACCCACCAGAACAGCGCGAATGCGACCAGTGCCGTGGCCACGGCCACCATGCGGCGCTCGCGCGGCGCCAGGGCGGCCCAGCGGGCGCGCAGCGTGTCGAGCCAGGCGTTCATCGCGCACCCTCCGCCTGCACCAGCAGCAGGTCGCCTTCGCCGCGCGCCTGGTAGCCGCGCGGGCCGAGCTGGCCGCTGACCTGCGTCAGTTCGGTGGGCGACAGGCGCAGGCCGCGCAGCCGCAGCTGCCCGCCGCTGAAGTCGATGGCGCTGGGCACGCGGCCGGTAGGCAGCACGCCGCCGAGCGCGGCCAGCATCGGCTCCAGGTCGGCGGCCGATGCCCCGCCGCTGGCCTGCTGCAATGCCGCCACCTCGCGCGCCATCTGCGCCGGCGCGTCGACCACCAGCTTGACCGAGGGGAAGGTCCGCGTGAGCACGCTGCGCACGGCGTCGCGCTTGGCTTCGAGCGCGCGGCGCTCCTTCCAGGCCCAGGCGTTGAGGCCGACCAGTTGCGCCACCACCAGCACGGCGGCGCCCCAGCGCGCGGCGCGCCATTGGGGGCCGTGGCGCCATTGCTGCCACCATGCGGCCAGCTTCTTGCCGGCGCGCACGCGGTTGCTGCTGGCCAGGTCGAACTGGGCCAGGTCCCACGGGCCGCGCGCGGCCTGCAGCCAGCGCGCGGCGCGCTGCACGATCGGCAGGCGCACGCCCAGCACGCTCTCGGCTTCGGTGGCCACGGCCGGCTCGGCGCTGCCGGCCACGGTGTCGAGCGGCGCCTGCAGCGCGGCCTGCACGTTCAGGGCATTCAAGGGCAGGCTGAGCACGCCGTTGGCGTCGCACACCGTCACTTGCGGCGACTGCGCCTCGCCGGTGGCGAACAGCAGCGGGGGGCCGTCTTCGGGGGCGGGCGCGAATTCGGGAACGATGCGCACCACGCGGCGACCCGTCGCCTCGATGGTCTGCACCAGTTCGCGCAGGAGCGTCCGGTCGCATACCGCCACCCAGGCGGAAGTGCCGGTGCGGATGCCGGGCTCGACCGCGAAGTGCGCCAGCGCGGCATCGTCGAGCAGCCGGTCTTCCAGCAGGCCTTCGAGCACCGAGCGCAGGCGGCCGCCGCCGAGGCTGCCGGGCGGCAGGACCACGAGGTGCCACGAGATGCCGGCATGCGGCACCAGCAGCACCACGTCATGGCCCGAAGGCAGCAGGGCGAGCGGGGCGCGCCCGTGGTCGATCGGGGCGCTGTCGTCCTCGTTGCCGCGCACCCAGGCGCACTCGGCGCTGGACGACAAGGCGGTCAATGGGGGAGCGAGTAGCAGCAAGGACATGGAATTGCGGGGGCGCCGGGCCGGTCATTGTAGGCGCGCCGCCGTCGTGGGCGGGGCGCCATTGCTACAACTTCGATAGCTGGAGAGTCAGCCCGAGCCTGTTCATCGACGAGGCGGCGGACTGCGTGTCGGCCTGCAGGTCATTTTCAACAAAGGTTCATGCGACCCCGTCGTCGGTCAGGGCCGCAACCCGACATTCGTTGTCCCCGCGCCACGGTGGCGCCAGACGATGGTGACGGTGGTGCCGCTGCGCTTGAGCAGCGAATGCTCCTGCACCCAGATGCGGTCCAGCCGCAAGCGGCCGATGACCTCGAAGTAGCTGGTCGCCACCGCCAGCTGCCCGGCGGCCACGTTCAGGTTGCTGCCGGGCAATGCCTGGTTGATGTCGCTGACCTCGGAAAAGTAGCGCTGGCTGCGCTGCTGCACCAGGCGCTGGGCGCCGGCCATGTCGAGCCCGGGAACGGCGGCGGCCAGCACCTCGACGCTGGCGGTGTTGACGTTCACCGGCGTGGCTTCGGGCAGGAGGGTGACGTAGGGCGCGAGCGCGGTGACCGTGGCGGGCGACAGGCCCAGCCAGATCAGCTGGTCCTCGGTCTGCGGCATGAGGGGCGCGGCAGTGTCGGCGAAAGGCTCGCTGGTGGTGGTCGCCCCGCCGGCTGACGTTGGCGTGCTGCCGCCGCTGCTGCCGGAGGCGTCGGCCTGGGTGCTGCCCGTGGTGGTACCGCCGGTGCTGGTGGTGGTGGTGCCTCCGGAGGCGGTCGCGCTGCTCTTCAGGCCGGCGCCGGCGCGGCGCAGGTTGGCCACCAGCACCGGGACTTCCTGCGCCGGCAGGCCCAGCACTTCGAACAGGCGGGTGAAGGCCCGCACCGCGGCCTCGGACGGCTGGTTGCTGACCACCAGGTTGCGCACGTTGAGCCTGGATTGGGCGTCGACGATGCCGCCGGACATGAAGGCATCGGGCAGCCCTTCGATGGCGTCGCTGGCGATGTTCTTCTCGGCCGCGAGGAAGGTGGACAGGCGCGCCTCGGCCAGCGGAACCGCCCACGGTTCCGCCAGGTGATCGACCTTGTTGGTCCTGGAGTCGCGCGCGTCCTCGCGCAGGATGAGGCGCGACCAGTCGAGCGCGCCCACCAGCACCCAGGTCGACTGCAGCCGCGTGCGCTCGGCCGATTCGATTTCCACCGAGCGCCACTGGCGCCACAGCGCGGCGGCGGCGAAGGTGGCGACCAGGGCGACGATGAGCATGGCCGCGAGCAACGCGGCGCCGCGCTGGCGGTGGTGCGCGAGCCGGCTCATGAGCGGGACCCCGTCACCGTGAAGTCCGGCCGCACCCAGTCGCGCAGCAGCGTGCCGGACAGGCCCGGGCCGGGCGCCAGGTCGAGCACCAGCCGCACGCCGTCGGGAACGGTGGCGTTGGCCTGCAGCGCATTGGCCGGAACCGCCGGGCCCCAGGCGTTGGCGCGGAAGTACAGCAGTTGCCAGCCGAGCGTTGGGACCAGCGCGACGTCGCTGCCGGCCTGGGCTGCGCCGCCGGCGCTTGCGGCCCAGCTGGCGGCCTGCTGCCAGGCCAGTTGCCAGTCGCCGCGGGAGACCACCGGCGGCGACTGCCAGCGGTGCCAGTGCGGGCCATCGGCATCGTTGCGCAAGGTCCAGGCGACCACGCGCAGGGCCGGATCTTCTCCGGCGCTGCCCCGGCGCGTGAGCCGAAGCGCCGTGCCGTTCCAGTCGATCGCGGTGGTCGGCTCGACATTCACCATCGCATCCAGGTCGCTTTGCCACTGCGCCAGCGCGCCCTGCAGGCTGAGCAGGGCGTCGGCGCGCTCGCGTATCTGCTGCTGTGCGCGCGCCATGCTGTCGATGCCGCGCCAGCTGACCAGCGACAGCAGGGCCAGCAGCGCCACCGCCACCAGCAGCTCGATCAGGGTGACGCCGAGTGCGTGTCGTCGCGTCATCACAGCCGCCCCACCACGGTCGACAGGCGGATGATCGGCACCTGGCTCTCGTCGCGCACCTGGACGTCGACGCGCCGGAAATTGGGGTTGAGCGTGGGCGTGGTCGACACGGTGACATTCAGCGCGCGGCCGGCCTGCACGCACACCACGCTGCCGTCGCCCACGGCCGGCATGGTGGTGGACAGGCGCATCGTGGTGAACTGGTTCTCCGCACACAGCTGCGCCAGCAGCAGGTCGGATTCGCGCTGCGAATTGCGCACCAGCGCATTGGTGGCCTGCGTGCCGGCGGCCAGCGCCAGCGCGACGATGGCCAGCGCGACCAGCACTTCGATCAGGGTGAAGCCGCGCAGGCGGCCGCGGCGGCGCAGGCGTGTCATGGCGTGGCGGTGACGGAGAAGGGCCGCAGCCCGTCGGTGGCCACCAGCACGCTGCGCGCCGGCACCTGCGGATCGGTCAGCAGCACCTGCTGCGCGGCGATGATCGGCTCCGGGCCGAGCAGCAGGGCGCTCACCCGCTGGCCGTTGGCCACCACGCCGAGCACCTGGATGTCGGCGGTCCAGTGATCGGGCAGGCTGCCGGGCTCGGCGCCGTCGAAGGCGAAGCCGGTCTCGCTCAGGCGCCAGCGCACCGGCGTCCCACTGGCACGCGACTGGGCGCGCGCGGCCTCGAACAGGGCCGCCAGGCGCTCGGCCTCGCGGTCCAGCGTGGCCTGCCGCGTGTCGCGCAGCGCGAGGCCGACGCCGGCTGTGGCCAGCGCGATGATGGCCATGACCACGAGCAGCTCGATGAGCGTGAACGCCGCCGTGCGGCGCCGGCCCGCGGCGTGGCGTCGCGGCTTACTGCCAGCTGCCGATGTCGGCATTGCGGCCCTCGCCGCCGGGCTGGCCGTCTGCGCCGAACGAGAAGACGTCGATCTCGCCCTGCACGCCGGGGTTCAGGTACTGGTACGCCTGGCCCCAGGGGTCCTTGGGCAGCTTCTCGACATACGGCTTCCAGTTGGGCGCGGCCGGGCCGGTGGTGGGGCGGGTCAGCAGGGCCTGCAGGCCCTGCTCGGAGGTCGGGTAGCGCTGGTTGTCCAGGCGGTAGAGCTTGAGCGCCTGCATCAGGTTGTTGACGTCGGTGCGTGCGGCCGTGACGCGCGCATCGTCGGCGCGGTCGATCACGTTGGGCACGATGAGTGCGGCCAGCACGCCGATGATCACCAGCACCACCATGAGTTCGATCAGGGTGAAGCCGCGCGCCATGGCGCGGCGAAGGGTGCGGGTCGGGGGTGCGTTCATGTGTGGGATTGCCTTGAGGAATGGACAGCCGGCCGCGCGGGCGGCCGGTACGCTGAATGATAATCGGCCATCATGTCAGCACTCTCCCTCGCGCCCGCCCGCTGGCCGGTAGCCCTTGGCACCACGCTCCTGTGGACCGCGGCGGCGGCCGCCGTCGTGTTCTGGGCGCTCAAGCTGGCCGCCCCTTCCGACGCGGCGCCGCCGGCGGCGCCGTTGGCCGTGCCGTTGGCCGTCAATTCCGATGACGTCGCGCGCGCCCTGGGTGCGCCGCCGGCCAGTTCCGCCGCCCCGGGGCCGGACGCCGGTGGCCGCTATGTGCTGCTCGGCGTGGTGGCCGACGGGGCCCAGCAGGGCGCCGCGCTGATCCAGATCGATGGCCAGCCGCCGCGCCCGTTCGCGGTCGGGGCCGACCTCGGCGGCGGCTATGTGCTGCAGTCGGTGGACCGGCGCGCGGCCGCGCTGGGCGCGCGCATGGACGCGCCGACGTCGCTTACGTTGCGCATGCCCAAGCCGGTGGAAGCGCCCGGCGTGATCGTTCGCGGCAGCGAACCCGCGCCGCAGTAGCGATGCGGCGGCGCCGCCGCACAGCTCAGGACTGCAGGAACAGGCGATAGGCCGGGTTGGCCGTCTCTTCGACCCAGGCGTAGCCGACGTCGGCCAGGAACGCCGCGAAGCTTTCGTTGTCCGACTCGGGCACCTGCAGGCCGACCAGGATGCGGCCGTAGTCGGCCCCCTGGTTGCGGTAGTGGAACAGGCTGATGTTCCAGGTCGGCCGCATCAGGCTCAGGAACTTGAGCAGCGCGCCCGGCCGCTCCGGGAACACGAAGCGCAGCAGGCGCTCGTCGTGCGCCAGGCCGGTGCGGCCGCCGACCATGTGGCGCAGGTGCTCCTTGGCCATTTCGTCGTGCGTCAGGTCGAGCGTCTCGAAGCCATGCTCGTTGAAGATGCGCACGATGGTGGCCGACTCGCCGCGTGCGGTGGTCGTCAGGCCGACGAACACATGCGCCACCTTCGCGTCGCTGATGCGGTAGTTGAACTCGGTCACGCTGCGCGAGGCGCCGGGCAGCTGGCCGACGAGTTCGCAGAAGCGCCGGAAGCTGCCCCGTTCCTCGGGGATGGTGACGGCGAACAGCGCCTCGCGCTCCTCGCCGACCTCGGCCCGCTCGGCGACGAAGCGCAGCCGGTCGAAGTTCATGTTGGCGCCGCACAGGATGGCGGCATAGGTCTCGCCCCGCGTGCCGCGTTGCTCCACGTACTGCTTGATCGCGGCCACCGCCAGCGCGCCGGCCGGCTCGACGATCGAGCGGGTGTCGACGAAGACGTCCTTGATGGCCGCGCACACCGCATCGGTGTCGACAGTGACGAACTCGTCCACCAGGTCGCTGGCGATGCGGAAGGTCTCCGCGCCCACCAGCTTGACGGCGGTGCCGTCGGAGAACAGGCCGACGTCCGGCAGCGTGACGCGCTCGCGCGCCTGGACCGACTGCGCCATCGCGTCCGAATCGTTCATCTGCACGCCGATCACCTTGATCTCCGGTCGCAGCGCCTTGATGTAGTTGGCCACGCCCGAGATCAGGCCGCCGCCGCCGATGGCGACGAACACGGCATCGAGCCGGCCCTGGTGCTGGCGCAGGATTTCCATGGCGATGGTGCCCTGGCCGGCAATGACGTCGGGGTCGTCGAACGGATGCACGAAGGTCAGCGCGTGCTCGCGCTGCTGCGCCATCGCGTACTGGTAGGCGTCGGAATAGCTTTCACCGTGCAGGAGCACCTCGCCGCCCAGGGCGCGCACCGCGTCGACCTTCAACTGCGGCGTGGTCAGCGGCATCACGACCACCGCCCGCGTGCCCAGGCGGCGCGCGCTGAGGGCGACGCCCTGGGCGTGATTGCCGGCCGAGGCGCAGATGACACCGCGCGCCAGCTGCTCGGGCGACAGTTGCGCCATCTTGTTGTAGGCGCCGCGAAGCTTGAAGCTGAACACCGGCTGCTGGTCCTCGCGCTTGAGCAGCACGGTGTTGCCCAGCCGCGCGCCCAGCGCCCGGGCCGGCTCCAGCGCCGATTCGACCGCCACGTCGTAGACGCGCGCGGTGAGGATCTTGCGCAGGTAGTCCGCGGGCGTGAGGGCGTGGGTGCCGGGCGTCGTGTCGGCGGCGGAAGAGGACGAGGGAGTCGTTTTCATGGGCGGGCGGGCCTGGGCCGGAAATGGCCGTCGCGGGGCGGCGCAGTGGGGCGCAATCGCGCGACTTGCGCAATAGGGACAGCCGCCAATGATACGGCCGCGGTTTTGGCGCAGCCGGGCGCCGAAACGCCCAAGAAAAAAGCCCCGAGTCTTGCGACTCGGGGCTAAATCCACCAATTGGGAGGGTGGAGGAGACAACTTGTGCACGACCTAACGTGCGATGAAATAAAGTATAGCCGCCTCGTGCTGCAATGCAACACGTAGCAAGTAACTTTTTTACAACAGTCGCGCGAAGTTTCTCAATTTGGAACAACACTTCGCCCAAGACGACCTGGATCTCCCACAAATGGAATGCACAGTCAGCTGGACCGGTGGGTCTGGCACCGAATCGCCCATGGGCTTCGTGGCCGAAACCGGCAGCGGGCACGTCCTCATGATGGACGGCGCGCCGGACGCCGCAAGGCCGGAGAACGGCGGGCGCAACCTGGCGCCGCGGCCGATGGAAACCGTCCTGGCCGGCACCGGGGGCTGTACCGCCTACGACGTGGTGCTGATCCTCAAGCGCGGGCGGCACAAGGTCGAACGCTGCAGCGTCAAGCTGACCAGCGAACGCGCCGAGAAGGATCCCAAGGTGTTCACCAAGATCCACCTGCACTTCACCGTGGCGGGCAAGGGCATCCCGGCGGCGGCGGTGGAGCGCGCCATCGCGCTGAGCCACGAGACCTACTGCTCGGCCACCATCATGCTGGCCAAGACGGCCGAGGTGACCACCAGCTTCGATCTGATCGAAACCTGATCTGGCTTCAGTTCAGATGCGGTGCGCCACCGTGGTCATCACCCGGCCGGCCAGCCGCATCATGCCGCGCACCGGGCCTGGCAGCTCGGTGCCGCCGGCGCTCCAGGCATGGGCGGCGTGGCGCGCCTCGTCCAGTTTCATCTGGGCCACCACCGCGCGCGACGACTGGTCGCCCGCCGGCAACCGGCCCAGGTGGCCGTCCAGGTGGGCTTCCACCTGCCGCTCGGTCTCGGCCACGAAACCCAGGCTGATGCGGTCGCCGGCCCGGCCGGCCAGCAGGCCCAGGCCGAACGCGCCCGCGTACCAGAGCGGATTGAGCAGCGAGGGCCGCGCGCCCAGTTCCTGCATGCGCTGCCGGGTCCAGGCCAGGTGGTCGGTTTCCTCGCGCGCGGCTTCCAGGAAGTGCGCGCGCAGCGCCGTGTTGCGGGTGGCCGCCGCCTGGGCGGTGTAGAGCGCCTGGGCGCAGACCTCGCCCACGTGGTTGACCCGCATCAGGGCGCCGGCCTCCCGGCGCTCGCGCTCGTCGAGCGGGCCGTCCGGGGCGGCGGGTTGCGGGGTGTCCCGGCTGGCGGCGGGCTTGCTGAAGAGGGTGCGCAGGGCGTCATCCGCCAGCGCGAGCAGGTCATCGAACGAACGTGGCATGCCTGCTATTTTGAACCAAGGCCCCGGGTCTTCCCGAATGCTTTCGTTTCACATTGTGGTGCCCTGGGACGCCCCTGGCTTTGTTGTTCCTCTGCAACGAAACGTCCGCCGCACTTAGATATTTCGGCTGATTTGCTTTGCCCCCGGCGAAGCGTCTGGTGCAATAGCAACAACTTCCCAAAAGGAGGTTGGCCCGGGGTCCGGTGGGAGCACGACAGTGCCCGTCACGGTGTGAACCCTCTGCACCGGTGCCCTATGTTTAACCTTGGAGAAA
>Ga0160447_100934_pt1 | contig 12252 bp, 12 predicted proteins | sample HID1973K_E1MG_FD_108222 | JGI IMG/M metagenome (GOLD analysis project Ga0160447, IMG submission 108222) | Enriched mosquito-associated microbial communities from UW Madison campus, WI, USA - HID1973K_E1 MG | ecosystem: Host-associated > Arthropoda: Insects > Digestive system > Unclassified ...
CCCGGAAGGTCGGCATCCAGTACGTAGTGCATGAGGTCCGCACCGTAACCGACGATCTTGCCGTTCTCGACCGACTCAAAGGGCGCGAAGCGCGCTTCGGTGGCGACCACGATTTCGTGTTTCTCCTTGATCCGTTGCAGCAGGTCGTCCGCGTGGGCCATGGACATGGTGCACAGCGTAACCAGCGATAAGGACAGGGCCTTGAGCGTGAAGCGAGTCATCGGTAATCCCCTTGAATGGACCGTATTTATATTCAAGTAACTTGAATGAGAATACAAAAGCATGAAGCGTGCCAGTCAATTGGGCCTTTAAATTCAGGGGCAGGAGTAGGGGGTGGTGAAAAACTCGCACTCATTCTGCGCAAGGCAGGGCAGATCGCATTGATGTGGTGCGCACGGGCATCAAAGGTGTGCGTTTCCCTGTATTGCGGTCTGAGCGTAACGTGCGCCCGATGCGTTTGAGTGAGGCTGGCATTTTGTTAGCGTCCCGACCTGAGCCGGGACACCTGTTGCAGTGGCAGTAAAGCGATTAAAAGTGAGGACCTCACGCCTTGGCGCAAGACTCCAGGGCGCAGTTGGATATCTGTGCATCCTGTACAGCGACCCCGGTCAGATCGACGAGGGTGATCTGCTGATCATTGCTGCGAGCGCCTACATCGCTAACCAACACCTGGCCAAGCTCCACGAGTTGCTCTTTATCGATCAGGCCGGCTTTCAGCGCGTGGGATACTTCGCCGTACTGACTGCACTGGGCAATCGAGTCCACGACGATGACATCCGCGCGGGCGACCAGTGCGGGATCAAGTTCCTGCTTGCCCAGGGTGTCCGCGCCGACGGCAGTAATGTGGGTGCCCGGGCGGATCCATTCACTTTTGAGCAGTGCCTGGCGAGAGGGCGTGGTCGTGACGATCAGGTTGGCCTGCAGTGCGACCTGTTGTGCCTCAAGTGTTGTTTCGACACTAAAACCCAGTGCCTGCGCAAAGCTGCGGTACGCATCCAGCTCTGACTGCCTGCGCCCCCACACGATGACCTGTCGGCAATCGGTGACTGCCATCAGTTGCTCCAGTTGCATGCGCGCCTGCATACCGGTGCCCATGATGCCGATTGTCTGAACAGAGGAGGGCGCCAGTGCTTTCGCTGCGATCTGCCCGGCGAGCGCGGTGCGAATGCAGGTCAGCCAGCCGCCGTCCTGCAACAGCGCCAAGGGCTGCCCGGTCGTTGCCGACAACACCAGCATCAGCCCGTCGTTGCTTTCCAATCCTTTTGACGGATTGTCATAGAACCCGGTGGAAATCTTCACCGTAAAGGTTTGCGCACCCTCGACCCAGGCCGATTTGACGCAGCAATCGCCGTTCGCTTGCGCGAATACGAAGTTCTGTACCGGCGGGACGTTGACTTTGCCTTGGGAGAAGGCGATGAACCCTTGAGCGACCTGTCTGGCGGCCTCAGTCAAGTCCAGGGCATTGATGATCTGTTGCTGGTCATAGACTTTCACTGGAGGGCTCCGATGAACTTTTCGAGAAGGATGTTGCGGCCGCACAGGACGACGGCAATGCGTTTACCTTGATAATCGGCGGCCAGTTTCAGTGCCCCGGCCAAGGCGACCCCGGCAGCGCCTTCGATGATCCAGCGCTCGGAGCGGGCGACAGCCTTCATTGCGTTACGTATCTCGTCTTCGCTGACCAAAACCGTGCGATCAATCACCCGCTGGCACAGGGGAAATGTCACGCTGCCGGGCTCGATCCCGCCTGCGGTGCCATCGGAAAGCGTGTCGAGTTCTTCCATTTCGATGATTTCGCCCGCGACCAGCGAGCGTTCCATGGTCGGCGCGTTTTCCGGCCAACAGCCGATGATCTGAACGTTCGGGCTCACGTGTTTGAGCGCCGTGCCTATGCCTGAAATCATTCCACCGCCGCCGACCGCGACGAACACGGCTTCGACCTCTGGCAATTGTTCGTGAATCTCCATGCCGATGGTGCCTTGACCCGCGATGATCTGGAGATCGTTGTAGGGCGAGATGAACAGCGTCCCACGGCGCTCGGCCTCGCGGGCGGCTTCCAGTTCGACGCTCAGAGGATCGGTGTCGAGTGTGATCACCTCAGCGCCCAAGGCCCGGATCGCGTCGAGTTTGAGCGCCGAAGCGGTGGAAGTTGCGTAGACGGTGACGGGCACGCCCGCCGCCTTGCCCGCCAGCGCAACGCCTTGGCCGTGATTGCCGGAAGATGCCGTGATCACGCCTTGCTGGCGTTGCTGTTCGTTGAGTAATCGGACTTTGTTGCTGGCGCCGCGAAATTTGAACGAACCGGTGTGTTGCAGGTGTTCGCACTTGAGGAAGATCTCGCTGCCGCTCTGCGCGGACAGACGCTGACTGTAGGTGAGGGGAGTGACGGACACGCCCGGACGCAGGGCGTTGTGGGCTTGCTGAATGTCGCTGAACAGAGTGGCAAAGGTAGCGTCGTCGATGGCCATGAGAGATCCTCATTGGGTGCTTGATTAGAAGGCTGAAACAGCTTGCCCGGCTGGCGATGGACAGAGTGTCATGCGTGCGAGCACGGCTATGCGCTCCCCTGCGCAGAGCGCGAGCGAGGGCATAGGTACGAACGCTGTGTCGATGGGCATGGCATATACTGCCGGATATGGAATATATATCTACGGTAGACGTTATATCTATGATCTGCAATCGATTTCTGGGGTAGCGCTGCATCCCCGGTCGCCATCCGAGGGCGAATAGCCGACTTCGGTGTCTCCAACAACCCTAGGTCGAGGAATATGCCGCGCAGTACGCAAATCCGCACCCAGCTCAAATCCGGACCGTCCACTGATCAGTGGTGGCAGGTTATCCTCGGTCTCCCCGAGCGCGCTTGCGGTTCCCCGTTCACGACATCCAGTTTCCTCCATCCACGTTGTAAGTCTGGGCGACCACGTAGTCGCTTTCCCCCGAAGCCAGGAAAATCGCCATCCCGGTCAGGTCTTCTGCGGTGCCCATCCGACCAAAAGGCACTTCCTGGCTGACTCGTTTTTTCTTCTCGCCGGCGGCTAGGTTTTCATATTTTGCGAACAGTGCATCGACGCCATCCCAATGTTCACCGTCGACCACGCCGGGCGCAATCGCATTGACGTTGATCTTGTGCGCAATGAGATTCAGCCCGGCCGATTGAGTCAGGCTGATCACCGCAGCCTTGGTCGAGCAATAGACGCCGACCAAGGCTTCGCCCCGACGTCCTGCCTGGCTGGCCATGTTGATGATTTTCCCGCCATGCCCCTGGCTGATCATCTGTCGGGCCGCAGCCTGGAGGGTGAATAACGTCCCGGCGACGTTGATCGAGAACAGGCGCTCATAACTTTCACGGGTGATGTCAGTGATTGGCGCCAGATCAAACAACGCCGCGTTGTTGATCAGGATATCGAGCTTGCCCGTCCTCGCAACCACGCTCGCCAGAGCTTCGTCGATGGACGTCTGTGTGGTGACGTCCATTTTTATTGCGTAGGCCTGAGGACCCAGCTCGGCGGCTGTTTGTTCAGCGCGCTCCAGATTGATATCTGCAATGGCGACCGTTGCGCCTTCACGGATATAAGCCTGGGCGAACGCTCGCCCAATCCCGCGTGCGGAGCCGGTGATCAATGCGCTTTTGCCGTGTAGTCGTTTCATGTGTTTATCCGGTCAATGTCTGGTCGTTCCCGCAGCGGAATACAAGCGCTTCGGGGTGATGGACGGAGAGGGCAGACGTGGTCGAAGGCCACGCTGACTGAGGGTCACTTCTTTGGATAACCGGCGCGCTTCATCTCTCTGAGTGTCGTGGCCTGTGCTGCATTGAGCGCCTGCGCGACTGGCATCTGGCCGGTGAGCGCGGCGGAGAACAATTTACCGACGGAGGTGCCAATGGCCTGGAATTCAGGGATGGTCACGTACTGGATGCCGACGTAGAAGTTCGATGCCGCGTCCTTGCTCAAGCTCCGTCCTCTCATGCCCGAGCTTGGGGATCTGCAACCGCTATTCGAAAAAGCCCGTCGCGGCCTGGAGTTTACCGGTGAGACCGCCACTGAAGCGTCACGACTGCTTGAGGCGATCGGCCCGGCATCAGGACTGCAGTGGCTTGTCCTGTTTCTGTAACTGCTCGATATCTTTTCACGGGCTCCGGACAATGAGCGCATCTGTCTGGCCAGCGCCTGTTATGCGCCCAGTCTGGATGCCGTGCCGATCATGCTCGACAGCGAATCGCCTTTTCATGGCGTGCTGACTCTGATTTTCTTCGCCTCGGCCATGAGCGTACGGATCGCCGCCGAGCGTTATCTGCCGACACTCAAGGAGGCGGCGCGCAATATCGCCCTGGACCTGGCAATGGGTGTGGCCACCGCCCGCGCCTGAAAAGCTTGCCCCTGAAAAAAAAGAAGCATCCAAGATACAAGAAAGCCCTCGTGACCGGCTCACCGAAAGTGCTGGTCACGAGGGCTTTGGTTTGTGCTGATTCAGCGTGCGTGTTGCTCGAAGAGGCTCAAGGCCTGGGCCTCTTCGATGACTTCGGCCATTTTGGCCTGCATGTCGAACAGATTCGCTTCGTGGGGCGCGGGGTCGCGATCGCCACAGGCCTGACGCACCACGAACGGCGCAAAGCCATGGGACAGTGCATCCAGCGCACTCGCCCGCACGCAACCTGACGTCGAAAACCCGCCGAGCACCACGGTGTCCACGCCCTTGGCGTGCAGGGTCGAAGCCAGCGAAGTGCCGAAAAACGCGGAGGGGTATTGCTTGGTGATCACCAGTTCATCGTGCTCCGGTTGCAGTTCGGGGGGGAAGGCACCGAGCACCGAACCTGCCTCGAACAGCTTCAACGCCGGCACCTTGCGGAAAAACTGACCGCCGTCCATGCCGCCGGGTTGATACGCGACATTGGTGAAAATCACCGGAATACCCGAGCGACGTGCTGCCGAGACCAGCCGGACATTGGCAGCCAGCGCATCTTCCACCCCCGCGTAAAGCGGCGAGGATGGCTCCAGATACGCCATCACCACATCGATCACCACCAGTGCCGAACGCTGTCCGACACTGAGCTTTCCTCCGAAACCGGCGCGAGCGTAATCGTCACCCAGCAGTGCTACGCCACTCATCCCAGTTGTCCCGGAATGTGTGATTCATGATTGTCCATGTACCACTCGGCGATTTCCTCGCGGGTCGCCCACCAGATGCCCGGCAGCGATTTGGCGTGTTCAATGAACTCGCGCAATGCACGAATGCGGTGAGCGCGTCCGGAAACATGAGGGTGCAGGCCGACGTTCATGATGCGTCCGGTGTGTTCACCTTCCGCGTACAACACATCGAGCTCCTCGATCAGGGCATCGCGGAATTGGTCGGTCGTGAAGTTCTTCCGGGTGATGAAGGTGAAGTCGTTGATCTCGTTGGAGTAGGGTACCGAGACGATCGGGCCATTGGGCGTGCGCAGCATGAAGGGCTGGTCGTCGTTCATGATGTCGCAGTAAAAGGTGCAGCCCTGTTCGGCGAGAATGTCGGCGGTCTGCATCGTGCCGCGCAAACTGGACGACAACCAGCCCTTGGATTTGCGGCCGGTAAAGCGCTCGAACTGCTCCAGCGAGCGCAGGATGATCTCACGCTCCTTGGCCGGTTCCTTCGCGAAGTCGGTCAGCAGCTCACCTTGCTCCCAGTTATGGGTCAGCAATTCCCAGCCGCGATCGAGCACCGCCTGGGTCATCGCGCCGCGACGCTCAAAGGTCACCGCGTTGGTGGTGCAGGACGCCTTGACGCCCAGTTGGTCAAACAGCTCGAACATGCGCCAGATACCGATTCGCTGACCGTACTCGCGCCATGAAAAGTTGGGAAAGTCCGGGGTATCCCCCGGCAGCGAATCCGGTAGGATCGCCGGGCCGCCTGCGTAGTAAGGCTTGGTGGTCGGCTTGGTCAGGTCCCAGGTTTCCAGGTTGAAGGTCAGCATCAGTGCGACCCGGGCGCCGTTCGGCCAGCGCAGCGGTTGGCGCTGCGGAAGGGGGATGTAATCGTATTCCATGGAATAGTCTCTCAATGGGTTTAATCAGAAATCCAGTAGCAGCGAGCCGAAACCTTCGATGCGGTCGTTGATTCCCATCGAACGCAGTGCGTGCCAGTACGTCGCGGTATTGATCGCGATGACGGGCTTCTCCAGCCACCACTCTGCGCGTGCAGCTACCTCGGCAAATGCCAGATTGGTGCCACATTGCACGATCGCATCCACGCCTTCGCTGACCGCTATCGCGGCGCGTTTGAGTTTCTGTGGGCTCTCATGGGCGATCTGCATCGGCGAGGGGCTTTGCAGGCCGTTGAGGTGCACGACTTCATAGCCCAGGTCCTCGAAAAACAGGCGGACCTGTTTGTCGGCAACCGGCATGTACGGTGTGATCACCCCAATGCGTTTGGCTTTGTGAACCTTGAGCGCGGCGTCGACAGCCGTGGAGCCCATGATGACCGGCACTCCACCGGTCCGCTCGGTGACCTTGGCGATCAAAGCCTCTGCACCACTGGCGCCATCCCAGAACGTTTCCGCCGACATGCCCATGATCAGGCACTCAGGGGCCATTGTCATGGCGACATCCACCGAGTCGAGCGTTGCATTGCGAATGTTCTGCAGCATGACCATGAACGACTCGTCGTCGGTCACTTTGGTGTCCGGAATCGGGATTCGGCAGAAGTGATTGGTCACGCCCCGTGGACGCATATCGTCGTACTCGGGTTGCACGCTGGTGTTGGTCGACGGGGCGATGACGGCACCAATTGCCCCCCCGAACAACTGCGCATTCTGGCTGCGCAGTTGGTTTCCAAGGTCGACACTCAGAGCAGAAAAATCCATCGTGATGATTTGCAGCGCGAGGTTGTTCGGCAAGGGCGGGCGACGCTAGCAACATCGACCGCCCTCAGAACGGACCAATCAGGCGGGCAGTTCGACTAACGAGCGCGGGTCGTTGGCTAAAGCGTGCAAGGCAGCAGACACTTGCTCAAGCGCTTCACCCTGAAGATCCTGCAGCGGATGGCGAACCGAGCCACCCTTGAATCCCCGCAGGTTCATGATCGCTTTAGTGGTCTGCGGCTGACCGTGCTTTCTGGCCAACTCGCGCAATGGGAACCAGAGACGGTGCAGTTCGACTGCCAACTGGGCGTCGCCGTTTTGCATCGCACGGAAGGTCGCCAGAATCAGCTCGGGCAGCGCGCCACTGTTCGTGGAGCTGATGCCGTCGAAGCCCGCCATCATCGGACCGCCGAAAACCAGATCGGACGCGCAGAACAGTCGCACTTTACCGCCCAGTTTATTGGCGATGCGATCGATCACCGTCGGCGTCAGGTCGCCTTGTTTCAAGCCCACCACACTCTCGATGGCCGCTAACTGTTCAATCACGGGTACCGAGAGGGTGATGCCGATGCCCGGCGCGTTGTAGATGAGTATTCCGGTTTTCGACAAGGGCGCCATCTGCCTGAAGAACGCTACGATCTGATCGTCGGTGATCTCGGAGACGAAGGGTGGAGTCACCATCGGCAGACCGCCCAGATCGCCAGCCAGTTGCGTCAGCTCCCGCACCACGCGGCTGTCTGAACCGGCAGTGCACAGCATGACCGGCACACGGTCGCCCACGATGGCCATGACTTTGCGAAACATGTCGGCGCGTTCGGTGGTGCTCATGACCGGGAATTCGCCGTAGGTTCCGCCAATCAGCAAGCCGTCGTACCCCAGCTCGATGACCCGTTCGATGTTCTCGGCCATCGCGGCATAGTCAAACTCGCCAGTAGCGGTGAAAGGCGTGACGGTGATGTTGAAGATGCCGTGGAGGCGTTCGCGACATTCTTGAAGGCTTTGCATGTTTGAGTTCCTGAGAGGATGTACATAGGAGGCAGGTCGATATTGTATTAATTGTAATCATATGTACAATAAAATTTCTTCGGGCTAAGCACTCCGCTTTACTGACGCTCATGCGCTGACGAGTGAGCGTCCTTGGTAAGATGTGCGCACTTTTTTTCTTCTCGGGGTTCACTTTCCATGGCTTCGGTAAAGGGTCAGAACAGCCGCCGGCTGGCCAACCAGATTCTTGATTTCGTGCGCAAGGCGCGCTTCGAGCCTGGTCATCACCTGCGTGAGCAACAGATCGCCGATTTGCTTGGCGTGTCTCGCACGCCTACCCGTAATGCCCTGAATTTGCTGGTCGCCGAGGGCATCGTGGAGACCCGGCGCAATCAGGGCTTCTTCTTGCTCAAGGCCTTTGACGCCTTACAGCGTGTGGAACTGGCGGTCAGCTCCAGCGTTGGGGACTCATTGTTTGAACGTCTGGTCAATGACCGACTCAGCGGCGCGATTCCCAATTCCCTGACCCAGACGGAAATCGCCCGACGTTACGACGTCGACCGCGTCACGCTGATGAAAACCCTGACGCGCATGGCCGAAGACGGATTGCTGATTCGCAACAAGGGGCATGGCTGGAGCTTTTTGCCGACGCTTGACGACGCTGCGCTGCGCAGCGGTTACCAGTTCCGCCTGATGGTTGAACCCGCGAACTTTCTACAGCCCGAATTCAGGCCAAACGCTTCGGCGCTTGAGCGCTCGCGCCTGCAACATCTGTATCTGGCCAGTCACTCGGATTCGTCAGCAGTGAGCAACGCCCAGCTGTTTGAAACCGATGCGCAGTTCCACGAGATGTTCGCCGAATTCGGCGGTAATACCTTTGTGATTCAGGCCATCCAGCAGCAAAACCGGCTGCGCAAGTTGCTGGAGTTCGCAGGCTACGCCAACCGGCGCCGGGTCCGCGACTGGTGCGCCGAGCACCTGGCGATCATCGATGCCGTGGCCACTGGGCGATACGCCGACGCCAGCGAGTTGATGCGCAAACACCTGACTCACGCTGACACCGCCGCGCTGCCGGATAAAACGCCGGCGGCAAAAACAGCGCGCAAGCCACGCGCTCCGCGCAAGACGGTCGATATTCCTGTTCCCGGTTAGCCCTTTATGGGCCGGCCCTCACGTAAAACGAGGTATTCATGGATTTAGGTTTGCGAGGTAAACGTGCATTGGTCTTGGGTGCAAGCCGGGGTCTGGGGCTGGCCATCGCCCGATGCCTTGCCGCTGAAGGCGCTATTGTCACGCTGTGCGGTCGCAACCGCGACGCGCTCACCCAAGCCGTTGGCGACCTGATGGGAGGCGGCGCCGAGGCAGACTTTCTGCAACTGGATCTGGCCGAGCCCGTGCAACGCCGCTCAGCACTCGATAACCTCCTGGCCGATGGCCGCGGTTACGACATTCTGATCAACAACGGCGGTGGGCCAGCGCCTGGCGCAGTAGGGTCCGTTGCAACCGAGCAGTGGCACGCGGCGTTCGACAGCATGGTCACCGCGCTGTTTGAAGTCACCGCCCGCGTGCTTCCGGGCATGCGCGAACGGGGCTGGGGTCGCGTTATCAACCTGGTGTCCTCGGGTGTGGTTCAGCCCATCCCGAACCTGGGTGTTTCCAACGCCCTGCGCGCCAGTATCATCGGCTGGGCAAAAACCCTGGCGGCTGAAGTGGCCGGGGACGGCGTCACCGTCAACTCGGTCATCCCGGGGCGTATTGCCACGGCCCGTGTCGGCGAACTTGACGAGGCCGCCGCCAAGCGTAGCGGTTCTACGTCTGAAGCCATTGCCAAGGCTTCGCGTGCGTCCATTCCAATGGGCCGTTATGGCGAACCGGAAGAATTTGCCGATGCAGTGGCGTTCCTCGCCAGCATCCGCGCTGGCTACATCACCGGCACCTCCCTGCGTGTCGACGGCGGTCTGATCCGCAGCATCTAACCCTTCCAGCCTGTTTCCCCTGCACCGTGGGTGCAGTTGGTTTTCCTGTGGCACCAGTTGTTTAATATGTTGCAACTGGTGCTATTAATGAGAGTGCAGACATGATCTATCCGGTTTTGGCCCATCGAATGAGTCGCGTGCGTCCGTCACCGACCGCAGAAATATCCGATAAGGTTCGCGCGCTGACAGCCGCTGGCCACTCAGTGATCAACCTGGGGGAGGGGGAACTCGATTTTCCCACCCCGTCGCACATCGCCGAGGCGGGTATCCAGGCCATCAAGGCAGGGGAGACTAAATACACCGCTGTGCCCGGCACTGCGCGCCTCAAGCAGGCGATCATCGATAAATTCGCCCGCGAGAACGGCCTGTCTTATGAGCCTGGGGAAGTCATTGCCGGCGCGGGCGCCAAGCAATTGATCTTCAATGCGTTGATGGCGACGCTGAATCCTGGCGATGAGGTGATTGTTCCGGCGCCGTATTGGGTCTCCTACCCGGACATGGTTTCCCTGGCCGAGGGCGAATGCAAGATCGTCCAGTGCCATGAAGCCGATGGCTGGAAGCTTCAACCGCAGGTGCTCGAAGCCGCTATTACACCGCGTACTCGCTGGGTGCTGCTCAACTCACCCAATAACCCCACAGGTGCCGTCTACAGCGAGGCGGAAATCCGCAGCTTGACCGACGTGCTGTTGCGTCATGAGCACGTGCTGGTGCTGGCCGACGACATCTACGAGCACACACGCTTTGGTCAGCCATTTTTCACGCCCGCCCAGGTCGAACCGCGATTGTTGTCACGAACCCTGACCGTCAATGGCCTTTCCAAAGCGTTCTCGATGACCGGATGGCGTATCGGTTACGCCGGGGGGCCAAAGTGGCTGATCGATGCGCTGCAGGTCCTGCAATCGCAAAGCACCTCAAATGCCAGCTCCATCTCGCAGGCCGCGGCGGTTGCAGCACTGGATGGCGGGACGGGTTTTATCGATGAGTGGGTCAGCCGCCTGGCTGCGCGCCGCGACCGGGTACTGGCCAGCGTTGGCCGAATCGCGGGGCTGGAGTGTGCAATGCCCGAAGGCGCGTTCTACCTGTTCGTCAATTGCCAGGGCATGTACGGCAAGATCACCCCGGAAGGAAAACCGATCACCGACGATTTCGCGTTCGCCAGCTATCTGCTGGACGCGGGAAAAGTCGGGACGGTGCATGGCTCGGCATTCGGTGCGCCGGGTTATCTGCGCATCGCCTATGCGGTGAACGACGAGGTGCTGGCCGACGCGTGCCAGCGACTGGAACAGGTGTGCGCACAACTGAGGTAAAAAATCCCACGGTGACATTGAGTGCCACCGTGGGATAAGTCCATTTCAACGGAATGTTCAGATCTGCAACAGCGGCCGTTCAAGGGTGCCCAGCACGCGGTATCCAGTTTCAGTGATGACCACGGTTTCGCTGACGCCGACAGTGAATTCCCCATAGATGCGAAGGGCAGGGGGAATGTGGAAGCTCATGCCCGGCTGCAACTCGGTTTTCACGCCGCTGTACAGACTCAGAATCGAGCCTTCGCCCCAGTCAGGCGCGAACGAAACGCCGACTGAGTAACCCGTGCGTTTTTTGAAGGCGTCGGTAAACCCGGCACGGTCGATCACTGCCTGACAAGCGATATGCGACGCTTCGCATGGCTCGCCGGGGCGAAGTGCATCCAGTGCGGCCTGCAAGGCTTCCTGACAGACCTTTTCCATCTCGGCGGCAATGGCGGGCGGCTTGCCCAGCCAGGCGCAGCGCATCAACGCGGCATGATAGCGATCATGGCTGGCGGCCATTTCGAGAAATGCGGGCTCGCCGGCTTGCAGTACCCGCCGGCGCCAGGTGCCGTGGGGAACCCCGGTGCGAGGGCCGCTCGACACTAACGGCTCCATGCCCATGTATTCGGAACCCGCGGCAATCGATGCCTGAAGCATGGCCGCAACCAGATCGTTTTCACTGGCGCCTTCACGTACCGCGTTCATGCCTGCGCGCATGCCGGCATCGACGTAGCGGGCGGCGAACTCAAGTTTCTCGACTTCGGCTGCAGACTTCACTGCCCGCAGCTTCTCAACCACGCCGGCGGCGTCGTGGATGGCGCCGAGTTTGCCTTGCAGTGCTTCGTACACCGCAATCGGCAGGAACCAGCCGCGTTTGTCGATCGCGATGCGGCGATTGCTCCAGCCCTTGCGTTCGATGGCCGCGACCAGAAAACTCACCGGATCGTCGCCGTCCAGGTAAACCGATGCATCGCTGATGAACGTGTTGGCGATGAAGTTGAAATACTCCAGCTGGCGGATGACGAACATCGGTTCGCCGTCAACCGGCAGCACCAGCGCCTGGAAGGTGTAGTAACCGGGGGTTTGCTGGCCGGTCAGGTAAAAGATGTTTTCGGGACCGGTGACGATCATCACATCAATGCCGGCATTCGCCAGGTTGGCCCGTGCACGACGG
>Ga0160447_100935_pt1 | contig 12238 bp, 17 predicted proteins | sample HID1973K_E1MG_FD_108222 | JGI IMG/M metagenome (GOLD analysis project Ga0160447, IMG submission 108222) | Enriched mosquito-associated microbial communities from UW Madison campus, WI, USA - HID1973K_E1 MG | ecosystem: Host-associated > Arthropoda: Insects > Digestive system > Unclassified ...
AAATGATTTGTGATGGTTGCGGAGGAGCGGGGAAGGCAGAAGACGGCTATGAGCCATGCGGGCAGTGCTTCGGTCAACCCGAAAGCTGGGAGGCGGTTACGCCTGAGACCGATCCTCGCATCTTGGACTACATCAACCGCGATCCTTCAGAGCGCGGACTGCCACCAATCGAGCGAATTGCTCAATGGCTGGTCGAAACAGACGAGAAATGCACGACCCTTGATCAAGGCATCGCAAAGGTCAGGGAGGCCGTTAAGAACCGTCGCTTGCAGGCACTGGTTGCTGAATACGACCGTCACGCGTCCATCAATTAACGGATGTTGTCGAACAACATTTTCACGCCCACGCAGCCGTCACTTTTGGGGTTTGGCGGTTAGCCACGCCCGATGTGCGACCCTGACATGAGATCTAACCATGGCACATTTGGCAAGGGCCGCATTCAAGAGCACCGCACCTGGACGGGATCTCGACGATCTTCCCTCGCTTAGTGAGCTGCCCACCAGGTTGGCTGGCATCAATGCAGCAAGTGGTGTACAGCGCCGATCCTAATGAGGCTTGAATGAGCATGCGTGTTCTGACTCTGCCTCTGAAGGGCGAATACTTTGACGCGATCAAGGCCGGTGCCAAGTCAGAGCAGCTTCGGGCTGACCCCATACTGGCGCAAGCGAATTGAGGGGCTTGTCTAGGATCTCATCGAGCGGACCAACGGGTATCCGGCGCAGGGTGCCCTTGAGCGGCGTCTAACGCACCCTCACTTCGGCGCCGACCCGCTAAAGGTCTTTGCGATTGCAGTTACTGATTTGTCGCAACCAGTTGTCGAATGGATAGAAAAAAGGGAGCTTAAGCGGCGGTATGGTTTGTTGATGGCGAATCAACCTCGCATTGCGTGCAGCAGTAACCTTCCATCTAGGTGAGGTTTGCCCGAAGCATCTCATTTCCGTTTGCAAATAATGGATGACCAGCGTGTTGCCGGCAGGGGGGATGATTGGCGGCATACCACACTGCACCTGTCCCCCTGAAGCATGACGCATCTGCACCTAAGGACTTGAACTCTGCGAGCACCGCCTACAATGCTTAGATAACCCAGCGGATTACGCCATGTTTAGTCAGCACCTTACGATTGTGCAAAGCCGGCATTTGTTCATTGGCAAGGACTGCGTCGCATATCGCTGTGACCAAGGGCTGCTCCTGTCCGATCTCATTCGGTTCGAACTCAGGCCCCTCATCGTTATCACGCTGAGTGTTGAGAAACTGGCTATCTATTGGCAGCGACTCTTTTTTGCCGATGAGCCCATACCCTTGTCATCGTTTCTGTATTTGGCGTGGATCGAATTCCATAACCTTGGCGGGCTACCTGAATGCTTAATGGTACAGCCAGAATTGCTTATTCAGGTGCGCCAAGCCCTACGGCATCTCGACCCTGGCAAAGTGGTCAAGCACCTTGAGCCTGGGCACGGCCGGTACTTTGGTTCGACAAAAAAACAATCTCATGGACTGCCTAAACACTGCATCGAGGCTGACGTCGAAATGATGAATCCCAGCGCGCCTCTAGAATCCCAGCAAGCGACATTGGCCAGAATGAACGATCGGCTTGAAATGTATCACCGCAAGTGGCAGTACACGCCAAAGCCAGGCAAGGCCAATCAAGCGGTTGAGTTCAACGAACATGTACATCGAGCGTTGATTTTACCGCAATGGCCACAGGAGCCTCTCGAAGTCTCCACTGAAGAGTGGATGCATAGCGCTTCTGTAAACACCCCAACCCCGCCGCCAGCAGCGCAGTTGGAAATCACCAAAGACTTAGGTTGGTGCAAGATTGTCGCGAATTATGGGTGGCTGACGAAGAAGCCGGCCCTCAAACAAGTCGTTCGTACGATCGGGGACGCGCCGATACCTGACCCAAATCGGCTCTATTGGGTAGATGATTTGTTGTGGTTCAAATCTATCGTCAAGGCTCTCCCGTTCCCGCTCGAAACTCTCTTTGAATCAATCATTCAACCGACTGATCTTGAAGATTTCCTGAGCGACCGCAAACCTGTAAACGGTGAAATAGCCGACCGTCTTTACCAAACCCTCGATCCAGAGAATCGGAGAGGTTTGGTGCTGATTCTCGACAGTGCGCTGGCATTCGAAGACGCCGTAAACATGCTTGGAGCGGGCGGCGATGAGCGCTGCTGCGCCGAGTTGGTCGGTAGCGACAAAGTGTTCCCTTTCCGCATATTTGTTCTGGATGACGATTGTTGGCTGAACATTCTGGCAGTCCCTAGTGCCTCACATGCCAACGACCCATCACTCAACGCGATGCTATATCAGACGCTGGGAAAGATTGATGTGGGCGCTCCAGGCTTCGCAGCGATCAATTTCTGGCTGGTACATATGATCCAAGGACGCCCTCAAGATCACAGCCTGATTTTGCTCGACATGGTTCAGTCCATGCTTGAGACGGTTCCACTATGGGTGGAGGCTGACAGGCCCGCTGACAACCACTAAAGCTCTCTCATGCTTTGCACTCTGACCCCTAATCCCATTCCTCAATTCCCGGGTTCTTCAACCAAGCGCCGAAAGAAAAAGAGAGTTCACCGCCACCACGCGCTGGGGGGTAGGCGCGGAGTATCTGCTGACGCTCGCCATTGAATACTCCATATTGTCTTGCTCGACCACCCTTACATCGAGCCACGGCCTGTGGCCCGTGCCTTATGAGTCTCTCGGCTTTTACGCCCGCAACATTGGGCGGGGTTAGGTGCTCACGGTGGCACTACACAGGGTTTCGTTGTGAAATTCGCGGACGGTAAAGAGCAGGAGTTTTCTGTTAGGAAAGCCATCCAGGCGATCGCAAAAAATAGCTGAGAGGAGGGCGCATGGCCGATAACTGGGAAGTCGCTCTTATAGCCGTCATTGAGCGAGAGCTTGAACAACTCAAATGGCTCATCGAGTCCGAAAGGACTGGTGCAGAGGACATCGGGAAGGGAGATGTACAAGCGCAGATTAGCCGTGTGTGCGGGTTAACTGATCTCTCAAACCCTGATGGGCTCCCGCTCAGTGAGACCACCATAGCAAAACTTCGCCAGCAGAACGAAGCCGCCATGAATGCCGTTCGGGCTCGGGTATTTGGAGCGCCCCAGGGACCGCGGTGATGCTCGCCGAATTAGGGGGCTGCGTTGAATACGCCGCAGTCGACGTGTCGCGATGGCCCGGCTGTTAGCCCAATCCACGGCGTAGGGGTTATTGAAGCCTTTAGCTCAGCACAGTTCCTTTCCGGTACGCATGGGACTTCGGCATCAAATCAACCGCAAGACTCCCTCACACCCAGTATTGACCTAATGCAGTTGCCTTATCTATACGTGTTATTTATTATGCGCGTCGTAGCGCCCAATTTCGCTAATTTTTCCCCTGCCGCGGGGCGGCTATCTGATCAGGAAGCAGTAATGGGAACACCTATGTTGATTGTGATGGCTGTGATTAACCTGGCGATCAGTTGGTACAACGCCAAGGTCTGCGGCAGTTGTTGGGCCGAGGCAAAGGCGTTCGGGGGGTTCCCAAGGCTGCTCGTTTGGTGTGGGGCAGTGCAGAGCGCCGTAGGCTTCTCGATGCTGCTTCTGTGGGCTGCTCTGTTTGCTGCTCATTTCTTTGAAATACTGCCGGCCAAAATTTTGGACGGTGCTGTATCGCTGTGGTACCTGGCCGTAATCATCCCGGTAATCGGCACTGGCCTCATCATCACCATCGAATCTCTAGTGACAGCGTGGCGAAAACGTAACTTGCTGCACATAGGCCGGGCTGCATGGAATACCTATGCAACGGTCTCGAACATTCATGACGCCTCAAGTGGAATGGTCTCCAATTCGTTGGATTCGGTGTCAGGGATGTTCGACAGCGACGATTCGGCCTCAACGGCAGCCGCCAAACTGGCATTTGTGTTGGTCGGGTTTTCCCTGGCCGGTGGTGTGCTGCTCACCATTTGGCTGATCCGTCATTACGCTAGGCAGGCCCGCTATAACCAGCTTGAATACCAAAATTGAATTCGATGTATTGGAATCAAAATCATATCCGGTGGTGAAGTATGACTCTCGATGATCTCAACAAGAAGCAACGCTGGTACGTTCAAGGTTTCGTCACTCTTTATCAGTGGAATAACGATGGTCTCGCGTTGATTACTGCAAGCTTGACAGTGCTCGTTTTTTTGTATCCTGCACTTCTAGTAAAAAGTCTGGTTGGCGATAACGTTGCCATCGTTTTCCTTCTGGCCTGCTATTTCATCACGATTAAATTCATCGCCTTTTGGATAATCAATCCGCTTTGCGGCTTGTTTATCCTTGAGCGTGCCCAGCGAAGCTATGGCCCAGTTACCCGTCAAAAAATTCTGGAGTGGGCATTTGAACAGCACGGCAAGGAGGTTGAAGAACCGTTAAATATCGCAGCCCTTGCCCGCGCCAACGGTGAGCACAAATAAATATGGACTTTATCAGCTCGATTCAGGAATTCACCGAGGCAGAACACCATCACGTCCGCCAGCTCTATTTGGCCCGGAAACGAACCGCCTGTTTCGAGGAATGGCGTGCCAAATTGCAGCCCAATGATCGCCTTCCCCGTGGACCTTTTTTCAAAGGGAAAAAGGCAGGCGTCGAGCCTCTGATCATGGACGAGTATTGGCTCGCACAAGCCAATGTGCCCTTTGACTTCAGCCACATGCAACCTTTTGGAATAGTGATGTTCAGCCAACCTGCCGCACCTCGTATCACTAAAGAGTCTCTCGCTCGTTTCAGGGTCAGCGAGGGGAGCAGTTCGGATCGGCTTGAGAAAGCTTTGCAGGCGATGGGCAATGCATCTGACGTCGGTTCGTCCTGCTGAAGCCTAAGGCCTAAGGTAGCTTTCAGATTTCATTATCTAGATGCGCGAAACATCAGAACCCAGTTCAAGAATACATAAGCCCAGCCGTAAACGTTGGGCTAAGCCCGTAGAAGAGGAACGATCTCTCGTCCCCAGGAGCACGCAGGAAAATGTATGTCAGATGAAGCAACCGAAGCCCTGGCTAATTTAGAGCTCAGTCGGGAGCTTTATTCAGAAGCTCAGCGCAATCAGTTTTACATCGACTATCAGCAATCTCTAGAGAATGAACGATTAGCTGAGCAAAATTATGACAACCATTGGAAGACGAACCCAACCGGCTGGAAGTTTTGGAAACGTGCACCTGCGAGTTGGGATGAAGAGTTACGTCGTCTTATGAAGTTCTACAGGGATGCAAATCACGCCAAGCAAAAGGTTGAGGCGGCTCATCCCCTACTGGTGAAGATTTATTGGTTTAAATACCAACCGGTGGAATGAGAAAGGCGAAGCAGAGCCTGGCCGCAGTATCGGGACAGATGCCGGTGAGCTTTCTGTTGCGGCGCTTGAAAGGTACTGCTCAATGTCGACGCAGAGCGCATAACGGTGCCACTTATTACATCAGGTAGCTCGCGGTGCGGGTGGGCTGAACGAAGTCAACTGATCGAGGGAAAAATATGAAAACGTTGTTCGGGATGTTCTTTGGAATGCTGGCGGGATTTTTTCTCGCTTGCTGCGTTATCGCCGCCATATCGCTGATTGGTGCCGGTGCAGATCAGCTTGGATTTACTGAATGGACAGCTCGCTATTACATTCTGTGTTTGGGGGTATCTGTCGCCTCCCTGTGCTGTTCGACACATGCACGGAGACAATGGCCGGCAATGATTGTTTTCGTCATCGCGGTGGCACTGGTTATGGGCATTGGGTTCCAGACCTTCTTAGGATCCTCAAGTGGTAATAACCCTGCCGATCAGATGCTCGCGAACCTGCAATCCATCGCGGTGTTTACGGCCAAAGCGGTGATGTACGTTGCTCCTGGCGCAGTGATGGCTTTCCTCATGTTCGTCGCGATCGAAGGCGTCGCCCGTTCCAAGGCTTTGGCAGCAGCTTCCCCGGTGAATGCTAATGAATAATCGGCCGTTCGGTTGGGTAGTGAAAAGCCCTGAAAACCTTGTGCCGGTTGAAGCGTTCATCCGTGATAAGGCAACCGCCGAGAAGTTTCTGGCGACGGGCTGGGAGGTGACAGAGGTCGCAATTGCTGCTGAATCCGACGTCAGGTTCCACGAGCAGAATCATGCGTACTACACCCTGGTGGAACACACCAACACCACTGAGCAGTATTTGGACGAAGCTTGCGAGTTGCTCAGTGAGATCATTAAGAGTGGTGAGGCATATCGGGAATGCACTGACACGAGCAGTCCCACCGGAAAACGGATTGCATCGGTCATTGAGTACGTGTCCCAGTTCCTGCCTGAGCCGCACGAATCGAGCGATGACACTGAACAAGAAGAGTGGCACATGAATCCGTGCAATCTGGGGCACTGTGATGTCGGGGCTGCCTGTGGCATTGCTCAGTGCAACCGTTGTGGCGAATCGATGTCTGCGCCGACCACTACAGAAGCATTTGAACGCTGGAATGCAACCCATGCTCCGGCCGTGGTGTGAGCCTCGCGGTTAGGCAAGTTCTTTGCCTGGCATCTCGCGGTAAAAGGATGAGGACGTATCGGACCCACTTCTATCACCGCCGGGATCCTCACTGAATTGGTTTGGCCAGTAAGGGACTTTGGCGGTACCGGAACTTGGATTCGGCCTGACGACAAAACCCGATCGAGCTCATTTGGGCTTGCGCTGGTAAGTGACCAGTTGAACGTTAGGAGCTTCGGAAATGTTGACTATCAGAAGTGCGTGGCCCCCTGAGATGGCTGCGGAGCGAGCAGCTCGCCGTGAAAAGATTGCCACTCATATTGAGGCCAACACGTGCTACATCTGCGAACAGGCCGTTGTCGACGGTTCCCCTATCCACGGTCCAACTGGGGCGCACTGGGAGTGCCATCAGGGTCCAATTGAACCTTGCACCAAGACGGCAGTAGAGCCCCGACGAGACCCGGTTCCCAAGCCTGATCTGCATCCTCGATTAGCGCGTGCGAATGGGGGGGCGTTGGTGCACTTCGTGATTCCTGCAACGGCTACTTCACTGTGCGGACATAAGCCGAAGGACACTGCGCATCACATGAAGCGTCGAGGAAAGTGGTTGGTTTTCAAAATTGACGCCACCATCCCAGAACACCTGAAGCGATGTCAAAAATGTCTGGCAAAAGCTGAGATACTCTACCCCCCTGTCGGGTGATCCGATCAGTGAGATCATTGGTTCGATTCGAAACGGCGCAGGAGTTTAAAGAGTGACATTTGAGGCCACCCAGAAAGGGAATCCGCGCAGAATCACGGTGAATCAACACACCTTTCCCAAGGCAAGTATAGAGCGTTTCGCCGACAGCCATGGATTCGTCCAGATCGTTCGTACCGCGTCAGGGCAAGCGTTCAAGGCTAAACCCTCAAAGGATGTGTTCTGCGCCCCGCGTGTGTGGAATCAACAGGCAGAAACGGGTTTTATGAGGGAGATCGAGGACGGGTTCCAAGTGCTTGCCAATGGAATTCTCTCTGGCCAGATGCAGAGGGTGAACGCCGCCGAATCAGAATTGATCACCAAGTTTTACTGCTTGTGGAACATTAGGTTTTTACGCAAGCGCTACAGAGGCGCAGACCAAAAGCTTTCTGAAAATGGCGTTAGTGGCGTCAGCTTTGAATACACGAAGGATGACCAGGAATGCCTGGAGATTGGTGGTATAAACGTCATTCGACCCGACATGACCTTATCGAGTCGCCATCTGGTGTCCATCAGTATTCGGCAGGAAGTGGACCAGACTGCTGCCACAATGCGGGGTTTTCAGTGGCAAGTGGTGGTCGCAACAGATGGCGAATTCCTGGTCCCGGATAACTTCCTCCAGTATTGGGCCGTGCCGCTTTCCCCCACCATGTCCATGATAGTCACTTCTGCTAAAAAACCTCAAAAGCTCAGTCGTGACCAGGTGTCGGCTATCAACCGCATTGCAGTTGAATCCAGTTTTGAGTATTACTTCGCCCGCGATCCGTCTAAATGCCCAGTCGCACCCCTCAAGCCAGCTCGTGGCCATCCCATTAAGCGCGCAACAGAATTTCTGTATGACCTGTTTCGAAAGTGATGCGGTAACACAGGCCTCTGGGTACGAATTGCAGCTCTCGGCACAGCGCAATGCCGTATGGATTCACTCGTGCTCTGACGGCAGCACGGTTGGTCGTTTTGGGCGTATGGGTGTCGATCTGCACAATACTGCGACTGAGCAGCTAGCAGGGATGTCAGAGTGCCGGTTGTGCACTCACGGTGCAGCTTCCAAAGCTGATTGGCAACTGTTCCGAGAAATGGCGATGAAATTTTGGGCCATTAGTGTTCCGGATGACGCCTTCGATCAGAGTCTGCTGAGCGATTGATCTCTGTTGAGAGAAACCACCGCCTGCGAAATCACCGTCCAGGGCTCTCTGATTGCTGCGCAACTGAGTGTGGTTTCTGCGCCGTCTGATCGCAAGGGAGCGACAGTTTTAAATCTCAAAACTGATGGCTCCAATAGGCAAACTTGCCTATCCTCTAGCAGTAGGCGATTTTGCCTACTGCTAGAGTGAGGCGAAATGGTGACAAACCGCGATCGATACCTTCATTTGCTTAAAACCCACGATATCACTCAAAAAAGAAGTGCGGAGCTGATAGCGGCTGTAACGGGTCGACCATGCTCAGTTCGGGCGGTGCGATCATGGGTGAATGATCCGGAAAAGAAAAGCTCCTCTCCTTGCCCTGATTGGGCAGTCGAGAAGCTTGAAAAGGCAATCGAATACATGCAGCGTGCCGTTGAACGGCGTGCAGAGAATCAAGCGGCACAGGTCAGTCCACATTCAGATCAGAAGTCGTAAGCATCAGGCTTCAGCTCATTCCTCTGGAAATAATTCATGCTCGAAACTATTCAACTGCTGGCGCTTTATGTGCTTTCAGTAGCCACATTCTGCCTGATCGCCGGCCGATTCCCGTTGCTTGCCCCGGAAGCACAACATCGAGTCTCTTCCCTGGATGGTCTGCGGGGAATTCTCGCTACGGCGGTGATGGTTCACCATTTCGCGATCACCTTTGTGTGGCACAACACTGGAACCTGGCAGGGTACGGAAAGTCGTGTGATCAACAACATGGGCGCCGTACCGGTGTCCTTGTTCTTCATGATCACGGGCTACCTCTTCACCCAAAAAATGATCAAAGGGCAGCCAAGGTGGGGATCGCTGCTGTCCTCACGCCTTCGTCGCATCTTCCCGATGTACACCGCATCCGTGCTGCTTGTTGCTGGGATCAGCTTCTACCAAACGAGGGAGGATCTCAGCCCGCTAGTGGAGAATTTGCAGGCACTGGGAAGTTGGCTCATTTTCCTCGGGGGGCCGATCAATGGATTCGCTGACAGCAAGCTCATCAACGCATCCGTTCACTGGACGCTGATGTACGAGGCGCTTTTTTACCTATCGTTGCCAGTCATTTTTTGCCTGATACGACGCCAGTTGCCGATCGTTGCTTTGATCGTTTCGATTGGTGTGATCGCGTGCCTATGGCCTGAATACCATCATGAGTTTCACAAGCGGTTCGTGAAGCTTTTTCTGGTCGGTATGGCGGTTGCGTTTCTGGAACCAAGGCTGCGCAAATCATCGATCAACTTCTCGAACATCTGGTGCAGTGTTATCGCCGGCGCTGTGCTGATCGCGAGTCTGAAGCTGCGAACTTATTCAACAGGGCAGATGCTGATCCTCGGCATTCCGTTTGGACTATTCGTGTTGGGCAACAGCCTCCATGGTCTCCTGGAACACAAAGGACTTAAGGTCTTGGGGGAGGCGAGTTTCAGCATTTACCTGATGCACGGGATCGTAATTTATACGGCGTTCAGTCTGCTTCATCTTTACGATTTCTCGGCTGGTACATTCGCTGGCTATGCCTGGTATCTCCCGCTTATCATAATGGCGGTCAGTGCGCTCAGCGTTCTAACGTATTGGACCATCGAACGGCCATTTATCATCTCGGCAAAACTGCGACCCCTGAAGCCAGCCGAACAAATCTGATTTTGATAAGGATCTGGGAAAAGTCCCAGTTCCTCTCCCATGCCATGGAAGGTGAGATGCTCAGTCTTTCTACAAACGCTTTATCTAACCTGCATTTCCTGGTGATCGTCGTCGGCGTTGTCGGGGGCCTGATGTACGACCGGCTCAAGGCACGGTCAAAGACTGGAGATGACTGATGACATCCACACGCGCTGACACGCTTGATGCATCTTGATTCGAATCGCTCAGTGAGCGCTCTGAAGCGCTTGCTGGGGCGTTTCTGACTTCCCCGCACCCTTTTACTGCCTCGACCTTCTTCCACCTCTGAAGCGCTCACACTCATCCAGGTAGAGTCACCCGTACTCAGTGCTGCGCTTCACCTTCCCTTCCAGATAACAGACCCCGAGAACTGTTGACAGATCCGATGATTCTGTTTGAATTATCTGTACGTGTTACATATCATTAGGCCTTGATTTTCTGCGCGGCTAAGCCGAGGGGGATGGTTTGAAGCATCTGAAGTATGCGCTGGTCGTGATTTTCGTTTTGTTCCCATACGGGATGGGGTTGATCACTAACCTGGCGAGCGGGAATCCACTTGATGCCAAGCAAGCCCTTATTTCTGTGCTGGGTTTTGGGGCGGGAATCATGGGCATCTGGATGATGCGCAGCCGAGACAAAAAAACCGAGCTATCCAACAAACCAAAGACCGAGGCGTGAAGAGATGTTCCAGGTCATCGTAGTGGTCCTGCTGTTTAGCATCAGTCTCAGTATGTGCAGCCGCGATGAGCATGAAAGGATGATGGAGAGCGCCGAGGCGCAGCGAATCGACTATTCGCGGCAAGAATCCCAGGACCAGATTCTCGCAGAATTGATTGCGATGGATGATTTCTATGTCACGCGCTTCGTTGCTGACTGGCGCGATGCATACCCAAAGCCCACCGGCGAGAACCTCTCTGAGTTGCGACAGATCGAGCAGTCGCTCAAGGTCGACAAACGCCGGGCGATGAAATACACGCTCGACTATCACGCTCACAATGACCTGGCCTGTGGCGGGATTGTTTCAGCTCCGCTTTCGTTTTCGGACCCTAAGTGTGCCCCCGGTCTATAGGGGCATGACGATAAAAACTGATTTCTGAATCCGGTATTTTGCTTTAAGGCAGAGTTTTGAATAGGGGGGTGTAGACATGAGTATTGTGAAATTCAGTAAATTCGAGGCAAGGGTGGTTGTCGAGGGTCCCTTTACCTCCAATGCCATGGTCCTTACACCCGCATCGCTTTTGGAGCTTGCATTGCAGCACGCGTTGCTGAGCATGCCTTCACAGCGAGTTGCGGACTTGGTGAGTCAAACGACTTCTCGAATGTTGCATTCGTTATCGTGCACGAGACGGGTCGCCGGCGATGTGGTTCGTCTGGTGGATGAGGATCCGGACGGGCATAACGGCGAATTCCAAATTGCGATTGGGCGCGGAGAACCCGAAGAGTGTCAGTGCTGTGGAAACCAGATGTGCCAGGAGTGGCCAACACTTTTCGAGCTCGATGCCAACGGTGCCCCGACTGGCGATTTTGCTTACCACATCTCAGAGTGTCAGATGCAGGATTCCCAAACGGGCAGTGGTCAATAGCTAATGACTGCCTCCAGCTGTGTTGCTGGAATATTTAGGTGGAGTAGAAAACTAGCTGTTACTGACCTTTGATTTAGAAAAACCTTCCACTCTGTCGGCTGGCCATAACTACCGCACTGAAGACTCAACCCTGTGTTTGGGATGAGGGGCTGTTGGGTAGAGATCCGCCGCATGAACTCACGCAAATGAAACCACCCGGACGGAAACTGATATGAGCAAGTTTCGCCAGATCTGGCCGGCTGAACTTTGGATCTTGACTCTGGTTGTTCCGGGGTGGCCGCAACTATGACGGCGATTTCACTGAAACCACTTCCACGTATCTGAATTTCTTGCGAGCCAACTTAGTAGCTTCTTGTTCCGCTAGAAGTGAGCTCAGCGTAGATGCGTCGTGAACAAAGACTTCTGTCGCCCCCTCATAGACGTTCCCAACGCGCAGCGTCACTCTGATTTTGCCCGCCGGTGGTTTTGAGCTCTTTGGCTTGCTTGGTTGCTGTTTTTGAGGGGGAGCGTCCTGCACCTGTATCTCGATGGTTGGAGTAACAGGTTGAGCCGTCGGAGCGGGTGAGGGGCCGAACAATGCTCGGCGCATTTCTTCCTCGGTGAGATCGTTATTCATGGTGTTCTCGGTGTTGTTCCAT
>Ga0160447_100937_pt1 | contig 12184 bp, 12 predicted proteins | sample HID1973K_E1MG_FD_108222 | JGI IMG/M metagenome (GOLD analysis project Ga0160447, IMG submission 108222) | Enriched mosquito-associated microbial communities from UW Madison campus, WI, USA - HID1973K_E1 MG | ecosystem: Host-associated > Arthropoda: Insects > Digestive system > Unclassified ...
CTGGCGAGCGACGATTTGCTGAGCGGCTTGAACAGAACTTGAGAGCAATTACTTGGTCTGGTATGACGTGCGTGTCGCGTCAATGCAGTCCTACCCGGATTTTGTGATTTTGCATCCTCAGCGTGGGAGGCGTTACACGCTCGAGATCATCGACGAACTCCAGCGGGATCCGCAGCTCGTGAATCCGGCACGGCGTCCGTATCAGGGGAAGTTGCAGTTTCCGTGGGCGTATGGCGTGGTATTGCCCAACGTGACCCGTAAGCAGTTCACGGACGGCGGACTGAATTACGCAATCGATCCGAGCCGCGTTATCTGCTCCGACGAGATGACTGAATCGGTGGACGCAGAGCAATTTCAGCAGCGGATGTGGCAGATGTTCAAGTATCAGTTTCGCGAGAAACCGACGCTGCCGCAGATTGACCGTATTCGATGGATCCTGTTCCCTGAGGTTCGTATAACGCCCCAACAGCGGTGGTGTATCGAACGTGGTCGGTTGGCCAGGTTTGCGTCGATGCATTAGACCGGGCCAAGATCCCCTACCAGTGGCAGCAGCAAAACAAGAAGTCGTACTCGCCGACCGCTGACATGGTGACCGTCCTCACCATGCATGCCAGCAAAGGTCTGGAATACCCCTTCGTCGCCATTCCGGGCGTGGGGTTGCTTTCGGCTGCGGAAGACGACCTGGAGCAGGAGGCACGACTGTTCTACATTGCCGCTACGCGCTCGACCAACCAGCTCGTGGTTACGGGCAGCGGCGATTCATTGTTCATGCAGCGACTATTTCCTGATACAGCGTCGGTCCCCGCGTGATACGCACACCGACCGGCTGGGCGGCGGACGAGGCCTGAAGGCCTCGTGCCGGCGCGTGTTTCAAGCTTGTCGGGTGTCTGATCTAACGGGTCTTGTATGCGAACTCTGGTTCTCACTTCGACAAGAACCTGTTGAAGCGATCCCATCGCATCGCAAGCTTGAACATCTTCAGCGCCTTGTCGGTAATGTGGCGGCGGTTGATATCTCTTAGTGAGTCGAGGCGAAAAAAAAGCGGCTCACATCGCTGTGAGCCGCTCTACATCTGGTGGCGAATCAGGGACTCGAACCCCGGACCTGCGGATTATGATTCCGTTCTCAACCCCTGCGTTAGCGCAGCTTTGTCCAACAAAACAATAACATGGAGGCATCGTGTGCTGCTTTAAACCTGCTTATTCCAGCATTGCCGTTGACACTCTGTCGACTGAAGTCCCACGCTAGCCGAAGAATGTTGACCATTCAACGAGAGGCCATCAGCGCGTTTCTGCTAGCGAGGTATTGTCGGGGTCCGCGTCACGGAGTAGGTGTCGCGCCCCGGACGTAAGGTCAGAAAATCTTGGTTCGCTGCCAAAACCAGAAGTCGTAAGCTGGCGACGCCCATTGGGCCTCGCCCCAACGAAGCCTCCGAACCGTTCAGGCGGCAGGATGAGAGCGCACACGATATGCGAGAGGAGTCGATTTGTCACGTGCGGTTGGCCCGCAGGCGGAAGGGAAAAGGAGGCGGATGTCGCCGGCCATGCCACCGGTCGAGGCCACCGCGCAATGGCCGGGTTCTGGCGAGCAAAATCGCCGGTGGCACTGCCTCAATGCGGCCACTCCCGGACACTAACCGCAGTCCGTACAAGGGAGTTTCGACGGTATTCCCGGCTGTGACAACGGATCCGCGCGCGGTTGGCAAACACGCTTCGCTGGCGAAGCCGGCGTCGTGGCGGCTCGGCGCCGATAGCGCTGCGTCCCACCAGTTCACGTCAGACCGGCTTGTGCCTCAGCAGACCAGAGTTGCAACTGCATATTTTTGAGCCTCCGGAAGGCGAGACACCTTGCGCAGCCCAAGATCCGAGACTGACCGCATCGTCGAAGTTTCACCTTGCGAAAATTTGAGGAACTGGGCGAGCCGCACGGCCCATTTTCGGTTTTCGGCTGCCGTCGGCCAGGGTTCGAGACAAGCGCGCAGTCATATCACTTCGAATTTGGGCCGGTAGATGCATTTGGGTTCGGGATATAATTAATGCCGGCAAGCTTGTAATTTCCGTCTTCATTAACTACAACTATCATTTCGTACGCGTTCGCTGCCGGAAATTCGCTCGCGTACATAAATGAATAAACCATTCCTTTGTAGCCAGCAACTCCATTCGCCTTATTTTGCTGAATTAATTCCCGCTGACTGCTTGGTCCACCGAGTTGCGCCTCAATCACGGTCATATTTCCTAAGAATGCCTGCTTCGTTATCGATTTTTTAAAAAAATCCGATACATCTGAATCCCAAACCTCCCTATTCTTTCGTTGCTCCAATTTTTTTAATATTAATGTTGCCGCTGAACGCGCATCAGACATGTCGTCAGCGTGTGCTGATGCGCTGAAGATAATAGTAGTGAAAAAGCAGAATATCAGCGCATAGGAATAAGGTTTCACAGTACCTCCCGCTCCATAATTATTGGGCACATACCTTTGTCCAAGTCGAAACACCATTTTCAATAATTTGCTCGCTCACCTCTTTGCAGGGTTCACTTTTCGAAGGCCTGCTCACCTCTACAGATCGTGGTAGCCGGCCGTTAGCGGGCTGGGAAAAGGGATTGGTCGCGGTTTGCGGTGAGAATTTAAAAGAAAAAATTACGTCGCCGGTTGCCCATGGAGTCTGTCTGTGACCCGTATTATTAATGGTGATCGAGGCTGCATTCGCTATCAAATCATCGAACGATGCCGGCTTCTCCTTGATTGCTTGAAGTAGAGCGGCTGTAAAGACGCTGTTACGCTGACCCGGAAGAGCTGATAATGCGGTTTTAGTCGGTGCAGCGGCGTAGACAATACGAGTTCCCGGCCCGACTTCTACGGGCGCTAGTCCGCCGCTGTCTCCAAACGACTTATAACGTAGCGCAGGAGGCATATTTCGACATGCATCAAGGATGATTAGCTTTGTCCTTGCCTCTCTTTGTCCGAGGCGCCGAATTATTTCATCCAGAGAAACTAGTCGCTTAGTCCAATCTCCTCCTGAGTCGAAGGATGCATCTATCGGGACGAGATAGTTTTTGTGGTTATCAACATCCTCGACTCCGTGCCCGGAATAGTAGACGATGGCGACGGTATCTTTGTCGACTTTGTCCATAAAATCTTCTGTCACAGAAATCATTTCATTCCTGTGAAGATTGGTAATTTTTCCCGAGTTACTGATTTTAAATCCTATCCCTTGCAATGCGGTCGCCATATCTTTAGAGTCATTATCCGGGCCCGAAAGATGCCCTTCGTTATAATCGGAATTTCCGATTACCAGCGCAAGCAACTTATCGTGGTGGTTTTCTGGTTGTGCTTGCGAGAACACGAAATTCGGCGTAGCCATTTGCGCTATTGCGAGAGCGCATATACGAAAAAACAATCGAATTGTCATAGCGCTGTGTCTTCAGAAAACGTTTGGCCGATTTTTCCATTCCGCCCAAGTTACATCTGAATTTTCCGGGAGTTGTCGCAATACGCGCTTTTCACCTTTAGCCTTCAGGTTGGCGTCCTCCGTCCACGCCGAATTTCCGAACTTGTTGACTGCTTCGTACAATATTGTCTTCTGCGAATCGGTAATATTCAGGTCATCCATGACCGATCTAAATATCAAATCAGCTTCTTTTTTGGGTCGGTCCTGCTGCCAGTATAAATAGTCATGTATCGCTGCTGCATATGCATAGTTTCCATCCGGTCTAAAGATGGACCAGAACACCCTTGGAACTGATGCAAAATCCGTAACGAAGCCTCGCGGAGCAGTGACAGGGGCAAAACGTGCCGGTTCCGAATTTGAACTCCAGTGAATAGGTGCGATTAGCACATATACAGGATCCAAGAATCGCCGCACGTCAAGGGGTCCTTTAATACTTTTGTCAACAGTTGCTTCGTCTTGCCACTGCAATATCCATCTGTCAATTTTTTCTGCAGAAGCTTTATTGTCGAACGCTTCGGGATTCTGGCTCGATTGTGCACGCGCAAAAACGGTGTTGCCGAGACTAACAACAACTACTGCGGAAGACAGTTTGCGAATAGCAACTTGACCGAACGCCCGGCGATCCATTGTGCACCTCTTCTTCGCGCGTAGGCACCGCGGGTGAGTAAGCCGATCAAATGGAATCGGAAGCGATTGTGGCGATCGCTTTGGCTTAAAGCTAATAGTCCGAAAACCAGATCGCAGCTTGATTGGGTATGCTGATAAAGATAGAAAACTTCGATTGATTCTGAGAAGTTGTAACACAGAAGTTATGTGCGCTGGCGCACATAACGCTGGGATAGAGAGTATCTGGTCAAGCGGAATTGGATCTGGAACTGAACGTACGCAAATTAGGCGCTTATGGCCGACGGCGGTATCTGACGGTTGCGAACAGAATTTCGTAAGAAAACTGTGAACACGTCTTGCCTCGCACAATCAAAACGAGGAAATTCTTCACCCTTCTAGCCCTTCGCATTCGTTCTCGCTATGAGCTTTAAACTCCGTTGCAGGAGCATTGCCGCCCTCGGCGCGCGCGGTACACGTCGTGGAACTGCGTCGTTTCAGCAAATTGGCCTCGGGGCAAACACGACTGGCCGTTGTTCCGAGATGCCGCTTCTGACGTCACTCCGAATACTATGTCCAGAGTGGGTCGGAGCACGCACTGCCGACTGGCCGCTCTTGGAGGCGGAATTCCCATGGCCGCATTCCGGTGATGAACTTCAAGAGCAGTCGGCCGTAACCGATCCACTAGTCAAACTATTTCTTCCAAACCGGTCAAGCAATCAAATCAAGAATTTCCAAACTGGGTTGCCACTAAGCGGCCGTTCGCGACCTCATTCGACCGGCCGCAAGCGGTCGGTCGACAGATAGATCGTCAACAATCGGATGAGCGCCTAACCGCCACCGCTGTAGGCACACAGCGACACGCTCTTCGTTCGTGACTCGCGGGTGACGTTCTTGCTCAAGGCTGTTTGAAAAAGGAGCCCAACACGTTCGCCAGTGGCAGCAAGAACTCCGGCTCTGTCTTAACAAGCCACTTGGTGATTGCCACGGAGTGAGTTGTTTTTCGATACTCTTCCGGATGACCGGCTACTTCATTAGTGAGACCGCTGAATAACGCCTTCAGCAATCTCCCCGCATGTACGCGTGTGACCCATTCGCTATTGACGAGCAGGTCTTCTTGTCCGTCAAGTTCGATGGGTGGTGATATATAGATTCTCTCGTTCCCATGCTTCCTCAGCCAAGATGCTACCGACGTTGGATCGATGGCTGTGCCGCAACTTTCAGATAGAACCGCCGCAATAGCATCCGCGTGCAGAATGTAGTTCTCAAAGCAAAGCCGCGGCAGAAATTGCACGCTGTTGCCGGACTCCTTGGAGAGAGACACCATATCGGCTTCTGTTCGATCTTCGCTGTCGAAGACGAAGCCAATGGCTGGCGGCAACAAAGCGCCAGCATTGCTCAAGTGACGGTATGTGTCGAAAACCATCTTCGGGCGTATCTTTTTTGGGGATTCGAAATCTCCTGTCGCATTGACCTTAAGCATGGTGACACCGATTACGTCGAAGCCTCCTACCTTCCGGGCAATATCGGGAAAAGTAAGCTCCTCGGTTTCTCCTTCTACCCACAGAATGCTATCCGCTCCGTAGAGATCTGACAGGCGTGCGCCGATGCTCGCCAGGCCAACCTTAACGTGTTCAAAGTTGTCCGGGTCGAGTGCGTCAATCGTCGATATGCCATCGACATTTCGCACAACCATGACTGCCTTCGGCGCTGCTGCCCTTATCACTTCAGGCGAGTGCGTCGTGATAACGTACTGGTGTTTCGTTGGCAAAGTGTTCAAGATTTGCAAGAGTGCGCGAACAGCCTTCGGATGAAGAAAGCTATTTGGCTCATCAATTGCAATCGTGATTGGCGTTGAGTGGAACATTGCCACATAAAGAATCGAAAGCACCTGACCGATTCCGGTCCCGGCCTGGGATAGAGGGATAGAAAGATCGGGTCGGCGATTCTCCGCGGGAGTCAAGAGCGTTCGAATTTCCAATTCAGATGTGCCCCGTGGAACAATCTGAACTCTATGTACGGATGGGAATACGCGACGAACAAGTTGCACGTACTCGTCGAACAAATGAGAATTAGCAGATTGAAGGGAATTTAAGCATTCGGCGAGATTGGCTGCGTTGGGCGCTAGTTGTGTGTTTTCGCCGAATGCTGAACGAGCTACGTTCATACGCTCTGCCCTGAATCTATAGATTCTCTTCAGCGCATTTTTTATCTGCGGCTCCCATACGCCACCCTCGCCGTTATTGACACTTCTCTTAGTGATATTGCCAGCGTATAAGCCTTTCGTCTCCTCACAGGTATAGTGCAAGACCTGGGAATTCACGTCCATAGGAGTCGAAAATTCCTGATTGTCCACAAAGAACGAGAATGTGCGCCACCTCCCAATCTCGGTAATGGTGGACGTGACACCTAGGCGTAATTCAGAGATGCCTTTCAAATAATCCACGAAATCCGGGACCATCGTGAAATGCTCAGGAATTGGAAAATATAAAATCTTGCCAAGATATCGAAAGAGCTCCTCTTTAGTTAGCACGAACTGAAAACTGATGCGGACAACCCCATTGACTATGCTGTCTTCAAATGGCTTAGTCGATGCGGAAAGATGGGGGTTGTACATGACGTGATCCAGAGAAAACGCCTCCAAAATCGCGCTCTTTCCTGCATTGTTTTCGCCGAGGATAAGATTCATCCCCGGCGAAAATGTGGGTTCGGTTTTGGTAGCAAAGCTTCTGAAGTTATCGATTGTGACGCCGCTAATGAACATGATATTTGGGTGAGTGCCCCAACGGGCGACCTCTCAATATAACCTACTCGGTGGACGGCTCCCGCTCAACGGAATTGTCATCTTTAGCGCGGGGCAACGCCCGCAGCCCGTTGCGACGAAGCCAACAAACGATTCATCCGAGCGGTCGGAGTTTAGCCCTCCGCCTCCAATCTACGATGAGTCTGCGTTCGATTGGCCCCAGTGACCGGCTTGGGACAACTGTTGAAGAGTTAGGAACTTGCGCATCACATCGGAAAGTGCAAGGTTAGCGAACCATAACCCGGATAGCTCGGACTTACGTGAACCACAGGTCCGGACTTGAACTCGCCTCAAAGGCGTGTCGCAGCGGCCTCAACAGTGCGGCTTTAGACGAATTTCGACAAGAAGCGCGGTTGGGCTTCGAATAGCTCTAGAAGGTCACCTGGCGGTGGGTCGTTGCAGCCGTCACCGACGCTGAGCTTGCCAGCGAGCAAGCCAAGTCTCAGACGCGGCGAGGCTTCCGAAACAAACTCTTCGCCGTGTGCCAATGAAAATTTCACAAGCTCGCGATGCCCGTCTGGATATTCTTTTAGGCAGAGCCCAGCCGGCGTGCCTGGCTCACGATAGTAGATCGGATTCCCGGCCGCGAGCTGGTCGCAAGCGGCATTACCATAGAGCGTTTTCATCGCAAAAAGCGCCACCAAACAGGGCATTAAGTCCTACAGCAGCGGCTTTGCAGCTAGCCGCTAACCTTCGTGATCTGTAACACTAGCACGATATCTGACTTCGAACTGCTCCGGGAATGCCCATCCATGAACGAGGGCAACCAGGAGATTCCGCTGCGAAGATCTGAATCCTTCGACTGCGTGAGGCCCCCAGTTACTACGATCTCCCCATCGAGAAGTTGCATCGACGTTTCAAATTTCCGGGTGTTCTTGGTCGGAGAGTTGTTGACTCCAGTGCTTGTTTTCTGGAAGTCGGAGATCTCTACCGTCACATCTGCGTCCGTCACGTCACCCTTGACGATCGGTTGTACATCAAAGATCACACCCGCATCCTCATAGGAAACGGATTGAACTGGGGTACCGCTCGCGCCGCTATACGATACCGACCCGACAATCGGCACCGACTGACCGACGTTCAAGCGTCCGTGTTTTCCAGACTCCACACGAATATTCGGGGACGTGACGACGCGAAACCGAGAATCAGAATCGAGCGCCGCAATAGCGGCATCGAGGAAGCCGGTATGCAATCGCAATGCGTTCACGTTTTCATCCACCGTTCCGACTCCCAGCGACACGCCCAACCGGCCGCCCAGAATACTCGCTGCGAGCTGGAAGCCGCTCGTCTTATCGCTGCCGGTCGAAACCTCGTAGACCCACGCTCGAACCGCGACTTCGCCTTGTTTTACATCGACCTGTGGCAGAACCCTCTTTAGCATCGCAATCTCATTCTGCGTGCCGAGAAAAACCATGGAATCAGACGACTGATCCACCATCGCAGCGGCCGAATTCATCGGCGCGTCCCCCGTAACCTTCGATCCGGCAGGAGCCGGAATTGCACGATTCGTCGTGAACTGGCCTGAGAACAACGGCTGCACTAAACGCGCCAAATAATCCGCGCTGCGATACTTCGGCATGTACACGAACAGATCACGGTCGGGTGGCGGATCGTCTTCTTCCTTTTTCGCCTTCCGCTTGAAAACGTAATCCACACCGCTTTTCGTAGAAACGCCGAAGCCGAGCGCATCAAGAAAGTCTTCTAACCCCTTGCGAATATCACCTCTCGTGCAGTCGAAGCGGAACGACACGCTGCGTTTGTCCTCTAGAACCTCAGGCAAGATGACATACGGCGTTTGAAGCATCTCCGAATAGATTAGGTCCACAACCTGGGCTACATTCACAAACCGCAAGTCCACTTTTTTTGCATTCCCAATCCGAAGCGGCGATATAGCAGCCACCTGAGCGCCTGGCGACAACGGTAGTGGTCCCGCAGCCAACACCTGGGGTAGTGGTGGCAGGGCTGCGACCGTAGGTACTGTTGGTGCATTTTCGGCGGATGTTGCATTCAGTGAAACAACCAACAAAGCCGCACAGAGCATTTTCATTTTGCACTCCCAACCACACTCGTCACATTCGTCTCGTGCCCCGAGAATGTAGTTACGCGCTCACCGTCGATTGTCCCGACTTGGGCTGCGCCGTAGTTCTGGAACGCAGACGGGCTCTCAACGCGCAGATGCCCTAATGAATCGGAGACTATTACCCATGAAGAGCCTTCGGAAGAGTAGCCTCCCACGATTCGCCAGCGATCCGAATACCCCTTCGCCGCACTCGAAATGTTGCTAACCCGCTTACTATCGTTCTCGGTTGGTGAAGTATGGGAGCTTTTGGAAGAGGCGGCGGTCACCTCCGTCGTGGAGACATCAAGCTTGGAATGCGGATGGAAGAAGGTCCAGAGGAACTTGAACGCTAGACCAAAGCTGACGAGCAAACCGGCTGCGATCACCCACAATCGTTTGTTGGCAAGAATGTTCTGCCGCTTATCGATTTGTGCTTCCTTCCCTTGTTCCCCGGCATAGCTGCGATAGAGCGGGAAAATCTCCGCCTTATACTTGCGGACAAACGTGCCGGTGCGCGTTTTGCTGTTCTGCTTCGCAGTCTCGTACATCTCGACGCGATAGCCCTTCGACAAACCCAGAGACTTTAGCTTGACCATCACGAAGGAAAGTTCGATAACGTCCTTAATGTCACGATGAAGTCCACTGATGGCCTGGATCATCAGCGCCACGTCGCACGCGATGCCTGTTTCTTTATGAACGAAATGCCGATGCATACGGAAAAAAGCCATATGCTCGGGCGGAATTTTCGCACCGGCTTTCCAAAGCTTCCACGCTTCGTCAACTACGACGAAGTCACCCGCCTGAACGAAGCCCGGTTGAACTACGGCTCCGGCCTCGGTTTCTTCCTCCGTTGGAAAGAAGCCGGGTTTCAGATACGCCTCAGTCGGCACCATGACCACGGCCCCGAGCTTTCCGCGCTCCAGTTTCCGCTTCTTGGAAAGATGATCATGAATAGCTGACTCGTTGATGCCGTCGATATTAGTGATTACACGGCGACCAGCGGCGACCGCATCTAGCAACGGACCTGACACCACCTCATAAGACTTGCCCGATCCCATCACGCCGCAGTAAGCATTGATTGCCATCACATCACCCGATAAACGGCAACCGCCGGATAATGAAACGTGCCACGAAGGCCGAAACGATCATCGGTGCGCCAACACTGAACGCGAAGAGATCGAGGAAGTACCACGTGCCTTCTGCGATCGATCCCAACACCGCCAACGATGACGCGGACGGCAGGAGCTGCTTCGACTGCAAGAAGCTAATCGTCTCCGAGACGAAGAAGTAAAGCGCGAAATACAGCACGAACTTGACAATCACCGATCGCAGCACGTATCCGAGAATCGCGTTAAACGCTGAAATCAAGATCCCATACATAGTGTCTCCTTATGCGCCGAGCACAATGAACAACGCCGCCAGCGCGAACGCCGCAGTCATCACAGTTGCTATTTCCGCGCGGTACTTTTCCGCTAGCTCGCAGTGAGTCGTGAGCGTGTACGAATGGCCAAACGCCTCGAAAGACGGCTGAGGACAGGCCCCCGCATGAGCAGGCACCGTCCACGCTTTCAAATCGGGAAACAGATTGAAAATCGGCCCAAGAATCATGTCGATGGTCGGCGTGTTCTCAAGCGTCGGAGCCGGTGTCCCCGGATCACCCCTAACGTCCACGTCCATCACGCAGGCATGAGGAACAGCACATGGATTAGTGCCGGGATCAGTCGCCGGGTCTGTGCTCGGGTTCGTGCCCGGATTGGTGCTCGGATCGGTAGAGGGGCTCGTTGAAGGCGTCACCGTTGGGCTAATTGGCACCGTCTGCGTCGCAGGATCGGACGCAGGCCGGAACAAGTCATCGAGCGTCGGCGCGGCGCTCGGATTGGCTTGAACCCATGGCTGTACGTCAGCGGTAGTGACAGGCGACGACACGGTGTAAGGCAGCCCCTCATAACCGGGCTGCATCGAAGCACGCTGCCACGTCATGTTGACCATCTGCGCGAGCGTCATTGGATCGAGCTGCGCCTTCTTCGCCGCATCCGTCAGCTGCGGATAAATCTGCGACAAGTCATGGCCAGAGATCGGCTTCACGCCCGGACCCGGCAGCCACCACGTCGCAGGCTGAGAGTACGTATTCAGCACGGGATTGCCGCTCTGATCGTGTTCCTTGTAAAGTCGGTCCTCATACAGCGTCACCGCCGTTCCATCAGCATTCGGCTTCCAATAGACCGTCGTGTTCAGAGCGTCATACGTTCCATTGTCATACCCGCTCCGACCCAACACTCCACCAGCCGAGTTGTATTGCTGCTCATAGGCGTCATACGCCTGCACGTCGGCCAACGACCGAACCACCAAGACCGTCGAGCCATAGTCACGCACAAAGTTGAGCTGGCCCGAAGGCATCGCCGGATACTGAGAGCACAACGCCCCGGCCATGCAGGAGGCCGTGTGGTATTGCACCGCCCCCTGAAACTGCATGCCATGCGACACCGGGTCTTGCATGTTTGACGGCGCAGGCTGGAGCGGCGCAGGCGCACCGCCCGGATATGAGTCCATCAACGACTTTGGCTCAGGTTGCGTGACCAACACAGACTTGCCGTCCTGCGACCGAGCCACTGTCACGGTGCCCGTTGCGACTTGCTGACCGCTCGAATCCGTCGCCAGATGCAACGCAATCGCAGAACCAGCGACCAACACACCAAGCCCCGCCGCGATCGTCAGCCAGACCGGCGCACCAAGGAATCCCAAACCTAGGGCCGCACCTGTCGATGCCACATTCAGGGTTGCAGTTGTATCGCCCATTGCCGTCATCGTCGCAGCGATCCGAGGATCGTTAGCCGCAAAGCCTCGGGCGATCGCCACCCGCGACACGATTGCCGCCTCTGCTCGATTGATGACGAAGTTTTCAACTGGTGCCAGCAGCGCCTGAGCATGTGCCTGTTGCGACCCAACCATGCAAGCCAGCGCAAAAAAGACGAAGAAGCGCCGTAGCATTACCACGCCCCCTTAAAGCCTTGAATTACCGCCCACGCACACACCAGCCCAAAGGCGAACATCAAGAGATACCAAGCTGAGTTCACGTCCATTGCATACCTCGTAAACGTAAGACGGGGGCCTCAGCCCCCGCAATATGGCAACGACTACGGCAGCGACTACACGCCCTTAACTTGACGGATAATGACCTTCACTCCGGCGACGGCCAGGACAACACCGATGACCATTGCGCCGGTCGCCATGACTGCCGTAGATACGCCGTCCATCGCAATCGCGCTCGTAA
>Ga0160447_100938_pt1 | contig 12177 bp, 13 predicted proteins | sample HID1973K_E1MG_FD_108222 | JGI IMG/M metagenome (GOLD analysis project Ga0160447, IMG submission 108222) | Enriched mosquito-associated microbial communities from UW Madison campus, WI, USA - HID1973K_E1 MG | ecosystem: Host-associated > Arthropoda: Insects > Digestive system > Unclassified ...
CGCGCAGCGGGCCGGAGCCATTTCGTGCTGAACCAGCTACGCACGCGGCGCGATGTGACAGACCGTGCGCGGTCCAAGCCCGAGGTGGCCTGTGAGGGCACTCGCTACAGACGCCACGAGCGAAGAGAAGGATACCCAAATTGCGTGTGACCGCGGGCGTCTCGAGCTGCTTTCTTTGGTTACTTTCTTTGCAGCAGCAAAGAAAGTGACTGCCGCCCCGCACAGGGGCAGTGCTAATAGACCAACACGACAACGGGATCCGGCGAAAGAAGAGCCCGAAGCGTATAAGGCACTTTAGCCAAGCAACTTTTCGTTCCTTAGCATGACTCCCAACACACTCCAGGCATCATCGCATCAGAGCCCGGTTCGCGGATCGTAGGGCCGCGCCGGATGATGCGCGATGTTTTCGAACTGTGGCCTGATCGCATCGCTGAAGGTGGTCTTCTGCTGATCGTTCAGTCCGCTATAGAACATGAGCCAGGCTTTCGCTGATTGCTCGGATAAGGGCGCGTCCTGCTGCCGGACCTTCTCGTCCATCGCGTGCAGCGCGGAGAGATCGAGGATCGGCTGCTTGAGCATCGTCTGCATGCGCGCCTGCATCTGATCGGCGTTCATGCGCTCGGAAGCATGGCTCTGGCGCATCGCGTCGAGCGCGGCCTGCCATCGGACTTCCTGATCGGCGGAGAGGTTCAGCCGATCGTGCAGCGTGCGTATGTCGAGCGGTTGTACGTGGGCAGCCGGAGGGTTGTCCATCGGAAGCGACTGCGCATAGACCGGCGCGGAGCCGACGCCCAGCGAGAGCGCGGTGACGACGCTCAACACCGATAGCTTGAGAAGCATGCTGCTGCGTGCCGAAACGTTGAGTCGGGCCATGTCGTTTCCCCTTTCCTTTTGTCGATGTCGGGCGGTGTCGCCGCAACCATGGATCGAAGTTTAGGGACGGGGAATTAGCTGAGAGTGAGGAGGCGTGAGCGCTGGTCCCGAAAACCCTCACCTTTCGGCTGCGGGCGGAAGCCGCCAAGCCCCGCCGGGCGCGGCTTAGCGCCCCCAGCCAGCACCCGCTCCCGAAAACCCTCACCTTGCGCTTATTCCCGCTATCGCCGCACGCGTAATCGCCTGGCTTTTTGCTGCGCTATCCTGCTCTCCCCATCAGCATGCGAAGGAGACGCCTACATGCCCATCACCACCCCTAATACCGTACGCGACGATCTTCCGCCCCAGGGTCTCACGCCCACGCGCGAGCAGATCGTGCGGCATCTGCGGCACGCGAGCGCCGTCGCCGAGCGCGCGACCCTGCTCGGCCATCATCCGTTCGGCGCGATTCTGGTCGGGCCGGATCAGGAAACCGTGTTGATGGAGCAAGGCAACGTCGATACGGTGAATCACGCCGAGTCGGTGCTCGCGCGTGTCGCGGCGCTCAACTTCACGCCGGAGTATCTGTGGGGATGCACGCTCTATACGTCGGTCGAGCCGTGCTGCATGTGCGCGGGCACGGCGTACTGGGCCAACATCGGACGCGTCGTGTACGGACTCACCGAAGCGCGTCTGCTCGAAGCCACCGGCAATCACGCCGAGAATCCGACGATGAGCGTCTCGTCGCGCTATGTCTACGATCATTGCCAGAAGCCGGTGGAACTGCTCGGCCCGATCGCGGAAGTCGAGGATGAAGTGCTGCGCGTGCAGCGCGACTTCTGGTCCAAACGATAAAAACGATAAACGTCAGATCACGTTCAGCATCGACAACGCCGTCTCCTGCAACGGCTGCAACACGCGGGCGAGCGCCGCCTCGCCCGTCTCCTTGCCCATCGGCATGTTCGCCGACAACGCCGCCACCACCTCGCCGTGGCGGTTCTTCATCGGCACCGCGACACCGCGCACGCCCATCTGCAGTTGCTGCTCTATCGCGACATAACCATCCACGCGCGCCTGGCGAATCTTCTCGTACAGCCTGTCCTTATTGGTGATGGTGAGCGGCGTGAAGGGCTTGAACTCGGTGGCCTCGAGCCAGCCGCGCACCGCCGTCTCGTTCATGTACGCGAGCATCGCGATGCCGCCCGACATCAGCGCGGCCGGCACGCGCGCGCCGAGCACGAAGCCCGTCGTCATCACGCGTGTGGAGCCGTTGCGCGCGATGATCACGAGATCCCAGTCGTCGAGCACGCTCACGTACACCGACTCGTGGATCAACGCGCTCAACTGCTGCAGATAAGGCTGAACGATGCGCGGCAAGCGCGCCGATTCGAAATACGACCAGCCCATGCGCAGCACGCGCGGCGTCAGGTTGAAGAGCTTGCCGTCGGTCTGCACGTAGCCGAGATGCGCGAGCGTCAGCAAATAGCGGCGCGCGGCGGTGCGCGTGAGGCCGGTGCGCGCCGCGGCCTGTGTCGGGGTCATGCGCGCGTGCTGATCGTCGAAGGCTTCGAGGATCGCGAGACCCTTTTCCAGACCGGCGATCCAGTCGCGTTTGTCGAGTTCCGGTTTAGTCATGCCGACATGCTTGTTTAGTTATGGAACGCAGGCTGTTTCGGCGCTCCAGCAAAGCCATTTGCTAGTGCTAACCCCCAAAGTGATCGATTATCGGACACTCGCGTACGATAATCGCGCAAAATTTATCACAAAGCGTTGATCGAAAGGGGTTGCGCTCTTATTCTCCAATCACTTTCAGAGCGACGCGCAAATTCCCGTGAGTCGAATGCTCCGCCGCTCGATCAGGTTCCCAGGCTCAACTCCATAAACCCATTTCGGAGACATCTCTATGGCTAGCCCCAAGGACGACGCGCACGGCGGACGCCAGGCGAAAAAAGCGACTGCGAGCGGCTGGATCGGCTCGGCGCTGGAGTATTACGACTTCTTCATCTACGCCCAGGCGGCAGCACTCATTTTCCCGCAGTTGTTCTTCCCGTCGGGCAATCCGAAAGTGGCGATCATCGCGTCGCTCGCGACCTACGGCGTGGGCTACGTCGCCCGTCCGATCGGCGCATTCGTGCTCGGCCATCTGGGCGATACGCACGGCCGAAAGAACGTATTGCTGATCTGCATGTTCCTGATGGGTTTCTCGACGATGGCCGTCGGTCTGCTGCCGACGTATCACAGCGTCGGCATGCTGGCTCCGGCATTGCTGGTCGTGCTGCGTCTGGTTCAGGGCTTCGCGGTGGCCGGTGAAATCTCCGGCGCAAGCTCGATGATTCTCGAGCACGCACCGTTCGGACGCCGCGGTTTCTACGCGAGCTTCACGCTGCAGGGCGTGCAGGCCGGCCAGATTCTCGCCGCCGCCGTGTTCCTGCCGCTCGCCATGTTCATGCCGGAAGACATGTTCAATTCGTGGGGCTGGCGCATTCCGTTCCTGCTGTCGGCGTTCGTGCTGGTCGCGGGCTACATCATCCGTAAGGAAGTACACGAAACCCCGGCGTTCACGTCCGAAGAGTCGCACGGCGATCTGCCGAAGTCGCCGATCAAGGAAGCGTTCGCCAACAGCACGCCCGACATGATCCGCGTCGTCTGCATGGCGCTGATGAACGTGATTCCGGTTGTCGCGACGATCTTCGGTGCGGCGTATGCGGTGCAGGCTTCGTACGGCGTCGGCTTCCACAAGAGCGTGTATCTGTGGATTCCGGTGGTCGGCAACATCGTCGCGGTGCTGGTGATTCCGTTCGTCGGCAACCTGTCGGACAAGATCGGCCGCAAGCCGCCGATCATCGTCGGCGCGCTGCTCTCGGGTGTGCTGGCGTTCGCCTATCTCTACGCGATCAGCATCCACAGCGTGCCGCTCGCCTTCGCGATGTCGATCCTGATGTGGGGTGTCGTGTACCAGGGCTATAACGCGATCTTCCCGAGCTTCTACCCGGAACTGTTCCCGACCCGCTCGCGTGTCTCGGCGATGGCGATTGCGCAGAACATCGGCACCACGATCACCGCGCTGCTGCCCGCGCTGTTCGCAGCCGTGGCGCCGCCGGGATCGAACAACATCCCGGTGATCGTCGGCTCGATTGCGTTCGGCGTGACGATCATTGCGGCGATCGCGGCGTACTCGGCGCGTGAAACCTATCGAATCCGCCTGAACGATCTGGGCAAGAAGGACGCAGTGCCGATGAGCGAGCAGGAATACGAGCGTCTGCGTGCCGACTCGATCTCCGTGGAAAAAGTCGCCAAGGCGCACCACGCGTAACGATGACTGTGCTGGAGTGATTTGCCGGGCCCTGCGGGGCCCGTTTTTTTTTGTGGCGTTCGTTTCGCGATAACATCAATGCCAGCTCATCGATGACACGGAGGCATGAATGGCGGGCTTCAACGAGCGCACCCTCAACGGCATCGGCGTGTTCGCCGCGATCGTCGATGCGGGCACGTTCGCCGCGGCGGGCGAGCGGCTCGGCATGTCGCAACCGGGCGTGAGCCGTGCGATCGCGCGACTCGAAGCGCGTCTGAAGATACGTCTGTTCGACCGCACGACGCGCAGCGTCTCCCTCACCGACGAAGGCCGGCGTTTCTTCGCGCACGTGATGCCGCATCTCGCGGGGCTGGAGGAAGCGGCGGCCACCGCATCGGAAGGCGCCACGGCCGTGCGCGGGCGCCTGCGCGTGAATGTCGATCCGATCTTCTCGCGGCTGCTGCTCGGCCCGAAGCTCGATGCCTTCCTGAAGGCGCATCCGGAACTGCAACTGGAACTCATCACGAGCGACCGCCTCGGCGACATGATCGCCGACGGCTTCGATCTCGCCATCCGCTTCGGCGCGCCGCGCGAATCGAGCCTAATCGCGCGCAAGCTGCTCGATACGCCGGTTCGCACCGTCGCCGCGCCGTCGTATCTCAAACGTTGCGGCAAGCCCGCGACGCCGCAAGCGCTCGCCGACGACGCGCACACCTGCATCGAGTTTCGCGACCCCGAAACGGGGCGGCCGTTCGTCTGGGAGTTTCATCGCAAGAGAAAGCGCATCACCGTGGAGACGCGCGGCCGTCTCACGCTCAACGATCCCGGCACGATGCTGAGCACCCTGCTCTCGGGCTATGGCATCGCGCAGATTCTTGCGCTCGGTCACGAACACCTGCTCGCCGATGGCAAGCTGATCGACCTTTTCCCCGACTGGCCCGACGAGCGCTTTCCGCTCTACGCGTTCTATCCATCGCGGCATCATCCGCCGGCGAAGACGCGCGCGTTTCTCGATCTCGTCATCGCGTTGACGGGACAGCGCTGACGAATCACGTCAGCGCAATGTTTTTTCGAACCAGTGATCCGCGTAAGGCTCGGCGCTGAACGCGTCGACTTCCACATACCCCGATTGCCGATACAGCCTGATCGCCTCTTCGAGCGTCCGGTTCGTTTCGAGGCGCACAACCTTCGCGCCGCGCTCGCTCGCGTGCCGTTCGGCCTCGTCGAGCAAGCGCCGCCCGAGCCCCAATCCGCGCGCGTCCGCGCTCACCCACATTCGTTTCAATTCGGCTGGGCCCGTGCCGTGAAACTTGAGCGCGACGCAGCCGATCGCCGCGCCGCGCAGCCTCGCCACGATCAGCGCGCCGTGCGGCGCGGTCAATTCGCGCGCATCGGCGGACAGGCTGAGCGACGGATCGAAGCCCGCATCGAAGCGCGCGTTCAGCTCCGCGAAGTATTGATCGATGCACCAACGCGCATCGACGCTCGCCGGATCTTCTGTCGCGAAGCGCACCAGCGACGGCTGAAGCAGCCGCTCGACTTCGGCCATCGCCGCGATCAGGCGCTGGCGCTGCGCGTCGTTCAGCGGCGCGAGCATGCCGCCGGCGACCGCATCCGATAGCCGTTCCAGCTCATCGCGTTCGGCGCGGCCTGTTTCGGTCAGACTGGCGCGGCGCACCCTGCGGTCATCGGGACGCGACTCGACCGCGACAAGCCCTTGCCGCTCCAGCGCCGCGAGCGTGCGGCTCAGATAGCCCGAGTCGAGACCGAGACGCTCGCGCAGCACGCGAAGATCGACGCCCTGCGCGCCGATCTCCCAGAGAAGCCGCGACTCGCCCATCGGACGGCCGCGCCCGAGAAAGCGGTCGTTGAGCGCGCCGATGCCATCGGCAACGGTGCGGTTGAAGCTGCGAATCTGGCTGATGTCGGTCGGGTTCATATCTCTGACTCTAGTCAGAGACTCATCCGGCGTCAACCTGAATGCGTCGCGGCTTCCGCGCGCGTCTTCTCGCGCCGCCACGTCGCGGGCGGCTTGCCGACGAGACGTTTGAACGCGCGGATAAACGCCGCCTCGGATGCGTAACCGACGTCCTGCGCCACGGCCGCGATCGTCGCATTCGTATTACGCAAGAGGCCCGCCGCGACCTGCATGCGCCAGTTGACGAGATACTGCATCGGCGGCAGTCCGATCATGTCGACGAAACGCTCATGCAGCGCCGAACGCGAGAGACCCACGCGCTCGCCGAGTTCTTCCACGGTCCATTCGTGCGCGGGCGCGTCGTGCATCACGGCGAGCGCGCGGCCGACGAAACGATCGCGCAGGCCAGCAAGCCAGCCGCGGCTTTCCTCGGGCAGCACGTCGACATAACGGCGCACCGCATCGACGAACATCATTTCGCTCATGCGCTCGAGCATCGCTTCGCCTCCCGGGCGCTTATGGCGCGATTCGACCACGGCCTGCTGCATGAAGTGATTGATCCAGCCATGACCACCGCTTTCCTTCAGATGAAGGAGCCGCGGCAAGGTGGCGATCAGCGGATTGAACGGCCGCAGATCGCAGCCGAGAAAGCCGCACACGAGCATCGTTTCATAGATGTCGCCGGGGGACGGATTGTTGCCCGCTTCGACCGCGTCGAAGGTCAGTGCGAAGGGCAACTGATCGATCTTCGTCGACAGCGCCGCGACGTCCACGTCCGCGCGAATGCCCGGCGCGCTCGAAATCACGTGCGCGTCGCCGTGCGGAAACACGATGATGTCGCCGCTCGCGAGCCGCACGGGCGCTTCGCCGTCGATCGCGCCCCAGCAGCTCCCGTGCGTCACGACGTGATACTCCATGACGTGCTCGCATTCCGGCATGACGATGGCTGCGATATCGCACGCGGCGGGCGCTGCCGCCGCCCAGTTGCGATTGCCGCTCACGTGAAAGAAGAGCGCGCCGCGCAGGCGCACCGTGCGCAGCACGTCGGAAAGGATGTCATGGCTCATGTCGGCTCCCGTCGATCGAAAGCATCGCGACGCCGAAACGAATGGGCTGCGAGAAGCGGACGATCGGGCAATTCGCGGCGACTCGCGGACAGGCGTCGAAAGGATGGTAACGGGATACTGCAGGTGCCCGCCATCAGGGCGATGCTCGACCCCTCATCTGGAATCTGGAGACGGAACCATGCATGCGTTGAATACATCCGCGATTTGCGACGAGCCGAACACCGCACGACCCGACTTCGCCGCGATCAAGACCCGGCAGCAAGCCACCTGGGCCAGCGGAGACTTTGCCGTGATCGGCACGACTTTGCAGATCGTCGGCGAGACGCTCGCCGCCGCGCGACGCTTCGCGCACGTCACCTCGACCGACTACGTGCCCGCGCTGCTGGAAAACGGCCGCGCACGCGCGCAGGCCGAAGGACTCGCCGTCGATTTCAAAGTGGCCGATGCGGAAGACCTGCCCTTCGACGACGGCAGTTTCGACGTCGTGCTGTCCACCTTCGGCGCGATGTTCACGCCCGATCACGCGCGCCCGGCAGGCGAGATGTTGCGCGTGGCGAAGAGCGGCGGGCGCATCGGCATGGCGAACTGGACGCCCGAGGGTTTCATCGGCCAGCTTTTCAAGATCATCGGCGCTTACGTGCCGCCCCCCGCGGGGCTGCAATCGCCTGCGCTATGGGGTACCGAGCCGCATCTCGTGGCGCTGTTCGGCGCTCAGGCCGCCGACATTCGTTGCGTGCGCAGGCACTTCAACATGCGTTATGAATCGGCCGCGCACTGGATTCAGGTGTTCCGCGATTTTTACGGCCCGGTGCATCGCGCGTTCGCGACGCTCGATTCCGCGAAACAGGCCGATCTCGAACGCGATATCGCCGGTTTGCTGGAGCGCTGCAATGTGGGAGGAACGTCGTCGCTGGTGGTGCCGAGCGAGTATATGGAAGTGGTGATCGTCAAGCGTTGATGCTTCACGCGCCCGCGCGGCGCGTGAAGCGTTTGCTGCATCAGAGCGTGACGGGCGCTTCGCGACGCGCGCTGTCGATGATCGCCGCGAGCGTCGCCGCGTTGTCCAGACTCACCTGCGCGTAGTACTCGATCGCGGCGGCGTCGCCCGTCGCGATCATGCGCGCGAAGCTTTCCGCGGTGAACAGAAAGCCGCTGCCAGGCTCCGACGCGACCGGTTCGAACGGCACCGAATTCGGAATGCCGCGCCGCACGCGCAACTGGCTCGGCAGATAGCCGTACTGATCGCCGGCCGGCTGCGCGCTCGTGTGATTCAGGTACTCGGTGTCGATGGTGCCCTGCGTGCCGATGATCGTCGCGTACCGATGATTGGCCGCGTCCATCGAGCACGAGACTTGCGCGCGGCGGCCATCGGCATAGATGAGCGTCGCCATGAGGCTGATGTCGACACGGCTGTCGGCCCAGGTCGCGACCGCATCGACGCGTTGCGGCGCGCAACCCATCACGAGGCGAATCAGGCTCAGCGGATAGCTGCCCGCATCGAGCAGCGCGCCGCCGCCGAGTTCGGGCTTCATGCGGATGTTCGCGCCGGGATTGCCCACGGTGAAGCCGAAGCTCGCCTGAATGGCGCGCACGTCGCCGATCGCGCCTTCGCCGATCAGCGTCATCATCGCGGCGGTTTGCGGCTGGAAGTAATACGGAAACGCTTCGAGCAGCATCACGCCGTTGCGATCGGCGGCTTCGAACATGCGCGCGGCCTCGTCGCGATCGAGCGCGAGCGGCTTTTCGCAGAGGATGTGCTTGCCCTGGTCCGCTGCCTTGATCGCCCATTCGGCATGCAGGCTGTTGGGCAACGGAAGATAGATGGCGTCGATGTCCGGGCTCGCGAGCAGCGCGTCGTAGCTGCCGAACCAGCGTTCGATGCCGTTTGCGTCGGCGAAGGCTTTCGCGCTTTCCTCGCTGCGGCTGCCGACTGCGTCGACGCGCACGGTCTGGCTCGGCTTGACGTCACGCGTGAATTGTCGCGCGATGTTTGCGCCGCCGAGAATGCCGAGGCGCAGGACGGAGGATGCTTGAGTGGAAGACATGGCGGATTCCTCGAATTTGTACCAGTTAGTTCATCACGAAAAGGTACCACATCCGCGCTGTTTCAGTGCGCGCAGGTATCGGGACGAACTTTCGTGCCGCGCCGGTCCGCCGGCACATGGCAATTGTCCACGCGCTGCTCGTCGCTCGCCTTGTCGCCGAGGCGCTCCTTGAGGGTTTTGGATTCGGGTGTATCACGCGAGGTCGAGGCAGGCGCGGCTGCGTCCGTCGCATGCGCGGCGCCGATCCACGCGAGACATGCGCACAGAAGAACGAACTTCTTCATGATAGGCCCGTCATGAGGATGAAACAGCAAGCTTCGGCGCGCAAGACGCGCGCCACGCCCCGCTTCTTGCGCTTTCATTCAGGCATGCATTCCGCCGAGGGTATCTTTCGCGCGCACCGTCGCCGCGACCGCGCGCAACCCGTGCACCGCAACGACAAGTCCGCTGACGCCGATGCGATTTCTGACCTCGAGCGTCGCATGATGCCGCTGCGCGATGCGCAACGCGATCGCGAGTCCAAGCCCGCTGCCATGCCCAGTCGTGCCGGCGCAGCGATAAAACCGGTCACACACACGATCGATCTCGCTTTCCGGAATGCCGGTTCCGGAATCGAGCACAGTCAGCGAAATGCCTTCCGTATCCCGCCGCAGCATCACATCGACACGCCCGCCATGCGGCGTATGACGGATCGCGTTATCGAGCAGGTTGTTGACGAGCACGGCAAGCGCGTGCGTATCGCCCATGATGGTGAACGCATCGTGATCATCCAGCGCCTGTTCGAGTTCGAGCCCGAGGTCGATCGACCGGGCTTCCGCCAGCAACGAAAAATCGCCCACGCGCACCTCGCACAGCGTGCGCAGGCTCATCGGCAAGATGGCCGCTTCGCGCGCGGCATCTTCCCGCGCCATGCTGAGCAGTTGTTGCGCGAGATGGATGAGGCGATTCAGGCGGCCGTCGATCTTGGCGAGCGTCGCGGCATCGACCTGCAGCGAACCATCGCCGGTCGCGCCCTGGATCTGCAATTTCAGCGCAGTGAGCGGCGTGCGCAGTTCATGCGCCGCGTCCGCGACGAACGTGCGCTGCGCCTGCGACGCCTCGTTCAGACGCGCAAGCAGATCGTTCAACGCGTCGACGAGCGGTCGCAGTTCATCCGGCATCGGCCTTTCGAACGCGATGGGTTCGAGCGATTCCGGCGAGCGCGCCGCGAGCGACTGCGACAGCCCGCGCACCGGCGCAAGCCCGCGCGCCACGACGACGAGCACGATCACGACGAGCGCCGGAATGAGCAGCGCGAGCGGCCAGATCGCACGCAGCGCGAGCGTGATGGCGAGATCGTCGCGAATGGAATACGGCTGCGACACCTGCACGAAGCGGTCCGGCTGCGCGACGCCGAACGCGCGCCAGAGAATGCCTTCGCGCGCGGCGGAATGGAAACCTTCGCCGAAACGCGGCAACGCAGGCTCGCGCGGCGAGTGATAGATAAGGCGCCCCGAACGGTCCCATATGTCGATGACGAGCCGGTCGTCCGCGATGCCGTGCAGTTCGGGATTGCGCCCCTGCGCGACGTCTTCGGCGCCGATGTTGTGCGGCAGCGAGAGCGCGACGGTGCGCAGTTCGTAATCGAAGAGTTCGCCCGCCTCCAGCCGCGCAGTGCTGAATATGCCGATGCCCGCGATCAGACACGCGAGGCCCAGCCCGCAGATCAGCCATCCGAGCAGCCATCGGCGAATCGATGTCATCCGATTCTCTTCAGCCGGTAACCGACGCCGCGCACCGTCACGATCTCTTCCGCGCCGATCTTGCGCCGCAAGCTGTGGATGTGCACTTCGATCGCGTTGCTGCCCACTTCCTCGCCCCAGCCGTACAGCTTCTCTTCAAGCTCCGAGCGGCGGAACACGCGCGACGGCTCTTCGATCAGCGCCTGCAGCAACGCGAACTCGCGCGGCACGAGATTGAGCGCCACGCCGCCTTTGGCGGCTTCGTGCGCGGCGGGATCGAGCGTCAGTTCGCCGTGCGAATACACCGGATGCTTCTGCCCCGTGCGCCGTCTCAGGAGCGCGCGCACGCGGGCAGCGAGTTCGTCGAGATCGAAGGGCTTCATCAGATAGTCGTCGGCGCCGGCATCGAGGCCGCGAATGCGATCGTCGACGGCGTCGCGCGCGGTCAGGATCATCACGGGGGCATCGCCGCCGTTGCTGCGATAGGCGGCGAGCACGTCGAGGCCATCACGCCGGGGCAAGGTCAGATCGAGCAGCACGAGGTCGTACACGCCATTGTCGAGTGAAAGCTCCGCGGCCCGGCCGTCCTGCGCCCAGTCGACCGTGTAGCTCGCACGGCGCAACGCGGCGAGCACGGTTTCCGCGATCATCTCGTCGTCCTCCACCAGTAACAGCCGCATGCGTTTTCTCCAGGCGCGAACACGTCGCAGCCGATTGTCCGGCCTGCATGCTTAAGCGCCACTTAAGCTTTGCGCGCCGCCGCACAGTGTCCCTCCGTAATCGGCGCGGCGCGCGTTTGGCTTAAGCATCGCATAAGGTTCGTCCGCTCACTATACCGTCGAGCGCGCCGATTCGCGGCCGTGCGGCCTCGGAGATGCAGATGCGATCGTCCACTCTCGTTTGCCTGCGTGCGAATGCGGTGCTGATCGCCTTGTGCATCGCCGCGTCGGATGCGGCGTGGCTCACGGTCTGCGGCTGCTCCGGCCATGTGCATGCGCTCGAAAGCACTGCGGTGCGTCTTGCGACCCTCGTGAGCGCGATGGGCATCGTGCTCGTCGTGCGGCGCATCGCGAAGCTCGCATTCGACGCTGCCCGCATGGCGCATCGCATCGGATGGAGCGCGCACGAACTCGTGATCGACGGAACCTCTCCACGCGACTGGCTGGTGCAGCTTCATGTCGAACTTCATCCCGCCGGCTCCCGGCTGAGCGCCGCGCAAGACTGTCCGCGCGCGGCGGCATCCTGCAGAGTGCCACGCGGACGGGCGTGACCTCGGAAACGC
>Ga0160447_100944_pt1 | contig 12127 bp, 10 predicted proteins | sample HID1973K_E1MG_FD_108222 | JGI IMG/M metagenome (GOLD analysis project Ga0160447, IMG submission 108222) | Enriched mosquito-associated microbial communities from UW Madison campus, WI, USA - HID1973K_E1 MG | ecosystem: Host-associated > Arthropoda: Insects > Digestive system > Unclassified ...
CCCCGCCACCGGCCAGCCCCGGCCGACCCGGTACGGGTCGCACGCACGGCCCGCTGGGATTAATCAAACGTGATGCCGGGATACCCCGTTTCTCAATCACGCGATAACACACGAAGGCTCACAGTGGCGGCGCGACCCCCGCGCCAGAAGCGCGCCGATCGCGCTACAGATGGCACTAAAAGAATCTGGTCTCTCTCTCCATCGCCGCCGGTCTCCCCGGCGGCTTTTTTTTTGCCCGCGCCTCAATACCCGGCGGCCTGGCCGTCCTTGCGACTCTCCGAAGCGCCGTAATACACCCCCGTCTTCGGGTCACGCAGGATCGCCTGGTAGCCGCCGTAGGGACCATCGGCAAACACGATGCGATGCCCCTTGCGCATCAGCTCGCGGATCGTTTCGTAGGCAAAGCCGCTCTCAAGATTCACTTCGCCGCCATCGGTCATCGCCGTCGCCTGCCCGGTCGGCTCCGTCGAACCTTCGTGCTGGATGCGCGGCGCATCGCCGGCCTCTTGCAGGTTCATGCCGAAGTCGACCAGGTTCATCACGATCTGCGCATGACCCTGCGGCTGCATCGCACCGCCCATCACGCCGAAGCTCAGCCAAGGCTGGCCGTCCTTGGTCACGAAGGCGGGGATGATGGTCTGGAACGGACGCTTGCCCGGCGCGTAGCCGTTGGGGTGATCCTTCTTCAGCACGAACATCTCGCCACGGTCCTGCAGGATGAAACCCAGCCCTGGCGGCGCCATGCCACTGCCCATGCCGCGATAGTTGGACTGGATCAGCGACACCATCATCCCGTCCGGATCAGCAACGGTCATGTAGATGGTGTCGCCCTCCTCCAACTGTTTCGGCGTGCCCGGCTGGACTTCCTTCAAGGCCTTGTCCATCGAAATCAGCTGGCGCCGTTCGGCTGCGTATTCCTTGGACACCAGCTTGGCAATGGGCGCTTTCTGGAACGCCGGGTCGGCGTAGAAGCGCGCGCGGTCGGCGAAGGCGAGCTTCTTCGCTTCCACGTAGAGATGCACGTGCTCGGGCGAGCCAAACGGAATCTTCGAGAAGTCATAACCCTCGAGGATGTTGAGGATCTGCAGGGCGGCGATGCCCTGGCTGTTGGGCGGCAGCTCCCACACATCGTAGCCGCGGTAGTTGCTGCTCACCGGCTCGACCCATTCGCCGTGATGGCTGGCCAGGTCCTCGTAGCTCAGATAGCCGCCGTTGGCCTTGAAGTAGGCATCGATGGTATGCGCAATGTCGCCCTTGTAGAACGCATCGCGGCCGCCATCGGCGATCTTCTGCAAGGTGTCGGCCAGGTTCGGGTTCTTCCACAGCTCGCCCTTGCGCGGCGCGTGCCCATCGATGGTGAACTGCTCGGTGAAGCCGGGATACTTCGACAGCCGCGGCACCGAGCGATCCCAGTAATAGGCGATGGTCTCGGCAACCGGATGACCTTCACGCGCATAGCGGATCGCCGGCGCCAGGTTGTCGGCCATCGGACGGCGGCCGAAGCGCTCGTGCAGCGCGAACCAGCCATCCACGGCGCCAGGCACCGACACCGGCAGCGGCCCGGTGGGCGGGATGTCCTTCAGCCCGCGCCGCTGGAACTCGGCCAACGTCAGCGACTTCGGTGAACGGCCCGAGCCGTTGTAGCCGTAGAGCTTCTGGGTCTTCGGGTCCCACACGATGGCGAACAGGTCGCCGCCGACCCCACTGCCGGTGGGCTCCATCAGTCCAAGCGCTGCGTTGGCGGCGATGGCCGCGTCGACCGCCGAGCCCCCCTGCTTCATCACGTCCAGCGCGATCTGCGTGGCCAGCGGTTGCGAGGTGGCCGCCATCGCGTGCGGCGCGATCACCTCCGAACGGGTGGCGAAGCCGGGTCCGGTGATGCGATCGCCGGCCAGGCCGGCGCCGGGAAGGACGAACAGGCTGGCCAGGACAGCCGCGGCGAGGCGACGGGCCGGGCGGGAGGCGGCGCTGGAGAGCATGGCGTTCCGGGGCGTTGACGGTGGTCGCCCACCCTAGCACCGCCATCACCGGCACTGCCCTGCCGGAAGTCCCGGCGGCCGGGGGCGGGATCACACTCTGGACGCAGTGTCGCCGCGCCGCCTGGCTGGGGCGCCCACGCCACAGGCAGGCTGCCCGGGCGGTGCACTTCACGGCAGCAGCGCCCGCCGCAGGGATTCGTGTGCGCCGCCGACACGGCCACCGATCTGCGCAGATCGCCAACCCTGCGTGCTGCCTCAAGCACTGAATGTAGATTCATCGCATGCGCACGCAGCGCATGCTGCGGGCGTCCTTTCGTCGCCAACAACGGATAGGCGTGTGATGCGTTGTCGTTTCGCCCGGCGGCCAAACGCAGGGCCCGCAAGCGTTCCCGGCGGCATCAAAAACAATGAATCCAGGTTCCTTTCTTCAGCGCTGCGCACCGCAAAAATGTTGCCCGTGAAACCGTTGCAACTGCCATGAAAATATTTGTGCCAATTGCTTGACACACCGTCAGCACGCATGTTTTTCTCGGTTCCATGTTGCAGCGCCACACCACTCCGAACACCGAACCGAACGCCCTGCCCGATGCAGTGCGAGCGTCCGCTTCGCTTTTCGTCCTCGTACTTATTACCTCGCCAACAGGTGCGGGACGAGCCGGCGCGTAAGCAACAAACGCCAGGATTCGACAAAACCCCGCACCGGCAACGGCGCGGGGTTTTTCTTTTGGAGTAAGGGCAGAACCATGAAGAACGCACGACACACAACCCGGACCGATCGCGCAGCCAGCGCTGGTGGATCCGCGTGCGCTCGCGGTTCCGCCGCCCCTTTCGCCAGCCAGTCCGCCTGCGCGCGCCTCGGCTGACCTTCCATCCTTCCGTCCACCCTTCGAGGAGTCGCACCATGAGCAACAACGAACAGACCACCCCGCGGATCACCGTCGTCGGCTATGGCAGCCAAGGTCGCGCGCACGCGCTGAACCTGCGCGATTCCGGCTTCGACGTGACGGTGGGCCTGCGCCCGGGCGGCCCGACCGAAATACAGGCCAAGGCCGATGGCTTCGCGGTGGCCGCGCCCGCCGACGCCGTGCGCGATGCCGATCTGGTCGCAGTGCTGACGCCGGACATGGTGCAGAAGAAACTCTACGAAGAAGTGCTGGCACCGCACATGAAACAGGGTGCCTGCCTGTTGTTCGCCCACGGCCTGAACGTGCACTTCGGCATGATCGAACCGCGCGCCGACCTGGACGTGGTGCTGGTCGCACCGAAGGGCCCCGGCGCGCTGGTGCGCCGCGAGTACGAGATCGGCCGCGGCGTGCCGTGCATCTGGGCGATCTACCAGGACCGCAGCGGCCGCGCCGAGCAGTTCGCGCTGACCTATGCCGCCGGCCTGGGCGGCGCGCGCGCCAACCTGATCCAGACCACCTTCAAGGAAGAGACCGAAACCGATCTGTTCGGCGAACAGGCCGTACTGTGCGGCGGCGCCAGCGCGCTGGTGCAGGCCGGCTTCGAAACCCTGGTCGAGGCTGGCTACCAGCCGGAAATCGCCTATTACGAAGTCCTGCATGAGCTGAAGCTGATCGTCGACCTGTTCTACGAAGGCGGCATCACCCGCATGCTGGAGTTCATCTCCGAGACCGCGCAGTACGGCGACTACGTCAGTGGCCCGCGCGTGATCGATGCCGGCACCAAGGCACGCATGAAGGAAGTACTCAAGGACATCCAGGACGGCACCTTCACCAAGAACTGGGTGGCCGAGTACGAAGCAGGCCTGCCGAACTACAAGAAGTTCAAGCAGGCCGACCTGGACCACCCGATCGAACAGGTCGGTCGCCAGCTGCGCGCCAAGATGGTCTGGCTCAACAGCCAGGCGGCAGCCCAACCAACCCCCGGCACCCAACGCGCGGCGTAAGCCGCGCGCCCCCTCGATCCGCAAAGGACGCCCCCGCATGGACACCACCGCACAGGCCACGCCCCGCAACGGCGCGCGCTGGCTGACGCAGGCCCTGGAAGCCGAAGGCGTGGACACGCTGTTCGGCTACCCCGGCGGCACGATCATGCCGTTCTACGATGCCTTGGTCGATTCGTCGCTGAAACACATCCTGGTCCGCCACGAACAGGGCGCGGCCTTGGCCGCCAACGGTTATGCGCGCGCCAGTGGCCGCGTCGGCGTATGCGTGGCGACCTCCGGCCCCGGCGCCTCGAACCTGGTCACCGGCATCGCCGATGCGATGCTGGACTCGGTCCCGATGGTCTGCCTGACCGGCCAGGTTGCCACGCCGTTGCTGGGCACTGACGCGTTCCAGGAACTGGACGTGTTCGGCCTGACCCTGCCGATCGTCAAGCACAGCTTCCTGGTGCGGCGCGTCGAGGATTTGCCGGAGGTGGTGCGCGAAGCCTTCCGCATCGCGCGCGAAGGACGTCCCGGCCCGGTGCTGATCGATCTGCCCAAGGACGTGCAACTGGCCGACGCTTCCGCGTTGCCTGCGCACGTCCCCGCCGAAGTGGTCGCGCCGCCGGCGCCGTCGACCGCGATGCTGGACGAGGTGCTGGCCGCGATCGCCGGCGCCGAGAAGCCGGTGGTCTACGCCGGCGGCGGCATCGCCTTGGCCGACGCGGTCGAACCGTTCCGGCAGTTCGTCGAAGCCGCACAACTGCCGACCGTGCTGACCCTGCGCGGCCTGGGCGCGCTGCCTCCGCAGCATCCCCAGTGCCTGGGCATGTTGGGCATGCACGGCACCCGCGCGGCGAACATCGCCGTGCAGGAGAGCGACCTGCTGATCGTGGTCGGCGCACGGTTCGATGATCGCGCCACCGGCAAATTGAACGAGTTCGCGCCGTTCGCGCGGGTGATCCATCTGGACGCCGACGCCTACGAGATCTCCAAGTTGCGCACCGCCGACATCGCCGTGCCGGGCAACCTGGAAATCGCATTGAAGGCCTTGGCCGGCGCCCGCGCGACCTGCGAGGCATGGCGCAAGCAGTGCGCCTCGAACCGCGAGCGCTTCCGGGCCCGCTACGACGCACCCGGCAACGATGTCTATGCACCTGCGCTGCTGAAGCGCCTGAGCGAAGTGGCACCCGCCGACGCCATCATCGCCTGCGATGTCGGCCAGCATCAGATGTGGGTGGCGCAGCATTGCAAGTTCCAGCACCCGCGCAACCACCTGACCAGCGGCGCGCTGGGCACGATGGGTTTCGGGCTGCCGGCGGCGATGGGCGCGCAGTTCGCCTGTCCCGACCGCACGGTCGTGCTGGTTTCCGGCGACGGCAGTTTCATGATGAACGTGCAGGAGCTGGCCACCATCGCCCGCTGCCGGCTGCCGGTGAAGATCGTGCTGCTGGATAACAGTTCGCTGGGCATGGTTCGGCAGTGGCAGGAGCTGTTCTTCGCCGAGCGCTACAGCGAGATCGACCTGTCGGACAACCCCGACTTCGGTGCGCTGGCGAGGGTGTTCGGCATCCCGGCAGTGCGCGTGGACAGCCGCGAACAGGTCGAAGATGGGCTGGCGCAACTGCTGGCCCAGCCCGGTCCGGCGCTGCTGCACGTGGCCATCGACGCCCGCGCCAACGTGTGGCCGCTGGTGCCGCCCAACACCGCCAACAGCACCATGCTGGAAAGCAACCCCAGCCATGCCGCACGGGAGGCCAGCCATGCGATACCGGCTTGACCTGGTGCTGCGTCCGGCCGAGGGCGCCCTGCTGCGTGTGATCGGCATGGCCGAACGGCGCGGCTTCAGCCCGCGTGCGATCCATGGCGCACCGGACGCCGACGACCAGGGCCGCTGGCACCTGCAGTTGGAGGTCGAGGGCCAACGTTCCGCCGACACGCTGTGCCGGCAATTGGAGAAGGTGTACGACTGCGAGTCGGTCCATGCCATCGCCATCGCTTCCCAGGACGGCCCGCGCGAGGCAGCGGCATGAATGCCATCGCCTTCCATGCGGAGCGACAGGTACGGAGGTGTCTTCTTCCGCGCCAGCCGTTCGCGTGTCGCCATGCCTGACAACGGTCGCGCCGTCGTGGAGCCGGACGTAGTCCGCGTCAGCGTTGCCGAAGTATTGGCTGCGCAGGCGCGGCTGCGCCGCTACTTGAGCACGACTCCGCTGCACTACGCGGAGCGGTTCGGCGTGTGGCTGAAACTGGAAAACCTGCAGCGCACCGGTTCCTACAAGGTCCGTGGCGCGCTGAACGCAATGCTGGCCGGCCTGGAACGCGGCGACGACCGGCCGGTGATCTGCGCCTCGGCCGGCAACCACGCCCAGGGCGTGGCCTGGTCGGCGCACCGGCTCGGCCTGACCGCGATCACGGTGATGCCGCACGGCGCGCCGGCTACCAAGATCGCCGGCGTCGCCCACTGGGGCGCGACCGTGCGCCAGCATGGCCAAAGCTACGACGAGGCCTATGCCTTCGCACGCGAACTGGCCGCGCAGAACGACTACCGCTTCCTGTCCGCGTTCGACGACCCGGACGTCATCGCCGGCCAGGGCACCGTCGGCATCGAGATCGCGGCACACGCGCCAGACGTCGTGATCGTCCCGATCGGTGGCGGCGGCTTGGCGTCCGGCGTGGCGCTGGCGCTGAAGTCGCAAGGCGTGCGCGTCGTCGGCGCCCAGGTCGAAGGCGTGGATTCGATGGCCCGTGCGGTACGCGGCGACGTCGAGGAGATCGACCCGGTGCCCACGCTCGCCGATGGCGTCAGGGTCAAGATCCCCGGCTACATCACCCGCCGCCTGTGCGCCAGCCTGCTGGACGACATCGTGATCGTGCGCGAAGCCGAGCTGCGCGAAACCCTGGTCCGGCTGGCGCTGGAAGAACACATCATCGCCGAAGGTGCCGGGGCGCTGGCCCTGGCCGCCGGCCGCCGGGTCGCCGGCAAGCGCAAGTGCGCTGTCGTCTCTGGTGGCAACATCGACGCCTCCGTGCTGTCCACCCTGCTCTCGGAGGTCCGCCCGCGCCCGCCCCGCAAGCCGCGCAGGCGCAACGGCGAGCGACTTAGAAACGCGCGCGCGTTGGCCGATGCCAGCGCCGCGCCGAACGCCGCCACGCCGCCCCGACCCGCCATCGCACATCAAGTCATCGCCGAAGAGGAGTCCTCCTGGTGAACACCGAAACCGCCGTAACCCAACCCCGAATCCGAATCTTCGACACCACCCTGCGCGACGGCGAGCAGTCCCCCGGCTGCAGCATGACCCCACCGCAAAAGTTGGTCATGGCACGTGCCCTGGCCGAACTGGGCGTGGACATCATCGAGACCGGCTTCCCCGCCAGTTCGCAATCCGATCGCGAGGCGATGACGCTGATCGGGCGCGAGCTGCGCACGCCGACCCTGGCCGTGCTGTCGCGCTGCCTGGCCGCCGACATCGAAACCTCGGCGCGCGCACTGGAGGCGGCCGCCAATCCACGCCTGCATCTGTTCCTGTCGACCAGCCCGCTGCACCGCGAGCACAAGCTGCGCATGAACCGCGAACAGGTATTGGAGTCGGTGCGCAAGCACGTCGCGCTGGCGCGCAGCTTTGTCGGCGACGTCGAGTTCTCCGCCGAGGACGCCACGCGCACCGAGGAGGACTTCCTGATCGAGGTGGTGCGCGAGGCGATCGCCGCCGGCGCGACCACGATCAACCTGCCCGACACCGTCGGCTTCACCACCCCGGAAGAGATCCGCGGCATGTTCTCGCGCGTAATCGCCGGCGGCGACCCCACCGGCAAGGCGATCTTCAGCACCCATTGCCACAACGACCTGGGCCTGGCCGTGGCCAACTCGCTGGCCGCGGTGGAAGGCGGTGCGCGCCAGGTCGAATGCACCATCAACGGCATCGGCGAGCGCGCCGGCAACTGTGCACTGGAAGAGATCACCATGGCACTGAAGGTACGCAATGCCTTCTACGAAATGGATACCGGCATCGAGACGCCGCGCATCGTGCCGACATCGCAGCTGCTGCAGCGATTGGTCGGCATGCCCGTACAGCGCAACAAGGCGGTGGTCGGCAGCAATGCCTTCGCGCATGAGTCGGGTATCCACCAGCACGGCATGCTGCGCCACCGCGGCACCTACGAGATCATGCGCCCGGAAGACGTGGGCTGGCCGTCCTCGCAGATGGTACTGGGCCGCCACAGCGGTCGCGCCGCGGTCGAACAGCGCCTGCGTGCGCTGGGCTACTGGCTGGAAGAGGAAGAGCTGAAGCTGGTGTTCGAGCAGTTCAAGGCATTGTGCGAACAACAGCGCGTGGTCAACGACTCCGACCTGCGTGCGCTGATGCAGGATGCCACCGGCGGCGAGGGCTACCGCCTGGCCTCGATGACGATCAGCGATGTCGGCAGCCGCGCCAACGCGCTGGTCGAGCTGTCCGATCCGGACGGCAAGCGCGTCGCCGAGACGGCCCAGGGCAATGGACCGGTCGATGCGCTGTTTGGCGCGCTGTCGGCCGCCACCGGCGTACGCCTGCAGCTGGACAGCTACCAGGTCCACAGCGTCGGCATCGGCGCCGACGCGCGCGGCGAAGCCAGCCTGAGCGTGCGCCATGAAGGCGTCGAGTACGAAGGCAGCGGCACCAGCAAGGACATCATCGAAGCCAGCGCCCTGGCCTGGCTGGACGTGGCCAATCGCCTGCTGCGCCAGCGGGCCGCCAACAGCGCCCAGCAAGCGACCGCCCAGGCCGCCGCCGAGCCCGCCCTGCGATGAGCGCTCAGCCTCAGACCTTGCCGACCGCGGGCCAGCAGTGGGATCCGCAGCGCTATGCGGTCAATGCCGGCTTCGTCGCGGAGCTGGGCGCCGACGTGGCCAACGTGCTGGCCGCCGGCCCGGGCGAGCGCATCCTCGACCTGGGCTGTGGCGACGGCGTGCTGACGGCCCGCCTGGCCGAACGCGGTGCGCAGGTGGTCGGTGTCGACGCCTCGCCTGAGCTGGTCGCCGCAGCGCGCGAACGCGGCATCGATGCGCAATTGGCGGACGGCCGCGCGCTGGCCTTCGACCGCGAGTTCGATGGCGTGTTCAGCAACGCAGCCCTGCACTGGATGGGCCACCCCGAAGAAGTACTGCGCGGTGTGCATCGCGCGCTGCGCCCGGGCGGTCGTTTCGTCGGCGAGTTCGGTGGTCATGGCAACGTGGCCGCGATCACGACCGCCTTGCGCGCGGCGATCCGGCTGCATGGCGGCGCCGAACCGCTGTTCGCCTGGTATTTCCCCACCGTGGCCGAATACACCCTGGCATTGCAACGCCACGGCTTCCGCGTCGATGCGATCGCCCTGCTGCCGCGCCCCACCGCGCTGCCCACCGGCATGCAAGCGTGGTTGCAGACGTTTGCCGCACCCTGGCTGACGACGGTGCCGGCCGACCGCCATGCCGACGTCATCGGCACCGCGGTCGAGTTGTTGGCGCCGGCGCTGCGCGATGGTGGCGGCGCCTGGAGCGGCGACTACGTGCGACTGCGCTTCCGCGCCACCGCACTCTGACATCATCCACGATCGCCCTCCCCCCGACGGCCTCCCCACACACTTCATCCTGCTTCAACGCAAGGCATCCCATGAACCCAGCGCCACGCACCCTGTATGACAAATTGTGGGACGCGCATGTCGTCGTCCCCGAGAGCGAGACGGCGCCCGCCGTGCTCTACATCGACCTGCACCTGATCCACGAAGTCACCTCGCCGCAAGCCTTCACCGAGCTGCGCGCGCGTGGGATCGCGCCGCGCCGGCCGGATCGCACCAAGGCGACGATGGACCACTCCACGCCCACCCTGCCCGCCGGCCCGGATGGGCGGCTGCCGTATGCCAACGATGCTGCGCGCGCACAAGTCGAGATGCTGTCGCGCAACTGCGCGGAGTTCGGCATCGAGCTGTTCGACATGGCCTCGGACAATCGCGGCATCGTGCACGTGATCGCCCCCGAGCAAGGCTTCACCCAGCCGGGCATGACCATCGTGTGCGGCGACAGCCACACCTCCACCCACGGCGCGTTCGGCTCGCTGGCCTTCGGCATCGGCACCAGCGAGGTCGGCCATGTGCTGGCCACGCAATGCCTGCTGCAGCGCAAGGCCAAGACGCTGGCGATCACCGTCGATGGCGAACTGGCGCCGGGCGTCGGCGCCAAGGACGTGATCCTGCACATCATCGGGGTCATCGGCGTCAACGGCGGCACCGGCCAGGTGATCGAGTACCGCGGCTCCACCATTCGCGCGATGGACATGGAGCAACGCATGACGTTGTGCAACATGTCGATCGAAGCCGGTGCGCGCGCCGGCATGGTCGCGCCCGACCAGACCACGTTCGATTGGGTCGCGGCCACACCGCGTGGCCCGAAGGGCGCCGCGTTCGAAGCGGCGGTTGCGTACTGGCGCACCCTGCACAGTGATGACGGCGCCGCCTTCGATACCGAAGTGCGCATTGACGCCGCCGACATCCGACCGACGTTGACCTGGGGCACCCATCCGGGCACTGCGATCGCGATCGACGCGCCGATCCCCGCCGCCCGCGACGCCGCCGCGCAGAAGGGCCTGGACTACATGCACTTCCAGTCCGGCCACAGCCTGGCGGGTACGCCGGTCGACGTGGTCTTCGTCGGCTCCTGCACCAACGGCCGCCTGAGTGACATGCGCGCGGTGGCCGAGGTGTTGCGAGGCCGCCGTATTGCCGAGGGCGTGCGCATGCTGGTCGTGCCGGGCTCGGAAATCGTCAAGCGCCAGGCCGAGGCCGAGGGCATCGACCGCGTCGTGCTCGATGCCGGTGCCGAGTGGCGCGAGTCGGGCTGCTCGATGTGCATCGCCATGAATGGCGACCTGGTCGCTCCGGGCCAGCTGGCCGTCAGCACCAGCAACCGCAATTTCGAGGGCCGCCAAGGTCCGGGCGCGCGGACGCTGCTGGCTTCGCCAGCCAGCGCGGCGTGGGCCGCGGTCCAGGGCCGCGTCGCCGATCCGCGCGAACTGTTCGCCGATGCGCGGGAGGTGGCGTGATGACCGCCGCTATTGCCGCGCTCGTGGCCGTACTACCCGCGACGATCACTTCGACGCGTTCGCACCGTCTGGCGGCCCGCCCCCATGCCGTCCGCGCCGCCAACCCGCGACGCCCCCAACCGGAGATCCGCTGATGCCGGGCTTCACCACTCTGAGTTCGCGCAGCGTCGTCCTGCGCGAAACCAACATCGACACCGACCAGATCATCCCCGCGCGTTTCCTGTCCACCACGGAGCGCGTCGGCCTGGGTCGTTACGCCTTCAATGACTGGCGCTGGCAGGCGGATGGCAGCCCGCGCCCGGATTTCGCCTTCAACCAGCCCGTCAACCAGGGCCGCAGCATCCTGCTGGCCGGGCGCAACTTCGGTTGCGGTTCCTCGCGCGAACATGCGCCCTGGGCGCTGACCGACCTGGGCCTGCGTGCGATCGTTTCCAGCGAGATCGCCGACATCTTCCGCAACAACTCGCTGAAGAACGGCTTGCTGCCGATCGTCATCGATGAGGCCGACGTGCAAGCGCTGATGGAACGGCCGGACGACGAACTGACCATCGATGTGTCCACGCGCGAGCTGCGCACGCCGGATGGCCGCGCCTATCGTTTCCCGCTGGATGCGTTCGCGCAGACCTGCCTGATCGAGGGGGTCGACGAAATGGGCTACCTGCTGGCGCGCGGCGTCGAGATTTCGCAATACGAGGTGACTTATGCACGCTGACATCGTCCTGTTGGCAGGCGACGGCATCGGTCCGGAAGTGATCGCTGGCGCCGTCGCGGTGCTGGAAGCGGTCGCCGAGCGCCATGGCCACCGCTTCACCTTCCAGGAACACGCCATCGGCGGCATCGCCATCGACCGGCACGGCGAACCGCTGCCGGCGGCCACGTTGGACGCCTGCCGCAAGGCCGACGCCGTCCTGCTGGGCGCGGTCGGCGGGCCGAAGTGGTCCGATCCCAACGCCAAGGTGCGCCCGGAACAGGGCCTGCTGGCGATCCGCAGGGCGCTGGGCCTGTTCGCCAACGTCCGCCCGGTCAAGCCGCATGCCGCGGCGCTGGATGCGGCGCCGATCAAGCCGCACCTGCTCACCGGGGTGGACATGATCGTCGTGCGCGAGCTCACCGGCGGCATCTACTTCGGCGACAAGACCCGCAGCGACCACGACGCCAGCGACCTGTGCCGCTACAGCGTGGTCGAGATCGAGCGGGTGATGCGC
>Ga0160447_100948_pt1 | contig 12095 bp, 12 predicted proteins | sample HID1973K_E1MG_FD_108222 | JGI IMG/M metagenome (GOLD analysis project Ga0160447, IMG submission 108222) | Enriched mosquito-associated microbial communities from UW Madison campus, WI, USA - HID1973K_E1 MG | ecosystem: Host-associated > Arthropoda: Insects > Digestive system > Unclassified ...
ACGACGAACGCCGGACCATCCGCATCGTGCAGACGGTCCGGCGGTCGTCGGTGCCACAGGTCAGTCGCGGCGCAGCTTGCGGTAGGTCACGCGGTGCGGGCGCGCGGCTTCGGCGCCGAGGCGCGAGACCTTGTTCTCCTCGTAGGACGCGAAGTTGCCCTCGAACCAGTACCAGTTCGACGGGTTCTCCTCGGTGCCCTCGTAGGCCAGGATGTGCGTCGCCACCCGGTCCAGGAACCACCGGTCGTGGGAGACGACGACGGCGCAGCCGGGGAACTCGAGCAGCGCGTTCTCGAGCGAGCCGAGCGTCTCGACGTCCAGGTCGTTGGTGGGCTCGTCGAGCAGCAGCAGGTTGCCGCCCTGCTTGAGCGTGAGCGCCAGGTTGAGGCGGTTGCGCTCACCACCGGACAGCACGCCCGCGGGCTTCTGCTGGTCCGGGCCCTTGAAGCCGAACGCCGCGACGTACGCACGCGAGGGCATCTCGACGTTGCCGACCTTGAGGAAGTCGAGGCCGTCGGAGACGACCTCGAACAGCGTCTTCTTGGGGTCGATGCCGCCGCGCGACTGGTCGACGTAGGAGATCGAGACGGTCTCGCCGACCTTGAGGTCGCCGCCGTCCAGCGGCTCGAGCCCGACGATCGTCTTGAACAGCGTGGTCTTGCCGACGCCGTTGGGGCCGATGACGCCGACGATGCCGTTGCGGGGCAGCGTGAAGCTGAGGCCGTCGATCAGGACACGCCCGTCGAAGCCCTTCTGCAGGTCGGTGGCCTCGAGGACGATCGAGCCCAGGCGCGGGCCCGGCGGGATCTGGATCTCCTCGAAGTCGAGCTTCCTGGTGCGGTCCGCCTCGGCGGCCATCTCCTCGTAGCGCGCCAGGCGCGACTTGGACTTGGTCTGGCGGCCCTTGGCGTTGGACCGGACCCACTCCAGCTCGTCCTTGAGGCGCTTGGCCAGCTTGGCGTCCTTCTTGCCCTGGATGGCCAGACGCTCCTGCTTCTTCTCCAGGTACGTCGAGTAGTTGCCCTCGTACGGGTACAGGCGGCCGCGGTCGACCTCGCAGATCCACTCCGCGACGTGGTCCAGGAAGTACCGGTCGTGGGTGACCGCCAGGATGGCACCCTGGTAGTCCTTCAGGTGGGCCTCGAGCCACAGCACCGACTCGGCGTCCAGGTGGTTGGTGGGCTCGTCGAGCAGCAGCAGGTCGGGCTTCTCGAGCAGGAGCTTGCACAGCGCGACGCGGCGGCGCTCACCACCGGACAGCACGGTCACGTCGGCGTCCGGCGGCGGGCAGCGCAGCGCGTCCATGGCCTGCTCGAGCTGGGCGTCGAGGTCCCAGGCGTCGGCCGCGTCGATGGCCTCCTGGAGCTGGCCCATCTCCGCGAGCAGCGCGTCGAAGTCCGCGTCGGGCTCCGCCATGAGCGCGGAGATCTCGTTGTAGCGGTCCAGCTGGCCCTTGATCTAGGCGACGCCCTCCTCGACGTTGCCCAGCACGGTCTTGGACTCGTTGAGCGGCGGCTCCTGCTGGAGGATGCCCACCGTGTACCCGGGGCTGAGACGCGCCTCGCCGTTGGACGGCTGGTCCAGGCCGGCCATGATCTTCAGGATCGTCGACTTCCCGGCGCCGTTGGGCCCGACGACGCCGATCTTGGCGCCGGGCAGGAAGTTCAAGGTGACGTCGTCGAGGATGACCTTGTCGCCGTGCGCCTTGCGCGTCTTGTACATGGAGTAGATGAACTCAGCCACTGGCTCTTCGTCCGCCTCGGTGCTCGGGAGTTGTGCTGCAGGATGCGCTCCGAGCAGGCGCCGGCCGCCACGTGTGGGCGCTGGCCGGCCCCTGGTCGGGATGCCGGTCACCCAGCCTAGGCGATCACCTGACCAACGCGCCCAGCCCGGCGGGGCTGCGGCCGAGCTGCGCGAGCTCGTCGTCGTCCAGCTCGTCGTCCAGCTCGTCGAGCTCGTCCGCCCGCTCGTCGTCGTCGGACTCGCGCGCCTCGTCGCGCTCGTCACCCACGGCGTGACCCGGCAGGTACGGGCCGTCGGGCCCGTCCGCCGGCTCGTCGGACCGCTCGACGACGGCGTGCTCGTCGGACGGCGCCTCCACGAGCCCGGTGACGTCGGCGACGGCACCGTCGGCGCGCGGCGTCGCGATCGTGCGGCGGAACATCGTCGACCCGAACGCGAGGTCGTGCCCGACGCTCACGGCTTCCAGGACCAGACCGCTGTGCACCGAACCGTCGGACGAGGTCCACTCCTCGGTGGACAGCCGCCCGTGCGCGACGATCGGCTCTCCCTTGCGCAGCGACTGGGCCACGTTGACGGCCAGCGTCCGCCAGACCTTGACGCGGAACCACTCGGTACGGCCGTCGCGCCAGGTGCTGGTGGCACGGTCGAAGTAGCGCCGCGTGCTGCCCATCCGGAACGACGTGTACGCCTGCCTGCCCTCGCGAGCGGGGAACAGCGTGACCTCGCTGCCGATCCAGCCCACCACCGTGACGTCGAGACTCTGCGTGCTCATCCCACTCTCCTCCCAGGACGCCCCGACCTGCGCGGGGCTCGTAGGAGGAGCGTCACGCGCCACGCCGGCCCGCGGGCGGCACCTTCCCCGATCTGTGGGCAGCGGTGCGCGAAGGAGTGGCTGTGGTCGCGTCGGCGAGACGTCAGGTGCGGGCGGTCGCGACCAGCTCGCGCACCTCGCGGTGCTCGCCGAGCACCTCCTGCGCGGGATCCATCAGCAACCGTTGTGCGACGTCCTCGATCGCGGACCTGCCTGCGCGCAACGTCTGCTCACCGCGGCGACGACCGGCGGCCCGCCGGGCGGCAGCGGCACCGAGCCAGCAGGCGACGGCGCCGACGAGCAGCACCGCACCGACCGCCGGGGCCCACGCATAGCTGTCGCCGTCGCCGGCCAGCGTCCCGACCCACAGCGCCACGACCATGATGCCCAGCACGGCCAGCACCGCCGCGGCGACGGTCAACGCCACGGCGGCCGTCGAGCGACGCGCGGCGATCCGCACCCCGGCCAAGGCGTCCTGCACGGCTGCACCGATCTGCTCGGTCGGCGCGACGCGGGTGTCGAGATCCCGCGCCCACCGGGCGGGCAGCGCGCCGACCAGCGGTGCGAGCCACGCCGAGCGCGCCTGGCCCACGGCGTGCCCCTGCACGGCACCGAGCGCGGGGATCGTCGTATCCTTTTTGCCGCGGCTCGCGGCGCCGACGGCGGCCGCGACGGACGGCAGCCCGGCCGCGTCCGCCAGGGTGTCGACGACCCCGGACACCGACAGCACCGACGGCTCGCGCTCGCCGACCTGCGCGTCGAGCGCGCGCACCGCGTCGCCGATCCCGGCGGCGGCCCGCGTCGCGGCCAGGGACCGACCCGCGACGGCCGTCGCGAGCCCGCCGCGCAGCTCGGTGATCCCGGTGCCGTTCACGGCGGACACCGCGACCACGGGCACGTCGACGAGGCCGTCGGCGGCCAGCAGCCGGGACACGTCCTCGATCAGCCCGTCGCGCTGCTCGAAGGGCACGGTGTCGATCTGGTTGAGCACGACGAGCATGGAGGCCTCGTGCCCCACGAGGTGCTGCAGGTAGCCGGTGTGCAGGGCGTCGTCGGCGTACTTCTGCGGGTCGACGACGAACACGAGCAGGTCGGCCTGCGGCAGGAGCCGATCGACGACGGCGCGGTGCTCGGGCTCGATCGAGTCGTGGTCGGGCAGGTCCAGCAGCACGAGCCCGCGCAGCGCGACCTCCGTGTCGCCGTCGAGCGCGCTCTCGCGCTCGATCCGACGCTCGCTGTCGACTCCGAGCCAGTCGAGCAGCGCGCCGGCGTCGCCGCCCCAGACGCAGGCCGTGACCTGCGACGTCGTCGGGCGCTTGACGCCGACGTCCGCGAATTGGAGCTTGGAGACGGCGTTGAACAGGCTCGACTTGCCGGACCCGGTGCCGCCGACGAGGGCCACGACCGTGTGGTCGACACCCAGCGCGAGCCGCTCGTGCACGCCCGTCAGCCCGGTGGTGACGGTCGCGACGACGGCCGGGTCGAACCGGTCCCCCGCGCGTTCGACTGCCCGCTCCAGCGCGTCGACCCGGGCGGTGAGGTCCTGCTCGTCGCTCATGTCAGCCCCTTCAGGACGGCGAGCCGCAGGCGCAGCCTCGATGCGGCGTCGTCGGCGAGGTCGGGGTCGGCCAGCAGCTCGTCGACCGCGGACCGCTCGAGGCGCGCCTGGTCGGACGCGCGCTCGGCGAGGTCGCGCACGAGGTCGTCGACGATGCGCTCGCCCGCCGCGCCGAGCAGCGTGACCAGCAGTCGTCGGGCGTCCTTGACGCCGGCCGCACCCGCGAGAGCGACGGCGGCGAGGCCCTCGTCGCCGAGCGAGCGCACGGCCTGCTGGCGGCGCTTGTCGAGCTTCTTCAGCTCGCGCCCGACGACGTCGTCCTCGGGGCGTGCCGCGAGCGTCGCGCGCACGACGCGCGGCCCCTGCGCGGTCCAGCCGCGCGCGGCGAGCTCGGCGGCGCGGGTCCGGCGCGCCGCGGTCGCGCCGCCCGCCCAGGCCGACGCGATCGAGGTCGAGCCGCCCGGCGCGTCGTCGGCCGTGAGCGACGACCGCAGCGCGGCCTCGGTACGCGCACCGATCTCCGCGAGGGTGGCGGCGGCGGACTGGTTGAGGTCGACGAGCAGGGGTTCGAGCGAGGTCACGCGGGCGGGTGCGGTGCGGGCGGAGCCGCGCACCTTGCCCGACGACGACACGAGGTCGTGGACCGGCCCGCCGTCCGCGCTGAGCTCGGCCCACCGCGCCCGCACGGGACCGTCGGCGACCGCGCCGTCGCGGATCGACTCGGCCGCGGCCTTCGCCGGTGCCGCGAGCCGCTCGTCGATCGTGCCTGCGATCGCCGCCGCCGCGTCGGCCTGCTCCTGCACCACGGTCGCGAGCTCGTCGACCCACTCGCGCAGCGCGGACAGCGAACCACGCAGCGTGCGCCCGATGACGGTGCGCGCCCGGTCGGGCCCGGCGAGCATGGTGAGCCAGCGGTTCACGGGTGCGACGACGTTCGCGCCCAGCAGCCCCTCGTGGGGGCCGACGTCGGGCACGACGAACAGCGGCGACCCGTCGAGCCCGTGCTTGCGCAGCCGCGCGAGCAGGTCGCCGCGGACGGTCGGCAACGAGTCCGACGGGACGCGGTTGAGCACCATCGCGATCGACGCCCCGCGCTCGACGGCACTCTCGAGCACCTTCCACGGCAGCGCGTCGCCGTACCGGGCGGCCGTCGTGACGAACAGCCACAGGTCGGCGGCCTCGAGCAGCCGGTGCGCCGACTCACGGTTGGACTCCAGGACCGAGTCCAGGTCGGGCGCGTCCAGCAGCGCGATGCCGCGCGGCACGTGCTCGTCGGCGACCACCTCGACCGACTCCAGCACGGGGTGGTGGCTCAGCAGCTCGGCGTCGAGCGGGTGGTGCACCAGGACCGGGCGCCGGGTCGTCGGCCGCAGGACGCCGGCCTGACTGACCTCCGCCTGGACCAGGGAGTTCACGAGCGTCGACTTGCCCGCCCCGGTGGAGCCCGCGACCACGACGACGGCCGGCGCGGACAGCTCCGTCAGCCGCGGCAGCAGGTGCTCGTCGAGCTGGTCGAGCAGCCGGTCACGCGACGCGCGTGCGTCGCTCGTCCCCTCGATCTCGAGCGGGAACCCCGTCGCGGCGACGTCCCGGCGCAGGTCCCGCACGGCGTCAAGCAGCGACGTCGCCGCCAGTGGCCGGGCCAGCACGGACCGCGGGTCGTCGGCCTGGTGTCGAGCGTGCGCCGACCTCGAGGTCGGCGACGCCGACGCGGTCCCCGGCTGAACGCTCACGTGCTCATTCTCAGGCCCGGACCTGACCAGGCCAAACGCGCCACGCGGTCAGACCCCGGCGAGTCGGGCCTTCCGGACCTGCCGGACGAGCTCCGCGCGCGCCCCAGAGCGAGTGAACCTAGGGTGCCAAGAGGTCCGAACCGGTACGCAAGCCTCGAAGGAGACGCTCATGGCCCGTAGGAATGCACTGACCCTCGCCGCCGCCACGGCGGCCCTCACGCTCGCGGCAGCCGCCCCCGCACAGGCTGCACCGATCTCGATCGGCCTGAGCACCAAGACCTCCGACTCGGACGGCTTCGCGTACCTGAGTGCCAACCTCTCGTTCACGGACGGCGGCCGGGGCATCGACCTGACCGGGAAGGTCACCGACCGCTGCCCGGCCGACAGCCACGGCGCGTACGCCATCATCACCGTCCACCTGTCCGGCGGAGGCTTCCGGACGTGGACGCCACAGGACGCGAACGGCTGCGGCGGAGGAACGCCGTTCGACCACGACGTCAACTTCAACGTGCACGTGAAGGACGTGAGCTTCCTCCTGCAGGAGCGCGACAACGGCACCGTCATCCGCTCGACGAGCAGGGTCGTCACGAACGGCTGACCCCGGCGCTCCCTTCGTCGGCGCGCCACTACTCTGGTCCCGCGGCAGCGACCGTGCCCTCGTAGCTCAATGGATAGAGCAACGGCCTTCTAATCCGTAGGTTGCAGGTTCGAGTCCTGCCGGGGGCGCCCTCACCACCCAGCGGACGACGCGCCACCGCGCTCGCGCCCGCCCTCGTCCGTTGTCACAGCGGGCGCGCATGCGCTTGGCTGGGCCGACGACGCCGCGGGGGCGACGAGAGGGGCGACGAGACGATGACCGCTGACGGCCCAGCTGCGCAGGTGCCGAACCGGTACCGGGCTGCGATCAGCTCGGCGCGGAGCTCGTCGCGTGAACCAGCGCAGACACTGTCGGACGCCTTGGACAAGGCCGTCCGGGCGATGTCGAACGGGGCGTGGACAGGAGGCAAGGCGGGCGACTTCGAAGATCGCCTGACGTCATGGAGGAGCACCTGCCGCAGCGCTTCGGACGGGGCGATGGCGGAGTTCGACGATGCGGTGCACGCCCAGCCGGAGATGGTCGAGGCGAACTCGTGGCAGGCACGGTGGCGGCCATGGCCGAGGTGAGCATCGACCTCGACGCGATGGCCGATCTCGTCGCGTCGCTGGGGGCCGCGCGCTCGGACATCACGGAGTCGGCAGGGCTCCTGCGCGGCCGGCTCGACTACGTCGAGCTGTCGACGTCGTCACTGTCGCAGGTCGGCTACGCCGCGAGCGTGGACCAGGCGATCGGCGAGGCGCTGCGGGACCTGAACCGCCGGCTCGCGCTCGCCCGGATGATCGAGCAGGCGACGCCGGGTCTGAGCGTGGTCACGTTCGACGACGACGTGCTCTCGACGAAGACGGACGCGCAGATCGACGCCCTGGTCGACACGGTCCTGGACAAGCTGAAGGTCGACGAGGACGACTTCGACCCCCGGGACATCGACCCGGACCTGCTGCGGATCCTGACCGAGAACCAGACCGACCCGTACTTCGCGAAGGCGCTCGCCTCCCGGGTGACACCCGGCGCGCTGGCTGCCTACCTCGACCTGGTCAACCGGGGCCGCATGCGCTCCGGCATCGACGGCGTCCAGGCGTTCGACCGGGACTACGACGCCCTGCTGCGCGGGCTGGGCATGACGCTGGGGCTGGCCTCCCAGGGCACCGGCGACGTCGCCGTCCCGGGCATGTCGAAGGTGTGGAGCGACTTCGCCGGCAGCGACGCCGTGAAGTACAGCCACGGCGGCCAGCTCAACCTCGTCTCCCTGGTGATCGAGCGCGGCGTGTGGTCCGACGACTTCCTCGTCGACGTCTACCAGTCGATCCGCGACTCCGAGGGCGACCAGGGCGCGACCCAGTGGGCGGTCGGTGGACCGTGGCTCGTCACGGACCCGCGGCCGGACCGCTCACCGCAGTGCGACCTCATGCAGGACCCGCTCTACGGGGTCCTGACGGCGATGGCGAACAACCCCGACGCGGTGCGGCGGATCTTCGGCACCTCAGGCACGACGACGGTCGACACCGGCAGGTCGAAGGTCGTGGTCAACGCGGCGATGTGGCAGTTCCTGCACGACCGCCCCGGTCTCGACGAGCTCACCGCCGGCGCCTTCGGCCTCGCCGTCCAGAACGCCATCCTCAGCCCACCGAAGGAGGGCCAGGACGCCTTCCAGCCACGGCTTGCCGGCGACCTGAGCACCGTCGCGGAGGCGTTGAGCGAGGAAGGGGAGGTCGCCCAGGAGAAGGCCGGCCCGTGGTGGAAGCAGCTCCTGCACGGCCTGCTCGACGTCGCCGGCCTCGTCCCGTTCATCGGCGAACCCGCCGACCTCATGAACGGGGTCTGGTACTACGCCGAGGGCGACGTCCTGAACGGGTCGCTGTCGATGGGGTCCGCGATCCCGATCGTCGGCTACGTCGCCACCGGCGGCAAATGGGTCAAGACCGCCCTCAAAGCCGAGGACCTCGTCGAGATCGAGAAGCTCGTCGAAGCCGGCGAGCTCATCACCACCGTCGACCGAGCCTCCGGCGCCGCCCGCACCTTCGGGCGCGACGGACGACTGCTCGACAAGACCATCGACCTGACCGACCCCGCAAACTTCGAAGCCACCAAGTTCCTCAGCGACGCCGAGCTCGCCCGCTGGAACGGCCCCCTGTCCTTCATGCGCAAAATCATCGCCGGCAACCGCTTCAACGCCTACGCCAACCACGCCTACGACTACACCGAGATCGCACTCACCACCGGCAACAAGTCACGGTTCCGACTCGACGCGTACACGCCTAACAGGGCGATCGTCTCTCGCAAGCTCACCCAGTTCAGCGAGATCCAGTTCGCCACCGCGAAGAAGTACATCGACGAGTTCCTCGAGAAGTATCCCGAGGGCACCCTCATCGCGAGTACCAAGAAGAATGACGCGCTAGGAATCTCGGGAGAACCGCTCGACGGCCCGATGATCCTCGAGGTGCCGCCCCAGGTGGGCGGTAAGGTCGACCAGGCGATCGTCGACTACGCCGAGGAAAGTGGCGTCTTCATCCGTGACGTCAACGGAAAGTGGTACACGATGGAACCGGAGAGATAGCCGAATGACATACCTGTACGGACGGTCGTGGCTGGCCGGTAAGCGATCGCCGGTGAGACCGATCGACGAAGAGCAAGCCCGGCGCGTCTTCGAACGCGGGCCTCAGCTCGGGGTTGCTGCAGTCGAGGGGCCTGGGCTGGTCCCGCGGTACGTGCTGACGATGAGCGCACGTGCGGAGTCGGTCACGGTGCATCGGTACGACGAGCACGGCTCCGAGATTTCGTCCACCGCGTACCACGTCGTCGACGGTCGCCTCTTCCTGTTCAGCGCGACCGAATGGCTCTACCCCGACGACGGTCAGTATCACGGGATGATGGGCGCTCTGGCGGACCGCACATATTTGTTCAAGCCTGACGGCTATGCCCGCCTGCGCACCAAGGTGGAAGCTGCACCTGCCCCGACGATCGAGGAGTTCACGGACGTGAACGTCTCCGACCACTGGCTCGACCCGATCGAGTGGGGCGACTGGGACCGCATCGGCGAGTACCGCCCCACCGCCGTCTGACCCCGGGAGTCTCACTGGCCACAGGTCCCCCACCCCGGGGGCGGCTCTGCCGCGAGCGGTCGGTACCGTCGGTGCGGTGAACAACGGCCGGTGGCGGGAACGGCGACGAGCTCGTCGGGTCCTGATGGAAGCGTGCCCGTCCTGCGGTCATCCGTGGCTCGAGCACCCCGGCGGCACGTCGGCTCCGGGCCACCCCGAGACCTGCGGTGAGTGCGTGTACGAGATCGAGCACGGCGAGAGCGAGGCGGGCACGTCGTGCGAGCTGAGGGTCCCCGACGAGGTGCTCGCGAGAGCCGCGCCCGTCAACTCGCACGAGTGACGCCCCGCACGCCCGGGCACGACCGACGCTGCGTCGGGCAGGCACGGGTCAGTCGACGACCTCGATGATCGCGCTCGCGGCGGCGAGATGCTCCACGGTCCGAGCCGCCGCACGTCCGATCTCGACCCGCGGCGCCGGCGGGCGCTCGTCGGGATAGTAGGTCCCCGGGCCGTAGAACTGGCCGTAGCGGAGCACCACCCCGCCGAACTCCAGGACCTGTCGTTCCAGGTCGCGTGCGGCGTCGGCGGCCACCGGGGAGGTCGGCGTCCACGCGATGCTCTGCGCGACGAGACCCCGCGCACCCGCCGCCCGTGCCGCGCCGACCAGGTTCCGGGTGCCTTCCGTGCGGATCCGCGCGTTCGCCTCCGCGGCGCCGGCCAGCGCAGCACGGTCGTCGGGCAGGTCCGTGAGCTGGTGGAGCACGACGTCGGGGCCGAAGTCCGTCACCGCTCGCGCCAGGCGGGCGGCGTCGAACACGTCGCAGACGACGGGCGTGGCACCAGCGCTGCGGAGCCGCGGAACCGCGTGCTCGGAGCGCGTCATGCCGGCGACCTCGTGGGCGCCCGCGACGAGCAGCGGGATCAGGCGGCTGCCGATGACGCCGGTGGCCCCGGCCAGGAAGATGCGCACGTCGTCACCCTAGACAGTGCGGCACCGCGGTCGACGAAGGAATTTCCCGACAGGTCAGGTCGCGAGCAGGCGGCGCCGCAGGGCGCCGGCTCCGCGCACCCCCAGCCACACGAACACGGCGAGCACCAGCGCGACGGCCGCGACGTCGAGAGCAAGGCCCGTCCAGTCGATGCTGGTCGGGCGCTCCCACGGACTGCTCACGCCGACGACCCACGGGAACGGCGGGTCCAGCGACGCCTGATCCTGCGAGATCCAGCGCGCGGGGAACCCCCAGGAGACGTCGGCGAGATCCTCGCGGGACTCGACCCGGGCACCGGCGAACGCGACCTGGCCCAGCACTGCGATGAAGGAGGCGACGACGACACCCACCCGGACTCCGCGCCGCGAGATCCGCCACCTGGCCCCCCGTGCCCCGTTCACGCGTCGAGTCTGTCACGTGCCCCGTTCGTCCACGCGTGGACGGCGAAGGGGCATGGCCGTGCGCGGTCTGCCGTCAGGCCGCCGTGTCGCGGCGGCCGGTGCGCAGCGCCCGTGCGGACCAGCGGCCGTCGATGCGCTCGACGCGGATCGGGTGCTCGAACGCTCGGGTCACCGACGCGGTCGTGATCGCGTCGTCGATGGGTCCGCTCGCGACGACCGACCCGTGCGCGACGAGCAGCGCGTGCGTGGTCGACTCGGGCAGCTCCTCCAGGTGGTGGGTGACCATGATCGAGGTGAGGTGGGGGCGCTCGACGCGGAGTCGGTCGATCGTCTCCAGGAGCTGTTCGCGCGCCGCGACGTCGAGCCCGGTCGACGGTTCGTCGAGCAGCAGCAGCCGAGGGTCGCCGACGAGCGCCCGGGCGATCAGGGCGCGGCCGCGTTCGCCCTGGGAGAGCGTGGGCCAGCGACCGTGTGCGATCCCGCCCAGGCCGAGCTCGTCGACGAGTGCGTCGGCGCGCGCGAGGTCGTCGGCCGTGGGCGTCCAGCGCCACGGCATCTCGACGGTGCCGGTCACGCCGGTGAGCACCACCTCGCGCACCGACAGCGGGGAGCGCAGGTCGTGGCGCGGGTTCACGTGCCCGATCACGCGCCGTAGCGCCGCCAGCTCGACGCGCCCCAGCTGCTCGCCCAGGACGCGGACCGTGCCCGTCGTCGGATGCGTGACGGCACCGCAGAAGCCGAGGATCGTGCTCTTGCCCGCGCCGTTCGGGCCGAGCAGCGCCCAGTGCTCGCCCGCGCGGACCGTCAGGTCGATGCCGTGCAGGATCTCGGTGGCGTCGCGGCGGAACGTCACGGCGTCCAGCTCCAGGACCGGCTCGGTCATGCCAGTGCCTCCTTGAGATGGGTGAGGTGCGCGCGGCTCGCAGCGGACGCTCGCTCGGGAAGGCGCGCCGCGACGGCCTCGACGAGCGCCTCGTGCGCGGCGTGGTCGGCGTCGGCGTCGACGGGCCGCGCACGCAGCATCGCGACCATGGCGCGGTGGACGCGCGGGACGAAGCTGTCGAAGAGCTCGAGCAGGATCTCGTTGTGGGACGCGGCGACGACGGAGCGGTGGAACGCCGTGTCGGCGTCGACGAGCCTCTCGACGTCGTCGGGTGCCGCGGCACGTGACGCGAGCGCGCGACGGATGGCCCGCAGGTCGTTGGGGGTGCGCTGAGCGGCCGC
>Ga0160447_100950_pt1 | contig 12077 bp, 11 predicted proteins | sample HID1973K_E1MG_FD_108222 | JGI IMG/M metagenome (GOLD analysis project Ga0160447, IMG submission 108222) | Enriched mosquito-associated microbial communities from UW Madison campus, WI, USA - HID1973K_E1 MG | ecosystem: Host-associated > Arthropoda: Insects > Digestive system > Unclassified ...
CGCATCTTGAAGATGGTCACTTTCTTGTGACGACCTTGCGACACGACGGTAGCCTTGACGGAAGCCCCACCCACCAGCGGCGTACCGAACTTAATCGATTCGCCTTCGCCTACTGCGAGAACCTGGTCGAGCGTGATTTCAGCGTCAATGTCTGCCGGTATCTGTTCTACTTTCAATTTTTCGCCAACGGCAACCTTATACTGCTTGCCGCCGGTTTTTATGACCGCGTACATTGAGAACCTCACTCAGAATTCTTTTTCCACGCACCACGCGGGGAAAACACGCGATTATACATAGGGTTACGCTCGACGTCAAAGTGCGTCGACGTCCCCTTCGCGCACGGCGCGAGCGCGCGGTCCGCGGCCGAACCTCGGCGAACACAACGAAAATCGCAGCGAATCCTGTCCGAATTTCGCGCACATCGCGCGGATCGGCACAGCCGAAACCCCGTCGTCTGTCGGATTCGCCTTATAATCCGCCGGATTACCTTTCCTGCCGAACATGTCGTCCACCGCCACTTCCCCTCCCAACGCCGCCGCGCTGCTCGCCCCGATCGCCGAGGACATGCAGCACGTCAATCGTGTCATCCGGCAGCGCCTGGCATCAGAAGTGATGCTGATCAACCAGATTTCGGAGTACATCATCGGCGCGGGCGGCAAGCGGCTGCGTCCGGCGCTGCTGCTGCTGGTCTCCGGCGCGCTGGGCGACACGACCGGATATCGCCATGAACTGGCCGCCGTGGTGGAGTTCATCCACACGGCGACGCTACTGCACGACGACGTCGTCGACGAATCCGATCTGCGGCGCGGCCGCAAGACGGCGAACGCGCTGTTCGGCAATGCGGCGAGCGTGCTGGTCGGCGACTTCCTCTACTCGCGCTCGTTCGAGATGATGGTGAGCGTCGGCAAGATGCGCGTGATGGAAATCCTGTCGGTCGCGACCAACGTCATTTCCGAAGGCGAAGTGCTGCAGCTGCTCAACATGCATGACCCTGATGTGGACGAAACGCGCTACATGCAGGTGATCCGCTACAAGACGGCGAAGCTGTTCGAAGCGGCCGCGCAACTGGGCGCGGTGCTGTCGGGTGCGGATGCGCGCACCGAAGCGGCGGCGGCGGAGTTCGGCCGGCGCATCGGCACGGCGTTCCAGATCATGGACGACTGGCTCGACTACACCGGCACGCCCGAATCGATGGGCAAGAACGCCGGCGACGACCTGCGCGAAGGCAAACCCACTCTGCCGCTCATCTTTCTGATGGAGCACGGCACGCCGGAGCAGGCGGCGCTCGCACGCGAGGCCATCGAGCAAGGCGGCACGGACCGCTTCGACACGATCTTCCACGCGATCACCACGTCCGGCGCGCTCGACCACACGCTGGAATGCGCGCGCAAGGAAGCGCAGGCGGCGGCGAATGCGATTTCTGCATTTCCCCCTTCCATCTACAAAGAGAGCCTGCTAGAATTATGTTCTTACTCGACGTCACGGCAGTCTTGAACGAGACTGAAACAGCGTAAGAGTCCAAGTTTGGTCAAATTCGGGGTGTAGCTTAGCCTGGTAGAGCGCTACGTTCGGGACGTAGAGGCCGGAGGTTCGAATCCTCTCACCCCGACCAGAATTGCAAAAACCCGCATGGTCCGCCATGCGGGTTTTTTTATTTCCAGCGCACGAAACCGCGTACGCTGGTCAACAGGTCGAAGGCGGGCGTGCCTGCCCGTCTGCTATATTGCCTCCCATCTCCGCCCCTACTCGATCACCGCGTGGACAACCTTCCCTTATGGGCGCAAATTTGCGCCATTTTTCTGCTTCTCATCCTTTCCGGCTTCTTCTCGATCTCCGAAACATCGATGATGGCGCTCAATCGCCATCGGCTGAAATATCTGGCGAGCCAGGGATCGCTGCGCGCCCGCACGACGCAAGGGCTGCTCGCAAAAACCGACCAGCTTCTCTCCGTGATCCTGATCGGCAACAACCTGATCAACACGATCATCCCGGTGCTGACCACATCGATCGCGCTGCGCACCTTTGGCCACAACAACCTCGTCCTGTCGGTCACGACGGGCGTGATCGCGTTTCTGATCATCGTGTTCGCGGAGATCGCGCCGAAGATCGTCGGTGCGACTTATCCCGAAAAAGTGGCGCTGCCCGCGAGTCTGGTGCTCTCACCGCTCATGCGTATCGCGCGGCCGCTGATCTGGTTCGTGAATCTGTTCGCCAACGCGATTCTGGCCGCGCTGCACATCAACACGAAAAACAAGCGCGATCAGCGCATTTCGCCGGAAGAACTGCGCACGATCGTGCTCGAGACCGGCAGCTTCATGCCGACCAAACACCGCAGCATCCTGCTCAATCTGTTCGATCTGGAAAACATCACCGTCGATGACGTGATGATTCCGCGCCGACGCATCGAAGCGCTCGACTTCGAGGCGCCGTTCGAGCAGATCCTGCATCAGCTAGAGACCTGTTATCACAACAAGCTCGTCGTCTTTCAGGGCGATATCGATCGCGTGATGGGCATCCTGCACGTGCGCAAGACGCTGTCTGCGCTGCATAACCAGGAGCTCGAACGCGAGACGCTGCGCGAACTGCTCACCGAGCCCTACTTCGTACCGACCGGCACGCCCGTCTTCCAGCAACTGCAATACTTTCAGGAAAGCGGCCATCGCATCGCGATCGTGGTCGATGAGTACGGCGAGTTGCAGGGGCTCGTCACGCCCGAGGACATCATCGAGGAACTGATCGGCGAGTTCACGACGACGATTCCGCGCGGCGCCGGCTCGCGCGGCGGCTGGAACGAGAACGGCGAGTGCATCGTGGCGGGCAGCATGCCGCTGCGCGAGCTGAATCGCTGGCTCAACCTGACGCTGCCGACGGACGGCCCGAAAACGCTCAACGGCCTGATTCTCGAAACGCTCGAAGACATCCCGGACGGCGACGTGTCGATCCGCATCGCCGACGTCACCTTCGAAGTCATGCGCAGCGACGATCAGGCGATCCGCACCGTGAAGATTTTCCGCCCGCTCGGGCCGAAGCGCGCACTGCGTTAGCCATTCGGACGACTGGGCGTCGGTGGTTGCGAACGAGATGATCGGGTCATCTCGACTCCGACCGCACGACGCCCATGATTTCTCCCTCCCGCGACGCTTTCGACACTTTCGCGCGCCCGGCCCGCTCCGTCGATCCCGCGCTCGAAGGCGCATCCGATCACGACACGCCCGCCGTTTCGCTCCTCGCCGACACCCTGCGCGAAGCCGCCGAGCGCGGCGGCTCCGACATTCACGTCGAACCTTCCGAGCACGACTGGCGCATCCGCCTGCGCGTCGACGGCGCGCTGCATGTGCTCAGGCGCCCGCCGCCGCATTTGCGCGACGCGTTCGTCACGCGCATCAAGGTGCTGGCGCGCATGGATATCGCCGAGCGGCGCGTGCCTCAGGACGGCCGCCTGCGTCTGAATCTGCCGGGCGGGCGCGTCGGCGACTATCGCGTGAATTCGCTGCCGACGCTCTTCGGCGAAAAGCTCGTGCTGCGGCGGCTGGACGCGCTGCCGCCCGATCTGTCGCTCGCCGCGCTGGGCCTCGACGACGCCCAAAGCCGCACGGTCGAATCGGCGATTCGCGCGCCGCACGGTCTCGTGCTCGTGACGGGCCCGACCGGCAGCGGCAAAACCCTGTCCCTCTACTGCTTCCTGCAGATGCTCAACGCCGAAGCGCGCAACGTGTGCTCCGTCGAAGATCCGGTCGAGATTCAGCTTGCGGGCATCAATCAGGTCAGCGTGCGCGAGAAGGCCGGGCTGACGTTCGCCGTGGCGCTGCGCGCGTTCATGCGTCAGGACCCCGACGTCATCATGGTCGGCGAGATTCGCGATGCGCAAACCGCGGACGTCGCGGTGAAGGCCGCGCAGACCGGACACCTCGTGCTCTCGACCTTGCACACGAATGACGCGCCCGCCGCGATCGCGCGGCTCATCGATATCGGCGTGGCGCCTTATAACCTCGCGTCGGCGCTCAGGCTGGTCACCGCGCAACGGCTCGTGCGCAAGCTGTGCGAGCACTGCCGAGCGCCATCGGCGCTGCCGCTCGCGGACGGATTTCATCCGTTCGAGGCGCGCGGCTGTCCGGCGTGCCACGGCATCGGCTATCGCGGGCGCGTCGGCGTGCATCAGGTGATGCCGGTCTCGGACGAGATACGCGAGCTGATCGTCTCGCGGGCGGCGACGCATGCGATCGCGCGCGCCGCACAGACGCAAGGCATGCCCGCGCTGCGCGACGCGGCCTCCGCGCGCGTGCGCGAGGGCGTGACGAGCGTCGCCGAGGCGGCCGAAGCGACGGAGATCGAATGATGGCAATGGAGATGCGCTTCGCGTGGCGCGGCCTGGATGCCGAAGGCCGGCAAAAGCACGGAAAGATCATCGCAACCGATGCGGTTTCGGCGCGTGCGACGCTGCGGCGCGAAGGCGTCATCGTCACCTGGCTCGAAGCGCTGGGCGTCGCGCCGCCGCCCAAGGCCAAGGCCGCCGAAGTCACGCTCTTCACGCGCCAGCTTGCCGGCCTGCTGCGCGCGGGCCTGCCGCTCGCGGGCGCGCTCGAATTGCTGGCCGGCAGCGCGACGGGCGGCGGATTGCCGCGCATCGTGCGCACCCTTGCACGCGACATCACGCGCGGCGTGCCGTTCTCCGCGGCGCTCGCGCAGCATCCCTCGGCATTCGGCGCGTTGTATTGCCAGTTGGTCGCGGTCGGTGAAGTGGCGGGCGCGTTGGCGTCCGTTCTAGCCCGCCTCGCCGACGATCGCGAACGCGCCGCGTCGCAACGGGCCCGGCTGCGCGCCTCCCTCACCTATCCGGTCATGGTGCTGCTGCTGTCCCTCGCGATCACGGCGGGCTTGCTGATCGGAGTCGTGCCGACGTTCAAGACCATCTTCGACGGTTTCGGCGCCGCGCTGCCCGCGCCCACGCGTTTCGTGCTCGCGCTCTCGGACGGCGTCGCAAATGTCGGCGTGCCGTTTGTCGTGGCGTGCGCGTGTGCGGCGGCCGTCGTGTCGCGCTGGATCAGGCGCTCGCCCGCTGCACGCGAATCGGCCGACCGCCTGGTGCTGCGTCTGCCGCTCGCGGGCAGGCTGCTGCGCGCGCTGGCCGTCGCGCGCTGGAGCCGCGCGCTCGGCACGCTGCTCGCCGCGGGCACGCCGCTGTCGGACGCCTTCGATTCGCTCGCGCACGCCACCGGCAACCGCGTGTTCGACCGCGCGACCGTCGATATCGCCGCGCGCCTGCGCAATGGCGAGCGCCTCGCGGCCGCGATGCGCGCCAGCGGTTGCTTTCCGCAGGACGTGGTGCAGCCCATCGCGGTCGCGGAAGAATCGGGCTCGCTCGACGCCATGCTGCTCGATCTCGCCACCCTCGCGGATCGTCAAGTGGACGAGCGTCTCGGCGCATTCGCGAGTCTGTGCGAGCCGATCGTCATCACCGTGCTTGGCGCGCTGGTGGGCGGCCTCGTCATCGCGATGTATCTTCCTATCATTCAGCTTGGCAACGTGGTGTAGCATCGCGGGCCAAAGCAACCGTTCGTTCATCATGCAGCCTTCGTTCGATCCGTCCACCGCGCACTTCGCGAGCCGCTATGCGGCCGTGTTCGCCGTGCTTCCCGTCGCCGTGCAGTACGGCTTCGTCGTCGTGTTCGGTCTCGTGATCGGCAGCTTCCTGAGCGTCGTCGTGCATCGTCTGCCGGTCATGCTCGAACGCGCGTGGCGAGCCGAAGTCGATGCGGCCATGCCCGATGCGCCCGATGCGTCCAATTCCCCCAAACCCGCCGCCGACTCCTATCCCGCCCGCTTCAACCTTGCCGTGCCGCGCAGCGCGTGTCCGCATTGCAAGCATGTGCTGCGGGCGTGGGAGAACATTCCCGTCGTGAGTTATCTCGCGCTGCGCGGGCGCTGCTCGGCGTGCGGGACGCGCGTCAGTGCGCGCTATCCGTTGATCGAACTTGCGACCGGCGCGCTCGCGGCGCTCTGCCTCTATGCCTTTGGTCCCGCCTGGCCCGCGCTCGCCGCGTTCGGACTGTGCGCGACATTGCTGGCGGCAGGCCTCATCGACTACGACACGCGCTATCTTCCCGATGTGCTGACGCTGCCGCTGCTGTGGGCGGGACTCATCGTCAATTTTGGCGAAGGCGGATTCGCGACGCTGCACGATGCCGTCACCGGCGCGATCGCGGGCTATCTTTTCCTGTGGTGCGTGTACTGGCTCTTCAAGCTCGTGCGCGGCGTCGAAGGCATGGGATACGGCGACTTCAAGCTGCTCGCCGCAATCGGCGCGTGGCTCGGCTGGGGGGCGCTCGCGCAAGTGGTGCTCATCGCGGCCGTTGCGGGTGCGCTGGTTGGCATCATCGCGACGTGGCGCAAGCACATGCGTTTCGAAGAGCCGTTGCCGTTCGGGCCATTTCTCGCGGCGGGCGGCGCAATCACGCTCTTCGCCGGCACGCCGCTTTACGCATTGTTCGGATGAACGAAGGAGCGCAACGGATGTTCAGCATCGGTCTTACCGGCGGCATCGGCAGCGGCAAGAGCACGGTCGCCGATCTGTTCGCGCAGCGTGGCGTGCCGTTGATCGACACGGACCTGATCGCGCATCGGATTACAGCGCCGGGCGGCGTCGCGATGCCGCTGATCGCGAGCGAGTTCGGTGACGATTTCGTCGCCGCCGACGGCTCGCTCGATCGCGCGAAGATGCGCGCACTGGTTTTCGCCGACGACACCGCGAAAGCACGTCTCGAAAGCATCGTGCATCCGCTGATTCGCGCCGAAACGGAGCGCCAGCGGCACGGGGCGTCGGGCGCGTATCACATCGTCGTCGTCCCGCTGCTCGTGGAGTCCGGCGAATGGGCGAGCCGCGTGTCGCGTGTGCTCGTCGTGGATTGTCCCGTCGAGACGCAGATCGCGCGCGTCATGCGGCGCAACGGCTTCACGCGTGAACAGGTGCTTGCGATCATCGCGAAGCAGGCGTCTCGCGAAGCGCGCGTCGCGGCAGCGGACGATATCGTCGTCAACGATGAAACCGCCACGCTCGATTCACTCGCACAACAAGTCGACGCACTGCATGCGCGTTATTTGTCGCTCGCATCCGTCTGACGCAACGCAATCGCCTGAGTTTGCCAAATCGACGAAAAGTTCCCGGATTTGCGGCGAAACCGGCAGCTTGACGCGCGAATATGCCCCGATTTGCTAGGGTGAGGATGCGGCATTAGAATGTGCTCACTTCCGCTCAAGGAAGCAACCGACCCACGCCGAGGCGAGCGCGCTTGATCCTTTACGAGTATCCCTTCAACGAGCGAATCCGGACGCTGCTGCGCCTCGAAGACCTGTTCGAGCGCTTCACGTTCTTTCTGACTCGGGAAGACGCGCGGGAACATCACGTCGCGCTCACGACACTCTTCGAGATCGCCGAAGTCGCTGGCCGCACGGATCTCAAGGCCGACCTCATGAAGGAACTGGAGCGGCAGCGGCAGACGCTGGCGCCGTTCCGCGGCAATCCGGGCATCGAGCAGGAAGCGCTCGAAGCCGTGCTCGGCGAAATCGAGCAGACGCTCACCGGGCTCACCGACATGCACGGCAAGACCGGCCAGCATCTCGCCGACAACGAGTGGCTCGCGAGCATCCGCAGCCGCACGATCATTCCCGGCGGAACGTGCAAGTTCGATCTGCCGTCGTACTATGCCTGGCAGCAGTTGCCGGTCGAAGAGCGGCGTCAGGATATCGCGAAGTGGGTCATGCCGATGCTCGCGCTGCGCGACGCGGCGGCCATCGTGTTACGGCTCGCGCGCGAGTCCGGTCAGGCGTCGAAAGTCATGGCGATGCAGGGCAGCTATCAGCAGATGCTATCGGGCCGCACGTATCAGCTGATGCAGGTGCGCGTTTCGCCCGACACGCGCGTGATTCCGGAAGCGAGCGCGAACAAGTACATGCTGTGGGTGCGCTTCACGGTGCAGGATGGCGATCTGAAGCCGCGCGCCGTCGATGTCGATGTGCCCTTTCATCTGACGCTTTGCAGCCTTTGAAACGAGTCGGCAGGCCCCATATCGTTCCGATGTCGATCAAAGCCTGCGCGATTTTTCACGCCTTACCGTTATGAGCACTGTCGTCAAATGCCCGACCTGCGACAAAGACGTTCGCTGGGTTCCGGAAAACCGTTTTCGCCCGTTCTGCTCGGAGCGCTGCAAGCAGATCGATCTCGGCGCGTGGGCGACCGAGAAGTACAAGATCGCGGGCAATTCGCAGGAAACGCCGCCAGACGACGATACGCGCGGCGGCCTGAACTGATCTGAACTGAGCCGTCGCCGGCTCTATTCGCGCTCTTCCTCTTCGAGCCATTCGAGAATCGGAATGGCTGCGGGCAGCAAGGGCTCGACGTCGACCGGCAGCGTCTGCCACGCGATCGCCTGACCTTCGCGCCCGCGCGGCGTGCCCTGCCAGTCCGTCACCTTGCAGAAAAAAAGACGCACGTACGCATGCGGATAGTCGTGCTCCAGCGTGCGCCAGAGCTGGCACGCGGTGACGTCGATGCCCAGTTCTTCGTGCAGTTCGCGTCCCAGCGCCGCCTCGATGCTCTCGCCCGCTTCCAGTTTGCCGCCGGGAAATTCCCAGTAACCTTCATACGGTTTACCTTCGGGGCGCTGCGCGAGCAGATAGCGTCCGTCGTGCTGCACCATCACGCCGACGGCAACTTCGGTCACCTTGCGTCCGTCGGGCGCAAGGTCTTTCTGCGAGTCGCTCATTGCTTGCGTCCCGACCAGTCGCGCGCGAATTGCCATGCGACGCGACCCGAACGCGAGCCGCGCTCCAGCGCCCACACGAGCGCATCGCCGCGCGCGCTTTCGACTTCCGCTTCATCGCAGCCGAAATGCTTCAGCCAGTGACCGACGATCGAAAGATAGTCGTCCTGCTTGAACGGATAGAAGCTGACCCACAGACCGAAGCGCTCGGACAGCGAGATCTTCTCTTCGACCACTTCGCCCGGATGAATCTCGCCATCGGACGTGTGCTTGTACGTCTCGTTGTCGCTCATGTATTCGGGCAGCAGATGACGACGGTTCGACGTCGCGTAGATCAGCACATTGTCCGATTGCGCCGCGACCGAACCATCGAGCGCCACCTTCAGCGCCTTGTAGCCCGACTCGCCTTCCTCGAACGAAAGATCGTCGCAGAACACGATGAAACGCTCGGGCCGCGCCGAGATCAGGTCGACGATATCGCCGAGATCGTGCAGATCGTCCTTGTCGACTTCGATGAGACGCAGGCCGTCCTTCGCATGCGCATTCAGGCACGCCTTGATCAGCGACGACTTGCCCGTTCCGCGCGCGCCCGTCAACAGCACGTTGTTCGCCGGCAGCTTCTTCACGAACTGCTGCGTGTTCTGCTCGATCAAGCCCTTCTGGCGCTCGATGTTCTGCAGATCATCGAGCGTGATCTGCGAGATGGCCGGCACCGGCTGCAGGAATCCGCGCCCCTGACGCTTGCGCCAGCGAAACGCCACCGCCGATGCCCAGTCGATATCCGGCGCGGCGGGCGGCAACATACCTTCGATGCGCGCGAGAACCGCCTCGGCGCGCGTGAGAAATTGTTCGAGCTTGTCCATATGGGTATCGATGCGCGCCGCTGGTTCAGGAACGGTAGTCGGCGTTGATGCTCACGTAATCATGCGAGAGGTCGCACGTCCAGATCGTCGCTTGTGCGTTGCCGCGTCCGAGCAGCACGCGAATCGCGATCTCGCTCTTCTTCATCACGCGCTGGCCGTCTTCTTCCTTGTACTCGGGATTGCGTCCGCCCGCTTTCGCGACGAGCACGTCATCGAGATAGAGATCGATCTTGCCGACGTCGAGATCCGTCACGCCCGCATAGCCGATCGCCGCGAGAATGCGACCGAGATTCGGATCGGACGCGTAGAACGCCGTCTTCACGAGCGGCGAATGGCCGATCGCGTACGCGATCTGACGGCATTCCGCCGCGTCATTGCCGCCTTCCACCGTGATCGTCATGAACTTGGTCGCGCCTTCGCCATCGCGCACGATGAGTTGCGCGAGCGCCTGCGCGACTTCCGTCACGGCATCGCGCAGCGCGGCGTACGCAGGCGAATCCGTCGACGTGATCGCCGGCAGGCTCGACTTGCCCGACGCGATCAGGATGAACGAATCGTTGGTCGACGTATCGCCGTCGATGGTGATGCAGTTGAACGAGCGATCCGCGACATGCTTCACGAGCTGATCCAGCACCGGCTGCGCGACGGTTGCATCGAAGGCGAGGAAGCCGAGCATCGTCGCCATGTTCGGCTTGATCATGCCCGCGCCCTTGCTGATGCCCGACAGCGTGACGACGTGTCCGTCGATCGTCACCTGACGCGACGCCGCCTTCGGCAGCGTGTCGGTGGTCATGATGGCTTGCGCGGCATCGAACCAGTGCGCAGCCTTCTGATTCGCGAGCGCGGCGGGCAGACCGGCCTTCAGGCGATCGATCGGCAGCGGCTCCAGAATCACGCCGGTCGAAAACGGCAGGATCTGCTGCGCATCGAGACCTTCGAGGCGCGCGAGCTCTGCGCACGTCGCGCGCGCGTGCGCCAGGCCCGGCTCGCCGGTGCCGGCGTTCGCATTGCCGGTGTTCACGACGAGCGCGCGAATGCCCTTGCCGCCCTTGCTGACAGCCGCGAGATGCTCGCGACACACCGTGACGGGCGCGGCGCAAAAGCGATTCTGCGTGAACACGCCCGCGACGCTCGCGCCCTCATCGACGCGAATGACGAGCACGTCCTTGCGATTGGGTTTGCGGATATTCGCCTCGGCCCAGCCTAGCGTGACGCCGGCGACGGGATGAAGCGCTGCGGGATCGATCGAGGGAAAGTTGACGGCCATGTTCGCGTCTCGCTGAAGGTGGCGAGTGCCGGCTTATCGGACCGGCACGCTTTGGAAGACTGACGCCCGCCCGGCTATTCGAGGCCGGCGCCGTGAATAAGGGACCTGCAAAGACAAACGACGCATCGCTGCGTCGCTTGGATCTGGTCGGCAGCCGATTAAGCCAGCTTGCCGTGACAGTTTTTGTACTTCTTGCCGCTGCCGCACGGGCACGGATCGTTGCGGCCGACCTTCGGAACGTCGTCCGAGGGGCGGGTCGCGACGCTGATGTCGTCGCCGGCGGCCATCGCCTGGCTGACCATCTGCGCCGTCGCGCTCGCCGCCGTCGAGGCGGGCGTCGGCTCGGCGGCCGGCGCGTTGAAGTCCGCGTGCGTGAACGACACGTTCTCGAGATGGCTGCCTTTCTCTTCGTATTGTTCGGCGGCTTCTTCGAGCTGCTCCGGCGACTGGATCTGCACGTTCATCACGACGCGCGTGACTTCCTGCTTCACGGCGTCGAGCATCGCGGCGAAGAGTTCGAACGCCTCGCGCTTGTACTCCTGCTTCGGATTTTTCTGCGCATAGCCGCGCAGATGGATGCCCTGACGCAGATGGTCGAGCGCGGCGAGATGCTCGCGCCAGCGGCTGTCGAGCGTCTGCAGCATGATCGAGCGTTCGAACGCGCTGAACGATTCGCGGCCCACGAGCGTGACCTTCGCTTCGTACGCTTCGTCGGCGGCGGAGAGCACGGCTTCGCAGATTTCTTCGGCGTCGATCGAGTTCGACTCGTTGATCATCTCCTGCACGGCGAGGTCGAGCGACCAGTCGTTGCGCAGCACTTCTTCCAGTTCGGGCGCTTCCCATTGCTCTTCGATACTGCCCGCCGGCACGAACGTACGAACCACGTCGCCGATCACGCTCTGGCGCATCGCGGCGATGGTTTCCTGCACGTCGTTCGCTTCGAGCAGTTCGTTGCGCTGCTGGTAGATCACCTTGCGCTGATCGTTGGAGACGTCGTCGTATTCGAGCAGCTGCTTGCGGATATCGAAGTTGCGCGCTTCGACCTTGCGCTGCGCGCCTTCGATCGAGCGCGTGACCATGCCCGCTTCGATCGGCTCGCCTTCCGGCATCTTCAGGCGATCCATGATCGCGCGCACGCGGTCGCCCGCGAAAATGCGCAGGAGCGGATCATCCAGCGACAGATAGAAGCGC